>Ga0157369_10005148_pt1 | contig 15305 bp, 4 predicted proteins | sample C25metaG_FD_113461 | JGI IMG/M metagenome (GOLD analysis project Ga0157369, IMG submission 113461) | Corn rhizosphere microbial communities from Kellogg Biological Station, Michigan, USA - C2-5 metaG | ecosystem: Host-associated > Plants > Roots > Rhizosphere > Soil | place: USA: Michigan... | reverse complement strand
TCCAAAACGAAAACCAGCTCGCGCAAAACGCGTCGAACGGCTACGTGGCCGTCAACCCGACGAGCAGCATTTCGTTCTCGAACAACACGTTGAACAATACGGACTTCGCGTCCTCGCAAATGGGCAGCCTCGCCTCCGGCGGCGTGCGCCCGGGCGAAGTGCAGTTGGACCCGAACGCGCGCCCGAACAGCTATCTCTCGCAGTTCTACATCGACCCGGCGACGTCGGCAGAGCCCGACGCAGGCCTCGTCAATGCCGTCACGCTCAACGGTCTAGCAGCGATGACGACGGTCAACACCTACGTCGACCCAGTTCTGCTCGACCTGACCGGCACCGGTGTCCATATGACCAGCATCGGCAACGGGGTACTGTTCGATACGGACCACAGCGGAACGCTGAAGCGCACCGGCTGGGCGGACAGCAAGACCGGCATGCTCGTCGTGGACGACGGTAGCGGCCAGATCAAAGACGTGAGCCAGATGTTCTCCGAGTACTACGGCGGAAAGGCCGGCACGAACGGTGGCCCGGGCCAAGCGCCTTTCAAGGACGGATTCGCCGCGCTTGCTAGCGAAGACAAGAACGGCGACGGCGTGATCGACAAGAACGATCCGATCTGGAGCAAGCTGCGCGTTTGGGTCGACGCAAACCACGACGGTAAAACCGACGCCGGTGAACTGAAGACGCTCGATGAGCTCGGCATCACGCAAATCAACGTGAGGGCTACCGCCTCGCCGACCGGCGAAACCCGTGACGGCAATGAAGTGCTCTCACACGGCTCGTTCACGATCAACGGCAAAACGCAGGAAGCGCTCGCCGTGGACTTCCTCGGCGATCCCGTCAGCAGCACGTTTGCGGCTCAGGGTTCCGGTACGGTCGTCACATCGACGACGGGCAATTCGTCCACCACCGCCTACACGAGCACGAGCACAGCGGACGAAACGCTCGACGCCGGCAAGCTCGGCGTGAACAACGTCTACGCCGGCAGCGGCAACGATACGTTGGTAGCGGCAGCGAGCGGAAGCTGGCTCGTTGGCGGGGGCGGCAACAACACCTATGTGGGCGGCGCGGGCGACGACGTCTTCGTCATCAGCGCCAAGGACAATCCGCAAAACATTCACGGCAACGGCGGCCGCGATACGGCCATCATCGTCGGCGACCAGGGCGTGACGCTGAACATGGCGCAGGCTGGCCTGACGATCGCCGAAGGCGGTCGCGGCGACGACGTCATCATGAGCGGTGGACGCACGAGCGCTTTCATCAAGGGCGGCACAGGCAACGACACCCTGATCGGCGGGGCCGGCAACGACGTCATCGTCGGCGGCTCGGGACACAACACGATCATCGGCGGCACCGGCAAAGCGGTCATCTACGCCGGCCCGAACGGCGACACGATCTACGCCGCCTCCGGCGATTCGATCATCAACGCGGGCGGCGGGGACGATCGCATCTACGGTGGCGCGGGCAATGACGTCATCACCGTAGGACGCGGCAACGCCGTCATCGACGGTGGCGGCGGAACGAACGTCGTCACGTTCCACGGCAGCTACGGCGACTACCGGATCGTCAAGACCGACGACGGCTACTGGGTCGCGGACAAAATCCCGAACCGCGACGGCACGGTCTTTTTGAAGAACGTTCAGAAGGTCAACTTCGCGGATATTTCGGCAGTCGATTTGACCCTGCCGAATCCGATGCCGGTCGCCGATTCGTTGACGGCGGACAGCACCGGCAACGTATTCGATCGAACCCAATCTCACCTGATCGGGGCCAACCAACTGCTTGCGAACGATCAGCGCCTCAACAGCCAAGGGCCGCTGCATATCTCGGCGGTCGGCGATGCCATCGGCGGGACGGTTAGCTTGACGCAAGCCGGCGATGTTCTTTTCACGCCGGACGCGACGTTCACCGGCGTCATGAGCTTCAAATACAGCGTGGCCGATTCGGCCGGCCACACATCTGCTACGGTGCAAAGTCTCGCGAACGGCGCAACCGCGCCGATGCGCGCCACGGCAACGCTGCTGACGCCCGAAGTGCCGACCGATCCGCTCGTCTCCCAGGAATGGTATTTGAGCGACACCAACGTTTTGCCGGTATGGAAGGACTACACTGGCAAGGGTGTGCACATCGGACAGTTCGAGCCTGGCGGGAAGTTCGCGGTAGGCCCTGAAATCTTCGATTACAACCACGCCGATCTCGCACCGAACGTCGATCCGGCCTGGCTCGCCACGCAAAAGGCAAACGGCACGCTACCGACTGCCACGTCGAACCACGCGACGATGGTCGCGGGCGTCATGGTGGCGGCCAAGAACGGCAGCGGCGGCGTAGGCGTCGCCTACGACGCCACGCTCGCCGGCTACTACCTCGCGAACAACGGCAGCGATCTCAGCGGGTTGGGCCATATGGTCAGCTATGACGTGGCGAACAACAGCTGGGACTTCGAAACCGATTTTGCACTCAGCAATCTGCAAAGTGGCGGTTCGATCAATACGGCCAGCATGCTGACGTCGAATGCGCAATACGCGGCGGACAATGGCCGCGGCGGATTGGGCACGGTAATCGTCGCCGCAGGCGGCAATGCCCGCGCGACGGGTGGCAATGCCGAGGGTTCGCTGACGAACAACAACCGCTTTTCCATCGAAGTCGGCGCAATCAACGCACAGGGAGACCTCTCCACCCTGCAGATCGGCTCGGCCCCGTTCTCCAACCCCGGCGCGAGCCTGTTGGTATCCGCGCCGGGCAGCAACGTCGTCAGCACGAGCCAGATGGTCGTCACCGATCAAGGCTCGACGTTCGGCAGCAACTACAGCGACATGCAGGGCACGAGCTTCGCTACGCCGATCGTATCGGGCGTCGTCGCGCTGATGCTGCAAGCCAATCCCAACCTGGGATACCGGGACGTACAGGAAATCCTCGCGCTGTCTGCTCGTAAGGTCAACGATCCGAATACGCAATGGAGCGACAACGGCTCGACGAACTTGAACGGCGGCGGCATGCATGCCAGCAACGACTACGGCTTCGGCGAAGTCGATGCACGCGCCGCGGTGCGTCTCGCCGAAACGTGGATGACGCAAAGCACGGGCGCAAACGAGATGGTTTTCTCCGCCTCCAGCGGGGCAGTTGCACAAATGGCATCCGCCGGGCAGACGCTTGCCTCGACGCTAGCCATGAACGGCGGCCTGAACGTCGAACACGCGGAGATCGACTTCGATGCGAACGTCGGCCGTCTTGGCGATTTGGTCGTGACGCTAATCGCTCCTGACGGCACGCAAAGCATCTTACTCAACCGCGAAGGAAAAATTCCGGACGGTACCAGCGGCGCCAGCGCATCCGATGTCGGGAGCACGCAGTCAGGCGATTTCAAGTACACGTTCATGTCGACGCACGATTGGGGCGAAACGTCGGGGGGCAACTGGACGTTGCAGGTGACCGACGCGGCAACGGGGCAGCCCGTGACGTTGAACAATTGGTCGTTGCGTCTGTACGGCAGCAAAGCTAGCGCCGATAACACGTACTTCTACACGGACGAATACAAGAGCGCTGTTCTAGCGAATACGAAGCGGGGCATCTTGGACGATGCCGTCGACGGGACGGCAGGCGGCCGCAACACCATCGATGCGGCAGCCGTGTCGGGCGACACGACGGTGAACCTTCTGACTGGCGCCGCCAGTCTCGGCGGAACGGCGTTGACGATCAACAGTCCCGGCGTCATTCAAAACATCGTGACCGGTGACGGCAACGATACCCTCGTCGCCAATAACGCCGATGCCATGCTCGACGGTGGGCGCGGACAGAACCATCTCGTCGGCGGCGCCGGCAAGGATCTGTTTGTCGTTCATCGGCGCAATGCAGGTCTCGACACGATCGACAATTTCGATGCGTCGCGCGGCGAAACGATCGACCTCGTCGGATTCAAAGGAAAGGGGTTCGGCGATCTGGCGCTGACGCAGCAGGGCGCCGACGTCCAGGTCGATCTCGGCAACGGCCAAAGCATCGTACTGACGAACCAAACGCTGTCCAACATCGGAGCGAGTCAGTTCACGTTCCAAGACACGTTCGTTGCGCCGTCCGCCTACGTCAGCAGCAGCGGCACGAGCACGACGCCTCCGAGCGGAACGGGTGTCGTCGCGTTGTCCGGGGGGGCGACGGGCGTGAGCTATACGACAGTCAACGGGCAACTCACCGCGTCGCTCGCCGGGACCGTCTATAGTCACGATACGGCCACGTCCGACCTCTTCGTCATCGCCAAGCAAAGCGGCGTATCGAGCTATCACAACGCGCTGCGCGGCTTCAAGCACGGCATCGACAAGATCGACCTCACGCAACTGGGTATTACGAGCTTCAGCGATCTCATCGTCACGCAGACGAACCGGGCAACCATCAACGGCGTCGCCCAAATTCATGGCGTCAGCATCAGCAGCACCTCGCTCGGGACGTCGGGAGCAACTGTCGAGCTAGCGTACCTGGATGCGCTCGATCCCTCGCAAATCAGTGCGTCGGACTTCGTGTTTGCGCCGTCCACGCCGGGACAAGCAGGTGTCGTTACGGCACCCGTCGCCTCCACGCCGGACTCATCGCCGACGCAGGTGACGATCCCGGCAAGCACCGGCACCGATCCGTCCATCATCGGCTCGAACGACGGCGTGACTACAACCCGCGATGCCAATGGCGTTGTCACGGTGCAGTCCTCGGTCGACTACGCGCTCTCGGACACTGTCAATCGCCTGACGCTCACGGGGACCGGCGACACTATTGCGACGGCGAACAACAATGGCGACGTCCTGACCGGCAACGCGGGCAACAACGTGCTGCTCGGTGGCGATGGCAACGACACCCTCATCGCGGGAACCGGCAACGACTTGATGATCGGCGGCGCCGGGACCAATACATACGTCGTCGACGCCGGTGGCGGCACCGACACGATCCAAGCCAACGCGGGACAGCAAGACACGCTGGTTCTCGAAGGTGTGACGGCAAACGCCGTTCGTCTCGCGGCGCAAGGCAACGACCTTTCGATCACGCTCGATGGCGGCCAGTCGAACGCTAGCCGTGTACTGGTCTCCAGCCAGTTCGGCGGCAAGGGCGTCGGTGCGATCACCATCGGTTCGCAAACGCTGTCCGCTTCAGCCATTGCGGCGATCGTCAATCAAGGCGCGGTCACGGCAAACACAGGGGCTGTAGATCAATCGGTGCTGACGAACACCGCATGGTCGTACACACTGCCTTCGACGCTGTTCTCGGCGACGGTTGCAGGCGACGCTCTGACTTACTCCGCTTCGCTCACCAACGGTGATCCGCTGCCGGCGTGGCTGCATTTCGATCCGTCGACGCAGGCGCTGACAGGCAAGGCCGATGCAGCGAACGTCGGCGACCTCGCAGTCAAGGTCACCGCGACTGACATGGCTGGGCAGTCCGCAAGCTCGACCGTGACGCTGCACGTGGCGCAAAATCCATCCGCGCCCACGCTCGGCGCATCGCTCGCACCGCAAACGGTGGCGGCCGGCGGGGCGTGGACCTACGCGTTGCCAACCGGGTTGTTCAGCCCGGGCAATGCCGGCGATACACTCGCCTACACGGCAACGCTATCGAATGGCGATCCGCTGCCGGCCTGGCTCTCGTTCGATCCGGCGAACCAGACTTTCAGCGGTTTGCCGACTGATCAGACCACGGGGGCTTTGTCGGTAACGATCACGGCGACTGAAGGGCAGGGGCTTGCGACGAGCACGACGTTGAATTTGCAGGTCGATCCGACGTATCAGGCGCCGGCGATCGCGCAGACGCTCGACAAGCAGGCTATCTCGGCGGGCACGCCCTGGACGTTCTCGCTACCCGCGGGAGTCTTCACGGAGGCCGTGGCGGGCGACACCCTGCGCTATGCCGCTACGCTCGCAGATGGTTCCCAATTGCCTGCATGGCTGACTTTCGATCCGCAGAAGCTGACGTTCAGCGGCGCGCCGACGGATCAAACGACAGGGGCGCTTAATATCGCGATCACCGCCACGGACATGGGCGGCTTCGCCACCAGCACGACGCTGAGCCTGCAAGTCGATCCTACTTATGCCGCTCCCACGGTGACGCAATCGCTTGCCGCACAGCAGGTCGCGGCAGGGTCGGCGTGGTCATATGCGTTGCCCGCTTCGCTCTTCGGCGAAGCGATCGCAGGAGATACGCTCACCTACGGCGCCACGCTTGCCGATGGTTCGCCGCTGCCGGCTTGGCTGAAATTCGATTCCGTCAACGGCTCGTTCAGTGCTCTGGCGACGAATGAGTTCGCGGGAACGTTTGATGTCAGGATTACGGCGACCGACATGGGTGGCTTGGCGACCAGCACGTCGCTGAGTCTGCAGGTCGTCCCCTCTTATCAAGCGGCAACCGTTACACAGACGTTGCCGTCTCAAGCGCTGAGCGCGGGCTCGGCCTGGTCGTACGCACTGCCGGCGTCGTTGTTCAGCGAGGCAGTCGTAGGGGACACGCTCATATACAGCGCGACACTCGCCGACGGCTCGCCATTGCCCGCATGGCTGACCTTTGACCCGGTCAAGCAGGCGTTCAGCGGCACGCCTACCGATCAGCAGGCGGGCAATGTGCAGTTGAAAGTCACCGCTACGGACATGGGCGGCCTGGCGACGAGCACGGCGTTGAATCTGCAGATTGTTCCCGTCTATCAAGCTCCCGTAGTGGGGCAGACGCTATCGGCCCAGGCGGCCGCGGCCGGCACGGCCTGGACGTACACGTTGCCGCCGGCATTGTTCAGCGAGGCAGTCGCAGGAGACACGCTGCGATACAGCGCTACGCGCGCCGATGGATCTGCGCTGCCTGCTTGGCTCACGTTCGATCCCGTGAAGCAGACGTTTAGCGGGATGCCGACCGACCAGACGACTGGCGCGCTGACCGTCATGGTCACCGCTACGGATTTGGGCGGCCTCTCGACGAGCACGACGTTGAGCCTGCAGGTCAACCCGACGTACAGCGCGCCGACCGTCATCCAAACGCTGGGCAACCAGACCGCCCAAACGGGGGCTGCCTGGACCTACACGCTGCCGTCGATGTTGTTCTCGGAATCGATCGCTGGCGATACGCTCACGTATACGGCCAAGCTCGATGACGGCTCGGCACTGCCGTCATGGCTCTCGTTCGACGCGCAGAAGCAGGCTTTCACCGGGACACCGCCGGCAGACGCCAGCGGGACGTTGACGATCAGAATCACGGCAACGGATATGGGAGGGCTTTCGGCAAGCACGACGCTGAGCCTGACGCCGAATGGGGCACACCAGACGCCAACCGTGACGCAGACGCTGTCGTCGCAGACATTGGCCGCCGGTACCGCTTGGACGTATGCTTTGCCGGCGACGTTGTTCAGCGAACCCGTGTCAGGCGACGCACTGACCTACACGGCCACGTTGGCCGACGGCAAACCGCTGCCGAGCTGGTTGTCCTTCGATCCTGCGAAGCAGACGTTCAGCGGCGTGCCGACCGATCAAATGACGGGGCCGATGACGGTCACGATCACGGCGACGGATCAGGGCGGACTTTCGGCGAGCACGACTCTCGGCCTGCAAGTGAATCCGACGTATCGCGCGCCGACGCCGTTGCAGACGGCCTACCAGATGGCATCACTAGGCAAAGCGTGGACTTATACGCTGCCGTCGACGCTCTTCTACGCGTCGGTGCCAGGCGATACGTTGGCTTATTCGGCGACGATGCCAGACGGCAGCCCGCTGCCGAGTTGGTTGAGCTTCGATCCGATCAAGCAGACGTTCAGCGGAACGCCGCCGGGGCAGAGCGCAACGTCGATGAACATCACGATCACCGCCACCGACATGGGTGGCCTTTCCGCGAGCACGACGTTGAATCTGCAGTTGCAGCCCAACGTACTGGACGTGTCCACTACTTTCCAGACGGTTACCGTCGCAGCGGGTCAAACGGCGATTTCCGAAAGTGGCTCGTTCGATAAGGTCACGGCCAACGACGAAGACCATGTCGTGCTCGTCACGGGCGCCTTCTCCTCGGTGACGTTGGGCAACGGCGGCAACGAGGCCATCCTCACGGCCTCGTTCAATACGCTAAGCGTGGGCGATGGCGACAATTCGATCACGCTTGCGGGTTCGTCCGATACGTTGACCGCGGGCACCGGCAAAAACACGGTGCTAGTCTCCGGCGGGTCCGATACCGTCACGGTTGGCAATGGCGACAATTCGATCACGCTTGCGGGGTCGTCGGATACGTTGACTGCGGGCACCGGCAAAAACACGGTGGTAGCCTCCGGCGGGTCCGATACCGTCACGGTTGGCGACGGTGACAATTCAATCACGCTCGGTTCGTCCGATACGCTGACTGCCGGCAACGGCAATAACACGGTAGTAGCCTCCGGTACGTTCGATACCGTCAAGCTCGGCAACGGCAACAACACGGTTGCAGCCTCCGGTACGTTCGATACCGTCAAGGCCGGCAACGGCAACAACACGGTTGTAGCCTCGGGCACCTTCGATACCGTCACGGTTGGTACTGGCACCAACGCGATCACGGTGACGGGAACCTTCGCCACGCTGAACCTCGGTGACGGCACCGATACGGCTACGCTGAAGAACACGTTCGCCACCGTGAACGTCGGCCATGGGACCTACGACCTGGAATTCACCTCTGGGTTTGGCTCGAAGCTGGCGTTCGGTTCCGATGTTGCCTCCGATCACCTCTGGTTCGAGCATGTCGGGCAGGACTTGCGAATCGACGTAATCGGTACTTCGGAGCAGATCACGCTGAAGAACTGGTATGCGAGTTCGTCCGAGCATGTTGGGCAAATCTCCGCCGGCGATGGCAAGGCGCTCTCGGACGTCAATGTCGAGAAGCTCGTGCAGGCGATGGCCTCTTTCGCGCCGCCGGCAGCGGGACAAACGGCCATGACGGCTGACGAGCAGAAGGCGCTCCAGCCTGTCTTGGCAGCGAACTGGCGTTAATCGGAAGAATCCGCTGCCTGCTGTCGGCAGCGGGCGTCCGTGTTACCCCGGCCTCCGGGTAGCAAGAACCCGGAGGTCTTTTAAGCGTTGTGCTAGATCGTCTCGGCCGCCGCCGGGGAGCGGCGCTTGGCCGAGCGGCATGAGAAACAACTCGCGAGCACCATCGAGGAAGCGCGTGAACTGCCGCGAACGCGATCCGCTAGCCCGGCAAGGCGCTGCTGCAAGGGCAATAAGGACGCACGCTTGTTCAGCGCCGATGAAGTCGAACCTTCATGGAACGATTGATCGTGCTATCACGCGACTCTGGCCTTTCAAAATTTTACTAATCCCGGCCGTCCCTCTTCTGCGCCAGCAATTTCTCGATCCACGCCTGCGTTTCCCGATAGCCGCCTTCGCCGACATGCGTGTAGACGACGCGCCCTTGCTTGTCGATCAAATAGAACGCCGGCCAATACTGGTTGCCGTAAGCGTTCCAGGTCGCATACGCATTGTCCTGCGCAACAGGGAATCGGATCCCGTACCGCTGAATCGCGTCTTTCACGTTTTCCGTGACGCGCTCGTTCGGAAACTCGGGCGTGTGAACGCCGATGACCGTCAAGCCTTTGCTTCGATACCGTTGGTCCCAGCCCTTCACATAGGGCAGTGTATGGAAGCAGTTAATACAGCCATAGGCCCAAAAGTCGACTAGCACGACCTTGCCGCGCAACGACTGCAGCGTGAGCGCGGGGCTGTTCAACCAGTGATCGATGCCCGTGAACTCCGGCGCCATGCGCTGGCCGGCGACAGCGTGAGCGGCTTGATCGTCCGCGCGGCTGACGGTGGACGTACCGGCGGCCGCCACCAAGCTCAAACCGGCGGCGATGACTAGACGGCGTGCTGATGTGCGCATTTGAATTCCCTTCCCGGTTAGGTGGCAGTCAGCGATAGATACGCACTGCGATCGCCAACGGATGCACCGGCGGGGAAATGGCCGACAGTCAGCCGCTCGTCATCGGTCGCTGCCTTCCTCTTGCCGCTGGTATTGCGCGGCGAGCTTGTTTTGTTGAGCGGGCGGCACGGGATCGTAATGGCTGAGCTCGATGCTGTAATTGCCATCGCCCCCCGCCATCGCGTTCAGGCGCGATTGGTACTCGCTCAGTTCAGACAACGGCGCCTTCGCGGTCACCACCACCGATTGACCGTTGAGCGTGCGTGAGCCTTGCACCTGAGCCCGCCGCGACGATAAGTCGCCGATGATGTCGCCCATTGCGGCTTCGGGCGCGGTCACTTCGAGATCGACGACCGGCTCGAGCAAGATCGGTTGCGCTTTGAGCACCGCATCGATGAATGCCTTGCGACCTGCGACGACGAACGCGACCTCCTTCGAATCGACCGGGTGGTACTTCCCGTCATGAACCGTCACACGAACGTCCTGCATCGGAAAACCGGCGAGCGGGCCGCCTTCGATGACCTGAAGAATGCCTTTCTCGACGGCGGGCATGAATTGCCCCGGAATGGCACCGCCCTTTACCGCATCGACGAACTCGTAACCGGCCCCGCGCGGCAGCGGCTCCACGCGCAGCATGACTTCGCCGAATTGGCCGGCGCCGCCCGTTTGCTTTTTGTGGCGGTAGTGCCCCTCGGCCGCCGTGCCGATCGTCTCCCGGTAGGCGATCTTCGGTGGCCGCGTGACGACTGCCAGTTTGTATTGATCGGCTAGCCGCTCGAGCATATGCCGCAAATGCAGTTCGCCCAAACCGCGCACGATGGTTTCGTTCGTCCCTGCCGGATGTTCGATCCTCAAGCAGGGATCTTCGGCGGCGAGCTTCTGCAGGATCTCCCACAGACGCTGCTCGTTGCCGCGTCGTTCCGGCTCGATGGCAAGCGCATAGATCGAGCTCGGAAAGTCCAGCGGCGCGAGATGAATGTCGCCATCTTCTGGGGCATCGTGCAACACGGCGTCGTAGCCGATTTCGTCGACCTTCGCCGTGGCGCATATGTCGCCCGGGCCCGCTTGCACGATATCGGTGTGTTCCTTGCCTTGGAGCCGCATCAGGTGGGCGACCCGAAAGGGCTGGCGCGCGCTGCCGATGTAAAGCAGTCCGTCGCGCCGCACCGTTCCCTGATGGACCCGGAACACGGCCATTTTGCCGATGTATGGGTCCACCACGATCTTGAAAACGTGCGCGAGGACGTGCTTGTCCGCGTCCGGCGCCGCGCGTACCGTTTCCCGGCGGCCGTCGAGTTCCCGGTAAAAGAGGGGAGGGTTGCCTTCGAGCGGGCTAGGCAGCAACCGCACCAATACGTCCAGAAGCTGCTCGATCCCTGCGCCGGTGGCGGCCGATGCAAAGCAGATCGGCACCAAGTGTCCTTCGCGCAACGCTTGCTCGAGGGGCGCATGTAATTGTTCCGGCTCGATCGCTTCGCCCTGCTCGAGATAAAGCTCCATCAAATCGGCGTCCAGTTCGATGACCTGGTCCACGAGGGCGTCGTGCGCCGCTTGGACGCCGAGAAAATCGGCGTCGCCCGAGGGATTGAAAAAGCAATCGACCACGCTCTGGGCTTGGCCAGCGGGGAGATTGATCGGCAAACAGGTTTTGCCGAATGCATCTTGGATCTGCTCCACGAGCGTGGGCAAATCGACTTTCTCCCCGTCGATGCCGTTCACGATGATCATCGTGCAGAGTTTGCGCGCTTTCGCCCAGGCCATCATGCGGCGCGCGGCCATTTCGACGCCAGTGCGCGCATTGATGACGAGCGCCACCGTTTCCACGGCGGCGAGCGCGCTCATCGAAAGACCGCAGAAATCGGGGTAGCCCGGCGTGTCGACGAGATAGACGCGCGTACCCCGGTGATCGAGATGCGTCACGGCGGAACTGAGCGAATGGTGGTATTTGCGCTCCAGCGGGTCGGAATCGCAGACGGTGGTGCCACGCTCCACGCTACCGGCGTTGTGTATGGCGCCGCTCCGATAGAGCAGCGCTTCGATCAACGAGGTCTTGCCGCAGCCCGCATGGCCGACCAACGCGACGGTACGAATGGCTTCGGGGTGATGGTCCATGGCCGCCCTCGTCCAGCGATCGCAATGGGGCCATTATTGGCGAAAACACGGCCTACCGCCAGGTGGATGCGCGCCGATCGCCCTGCGATAGCCGCTTTATCCAGCTAGCCAGGCAGGAAGGCTGTCGCCTGGTCGATCGTCATACTAATTTGAGGGAGGGAGCATTATGAATCATTGTTATTCGGGATAAATCGATCCCTTCCGGTTAAAGCAATCGCTGCGTCCGCACTTTCGAAGCATAACAATTGTTAAGGCGCGAACTGCAAAGCACGGCCCGCCGATGCCGCGTCGATTAGTTTGCACATCGCGCGGGGCGGCGCGGCGCAGTTTTTTCGCTCTCAATTCGAATTTTGGCGCGCCGAATTTCGAACATGTGAAAAAGCACTGCGATTTTCCATTGTGGAATAGCAATCCTAAATTTTCCTGTGCTTCCTTGACAGGGAAACACTTACTCACTAAATTCTCTCTCAACTTCTATTCGAAAAAGTTCCTGTCGAGTGGGCGCGAATCGGTTGAGAGGCCGCCGCAGCGCGGCTCGTGCGGAAACTAGATTTTGATGCGGGGCATCATAGATGGAATGCGATCCGAAGCAAAGCGGCAGTAATCGCTGCGCCGCGCGCAGTTCGTGGGGGCGGCAATCGGCGCTTCATTGTCCAGATCCGAGGCGGCCGCATCCCGTCCTTGGGCGTACCGGTATCCGTTTTTACCAATTCGCGTTTCGCGAAAAAACCCGATAGCTCGGCAACGTAGTGGCATGCAAGGCTGCCCCGTTTTCCCGATAGTTTCGGCGCCGATGCCGAGGGGTAACTGCATCCGATCGAGTCGGCACAGGCCCTCCGGTTGGCACGAAGAATTAGCAGGCTGTTCGGTTCCAAGTTGTGGTGACGTGTTTATTCATTAAATAACCGAGGGCATAAACATGGGCGGCGATGTCGTGCGTTATGGGGATTCAATCGTCTTGGAAAGTTGCGACTGTAGCGACCCTTTGTATTTAGGGTTCGTCAGGCGGTTCGAAGGCCGCCGCAATCCGCTGCTCCTGTCGACCGAGGTATCGGAGGCCGATAAGCATCCGGCGAGCGATTATCAATGGCGTCTGCTACCGGTGGTAGGCGCGAAGCGAAAATGGGGCGATCCCGTTGAATTTGCCGATCGCATCCGGTTGCAAGTGGTCGACGACAAGGGCAACTCGCGGATGCTCTCGGTCAGCCATTTGGATAATCGCTCGATCATGGCCGAACGGCGTCCGACTTGCGTCGACTCGTGCACCTGGTGGGTGACCTATACGAGCGAACTGAGGGTGGGGCGTGACGGTCGCGTCGGGCCCTCGGGCGATCTGTCGCCGCACCTCATGTACGGGGATTTGAACTACGTCGGCCTCGTCAACGGCGCGCGATATCTGTCCGCGTTAGACGACCAATACCGGATTCTGCGCAAGCGCACCGTATTGCTCGACGATTTGCCCGACACCGGAATAGCGGCATGGTGGCGTATTCAACGGTCTCTCCCCGAACGCGTTGCCCCCGTGCATGCCCTACGCGGAGCGTTGTCCGTGCGAGCCGAGACAGCACGCGCTCTGTCGATCGCCTAGGGCGCGGACGGCCGGTTCGGCGCGCTGGATTTGCGCCGAAGCGGTCGTCACGACCCATCATGAACGACTGCGTTAGAACGTCACCGTCGTGCGCACGCCGACGACGAACGTATTGCGCAATGCTTGCGTCTGATCGTTCGGATTCTGGCCTGCCCCTGCGTTGAAGGTGTATTGCGCATCGCCTTGCACAACCCACCACGGCGTCACTTGGTATTGGTAGGTTGCTTCGAGCGCCGTCTCGCTGCCGCGCACGACATGGCCGCTATCGGCGTCCAGTGCGCGCGCATGGCTGCCGACCTTCACGTACGCGAGGCCCAAACCGACACTGTCGTTGTCCCGGCCCTTGAACGGGGCTTTCATGACCACGCCCAGATTGGCGCTCATGCTGATGAGGTTGCGGTCGCCGGGCGCGCCCATGACGCGCGCGAACACGCCGATGCTGCGCGGACTGTCCGCGCCCGCGCGCCAAACCATTTGATCGGCGACGGCGTAAAAACTGTAATCGCCGCGGTGTTGCGCCGCGGCGCCGGTCGAAGCAGGGGAGGCCAGCGAAAGACCGGTGCCATCCAAGCGCTGATCGGCAAACCGTTCGTTGTTGTACCAGAGGCCAACCTTGTAGGTGCCGGGCAATCCGCCGCTTGCCTTGACCGCATCGGAACCGCCTTGACCTTGCGACGGCTGGTTGACGGCGTACTGCAGCTCGCCGATGTAGAGGGCACCGTTATGCAGATTGAAACGGGTGCCGCTGCCGTTCAATCGCTGCGGGTCGCCCACGCCAGGCGCGGGATTGCCGTCGAAAACGCCGCCCAACGCCGTGAGCGATGGCGTGAGCTGGGCACGCACGCGCAAGCCGAGCGAGGACAACGGGTAGGCCGGGCCGCCCGACGGCATATCGTACGAGGGCACGCCGGCCCACCCGAACATCGTGTTCACGAACGTGTTGGCGTACGTGCTCACCATGAATTCCTGGTCGAGACTTTGCTGGCCGACCTTGACCTCGACACGATCGCCCAGCAACGATTGCTGATACCAGAGTTCCCATAAACGCGTGGTGTCGTCCGCCTCGATCCCGCTGGCCGTATTGAGCGTGCCCAGGTTGTATTGGCTCAGGTTGCGGCCGTGAATCTGCAGGGCGCTCACGTTGAAGCTGCCGCCGGGCAGGCCGAAGGCCTTGGCGGTGTCGATGCCGAACGTGGCAGTGGTCACACCGTCGTACGCGCCGCCGCGCGCGAGGCCGCCGCGCAAATTCGCGAGGTATTCGCTCGTCTCGGTCAGCGTGAAGGTTGCGCCGTGCTTATCGAGCCACGGACGCAGTCCGCCCATGTCGCCCAGTAAGTTCTCACGCGTGGCGAGGCTATCGGAAGTCTCCTGCGCGGGGGGCTGCGCGCTGCTGTCGGCTCCTGCCGATGGTGGCGCCGAATCGGGCGCACCCGCGGCCACCGCGGCACAAGACGCCAGCGCGCTCAGAACCAGGGCGGCGCAGCGATTGAACGACAGGCGGGCGCGGCGGGCAACAGCTTGGGACATCGGGACTCCTTTATTTTTTCGTGACGCGTCCGCTCGCCGCTTGCGAGACGGACAGCCCGGATTGCGGAATGGCGCATCGCGCCGCATGGCCGAATGACTCGGCGCGAGCTCGGAACGCATTTTACTCAGCAAGTCAGGAAATTGAAATAGTAATGCGACTGATTCTCATTGATGATTTCAATTGCACTGACAAAGGAGC
>Ga0157369_10005147_pt1 | contig 15307 bp, 11 predicted proteins | sample C25metaG_FD_113461 | JGI IMG/M metagenome (GOLD analysis project Ga0157369, IMG submission 113461) | Corn rhizosphere microbial communities from Kellogg Biological Station, Michigan, USA - C2-5 metaG | ecosystem: Host-associated > Plants > Roots > Rhizosphere > Soil | place: USA: Michigan... | reverse complement strand
GGCCTTTTATTAAGCCAGATACCAAATAATTTTTTTGCCGAAGTAACTGGTGGTATAGAATCAGTCGCTTTCAGCAAGGATAATATGGTTATTATAGCACAGAATTACGAAAGTTATAAAACAGAAAAAAGGAACCTGGAAAATTTAATAGCAAGATCAATAGATGGATTGCTTATTTCGCTTTCATCTGAAACAGAAGACCTAAGTCATTTTCAAAAATTAATAAATGTAGGTTTTCCAGTTGTTTTTTTTGATCGGGTACCTGAATCAATAAAAGCACACAAAGTTATTGCAGATAATTTTCTAGGTTCCTATGAAGCAACCTTGCATTTGATAAAGAAAGGATATAAAAAAATTGCGCACATAACCAGTGCCCCAAATTTATCAATCACAAAAGAAAGACTGGAAGGATATTTGAAGGCCATTACAGACTCAGGTATTCCTTTAAATCGGAAATTTATTAAATATTGTATGCACGGAGGATTTATTTATGAAGAGATTGAAAAAGCTATTAAGGAGTTATTTTCATTGAATAATCCACCAGACGCCTTACTTGCTGCCTCCGACAGATTAACAATAGGAAGTTTTAAGTTAATCAATAAATTGCGTATTCCCATACCGGATCAATTAGGTTTAATTGGGTTCAGTAATTTCAGTTCTCCGGAATTATTCCACCCTCCATTAACCACCGTTAGACAAGACGCTTTTGAAATGGGGAAAGTTGCTACAGAATTGCTGTTTCAATTGATTGAAAGCAAGAAACCCATTGTGGATTTTCAAACTAAAAAAATAGCTACTGAATTATGTATAAGGAACTCTTGCTGAAAATTTCAAAACTATATGAATGCAATTATTAATTAGTTTTATTGCAGGTTTATATTGACTTAAATAATCTACACCCAAAGGAACTGTCTCTGTACCCAAATTTCCAAGTTTACTTCCGGGTATAATTCAGGGATAAGTTTTGAAGAGAACAAGGCATTCGAACCATCTATCTTAAAAGCTAAAAATTAATTACTTAAGTACAAAGCTAAAAAGCTAACATTTTATGTAAAAATAATAACACGATTCAAATCTTTTATTTTATCCTTAGCCTTCTTCTCAATTTTTTTAAGGAATGAACATTAAAACAAACATCAAATAATTAGTCGTCCCTTAAAACTGTATGATCCTGACTGCTTTAGGTTTATTTTAGAAATTGATGCAATAAGGTTGCAAGTTATTTGTAAAAGCACTAAAAAGCCTGCAAATTTATGTATGCTTTCTACCCAAAAATAAACATGATTTACTCTTTGATTCAAAAAGGATTTATAGTACGGAAGCGGGCATATTGATTTTTCTTTTTTTCTTAATCGTTTTAAAACGCTTTCAAAAAGAATCTCTACCGTTATTTGACATAAGTTTATTTTTGATTATAGTTGCAAAATAATGCTGTCTCTGATTTATCTATCGGTATTCCTAACGTTTGTCCATTGGATAATATATATTTCATACTAAATGCGGGCAATAGGTGATCCAATGCCTCTTTATATATTTCATGAAGTTTCCGGGAACTATAAATAGCGCACATAGGTTCATAATCACCCTGATTTACATAAGTAAAGTAATCGTACTTTAATCGATTAGTTATGAAAGCATCCTTAAGCTTAAACAACAGTGGTATTGAGATATCTGTCATATCGCACGCTAAAATAAAAAGATCTCTTTCAGGTAATTGCTTATGTACGCTTAACAGCCCGTTTAACGGACCGTCAAGATTAAAAACAGAAGTCGGTTTATCAACCATTAATAAGTTTTTAGAAAAAATTTGTCCATAAGTTTGCTGTTGAGTTTCATTCACAGATATTATAACCTTAATTCCTAAGCACTGCAATTTTTGAAAAGCCAATTCTGCCCAGGTTACATTTCCTTTTTGTAAGAGTCCTTTATCACTGCCCATCCGTGAGCTTTTTCCTCCGCAAAAAACAACTCCTGTCAGCATAAGGTTCTTTATTATTTATGATTAAGTAAATATTCCTGCAGATCTTTATGGGGCAGCTGACAATTGCAATTATGGCCCCAGGCATAAGTACCATCCTTCCAATATTCCTTTTTCCAGATTGGAGCTTCATGCTTTACCTTATCTATAATAAACTGGTTTGCGTCATAAGCTTCCTTTCTGTGCATAGCTAAGGTAATTACTATGACGGCTGTTTCGCCAATTTTCAATTTGCCAACGCGGTGAACACAAATTGCCGCTATCAAATTAAATTTTGATTTTGCCTCCTCCTTTATCTTGTTGATCATTTTGTCTGCCAATGGCTTAAACGCTTCATACTCCAGCCACAATACTTCTTTTTCTTTATTCACGTTTCGGACGCTACCTACAAACAGTACGCTTGCGCCAGCATTATCATTTTGTAAAGAAGCAAGTAACCTTTCGATTGGTATTTCGTGCGGTGTTATCATTAATTTCAAATTTGATTTTATTTAAACTATCCTCCACTTGAAGGTGGAATGATGTAAATTTTGACATTGCTGCTAAACGTATAATCGGCGTCCAAAATTTCTTGTTCAGTTGCCACCCTGCATTTGCCCAGTAAACCTTTTGCCTTCGGTTGTTGTTTCTCAAGCAACGCTAATATTGCTCTACATGAACTTTTCTCAGGCATTTTCATCTCAAATTTTTCCTCAAAATATTCTTTGAGAACAGCAAACACCTGTATTGTAATTTCGATTCCCATATTTATCCTCCTATTGATTTCATTGATAATCCGCTACCGTAAAATTTTGTCTTTTTATGATGCAAAGCTCTTTGCAATTGGTTACCTAACTTCTTCTTATCGTGCAGGCATTCGGTTATATTCAACGCGGTATTGCTGCTTAAACATCCAAATATATTCCCGTAACTATCTAAGCGCAATCGGTCACAATCATTACAGAAAGGCTCAGATTCATTAGCGATGATCCCAAACTCATAGCCACCAGGTAAATGCCAATAATTAGCGGTAGACCCGGGAGTCCGTTTAAGCGATGAGAAAGAAAACTCATTGGACAATACTTCCAGAATTTCTGCCTGGGTGAAGAGGTAATGTTGATAGTTATTGTGTAAATGTCCCATCTTCATTAATTCTAAAAATCGAATCGGGATATTTTTATCCATTGCATATCTGAATAAAGGAATTATTTGATGGTCATTCACACCTTTCATAAGCACACAATTAATCTTTACCCTTAACCCAGCGTCAATGCTATGGTCTATTCCTTCTAATATTTTTGAAAGGTTTTTTCTCCTGCTGATTATATAAAATGCATTACGTTCCACTGCATCTAATGAGATATTAATACCTGTTAATCCTGCTGCTTTTAAATCTTTCGCTTTACCTGCCAAGGTATACCCGTTAGTCGTCATTTTAATATTAGGTATATTTATTTTCTTGATTGCGTTAATAAATGGGATCAGTTCAGCGTATAATAACGGCTCACCTCCTGTAAGCCTGACAGTATTTAATTGTAACATGTCATGTAACGTGCGGACTGCTATTGTCAAATTTTCAACATTAAGAATATTACCATTCTTTTTATTGACGTTCTTTTCTCCCAAAGGAACACAATAGGTACATCCTAAATTGCAATGATTGGTAAGGCTGACACGCAAGGTTTTAAAACGCCTGTTATATTCATCACAGATATCAAATACGCCATTTTTCATAATACTTTTTTTTAATTATTATGTGGTTTGCAAAGCCTTATCCCAAATCATTTTTAATTCCGGTTTGCAGCTGCCGCAGCCCAAACCAGCGCCGGTAATTCTGCATAGTTCAGAGATACTTCCACAACCTGATCGAATCGAATTTAAAAGATTACCCTCGCCGATATTTTTACAAGTGCAGACTAATTTTCCTATTACTTTTTCACTGTTTCCTTTATTTCCGCGTAATAAATATTGTCTTTTCTCTCCCAGCTCAGTTTTTTGCACAATCAATTCTTTGAATTCTTCCAATTCGCTGGTGTCACCGAATAAAATTGCCCCTACCAGTTTATCTTTATGGATAATACATTTTTTATAGTAGTGTTGACGTCTGTCTAAAGTGAATATTTCTTCATAATCACCATCATTCGGCGGAACTTCGGCTATACCAACAGCACAAATTTTCCGGCCATTAATGTTTAAAGTATTTATAGCTAATGACCCCCGGTAATAACTTGCTCTATTCCCATTAAAATATCTTGCTAAAATGGTGGCTTGCTCTCTTTTGGCCATATCGGTTTCAAATAATTCGCGATGATATTCTGATAATGCACCGATAGCAAAAATAAAGGGGTCAGAGGTCTGCAGGTATTCATTGACTGTTATACCCTTTTGTACATCTATGCCAGCCGTTTTTATTAAGCTTAAATCAAAAGCAGTTCCCTGCGAGAGGATTATCATTTTGCATGACATCCTTTTGCCGCTTGTCAATTCTACGCCATGGACATCAGGCCCACCAATTATTGCTCTTATTTCTTCTTCGTAAATAATGTTAATTTGGTTTTCTGCAATTTCTTCTTCCAGCATCTCTTTGGATAATTTATCAAATTGAGAAAACATCATCCCGCGCTTTTTCTCTAAAACCGTTACCTCCATGTTCAATTCCCGAAGTGATACTGCCAATCGCAATCCTTCAAGGTTTCCTCCTGCAATAACAATGTGATCTCCGGGCTTTAGACTTGCTTTGAGCCTGTCTGCGCCTGGTCTGGTTTGGATTGTTTGTAAATCAACTATGGAATGATTAAAATTTTCCGACACTATGTTCGAAGGGATAGCAGCAAATATTAAAATATCATAATCATAAATATTGTTGTTGATATCTGTAATCGTTTTTTTATTCCTGTCAATGGCCTTAATAACTACCTCCGCCTTAACTTGTATATTCCACGCTTTTGCGGCTTCTTCGTTTTTTAACTTCAATAACTGGTTCCAGGTTTTGATATTACCAATATAATCAGCCAACATTGAACGATCGTAAAATATGTCGCTCTCTTCACAGAATATATTGATTTCATCAGTTTCATTCAACTTTCTATATTCCTCAAGGAAATAATATGCTGCCATTCCTCCACCAATGATTACGATTTTTTGACGCGGTTTTATGTATTTTTTCACCTCTGTAACCGAGAATTTAAAATCCGGTTCTTTTGAGATGGGATCAACCAGGGAGGAAGTGAGGTTATTGGCGCGGGCAAAATTTTCATTCAATATTTTACCCCAATGTATTGGAAGAAAAACCACTCCTTTTTTTATATCATTTGATAACTTCGCAGTTACTACTACTTCCCCCCTATTGTTCTTAATTGTTACCGGATCTCCGTCGCGAATATTCCTTTTTGACGCATCCGTAGGATGTATTTCAAGGAAAGGATGAGCAATATGCTGATTTAATTTATTGACCTTACCGGTTTTCGTCATAGTATGCCATTGATCTCTTATGCGCCCTGTAGTTAATATCAACGGAAACTCTTTGCTTATCTTCTCAGACTGATTTTCGTCCGGAAGTGAATGCAATTTTGCTTTTTTATTAGAAGTATAGAACCGATGGTCCGCAAATAAGCGGGATGTTCCATAAAATCCGGCACCTGGCACCGGCCATTGCATAGAGCCTTCTTTTTTCAAACGTTCATGGTTCAATCCACTGATGTCGATATTGGTATGTTTTGTAATTCCGCAGTGTTCAATGTAAACCTGTGCACTGTTTTCAAAATTGAATTTTTCCTTCCATCCCATTTTTTCGGCGAAGCGTAACAATATTTCAATATCCGGCAATGCCTCTCCTGGCGATTCTAAAACTTTGGATAGATAACTAATTCTTCTTTCAGAATTGGTCATCGTCCCATCCTTTTCCAACCAACCTGCCGCTGGCAATAATACATCTGCATATTTAACCGTGTCTGACCTTGATGAAATATCCTGTACTACTACCAAATCTGCACGTTGCAATGCTTCTTCCACCAGGTTGGAATTTGGGATGCTTACAAGCGGATTGGTACAAATAATCCAAATGGCTTTCATCTTGCCGGAATGCAATGCTTCAAACATCTCGGTTGCGGTCAATCCCGGATGATCTGGTATGGACTGCACACCCCAATAATCCGCGACCTCCCTTCTGTGCTGCGCATTTCCCATATCGCGGTGTGAAGGCAATAAGTTAGATAATCCTCCCACCTCACGGCCACCCATCGCATTAGGCTGGCCGGTAAGTGAGAAAGGTCCGGAACCCGGCTTCCCTATTTTGCCTGTTATGAGCGAAAGGTTAATAAGTGCAAGATTTTTATCGACACCTATGACACTTTGGTTCAAGTTCATTGCCCACATCGGAATAAAGCCTCCGGACGAACCAATATATTTGACCGCCCTGTAGATCTCAGTGAACTTTACTCCGCATATTTCTGCAGCTTCCCGTAAAGAGCGTTTCATTATTGCTTCTTTCATTTCTTCAAAACCATCGGTGTGTTGATGTATAAAGTCCATATTAATGAAATCATTTTCAATCAATCCTCTTGCAATAGCGTTATACAATGTGATATCCGTTCCCGGATTAATTTGCAAATGAAGATCAGCGATTGTTGCGGTCTGTGTTTTCCGAGGATCCACTACAATGATTTTTACATCCGGATTCTTAGCTTTATGGGCTTCCATTCTGCGAAAAAGAATTGGATGGCACCAGGCAGGATTAGCACCCGCTACCAGGAAACAATCAGCCAGTTCAATATCTTCATAACTTATTGGCACAGCATCTTCGCCTAAAGACATTTTATATGCCGCTACCGCTGAACTCATGCATAGGCGTGAGTTGGTATCTATATTATTAGTGCCGATAAAACCTTTCACTAATTTATTAACCAAGTAATATTCTTCCGTTAAACATTGGCCTGAAACGTAAAATCCAACAGCATCGGGCCCATTCTTATCAATGATGGATTTGAAAACCGATGCTGTATGGTGTAGCGCGGTATCCCAGCTAACTTTCTGTCTCGGCTCATTATGGCGAGTTCGCATTTCGGGATACAATAACCTGTCGGACTTATCCATTACTGCATAATGAAGGTTTATCCCTTTCGAACAAAGCATGCCTTTATTCACCGGATGTGCAACATCTCCTTCTACATTTATATTTCCTTTTTTGTCTTTGCTTACAATCATTCCGCAGCCTACACCGCAATAGCAACAAGTAGTTTTATATGTTTCTTTTCCCGAAGCCATTTTTCTTTTATCATTTTTTATTCACAAGTCTGCCTCAGGGCAGATTCATTCATTTCAATCAGAATCATTTTTTGTATTTCTTCAGCTTTATCTTTTTTTGATTCGAACATCAGCCAAAAGGAAACAATGATGGATATTATTATCACGGCAATCCCTATAAAAAACAAGGCATCTCTATAAGAGATGGCATTTGCTTTGAAAGCAAAGCCCGCTAAAACCGCCCCGACGTTTCCTCCGGCTCCTACAATTCCGGATACAGTTCCCAAAGATTTTTTGTTGATAAAAGGAACGACTGAATAAGTTGCGCCATTAGACATTTTTAAAAACAACGCAAACAGCAACATAGTGGCTATAGCAACCGGCAACACGGTCATCCTCGAAAAAAGCATTACTCCAATACCTTCCATAAGAAGGCAAATACTTAATGTTCCGATCCGTCCTTTAAACCCAAACCTGCTACCTGCTTTATCGCCCAAAATTCCACCAAGCGCACGAGCAAATAAATTCATGCACCCAAAAGTGCCGGCAATAAGGCCCGCTTCTTTCAGGCCCAGTTTGAAATTATCGGTAAAATAAATAGCGGCTATATTATCAATCGTGATCTCTATACCAAAACTGGCACCATAAGCAAAAAATAATATCCAAACGCGATAGTCTTTACAAATCTTTAAAAAACCATATCCAGGCCTTTCTCTTTCACGTTTTAATTTTGAATTCTTTTTAAATGATGAGAAATTTCCTTCAGGTGCATCTTGTGTATAGAAATAATAAATTATTGCCGCCAATAGTAGTACAATACCTGGAACAACCATGCTGAGGCGCCAGGCTTGTGCGTCTGCGTATCCTAAACCAACAAATCCGGCAAACACCAAAGGCATCAACATTTGGGTTACTCCTCCACCCAGGTTCCCCCAGCCCGCTGTTATTGCGTTGGCCGTTCCTACTACTTTTGGCGCAAACATCACAGAGGTATGATATTGAGTGATCACAAAAGATGCGCCTAATACACCGATAACTAAACGAAATAATAAAAATGATTCATAGCTGTGGCTTAATCCGATCGTCATCAAGGGAATTGCCCCTGTTATTAATACCATACAATAAGTTATTCTTGGGCCTATTTTGTCGCATAACCAACCGACTGCCAGCCGGGCAAATATGGTTATTGCTACGGACGCAATCACAATATTGCCGACCTGTGATTTGGAGAGCCCGAATTCATTCCTGATCACCGGCATAAGCGGGGCAATACCAAACCAACCAAAAAAACATACAAAAAAAGTAAACCACGTAATGTGAAATGCTCGCATGTACGGCGGCTTAAAACTGAGCAGGTTTATCGATTCAATTTTTGCAGATTTTTGTTGTTGTAAAGTTTTGTATGTCACTTAGGGTATTTGTATTTATATAAAAAATCCTCCTTTTTGTCTCCTCATTTCCAACGCAAAAATGTTAACATCGACTGTGCGTTTATTGCTTCTTCACCTGAAGGATGCAACGCAATTCCATCCGAATCGAGCGTTGCGGCAATATCTCCACTTCCATTAAATGAGATTGGCAGCAGCCCGGTTAAATTATCTTTTGAAGTCAACTGACAAGGGAAAAATTCATCAAGCTTTGTCTTTTTATTTTTAGGGCACAGCAAAGGGAAATAGAGTAATGGTACAGGTTCCAACCCAAAGCATTTCCTTAAATAAGGTTCGATAAAAACTTTAAAGGCAACCTGCACGGAAAAAGGATTTCCCGGAAGTGCAAATACAGCCGTTCCTGTATTTGTGGTACCAAACCAAAGTGGATTTCCCGGCTTAATCTGTACATGGTGAAAAACTTCATTTACTCCTAAAGAAGTCAACACTTCAGGAACGTAATCTGCATCTCCTTTAGATACTCCTCCAGTCAAAATCAATATGTCCTTATTTAATAATTTAGTAATTCCATTTTTTAATTTTTCCTTTTCGTCAGCCACCAACAAAGTCTCTATATTATCAATATTGTAATGCCTGAAGAAACCTTTTAAGGTGTGTGAATTAGAATCCCTGATTTGATAAGGCTTAACGCGGGTGTTTATATTGATTATCTCGTTTCCGGTGGAAACAATACCAATCGAAGGAAGTTTGCAAACTTTTAATTTATACCTTCCGGTTACAGCCAATACCCCTAAAATCGATGAATTTATTATCTGATGGCCTTTTACAAGCTTTTCACCTTTTTTAATATCTTCCCCCTTTATGGAAATATTATGCCAGGCCTCAATTGCACCCGTGTTAATAATCATCCGGTCAGCATGACTAATCGTATCTTCAATGCGAATAACCGCATCGGCAGTGGCAGGTACCGGTGCTCCGGTCATTATCCTGATACATTCGCCGCTTTGGATTTCTCTGGTAGCCATACTTCCTGCTAATAAATTTTCAATTACCTCAAACTCATTTATTTGTTTGTCATTAATATCAGCAGACCTAAATGCGTAACCATCCATTGCAGAACGATTAAACGGCGGATAATCACGATCGGCATAAATATGCTGTGCCAATGTTCTATTGAAAGCATGATCAATATCCACTTCTTCCACCCCGAACGTGTGTGCATTTAAATTGATTATTGATTGTGCTTCTTTTACCGTTAACATAAAATAAAATTTAATGCCCTCCTCCTTTCAACATTTTACTGGCGTGGAATACGGCAGGCAATATTGCTTCCAGTGATTGCCGGGCTCCATCTGAACTTCCGGGTAAAGTGACGATCATCGTTTTCCCTATAGAACCTGCCACTGCTCTTGACATCATTGCCATCGGGGTACGCATCTGGCCATGCATGCGTATCGCTTCTGTGATACCATCAGCATCACGTTCAATAATTTCTTTAACTGCTGCAACAGTATTATCTCTCGGCCCCAATCCGGTTCCGCCGGTTGTAAAAATGAATTGGACATCTTGTTTTACCCACTCTTTAATTTTTTGCTGGATGAGTTCTTTATTATCCGGCACAATTTGATAATCTGCTATTTTAGCATTCGTTTCGACCAGCATTTCTTTGATGATCTTTCCGGATTGATCTTCTCTTTTGCCTTCAGCTGTTGAATCGGAGCAAACTAATACGGCGCAAGATGGAGGAAGGTTAAAATATTTTTTTTGTTCACTCTTGCCACCAGTCTTTTGATCTAGTTTTATTGCTGTTATCTCCAGATTTTTATCAACCGGTTTTAATAAATCATAAATAGTAAGCGCTGCAACTGATATACCTGTAAGCAATTCCATTTCAATGCCGGTTCTTCCGATGGATTTTGCCTCAGCATTAATGCGGATGCCATAATGATTAATTGGAGCATCTTTATTTTCATTGATATAGTTATCTTCGATATATTCAAAACGTATATACATTCCATCTATGCTTACCGGGTGGCAATGCGGAATAAGATGAGCCGTATTTTTGGCAGCCAGTAAACCTGCGGCCCTTGCGATTTCAAATACATTTCCTTTGGGAATCGCGTTATTTTTGATAAGCTCCAGTGTGTTCATTGAACAAAGCAGCAAACCAGTCCCTTTAGCCGTGCGCAATGTTATTTGTTTAGACGTTATATCATTCATTCATTCATCATTTTTATTGTCAGGCAAAAGATTTTATGCCAATAGTTTTACACTCGCAATTGACAATACAACTCCGAGGATATATTTCAATACAGTGAAATTGAATTTCCTGCTTCCCAAATAGCCACCTAAAAGTGCTCCAACGAAAACAATCATGAGCCAGAGATAGATTTCATTATTGAAATGAAAACCTTTTACAGCTAACCCAGAAATTCCTGCGAGCGAATTCACAAAAATGAAAAGTGCTGATACTGCCGCGGTTTCTTTCATATTGCCCCAGTGAAAGAGTAATATTACCGGAGTAAGCAGCACGCCACCCCCTATTCCAATCATCCCGGATAATAAACCGATAACTCCTCCCACAATTATTCCGTATACCGGTTTTGGTTCCTGAATATTGTCAGATTCTTTTCTACCACCCATTCCCATCAAACGAAAAACTGAGAAAATCAGACAAATGGCTAACAATTGTTTATAGATATTCTCATGCAATGGTATCATTGCTCCAAGGAAGGCTGCAGGTATGGATGACATCGCAAATACCCCGAACAATCTCCATCTGAAATATCCTTTATGCCAATAGAGGATGAAGCTGGTAAGCGATACCAAAAGATTCAATACTAATATAGATGATCTCATATTTTCCGGGCTGGTATTAAACAAAGCCATAATTGCCAGGTATCCACTTGCTCCGCCATGGCCGATCGATGCATATAAAAATGCCACTATCATTAGCACTACCGGCAAAAACCAACTGTAATCCATTATTATCATATTATAGCCTTTAGAAAATGATAAAACTATTTTTTAGCTTTTCTTAATTGTTACCAGCTGCCAAACCAGTTTAAAAAAAGCATATCCTTTTTATTTGTTGAGAATAAAAAAATTTCGAGAGAACTACTTTTTAAATTTTCTTACTTTATCAATACTACATTTCAAAATTCCACTTCTATATATACTGCGCCATTTTCCGTTCTCACCGGAAATGTTTTAATTACATATAGTTCATCATCAAGGCACTTGCCTGTTTCAAGTGAAAAGGTTTTTTTATGGAATGGACACGCTACTTTTGGTCTTTCTTTTGACTCTCCAATCATTCCCCGCGAGAGTGCCATCTGAAATTTATGTGGGCAAAGATTTTCTGTGGCATACCATTTGCCACGGCGCGCAAAATTGAATATGGCAATTTGCTGATCTTTATACTTTACACATGCGCCTCCATCTTCAGGTATATCTTCCACATTACATGCTTTAAACCATTTTACATTTTTGTGTTTCTGAGCAAAAAGATTTTCCATTTTATTTATTCATTGATAATTGACCAATTTTTTTTTATGCTGATTCCCGGTTGATACGCTTTTCATATTAATTGGCAACAGCCATTTTCCAATCTTCCGGAAACTTTTGTCCTCTTTCTTCTTTAAACTTAATAGTGGGATCGGGTTCGGCAGAATTGATAAAGTGGGAGAACCGTTTCCTTAAATCCGGATTATTGACTACTTCTTTCCATTCACATTGGTACGCATCAATCAATAACTGCATTTCCTGTTCTAATTTTTCTCCAATACCTAAGCTATCATTCACGATAACTTCTTTCAGATATTCCATCCCACCTTCTAATTTATTAAGCCAGACGGCAGTTCTTGTAAGCGGTTCTGCAGTTTTTATATAAAACATGAGAAAGCGATCGATCATTTTTAAACAGAGTTTTTCATCAATGTCACTTGCCAGCAACTGAGCATGCTGAGGCTTTGTACCGCCATTACCACAAACGAATAGATTCCAGCCCTTTTCGGTAGCAATCAATCCAAAATCTTTCGATTGAGCCTCTGCACATTCCCTGACGCAACCGGATACAGCGCTTTTTAGTTTATGAGGTGAACGCAATCCTTTATAACGATTTTCGATCTCGATGGCAAATCCTACGGAATCATGCAAACCATAGCGGCACCAGGTAGATCCAACACAACTTTTTACAGTACGCACTGATTTACCATAAGCATGGCCGCTTTCAAATCCAGCTTCAATTAACTCTTTCCAAATATCAGGAAGCTGATGAATATGCGCACCAAACATGTCAATGCGCTGGCCGCCGGTAATTTTACAATACAAGTTGTATTTCTTTGCTACACGGCCAATTACAATTAATTTCTCCGGTGTAATTTCCCCGGCGGCTATACGGGGCACTACAGAATAAGTACCTCCTTTCTGAATATTAGCCAAGTACCGGTCGTTCGTATCCTGGATTGTAGCTTGTTTTAATATAGAATCATTCCATGCGCTTGCTAATAAGGAGGCCATGGCAGGCTTGCATACTTCACATCCGGCACCCTTTCCGAATGCATCCAATGCTTCATCAAAAGTTCTGATGTTATGCACTTTTATCAAATCAAATAATTCCTGGCGACTGTATTCAAAATGCTCACAAATAACCGATTTAACTACTCTACCAAGCTGCTTTAATGCCCCGTTAATTATATCCTTCACCATTGGCGTACAACCACCACAACCTGTTCCGGCTTTTGTAAGTTTTTTGATCCCATCCAGGTCTGCTATTCCGTAATCAGTAACCGCACAACATATAGTTCCTTTAGACACACTTTCACAAGAACATATCAGGGCTGAATCAGGTAACGCCGCTACTCCACTGTCTGAATGGTCTTTTCCATTCGCAGAACCGGCATTCATAAATAAATCTTCCGCGTTTCGCGGAAGAAGCATTCCATTTTTATATGTTTGGAGTAACATATTATAAGCTGATACATCGCCTACCAATATGCCCCCCAGCAGATATTTACCGTCTGCAGAAACATTCAGTCTCTTATATACTCCCCGAACCCTGTCTTCAAACAAAACCGTCTTACACTCATTTTCCATGCCCAATGCATCACCGAAACTTGCCACATCCACTCCTAACAACTTCAATTTGGTCGACATATCAAAACCGGTGAATTCTTTATCTGTACCTGTTAACTGGGAGGCAACAATATCGGCCATCTCATAACCAGGAGCAACCAAACCGTATATCATCCCTTGAAAGAGGGCACATTCTCCAATTGCATAAATGCAGGTATTAGAAGTTTGCAACTTATTATTGACAATAATTCCCCCTCTTGGGCCAGTTCTTAAACCACATTCTTTCGCAAGCTCGTCTCTTGGTTTTATCCCTGCGGAGATAACCACCATATCTACTTCCAACTGACTGTTATCTTTAAAATCCAATCCGGCTACCTTTTCTTTTCCGAAAATGGATGAGGTATTTTTATTGAGGTGAACTTTTATACCCAGCTGTTCGAGTTTTGATTTCAGGAATTCAGAGCCGCTTTCATCTAATTGACGTGGCATTAATCGGGGCGCAAATTCAACGACATGTGTATCGAGGTCAAGATCCATCATAGCTTTGGCTGCTTCCAGTCCTAATAACCCTCCTCCAATCACCGCTGCTTTTTTTGCTTTGTATGCATATGAAGTGATCAGTTCTAAATCTTCAATAGTACGATATACGAATACGCCGTATTTATCTGTTCCCGAAACTGTTGGAACAAAGGCAGCCGATCCCGTAGCCAATACCAAAAAATCATACGCTAATTCCTTGCCATTAGCTGATCTTATTACCTTTTTGAACTTATCGATTTCAACCACGGTATCTTCCAGATACAGTTTTATATTATTAGATTCATACCAGCCATGTGCAGACAGGGACAATTCTTCGACTGACTTTCCGGAAAAATATTCGGTGAGATGAACCCGGTCATAAGCCCGATGAGGTTCTTCGCCGAAAACAATGGTTTCAAATTCCTGCTTAATATCTTTAGCCAATAATTTTTCACAAAATTTGTGTCCAACCATGCCATTTCCTATAACAATGACCTTCTTTCTTTGATTAGTTGTCATGGATTTTTATAATTTAAATTAAATATGCTTCTTAAATTAAAAATATAAATATTCATTTTTTAAATGCAAATTATTGACTAATTTTGATATCAGCAAAAAAATATCTGCCTTTTTTTATCGTTAATTCCATTTTTTTAATGAGATATACAGAAAAACAATGTATATGATTAATATTAATAGAATAAGGCCGAAATTAAGCTTATTAGGAGCTGGCCCTGGTAATATTGGGCTGGTGACTATAAATTGCCTTCACACTTTAAGATGTGCTGATGTAATTTTATATGATAAATTAGTGAATCCTGATTTATTGGATTTTGCTTCCCCGGAAGCGGAAAAGATATATGTAGGAAAAACACCTGGTAATCATTGTATGGAGCAGTCATTGATCAATGAATTAATTGTAAAAAAGGCTTTCACATGTGGACACGTAGTAAGATTAAAAGGCGGCGACCCTTTTATTTTTGGACGAGGATATGAAGAAATGGCTGCTGCAAAAGCTGCTGGCATACCGGTGGAAGTTGTCCCTGGTGTATCAAGCAGCATAAGTTTAGCAGGCTTAAGACAAATTCCACTAACTGCAAGGGGATACAGTGAAAGTATATGGATT
>Ga0157369_10005146_pt1 | contig 15310 bp, 12 predicted proteins | sample C25metaG_FD_113461 | JGI IMG/M metagenome (GOLD analysis project Ga0157369, IMG submission 113461) | Corn rhizosphere microbial communities from Kellogg Biological Station, Michigan, USA - C2-5 metaG | ecosystem: Host-associated > Plants > Roots > Rhizosphere > Soil | place: USA: Michigan... | reverse complement strand
CGTAATCGCTAAGAAATCGCCTATGATCGACGTGATGCAGAGCGCCAAGATCACATGACATGTGAGCAGCACTATTCGCTCCATGTCAGCAGCCTTCGCCACGCGGTCAAATATGAAGAAGGGGAGGGTCATGTAGATCAACGCACCAATCTGCGGCAGCAATCGATCAAGATCGGTGCGTACCCCCGCGATCCAAATGCACAGGGTTGAAAGAACGAGCGCGGTCACAAACACAATCATCCCGCTCCGCACCTGAGTACGATGGCGGATGGATGGCGCAGATCTCCGGAAATATGCCCGCAAGAAGAGTCCGCTCAGCAACCAGATCACATATTCCAAGACGAGCATCCATGCCCGGCTTGCACCGAGGATATAGATTATTGAGTTGGTAAACATCGCAGCGGTCAACAAGGTGATCGCCGGTACCGCGAGCCGTCGGGCTCGCATCGATCCCAGGTCCGCATTCGCTTTGCCCCGCGCAGACCCACGGAGTCGCGCGCTAGGCTGTGGGTCCGCAGCCGAGTTCAGCGGTGAGAGGGTCATTCGCTAATTGTCTTACTGGCTCGAACCGCCGCGATCATAGCCTCCGTAACTATCCTCGCTTTCTGTTCCCAGCGGTGCGGCGCCGCCGCTTCTCGGGCGGCTTTTGCGCTTCTCGCCAAACGTTCTGGATGCTCGAGAAAATGTCTGATTGCGTCGGCGAGCTCATCGGCGCTCCAGCCGTAGGTGACGATTCCATTCACTCCGGCATCGATGAGGAACCGATAATCATTACTAGGGGTCATCACAACTGGCAGTCCACATGCCATGGCCTCGAGCGCGACCGTTGGCGAGCCCTCAGCAAGCGAGGTGTTTACGAATAAGCGAGCGGTTCCCATTGACCGTCGTATCTCAGCCCGGTCAACAGCTCCAGCGAACCGGACATTGGTCGCGCCCATGCGATCGGCGAGTGCTTCAAGCCGCGGTCGTTCGGGACCATCGCCGTAGATCGCGAAGCTGAACTGGGGCAGCTTGACGGCGCATTCTACCAGGAGCTCATAGTTCTTGCGGGCGTTGACGGTGCCCGCCGCGATCACGTCCACCGGGGTGGAATTTTCGGATCGTCGTTGGAAGAAGATGTCCGCCGGGGCGCTCACTAGATGGATGGGCTCCTTGCCTAAGACCCGGCGCAGCCGCTCGGCGTCTCTTACTCCTGTCGTGAATATCGGTGCGTAGCCTCCGAGCGCAAAGCGGTACAGGCTGTCAGGGGCGCGGGCCCACTCGTGCAAGCTCGCGGCAAGCGTTCCTATTTTAAATCGTCGGGCGGCAAGGCGTCCTCCGATGAAACTATGCCAGTCCCCATGCACATGCATGATGGGGATCCGACCATCCGAAAAATTCAACCGACAGAGAAGCATGGCCGAATAGAAGACCGCCCAACGCAAAACATTCGGGCGCAGCAGATATGTATGCAGATTTGGGCAGACCTGGACCGATTCACCGGTGGGCACTCCGCCGTTGTAGATCTCCGTTACGCGAACTCCTTGGCGCCGTTGCGCGGCGGTGAGCTCCGCAATGTGACGCTCCATTCCTCCTGCTAACGGTGGCAAACGGTCATAGCAGCGAATCACATGGAGCTGATCGGGTGAGATGCTCATCTCGAAGCAGTCTCTTCGATCAATCGCCGATACGCTTCGAACAGCTTTACGGAATCGAAGTCACGGCGGGCCCGAGAGCGAGCGGCATTTCCCATAGACCTTGAACGCGCCCGATCCTCATGCAGAAGCCTTAAGACGCCAACGACCTCCTTGTCCGGCTCATCTCCGAGAAGAAAGCCTTCTCGCCCGTGCTCGAACAGGTCGGCACAAAAGCCCACGTCGGTGCTGATCACGGGTAGTCCGACCGACATTGCCTCCATCATTGCTCTGGGTGTGCCTTCCGAAAGCGAGTACATGACAAGGGCGTCGCATTTCTGAAGCACCGAGACGACGGACGCATGGTCCAAAGTTCCGTGGAGAGTGACCGTCAGGTTCGAGCGCTCGCTTGACAAGCGTCTGGATTGGTCACGGACCGCCTCGAGATCTGGGCCCGAGCCGACTATATGGAGGTCGGCACGGAACGGTATCTTCTCGAGCGCTCGGATGAGGCGCATCTGACCCTTGTTTGAATTGACACTTCCCACCATCGCAAGGCGCAAAGCATGGCCGCTCCTTCGTTTGCCCCGTTGCGCGCAGAAACGCGCAAGGTTCACACGCGGCGGAAGCACTTTCGCCTTATGAAGCTGATCCGGTCCGTAGGTGATCCCGAGCCGCTGGCGCATTCGTGGCGACAGCACGCGTATGACAGCGGACCGCTTAAGAACGAAGTATGCCAGCCGTTGCAGCAGCCAGTCGCGCGAACCGAGAGGAGCATCGGTAAAGAATTCGGCACCGTGAAACTCACTCAATACTCGCGCGCCGGTCAGGTGTGCAGTGACAATCGCTGCAAATCCTCCCAGAACAGGCGACTGACATATGATGGCATCAGGCCGCTCGGCGGCGATCTTACGAACCAAACAGAATTGCGTGGCGAAGAATTCGAGCTCACGCTTGGTAAAACTGCGAACGAGAGTGACGGTCAAGTTACCATCCGTCCACTCCGCCGGACGGCTTTCGGATCGTCCGATCGCGTGATAATGGCCGAAGCCGCAAGCTAGCTCACGCCAGATTCCGTACGTAACATGCTCCCGATCCCCGGGACGATAACGTCCCGCACCGATGTGGACGATTCGCAGATCGCTTCTTTTCGGCACCAGTTACGTCGCCGCAGGCTCGCCAATTAGGCCAGCGAGCGCTTCATCGTACATCCGCGCGACTTTGGCCGTCGAATAACGTTGAACCGTCACCATGTTCTCGCCGGCGAGTTCACGGCGCTCAGGCCTTGACGACAGCAAGCGCTCAACGGCACGTCCGAAGGCGTTCGCATCGTGCCGATCGACGACATATTGTCGCTGCGCGGGACCACAAAGATCGCGAGTTCCCCCGGCGTCGGTTGCAACGATCGGGAGACTGTGAGCCATTGCCTCCAGCATAACTCTCGGAAAACCCTCGCGATAGCTTGGCATCACGAACATATCCGCAGCTTCGTAGAAGGGCGCAAGCTTTCGCTGCGGGACTGCACCATGAAATCGGACAACCACTCCCTTCGGGGCACCTTCGGCAAGGAACTCGAGCCGACGTCGATCGGGTCCGTCTCCGCAAATGTCGAGCGTCACAGGAGTATTTATGTTGCCACTGTGGCGCCCAAGGGCCTGGAGCAAGGGAATGAAATAACGATCTGCTTCGCGAACGGGCGAAAGCCGATGCACCAGCAGGACCTTTGATGCTATTGCTGCTGGATCGCGGCCTGAAGCCGACTGAGGGATATCGATGTCATTGTAGAGCATTAGGATCTTTTGCCTCGAAAGGCCGTACTGCGCCGAATAATAACCGACCATCGTTTCCGGGCCGGTTGCCAGGCGATCTACAAACTTCAGAAGTAGCCGCATGCCAGCGAGGCCGACCTTTCCTCTCGCTCCCGACCTTCGATTGAAGTCCTCGACAGTGCCACTCAGCCAATAGACTGTCTTCCATCCAAAAATCCGGCCGAGCAGAGCGGACGTGAGAGCGGCAAACTTCGAGATGCGTACGAAGACCAAACGTCCTCCTCGAGTGCGCATTGCGAACAGACACACGGCAAGCCGCACCATCCGGCGCAATTTGCTCGCGCGGGAGAGATACGTGACGCGCCTTCCCAGCACTTCGGCGTTGCCGTCACCGCCGCGCTCGCTCAGAAGGTCTATTTCCCAACCCAGCGATTCCATTTCCGACAACAATCGAGGGATATGCGCGAAGTGCTGAGCGTCATCCGCAGACAGGTGATTGACAATGTAGGTCAACCGCTTGGAGGCGGCAGGCAAATTCATGCGCGATGCTCGGGGACGTTCACGCTCAGAGCGCTCGGGAACAGCCTGTAGCTCAAAGCAGCAAGCATTTGGCCGAGCACGTAACTGCCGAGCAGGACCGGAACGCTCAGAAGGCCTAGAGCCCAGGCCATTGCGGGCGGAATCACCAGCCCAGCCAGAAAGCTCAAAAGAGACAAGGTAACCCGCCGCGGGCTGAACGATGCAAGCGCGTCATTGCGCCAAAAGAGTTCGGCAATGTAAGGGTAGATGAACAGACCGGCGACGAAGGCAAGCACCACGTCGGTAGCCCGAATGCCGTGGCGGTACATCAAAAGAAGTGAGATCACGGCCACTGCGCCATGCCCCAAGGGACCAATGACCCCAAAAATACGGTGGCGCGCGTGGCGCAGGTCTTCCCGGATTGCGCGGTTCACCATGAATGCTTCCAGGACACGCACCTGCCCACACACGGCCTCGTTTGCCCGAGTGAAGACGAATAATCTGCCTATCTCAGTCTTCGACGGGATAACCAGATCGCAGAAAATCGGAAGAAAAGTGTCTCGAGCCCGCTTGAGCAATGAGTTCGCATAATATTCATAATATTCGGCGCGAATTTTCCATAGATACTGGATCTTCGCGAGGGGTGCACGATAGGCATCACGATCAAGAAACTCGGGAAACCGCGATATCATCACCGCTTGTCCGATGAGGCCGCCCGCAACCATCGATGCCCAGAGCACGTCGGGTTTTGACACGGCCATATGCGAGAACACCGCCAACAGGACCAGCCGAGAAATGTTGCTCGTCGCTGGAATCCAAAAATACGCATCCACGCGGCCGCTCGCCTGCGCCTGGCTGTCGAAATAGCGCTGCAGGGCCGAACTAAAGACGAATATGGGCATGAACCAAGAACCGTGGACGAAGACTCCGGCGTAGACGAGTAACGCCGCCACCGTCATACCCGCGAATGCAAAGCTCATGTAGAAAACGGGAAGCGCCGAAGTGAAATGTTCGTCCTCTTGCAGGCGGAAAACCGTAAACGAGCTGGGGATCAGCTCGGATCCGATAAGGATCAATGACAGCTTAGCGAAGTTGATCGTGTAATAGGCGAATTCTGTTAACCCGAACACCCACGTGATGAAGAGGGTGCCCCCAAGACCTGCCGCAGCGGCACTGATGTTGAGTATTGCAGATCGAGCGAAGCTCTGAAGCATCATCGCAACAACTAACGTAATTCTAGCAGAATGTTAGCGAAAGCACGAACGTTGCATTTCCGCAATTTGCGAAGGGAGGCAGTTAATTGCCATACACCGCTCGGTCCGCTCGATTTCAAAGCTCTCCATTCACAGGTCTCCGGCGGCTTGGATAATGCGCGTCTATCGCTGGAGCCGCTCATCCGACAGGGAGGCCCGTGCCACATTCAAGCAAGTCGGCGGCCCCCTCGGCCAATCTTGAGCCTGGGGGTATCGTAGTTGGCGGTCGCCCCGGCGCGTTCAGTGCAGGGAGGTACATCGCCTGATGTCTAGCTGCCTGATCTTGGGGCGCAACACGTCGCGAGCTTCCCAGGCGCCGACATATCCGATTCTCCCGCTCACGGCCCTAGGTCCGTCAGGGTTGCGCTCCCGCACAAACGCATTAGCTAACCAACGGCGTCCGCGATTTCGCCGGCGCGGGGATTCTTCAGCCCATGTCGCGAATTAAGTTTGCAGCTGAAATCCTGAGCCCGCTTAATCCGACGTCGATTCTCGACGTGGGTTGCCGGGATGCAAGCTTGGCGGACGAATTCCCAACCGCGGAATATGCCGGTGCTGATTTGAATTCCGATACGCGTGGACGGGTCAAATATGTCGGCGACATCGCACGCATCAGCTTGGACCGGAAGTTCGACGCCGTCGTTGCTCTCGATGTCCTGGAACATCTGGACAATCCGAGTGAAGTTTTCGATCGCTTGGCGGATGCTGCACAGCGAATAATGTTGGTTTCTCTGCCAAACACATATGATCTAAAGTCTCGAATCCAATTCGTTTTCACCTCCGGCTTGGGTGACAAATATCGATTTCTGGAGAGGACCCCGACCGATCGGCATCGTTGGCTCATGAACCGTGCCGAAATCAGCGCATTCTATGCCGCTAAAGCGGCCCGGCACGGCCTCACGCTCCAAGTGATCGATCTGAGGTATGGCCGATCTGGGAACCTTACACTTTCAAGTGTGGCCGGCCGCCTTCTGTCGTGCGTTCTACCTCCTAGCTTCTCTGCCCAGACAATTCTCGGCCTTTTCCTTCGCACATGACCGACGAAGCTGCTCTATGCTGCGGTTGACAGCCGCGCCCGTGGGCGCCGCCCCAACAGCATATGCCGAGTTGTTGTTCCGCCGAGCCGTGGACGGTCGAGCCAGTCGATCGCGCCTCTCAGCGGGGCACGGTCGATCCACTTTTCCAGCGGGGTGAAGCGGAGCCTGAACTCAATAGGCCCATTCAGCGGCGTGATCTCCAAATCGGACAGCGACCCAAAAAGCCTTTGGAGGCCTTGGTGAGTGAAGCGCCAATAGTCTGGAAAGTCATCATGCGCGGCGGACTTGGAACCCATTTTCCCGTGGTACGCGTGAAGGAAGGGTACTGTAAGAAACAGGAAGCCGCCCGGGCGCAGAATTAGCTGAAGTTCGTTCGCCGCGGCGAATGGGTCTCCCACATGTTCGAGAACTTCGAGGCAAATAACGCAATCGAAAGAAGCGTCAGGCAGATCTATGTGGCAGATGTCGAGGTCCAGGTCACAATTATATTCGCCGAAATCCATACGTGGACGATAACCGGCCGCCCTGTAGTTCTTACCTTTGAACCAGTGCTCGATCGGCCTCAGCTCTTTCCTGAAGCGCTGCTCGGTACCGATGTCGAGCACGTCCGTCGCCCCCTCGAGGGCCTTGGCGAGGCCTTCCCTGAAAACCTGCAGCGGTCGTCCAGCGGTGATGCCCATGAGCGCCGATTAGCAAGCATCGCTTAGCGCGTCACCAATTGCCTAAGTCGGTCAAGTCCATAGATCGCCACTCCGCCGCCGACCAGATATAGCAGTCCTTGGGTGTCGTCTGGTGAGCTCGCAATCAAACGTCTTCCCTTGCGGAGCCGTCCGTGAAACTGGCCAATTCGTGCTTCCTTACAGTCCCGGACAACGTCAACCCCCTCAGGCGGTGTGTCCGTCGAGAGACTGTCGATACTCAACCGGGTAGCTCGGGGGCTACCGTTGATGTATGCGCCGTCCGGCTCGTCGCGGCAGTCATTGCTTAGCTCGGCTGCTGCAATATGGACCCGCTGGTCCGGTACTCCCCCGGGATTCCAGATCTGGCGGATTGCGGCGCCCTTGAAATCCTGCGCGATGAACCGGCCAATGTCGAGCGAGCGGACGTTCCGAAGGGTGAGCGCGTCAGCCCGAGCAAGCCCCGGCTTATATTCTGGTACGCTCTGCGTGCATTCTCCCGCCAGATCGAGGAGCCCGATCCTCACTTCGTCCACATATGACTTGATTGTCTGGCCGGCGATCTGGACGAAATTGCCGTGAACAGATCCGATGGTGCAGCCGACGACCGGCCCATTATAACCATCGGGTTCAATGTCGAGATGCGCGTATCCAACGGCCGACCCGGCAACTGCCTCGACGGTAATGGCAACGCCACCGACAATCGAAACGACGTTCCGGAGAACATTGACACCGTACACTTTGCCAATTCGCACCCGTTTTGCGACTGCGCCGTTGGCAGATCCGATATAAACGACATCACCGCGCAGATTGTGCCCGCGTATATTGCCAATCACGATATCGGTGAGATTCCCGATTTCCGGCGCGGCGCCTACAAAAATGCCGTGGTGTTGCTCGCCAGCGTCTGAGTCGATGTTTCCTTCGACCGTGCAATCACCGATCTCGACATTGCTCCCCACAACATTGAGCAGTCTGGTTCCGGGGGCGGTTCCACGGCGCTGCCGAAAGATTGTCGAATAGCCCTCAGTCAGTATCGTCCGTCTCGACGGAATTGTGACCTGTTCCAGCAGGTAGGTCCCAGCTGGGACGTAGATAGGGGTCCCGGCTCGCATTGCCGCGGCAAAGGCCGGAGTGTCATTCTGGGAACCGTCGCCAGCAGCGCCGAAGCTTCTGATGTCCCTGGCTTCACTTCGGCTTGGATCGGCACGAATTGGCGATGTGCGGAGGAGAAACGTCGCACCCGTTGCGCCGATAAAGGTCCTGCGCGACACCGCCCGTATACCTTTCATAGAGCTCCATATATTCGATGACATTCGTCCGTCGAACCCTGTGCTCGGAGGCCGCAAGTGACGCGTCTTCGCGAAGCTGATAACCGGACGGCATGAATCCCGCATTCACAATCGTCCATCTTATTTGGACGCACCCCGCAAATAGGGGGCGCAGGATGCGGGCATTGGCCCGCGCCGCCGGGTGGCAGCTCTGGAAACGGCTGGTTGGCAGGCCGATCACCGCGAGATACTTCGGCGGAAAGGTGCGATGCTACTCGGACAGCTCGAACGCCAGCCTCGTTATCTACTTCAACGGCCTGTTCGATCCACATGAAATGGCCTTTTTCGAACATTATCTCAGGCCGGGCGACAATGTCATCGACGCGGGAGCCAATATTGGGCTTTATTCTCTGTTCTTCTCAAAGCTGATCGGACCAGCGGGCAAGGTTCTCGCGTTCGAGCCGGATCCGATCTGCGCGGACCGCTTTCGCGAGAACATCGCGCTCAACGAGTGCCTCAACGTCGAACTCAGAGAAGTCGCTGTCTCGGATCAGAGCGCCATGGTGGAGTTCAGCGTTGGAGAGGACGCGGCGGGGGCATTTGCCAGCCTGCGCCGGGCTCGTGAAACGCGTCAGGTGCCGACTGTTCGGCTGGCTGATGAAATGAAGGGCTTGTCATTCGCGGCCGGTAAAATGGACGTTGAAGGCGCGGAGCCGCTTGCATTGGCTGGCGCCATGCTCGAGCGCCACAACCCGCCTGTCTGGACCATCGAGCTTACAAGGCGCACTCTCCATCGCTCGAACACTTCGCTCGAGGAGGTCGTGTCAACGCTCCGAGAGAAAGGTTATGAGTTGTGGCGATATGACGCGCTCTCGCGCAGCCTTGCCCCGTGGGAAGAGCGTGCGCGCAAGCCCGGCCATGTAGGCGACGCAATTGCGATTGCCGCAAGTCGCATGGATGAGGTCCGTCAAAGACTCCGCAGTGACCAGGCGCATCGCAGGTCGTCCATCCCTGGGAGCTCAGCCGACGACTCCCGACTTCGGCCGGACGCGATACATGTGGACGGCACTTCCCAGAGTGCGGCTGAGGCGTCGGCGATTGGCAAAGCTTAACCTCTCGCCGAAAAGCATGTGCCCCGTATAAAAAATCCCGAGCCCCCGGTCTTCGATCACCTTATGGCCGTTGTTTCTGAAGCGTCTCTTCCAAGCGCGAACCGAGAAGGTCCAGAGTTCGCTGATGCCTTCCGATGAGGTGCCATGGCCTATGGGAAGTATGCTGCCGGCTGCAGTTTTTAGATCCTTGAGCAAAGCAGACGAGCGAGTGCCCGGAGGCAGTTTCTTGAAGAGGTGTACAAGAAAAGAAGCCGTCGCAATCGCCGCCGTAGGAACACCCGCGATGAACGTCCAGAAGCGCCAGCCAGGCGTCGGCATCAAATGGAGTTCGATACCGTCACTCCTGAGGACGCGGGCAAACTCGGAGAGCACCATCGATAGGTTCTCGACATGCTCGAGGACATTGGATGAGAAGATAACGTCTACAGAATCGTCCGGTAACGGAATGCGCTTACCGTCATAGTGAATGATTTCGAACGCGGTGTGATTGGAGTAGTCGCTGTTCGCCAGATCGATGGCGGTGACTTCAAAACCTTCGGAGCGGAGAATCGCAGCCTGATGGCCGCTACCGGCACCGAAATCTAAGACGCGCGCGCCCCGCGGAAGCTCACGGATAACCTCCTTCAGCTCTTCTTCTCTTATCCTGTGGAGATATGGGATGTTGAACAGATGAGCCTCCGTATCACGCGCTACGACGATCTCGGCAAATTTGAAGTGCCAACCAAGTCCCCACCGGCGACGCTTTGCGGGACAGCTCCGCCAGTGCGCGCTCATCAGGACCTTTTGTACGCGGCGGAATCAATGCGAATTGTCGCCTTTGCCATTCGGACGGCATATTCGCTACAGGTTCCGGAATGTGCGGTATCGCCGGAATTCTAACCTCAGGACCGGTCCGGCTCGAGTTGCTCCGCAGCATGGCGACCTCACTGGCTCATCGTGGACCAGACGACCAGGGCTGCTGGATCGATCAAGAAGCGGGCATAGGATTTGCTCACAGGCGTCTGTCGATCATTGACAGCTCGCCAGCGGGCCACCAGCCGATGATGTCGAGCTGCGGCCGGTTTGTTTTCAACTATAATGGCGAAATCTACAATTTCGACCAAATTCGCAAAGAATTGGATTCAAGCGGCAAGTTGCCGACCAAAGGCTGGCGCGGCTATTGCGACACTGAGGTTCTGCTCCAGGCGATTTCTGCATGGGGACTGCAGGAAGCGCTCGAGAGAAGCGTTGGCCAGTTTGCGTTTGCACTTTGGGATCGCCAAGATCGCGTCCTCAGCCTCGTTCGTGATCGATTCGGCGAGAAACCGCTTTATTATGGCTGGATCGGAAGCGATTTTCTTTTCGGTTCGGAATTAAAAGCGTTCCGCAGACATCCGCGCTTTGCTAACGAGATCGACCGTCACGCCCTCCAATTGTTTGCGGAAAGGACTTGCATTCCGTCTCCCCTCTCGATTTACAGACGGATATTCAAGTTGCAGCCTGGCTCGTTTCTGACAATTCCTGCGGCAGCTGCCGCAATGCCGCTCGACAGCCCTCCAGTAGAAGATGGTCCGGGGCCGGTGCGGCTGACCCACTACTGGTCATATCGAGATGTCGTACGGAATGGATTTGCAGATCCGATCCGGAATGAAGTGGATGCGCTTGCTGAACTGGACTCTGCGCTGGGTCGTGCCGTCACCGAGCAATCGCTGGCGGACGTGCCTGTCGGAATGTTCCTTTCGGGGGGAATAGACAGCTCAACGATCGCGGCAATCTACCAGCGCTGTTCCAACCAGCCGGCACGGACCTTTTCCATTGGTTTTGACGATCGCCGATACAATGAAGCGCCGTTTGCACGACTGGTTGCCCAGCACCTTGGCACAATTCACCACGAGGAAATCCTGACGGAGCGATCGGCATTGGACGTCATCCCAAGGCTGTCGTCGATCTACGATGAGCCATTCGCGGACAGCTCTCAGATTCCGACGTATCTCGTAAGCCAGATTGCAAGCTCCGAGATAAGCGTCGCTCTCACTGGAGACGGCGGCGACGAGCTTTTTGGGGGTTACTACCGCCACTTTCATGCCCCGCGGCTGTGGCGCCGCATAAGCCGTGTACCGGCTCCGCTAAGAGCTGCGGTCGGAGCGCCGCTCAGTCGACTCCCGGGAAAATTCTGGAGGGGGGCTGCGCTCTTACTTCGGGGAAATGGGGGAGCGGACGTCGGCCCCAAACTCCACAAGGCAGTCCGGGCGTCGGCGGCTGCACGACAATTCTGCGACGTATATTCGAGCTTTCTCGATGAATGGAGCGTCGAGGGCTCCCCTGTCATCCAGGCAAAATCCCGGTCCGATGATTGGCACCTGGACATTCCAGGCAACGCGCCGGACGAGCTGCGGATCATGTACCGCGACGCAGTTTCTTATCTGCCGAATGATATCCTGTGCAAAGTCGACAGGGCATCGATGGCCGTTAGTCTCGAGACGCGAATTCCCTTCCTTGACCATCGAGTCGCCGAAGTGGCCGCGCGAATCCCGCTCGAATTCAAGATTTCGAACGGCGAGGGTAAACGCATCCTTCGCAAGCTTCTTTATCGAGAGGTGCCGCGCCAGATGCTTGAGCGACCTAAGGCTGGCTTTGCGATACCGCTTGGTGATTGGCTGAGAGGACCTCTCAGAGACTGGGCGGAGGAGCTTCTGGACGAACGTCGTTTGAAGGATGAAGGCTGGTTCGATGCCCCGGCAGTCCGGCGGCGCTGGCGGCGCCATTTGGCAGCAACTCAAGATTCCAGTGCAGCAATGTGGGCTGTGCTGATGTTTCAGGCGTGGTTGGCCGAACAGCGCCGTGAGGCCTCGATTGGGAGCCTGTCCTGAGAACCAATCGACTCAGACGCCGCAAAAAAATCTTTCCTCGTCGTCAGCTCGATGCGGTGGACGGACTCGGAAAATTACCGGAAGTTTCACATAAGCGTGTCTCGCGGACCGGATTGCCACGGCTCGCGGCGCCGAAGTCGCTGGAGCGGTTCATTCCCGGCCGTCCTGCTATGCATCAAATGTCCGCGGCAGCGATGGCTGAGCGGCGGCTTAATTCTGGTCCGATTGGCCGATGCTCGTCCGGCGAGAGTATGAGCTGCCGTCAGCGGGCACCAAAGCCAGTCACAACGGTCTTCAGCGTGCGCACCAGAATGAGGAGGTCGAGCCAGGGCGAGAAGTATTTGATATAGTAGAAGTCGTACTGAAGTTTTCGGTGAACCTGCTCGACGTCGGCCACATGTCCCTGGTTCACCTGGGCCCAGCCGGAGATCCCTGGCTTGACCACGTGACGGTAGCGATAGAAGGGAATCTCGCTTTCATACCAGCCGGAGAGCACATCCGCTTCGGGCCGCGGGCCGATCCAGCTCATCTCGAATTTGAGGATGTTGAAGATTTGCGGCAGTTCGTCGACGCGAAACTGACGAAGAATCCTTCCGACCCGCGTGACACGCTCATCTGCGTCGGATGTGATTGCGGCGCGCCGCTCGTCCTCGATCGGCGCCTGTCGCATGGTGCGGAACTTATAGACCGTAATGTGCTTGCCTGCGTGACCGACGCGCGACTGCCGAAACAGCACAGGTCCTTTGCTATCCAGACTGATCGCAACTGCGATGATACCCATGAGTGGCAAAGCGAGCGGAAGCATGAGTACCGCGAAAATGAAATCGGCGAACGATTTGAGATAGAAATATCCCCGCGCCGGAACCAGAGAGCCGAAGCTGTTCTCCGACAGCTGTTCCAGTTCCACACGTCCGGTCAGCGATTCAGACAATTGTTTGACTTGGTAAACGATCCGTCCTGCCAAGGCTGCCTCCGCTAGGAATGCTTCCCATTCCTCAGGCAGGTCTGCGGTGAAATCCGCGACGATCGCCTGGCAGCCGCGAGTGTCGTGCAGCCGTGCTCTCGACAGCAGTATCCAGTCGACGCCGCTGATCCTGTCCAGCAACTGAATTCCGCCGAAGGGGACAATCGCGATCCGTCGTCGAACTCGAACCTCAGCTGAGGCGAAAATCGCGTAGAGCCATGCTACGTGAACCGTAAATCCGAGAACGAGCGCCACGCGATCATAAGGCAGGCGCGTGAGCACGAACCAGAGGAGCGCGAGCCCGTGGCCCGTGAGCGCCGAGGGCAAAATGACATAGGCGCGACGTATTCCGGGATAGGACTCGATCGAAAGGCGCATCCAGAACGCGAGTACAATCGCTATCGCGTTCGCAATGAAGGTGTTCACGGCGGAAGCTTCGAACGGCTCGCCCGGTAGAAAGAGGCTGCGGATGAGCCAAGGAACCAGCGATCCGAACAACACCGTTGTCGCCAGTTGAAACCGCCTGCGAATTAGGACCGATGACCAGCGACCGTAGAAGGGATGTGCGCCTGTCGGAGTGACGGTATTGGTTAGTAGCTGGGTCGGATCGTGCTCCAGCGTCAATCTCCTGGGCGAATGGCCCGCTCCACCAAACGACTCTCACTTGCTAATCTAGAAATGACTCACAAGGGGCTAATAGTAGATTCGTCCGTTCGCGGCATGACACGCGTATTCTGCTCTGAGCATGTCTTGTCCCCACCGATGGCGGCTCTCGCTTGAAATTTTGGACTGGCATGGCTCGGATCCTCATAGCAGCGAACAGTATCTGGAACATCCGCAATTTCCGTTCCGGTCTCATCCGGGCACTAGTGGACCGCGGTCACGACGTCGTCACCGTCGCGCCCGGTCCGCAAGGCGTCGAGCTCGACGAAATGCCGATCAGGCACAGGCCCTGTTCTATCGATCGGTCGGGCACCAACCTGTTGAGGGAGATCAAGTCGCTCCGAGGCCTGGCGCGGATCGTCCGTGAGGAACGTCCCCATCTCTTTTTGAGCTTCACGATCAAGCCCAATATCTACGGATCGCTCGTCTGCAGGTTCCTTAAGGTGCCGGCGATCCCCAACGTTAGCGGCCTTGGAACGACCTTCCTTGGCGGCTCGGCCTTTCGCTGCGCTGTTCTGATGCTCTACCGCATTGCATTCGCTCGAGCCGGGACTGTCTTTTTCCAGAATCCCGACGATCGTGATCTTTTCGTCAGCCAGAAGATCGTACGTCCGTGCCAGGCTGTCGTTCTCCCGGGCTCGGGCGTCGACCTCTCTCATTTTGTACCCGACGTGCTTCCGCGCGATCTCAGTTTCCTCATGATCGGCCGATTGCTTCGGGATAAGGGCGTGTACGAATTTGTGGAGGCCGCCCGCAAGTTGAAGGCAAGGCTTCCCGACGCTACTTTCTCCATCTTGGGCGAGATCGATCCGCAGAACCCGACCGCAATTCCCGAGCACCAGATCGAGCAATGGACCGCGCAAGGGGTGATCGAATATGCCGGTTCCGCGCACGACGTTCGGCCGTTCATTCGGCGCTCGTCGGCAATCGTGCTCCCTTCCTATCGCGAGGGACTTCCACGCACACTCCTTGAAGGGGCGGCGATGGGTCGGCCCCTGATCGGAACCGACGTTCCGGGCTGCCGACAGCTAGTGCGCGACGGGTCCACAGGCTTTCTGTGCCGCGCCGCCGACGCGGATTCGCTTGCGGCCGCGATGGAGCGCTTCGCCGCAATGCCGTATGTTCAACGCGCCCGGATGGGTGAGCGGGCGAGAGCGATGGCCGAAGAGGAGTTTGACGAAGGGCTGGTCATTGGCATTTATTTGGACGCGGCGGAGCGGCTGACGTCCGAAGCGCCCGATCATGCCCGCAAACCAGGCCGCTGAAACGGTCTTGCAGTCTGAGACCGGATCAATCAAAGTAGCCGATCGGCAGCTTTCATTCTTGAATCGATTAAAGGGCCGAAATTTTACTCGCTCGCGTCAGTTTGGCGCTCGGGGTGAATAGTACGGCTGCATCGGAGGAGAACGAGATGAGCGTCTTCAGATTCAACCGCTTCGCCAGTGTTCTCGTCGCCGGGTCTTTATTGTTCAGTTCAACAGGCGCGATTGCCGCTTCGGCGCCGCCGGTAACCCAGGCGGATCCGTGGGCAGTCCTCAGTGCAATGAGCGGCGGCGCAGCTGCCGCTTCCGTGTGCGGCGCCGCTG
>Ga0157369_10005145_pt1 | contig 15311 bp, 16 predicted proteins | sample C25metaG_FD_113461 | JGI IMG/M metagenome (GOLD analysis project Ga0157369, IMG submission 113461) | Corn rhizosphere microbial communities from Kellogg Biological Station, Michigan, USA - C2-5 metaG | ecosystem: Host-associated > Plants > Roots > Rhizosphere > Soil | place: USA: Michigan... | reverse complement strand
TGATCGCCTGGGCCTTGGCGGCAGCGGTCGTCCACCCGTTCAACTGGCCGAAGAAGATCAGGTACTCCAGGCCGGTCATGTGCTTCGGGAACCCGAGATTCTCCGGGAGGACGCCGATCCGCCGCCGGATCATCGACGGACGGTCCGATGTGATCCCGTCGATCACGAAGTGGCCGGACTCGGGCTCGAGCATCGTCGTGAGGATGCGTATCGACGTGGTCTTGCCCGCGCCATTCGGACCCAGGAACCCGACGATCCGGCCCGCCTTCAGCGAGAAGGACAGGCCTTGCAGCGCGTGTCTGGCACCGTAGGACTTGCGCAATTCGTGGGCGACGAGCACGTCGGCATGCCCACGCGACCTGTCCGCCTCCCCCACCATCGCCTTACGATCCTCCCGGCGAGCGCTCGTGTCAAGGGGCACATTCTTTGTGTGCCGGCTCACGATCGTCCGCATGAACGATGATGACGTCTTGTGCATGACCCCTCCCTGACTCCGTCCTGGTCGGAGATCGCAGGCTGGTACGACGAACTGGTAGCCGGCGGAAGCGGTCCGCACGAAACGGCCGTCTCATGCACTCTGGACATGGTCGGCGACGTGCGTGGGCTCCGGCTGCTCGACGTGGCTTGTGGCCAGGGTCTCGCATCTCGCGCGCTCGCGGAGGCCGGCGCGGCAGAGGTCTGCGGCGTGGACACATCGGCGGAGATGCTGGAGCTGGCCCGTGGTCACGGCGGGCCGGCAAATCTGCGCTACGTGTGGGACGACGCGCAGACACTCCGGACGTTCCCGGACGAGACCTTCGATGGCGTGAACTGCCAGCTCGGCCTGATGGACATCCCCGACCTGGCCGGCACAGTGGAAGCCACGTACCGGGTACTTCGGCCCGGCGGCTGGTTCGCATTTGTGATCGGTCACCCGTGCTTCCTCGCGCCGGACGCGGAAACCGCCACCAATCGTGAGGGACGCATCGGGCGATGGGTCGGCGAATACTTCGACGAGCGCTTCTGGCGCTCTCGAAATCCCCAGGGCGTTCGCCGGGCCGGCAACCACCACCGGCCGCTCTCCACCTACCTCAACCACCTGCTGGCGACCGGCTTCGTGATCGATCGCGCGGCCGAACCCCGCCCCTCGCCAAGACTCAAGAGCGAACACCCGGAGTACGACCTCGTGCCGATGTTCTGGGCGATGAGAAGCCATCGCCCGAGCGCCTGAAGCCTGCTCGCTCGGCCTGGACTACTTCCGGACGCGAAACCGCAGGATGGTCGCGTCGCCCGACCGCCGGCTGCTGATCGGCTCCAGGTCGACGCGGGCGAGGCCCGGCGCCGAGAAGCGGATGCCGTCGCCGAGCAGCACCGGCAGCACGTACACCAGGATCTCGTCGACGAGTCCCCGGCCCAGGCACTGGGCCGCCACGTCGGCGCCGAGGATCTCCAGGTTCTTGTCGCCCGCAGCGGCGAGCGCGGTTGCAACCGCATCGCCGATGTCGCCGCTCAGGATCGTGACGTCGGGGTTGGGCGGATCCAGGGGCCGGTGGGTGAGGAGGAAGAGCGGGCCGGCGAACGGGTAGTCCACGCTGCCGGAGTCTTCGGCCTGCATCTCGTCGCCGACCTCCCAGGTGCGCCGGCCGATGAGCATCGAGCCGGTGGCCGCGGCGATCTTCGCGAGATCGCCCGGCGCGACGAAGTCGGCGAGCGGACGCCCGCCGCCGCCCCAGTCCATCGCGTGCCCGGGACCCGCGATGAAGCCGTCCAGCGACATCGACCGGTTGACGACGACGTTGCCGGTTCCCATGCCCATCCATTCTCGCACCCGGCGACGCCACGAACACCCTGAACCTGCTCCACTGACGCTGTCGGGCGGCGCCTTCCCGCGCCGGTCGCCTCCGGCCGGCGCGGGAGGCATCAGTCGTCAGTCGCCCAGCGGAAGCCCGTGGAGTCGGGGCGAGACGCGAGCGGGCTGGCCGGCAGCTCGACCCTGGGGTCATCCTCGTTGTACGCACTCGGCGCCACGTCGTTCGGCCCATCCGGGTGGAACAGGGACGCGAGCAGCTCGATCTGGCCGCGGCCGACGCCCAGCTCGCCCATGCCGCCGCCGTACATCGGCCGCCCCTCGCGCGCACACCGCGCGTAGACCTCGAACAGGTCGGGCAGGCTGCCGATGCGCGAGGGCTTCACGTTCACCACCCGCCCGGCGAGCGGCGTCGCGCCGATGTCGCCGGCGCGGTGGATCGGCGCGTCATAGGACACGCGGTCCAGGTGATCGGCGAGCCTGGAGGCGACACCGGGCAGGTCGTGCGGATCCTCCAGATAGGCGTCCGGGAACACCTCGGGGATCCGCGTGTACAGCGCCGCGAGCGCAGCGGGATCCTTGACCTCGAGCCCGTACTGACCCTTGAAGTCGATCGTGTCGACCGCGCCCGTCGCCGCGACCTCGTCCACGAGCGCCGCGGGCCAGGTCGCCTCCGCGTCGAGCTTGAACCGCACACCGGGGGAGCGCTCGAGGCGCCGCCGCAGCGGCTCGATCGACGGCTCCTGGCCGAGGCCGAGCGAGTTCACGAAGCGCACCGGCCGCGGCTCGAGACCGAGCGCGTCGTGCAGCGAGCGGCCGGCCTGGCGCAGCGCGAGGTCGAGCGCCGCCGACTCGAAGGCCCACCGCCGATACCGAATGGCGGCGTCCCACTCCGGCGGGTCGGGCCAGAGGTCGAGTGTCGCGAGCTGCTCCGAGAAGCCGGCCAGCGTCCACTCGCCCGCTAGCGGCAGCGGCGGGCGCGCTTCGTGCAGCGTGGTGCCGTCTTCGCGGACCACGGAGACGTCCTCGCCGAGCCCGTCGACGCCGGCTCCGACGAGCCGCACCTGCGTGGTGATGCGCTCGAACTCGTGCGCGAGGACGCAGTGCAGGCGCTCGTACTCACACTCCTCGATCACGAGCGCGAGCCCCGCGACCCGCGACCACAGCGACTCGCCGTTGCCCAATTCCATGGTCGTTCCGCCTCTCGTCGTGGTCTTCCACGTCTTGACGGCGGCGACGCCGCGATCTCATCGGTCGCGTCGATCTTGCTCGTTTTGTGACGAAGTGCCGCGAACCCGGTAGAATCGCCGCCCGCGAAAGACACGGATAGGGAGGGAATCGATGTTCTCCACAGTCGTTGTCGCACTGGACGGGTCCGACGCCTCGGAGCGCACGCTTCCCGTGCTTCGGGAGCTGACGGGACCGGATGGGGTCCGGGTCGAGATCGTGCACGTGCGCGAGCGGCTGGTCGGGCGGCCGGCCGGGCCGTTGCACGTGAACGAGGACGAGCTGACCGACCGCGTCAAGGCCCAGGCGGACGAGCTGGCCAAGGCGGGGTACGACACGCACCTGCACATCGAGCCGACGGTCGGCACGCAACCCGCCCACATCATCGCCGAGCATGCCAAGACGTGCGGCGCGGATCTGATCATCACCGGGACGCGGGGCCACGGACCGGTTGCCGGCCTGCTGCTGGGATCGGTGGCGACGCGCCTGTTGCACGTCGCGCCGTGTCCGGTCGTCGTCGTGCCGGCGAACGTGCCCGACGTGACGGGGCCGCGAAAGGCCGCGACAGCCAGTACGACGGCGTAGCTCAGCGCAGGACGAGGAGCTCGAGCCAGTTTCCCCGCGGCTCCCGGGCGGCGCCGGCCTCGGCACGCCGTACGGCCCGGCGGAGGCGCTCCTTCCCACGCAGGAACTCGTCGTCGGTGAGACTCCGCATCGTCGTGTCGGCCTGGCGGAGCGTGTCGACCCTGGCGAGGAGGTCGGCGAGGCTGGTCGCGTTCGAGTCGCGCACCTGCTCGAGCGTCTCCCGGTGGAATCCTGCAGCCGCGAACGCCGCGCACGTCGCCTCGAGGGACGGGAACGTGCCGGCCAGACGAGCGGTCTCGGGGAACCAGCGGAAGGTCTCGATCCCGTCCATCCTGAGGGGGCCGAACGGCTCGTACCTGTCCGGGAACGCCTGCCGGATGAGGACCGGCGCGCCGGGCCGGAGCACCCGGCGGATCTCGCGGGCCGCGCCCTCCAGGTCGAGGATGTGATGGATGACGAGCGAGAGCCACGCGCCGTCGGCCGAGGCATCCGCCAGCGGGAGCGCGCCCGCATCCCCGGCCAGCACTTCGATCCCCGGTGTCCGCGGGATGTGCTCGCGCATCGCTGCCGACGGCTCGACCGCCACCACGCGCAGACCGAACCAGTCGCGAAACGCCGACGCGAAGACACCGGTACCCGCGCCGATGTCCACGAGCGTCATCCCCGGCGCCGGGCGCAGGTGGCGTCCGACCGCATCGCGCCACTCCGAGAGCCCGTCACGGCCGATCTCACGGACGGCCTTAAACGCCGCGGCCGTCCCCTCGTCGTAGCTGATCCTGGCCATGTCCGCCTCCTCGATTTGATATAGCCATCATGCTATATCGCACGGAGGCTATCGTCAACCGGCGGTCACGCGAGCGTGAAGCGCGTGACGAGGTCCGCCAGGAGGTTCGCCGTGGACGCCAGCTCGCCCGCCGATGCCGCCACCTGCTGGGCACCCGCGCTCGTCTGCTCCGTCGACGCCGACACCTGCTCGGTGGCTCCCGTGGTCTCGCGGGCCACATCCGCGACGTCCGCCGTTGCGGTCGAGATCGCCTGCATCTTCGCCGTCACGTCGACGACCGCCTCGGCGATCGAGGTGAACGCCTCGCGGGTGCGGTCGACGATCGCGACCCCGTCCTCGGTGCGGCGGGCGCCGTCGGTGACGACGGTCACGGCCTGGTCGGTGTCGGCCTGGATCTCGCCCACCAGGCCCGCGATCTGTGCCGTTGCGGTCTGGGACTGCTCGGCCAGCTTGCGTACCTCCTCGGCGACGACGGCGAACCCGCGCCCGTGCTCGCCCGCGCGAGCGGCCTCGATGGCGGCGTTCAGCGCGAGCAAGTTGGTCTGCTCGGCGATGCCGCTGATCGTCTCGAGGATGCCGCCGATCTGCTCGGACTTGGACGCAAGCAGGCGGATGGCGTCGGTGACGTCGCCGCTGGCCGCCATCACGGCGGCCATGGCCTCGGACGCCTCGGCGGCCGCACCGGAACCGCCTTCGGCGACCGAGCGGGCGTGCTCGGCGGCGTGGGCCGTCTCCTGGCTCGCCGCGGTCGCGGCGGCGACCAGCTGGGACTGGCGCTCGGCGCCGTCGGCGACCTCGCGGATCGCTCCCGCGATCTCGCCGATCCCGCGACCGGACTCCTGGGCCGATGCCGCGATCTCCTCGGAAGAGGCCTGCACGGTGCTGGCGACGTTGGCGACCTCGCCGATCAGGCTCGCGAGCGCGTCGCGGCTCTGGTTGTAGGCGACGACCGATGCCAGAGTCGCCTCGCGGATGGCGTTGACGGCATGGGCAGCCTCGCCGATCTCGTCCCGGCTGATGTGGTCGATCGCGGGCGCGGTCGCCTCGAGCTGCACCCGCAGGTCGCCCTTCGCGATCGCCTCCAGGCCCTCGCGCAGCCCGGCGGCGCAGTGCTCGCGCAGGTGCTTCAGGCGGTCGACCACCGGCGCGATCGATGCCATCGTGCTGCGGTAGAAGCCTGCGAACAGGTAGAAGGCGAGCAGCAGCGTGACGAGGGCGATCGCTTCGACCAGGCGCTCGTCGTGCGTGAACCGGCCCTTGCGCGCGGCCAGCAGTGCGTCCAGATGCGGGCCGGCCGGCTGCCAGAGCCCGAGCCCGGCCTGAGCCGTCGGGATCCCGGACGTCGACGGCGTGCCCTGCGTGAACGTGCCCAGCGAGCCGGCGAGCGTCTTCGCGGCCGCGTCGAGCGCGCCCAGCGGCCCGTGCAGCGCGGGGCGCAGCGACGCGTCGCGCGTGTTGCCGAACGCGGTCGCGAGGTCCGAGTCGATGCCGGAGACGGTCTGGGTGAGGATGCCGCGGTCGACCGCCAGCTGCACCTGATCGGCCTGTGCGGGCGCGCCCGAGCGGGTCGCGATCCAGCGCAGGTCGCCGGCCTGACCCGCGATGTCGAGCAACACCGGCAGCTTCACGACGTACGCGTCCATGACGTAGAACGAGTCGAGATCGGGATCGAGGATCAGATTGGAGTAGTTGCCGGCCGTGGTGACGAGGCCGGTCGCCCCCGTGGTCAGCCCGGAGTACGCGACCAGGGCGGCGCGCGGCCCGGCGAACTGGCGCCCGGTCGTCGTCTCGATCTGCCCGCGCAGGCGGCGCCATTGCGCCGTCGTCCGCAGGGTGGAGCCGTCGCGCGCGTCGACCGCGTCGACCGCGCGCACATCGCGCTTGAGAGCGGCGAGCGTGGTCTGCAGCGGCCCCTGGGCGGCGGCGTCGCCGCCGGCGACGTGCACGGCCAGCGAGCGCGCCCGTACGAGATCGCTCATCAGCGTCTCGATCGGCGTGATGTACTTGACGCCGACCTGCTCCTTGGCGGCAAAGTCGATCGGCGCGTTCTCGGTCGTGACGTACTCGTAGGCGACGTAGACCAGCGGCGCCAGCAGCGCCACGCCGAGCAGCGCGAACTTGCGCGTGTACCGCAGCGAGCTCATCAGGCGCGCGCCCGGCTCGAGCGCGCGTGCAGCAATCTGCTTGGGTGAAAACATGACTACCGCCTCCTACCGAGACCGAAATTCGGAGATGCCCGACGGACATCGGCCCGAGATGCGCGCACTTGAGCTTCTTGTCGCGAAGCGGCTAGCGGCGCGCGAAGATCCGCAGGAAGAACAGGAACACGTTCAGGATGTCGAGGAAGATCGACGCGGCCAGCAGCGGCGCCACCCGGATGTCCCGGGAGTGGCGGATGCGCTGGAAGTCGATCATCGTGAAGCCGGCGAAGATGATCAGCCCGAGCACCGCGTAGATCAGGTCTCCGTTCGGGATGCGCACGAAGATCGTGACGATGCCGAAGACGATCAGCGCCAGCAGCGCGAAGAACAGCAGCCGGGCCAGGTTCGACAGGTCGCGCCGGGTCGCATAGCCGGCTGCCCCGAACCCGGCGATGAAGAGCGCGGTGGCGCCACCCGCCTGGTACACGGCCTGGGGGTTCGTGCTCATGTAGTAGGCGATCGTGGGCGCCGTCGCCAGCCCGATCACGAGGCCGAAGGCGAGCAGCAGGCCGATGGCGAGCTGCTCCGAGCGCTGCACCGCGGTGTTCAGACCGATCAGGCAGACCAGCGCGGCGATGAACCACAGCCAGCCCCACTGGTAGGCCATGTCGCGGCCGATGTAGGCGCCCAGCGCGAAGAAGGCGGTCGTCAGCGCGACGAGGCCCATCGTCTGCGCGAAGAGGGCGTGGGACTGGTCGCGCGTGATGGCCGGGGATGCGGTGCTGTCCGCGATCACGTTCCGACGGTACTCAGGTGGCCTGGGGGCCGCTCGCCCGATTCGTACGATTCCGCCGACTGGCCCGCCACAAGGGAGGCCGAGATGCCCGCCTGCACGCCGAACAAGTCGGGCTGGTGGATCGTGGTCAGCCTGGTCCCGTTCGTCGGTGGGATCATCCTGATCGTCCTCCTCGCGATCGCCGGGACGCCGGGCCCGAACCGGTTCGGGCCGCAGCCGCCGCCGCGGGTGCCCGTGGAGGCCCGGAGCCCGTCCTTCACCGGCGTGCAAGATCAGCCGTCGGGAGCACCGGGCGGCGCTGCCGTGCCCGGCTGGCGGGCAGGGATGCGACGGGTGAAGAAGAGTGCGACCATGGACATCAGTGCGAGCAGGGCGAGGGCGGTGCGAAGACCGTCGACCCGCGCCTGCTGGTTCTCGGCGACGATGGCGTTCGTGGCCTTCTGATCGACACCCGCCTGCTGCAGACCCTTCTCGAGATCGGCGTCCGAGATGAACGGGACACCGCTGGCGAGCGTGATGTTCGCCTGCTTGGCGACGTCCGCCGGGACGGCAGGATTGTTCGACACCCCGGACAGGAAGCTGGCCGTGAGCGCGGCGATCAGCACGGATCCCGCAAGTGCCGTTCCCAGCGACGCGCCGAACTGCGTCGCCGTGTTCTGGAGGCCGCCGACCTCCGAGCTCCGCTCATCGGGCACCGCAGACACCGTGACAGCGCCCAGCTGCGATGCCATCCCGCCGAACCCGAGGCCGACCAGGAGCAGCGGGACGGTGACGATCCTCGCACTCGCGTGCACGTCCATGGACGTGATCAGCACCATGATGCCCACCAGGACGGCGATGAAACCGAGCCCGACGACACGCCGTGGCGAGACGGCCGGGAAGAAGCGCGGGATGCCCGCCGCGGCGAGCAGCATCGTCACGGAAAGCGGCGTGATACGCAGGCCGGTGTCGATCGCCGAGAGACCGAGCGCGACCGACAGGTACAACGGAATCACGAAGAACAGTCCCATCATCACGACGAACTGGAAGAAGAACATCAGCAGGCCGCCGCTCATCTGGCGGTTCCGGAACATCGAGGGCCGGACCAGGGGCTCGGCCTCCGCCGCCTCGAGCCGGCGCGCGTGGGTCATGAAGACCCGGAGCGACACCAGCCCGGCCAGGATCAGCCACAGCACGGGGGAAAGCCCGAGCAGCGACGGGCTGCCGGACGACGGAAGGAACCACCCCCATTCACCGGACTTCAGGACCCCGAGCACGACGAGTCCCATGCCGACAGCCCACAGGATGGAGCCGAGCACGTCGAGCTTCGGCCGCGTCTCCGGCGGCGCATCGGCCACCCGACGGCAGAACAGCACGATACCGGCGCCGACGGCGACCTCTCCCGCGAATACCCACCGCCACGACGCGTACGTCGTCGCCACGCCCCCGATCAGCGGACCGACCGCGATCGCGATCGCCCCTGCCGCTCCCACGAGGCCGTACGCGCGCGGCCGTTCACCAGCCGAGAAGTTGCCCGCCACCAGCGCGACGATCGCCGGCATGATCAGCGCCGCACCGACGCCCTCCAGGAACGACCAGCCGAGCAGCAGCACGCCGAGATTCGGTGCGAGCGCGGTCGTGAGCGACCCCGAGCAGTAGATCACGAGCCCGACCACGAACGCGCGCTTCCTGCCGATCATCGATCCGACCTTGCCCCCGGTGACCATCAGCATTGCCATCACCAGGGTGTACGCCACGATGGCGGTCTGGATGCCCGTCACGGTCGTCCCCAGATCCTTCGCCACGGTGGCGATCGATACGTTCATCACCGAGCTGTCGAGCGCCATCAGGAACTGGCCGGCACACAGCGTCAGCAGCACCGCGCCGCCGGCGGGCGATGCCGACCCGTCGGTTGCAACCGCCCGCGCGTCCTCGACCGTGTCGCTCACCGTCGCCCCTTCGTCGAATCGTGTTCCAAGCGCGAGCCTACGGGGCGTCGAGGTCGCCCGGCTCCCCCGAACCAGGTGATGAGCGGAATTGCGGGCGGCGTGCCGCCGCGGCCGCAACGGCAGTGGAGCGGGTCCTCCGTCATGATCTGCTCGTGCGGGGTCGACCCGTCTGCTGCCCGAGTTCGGCGCCGAGCCTGCCCCTGGCTCCGTGCAAAGGATGGGCGGATCTCCTGTAAGCGTCCCAGCCTGCGCACGCGTTAACCGACCATGAGCCACGACGAGACAGGGTTCGCCGAGTTCTTCGCCGCAAGCTGGGATCCGTGCCTGCGGGCGGTGGCGGCGAGCACCGGCGACCCGGCCCGGGCCGAGGATCAGCTGGCCGAGGCGTTCGCCCGGGCCTGGGCGTCGTGGCGCAAGGTCAGCCGCCACCCGGCCCCGCGGGCATGGGTGGTGCACACCGCGCTCAACGCCGGGACGTCGTGGTGGCGGCGGCGGGCGCGGGAGCTGCCGCTGATCTTGCACGACGCACCGGCGCCGGGCCGTCCGTCTCCCGCTCTCGACACCCCGCTCCTGAACGCGGTGCGGCGGTTGCCCGCCCGTCAGCGCGAGGTGCTCGTGCTGCGCGTCTTCCTCGACCTCGACATCGAGACGACCGCCGCCCAGCTCGCGATCGCGCCGGGCACCGTCCGCGCCCACCTGTCTCGGGCCGTCACGGCGCTGCGCAAGGAGCTCGCCCAAACAGCCACACCGGAGGCCGACCCATGTTCGACGACGACCAGCTGACCGAGACCCCGGAGCTGCGCGAGCTGCGTGACTCCCTGAACGGCGTGGCCATGCCGGCCCGGCCGCCGCTGGCGGCGATCGAGGCCCGCGGCCGCGCGCACCGCCGCCACCGCCACTCCGGCGTCGCCGGCCTGTTCGCGGCCGGGGCGGCCGCGGGCGCCGCGGTCACCGTCGCGCTCGCCGGAGCGGGCAGCACCCACCAGGGCGTCCTGCCGGCGCTCTCGCCCGGCGCGAGCCATCCGCCGCGCGAGATCACGACGAGCTCGTACACCCTGATCAGCGACACGAGCGGCAAGGTCAAGCTGACCATCAAGCCGGGCAAGCTGTTTCACGCCGCCGAGCTCCAGAGCGACCTCGCCCGCTACGGCATCCCGGCGAAGGTCACCAAGGGCCGCCTGTGCACGTCCAGGCCCGAGCCGGACGGCCTGCCGCGGGTGGTGTCGTTCAGCACCACCGACGAGACCATCACGTTCGACCCGTCCGGCATCCCGGCCGGCGAGGAGCTCAGCATCGGCCACTTCTGGATCAGGGACCACGTCCAGCTCGTCGACGTCGTGCTGATCAGGACCGACTCCTTCAGCTGCACGTCGCACGTGCCGACCGACCGGCCCTTCGGCAAGCCCGGCCAGGCGTTCGGGTTCATCGCGATCCCCGCGGGGCGGGCGACATCGCACGGCTGAGAGCGACGCTGGCCGGTGCGCGGCGCTATGCGAACAGTGGCCGCAGGTGGTCGTTCAGGAACACGCCGTCCGGGTCGAGCCGGCGGCGGATCTCGATGAACGCCTCCGCACCCGGGTATCGGCGGTGGAGCTGCTGCGCCGTCAGGAAATGGAGCTTGCCCCAGTGCACGCGCGCGTCGAGCTCGCCGAGCAGTGCGTCGACGCGGCGCAGGTAGTCCCAGTAGTCGGTGCCGGCCCGACCGGAGACGCTCAGGACGAGGGTCGGCATCTCGAACTGCGGCGAGAGGTAGGCGGTGTCGGCGGCGACCGTCCGCAGCTCCAGCGGGAAGACCGCGTCGGGCTGGGACGCGAGCATCAGCTCCCGCATCGCGACCGCCGCCTCCTTCGCCCTGTCGAGGTGGACGTAGTACTCGAGCTCGTGGAAGTTCGGCTCGAACGGCCCGATCGGGTAGAGCCGGTAGCCACGGTCGACCCGGCCCGGCTCGTCCGGGACGCCGTCCCCCACCTCGTCGAGCGTCTTCACCCACACCATGTCCCGGCCGAGGGCGGCGCCCCCGACGTCGAGCCCGTAGAGCGCGCCCGACTCCGGCGCCGGGCACCAGAAGCAGGAGAAGTGGCGGTGGCGGGCGATCCGCTCGTCCCACTCGTCGAGCAGCCGGTCGAACGTCCATTCCTCGATCCGCTGGGCGAGCCGGTAGCGGGGCGCGACCTCGATCTCGACCTCCGTCATGACGCCGAGCATGCCGATCGACACCTGCGCCGCGGCCAGCAGGTCGGGCGCCGACCCGTCGATCACGACCACCTCGCCCCTCCCGTCGACCAGCCGGCACGACCGCAGCGACGCCGAGAAGCTCTGCAGGCGGACGCCCGAGCCGTGGGTGGCCGTGCCGATCGCCCCGGCGATCGCCTGGGCGTCGATGTCGCCCTGGTTCGCGAGCGCGAGGCCCTGCTCCCACAGCGGCTCGCCGAACGCGCCGACGGCCGTCCCCGGCAGCGCGCGCACGCGGCGGGTGGCGGCATCGACGAGCGTGATCCCGGCGAACCCGGCGAGGTCGATCAGCGTCCCGCCGGTCAGGTGCACCGGCGAGAACGAGTGTCCCGTCGCGACGACGCGCACGCCCTGCCTCGCGGCGATCGCATCATGGACGGCGGCCTGCACCTCGGCCTCGCTCGCCGGCGAGACCCGCCGCGCCGGCGTGCACCGCTGGTTCCCCGCCCAGTTCACGAACGCCGCGCTCATCGCACCGCACGCACGAACGCCACCTGGTCACGGGGGAGCGCGCCGTAGACGTGTGGGAAGCGTTCGGGCTCTCCCCCGGCGACGGGTTCGTCGTGGGTTCCCGCCGGCAGCCGGGTGGGCTCGAACGCGAGCGCGACGAGCTCGGCATCCGGGGCGAGGTAGCGTTGACGCACGGCGGCGATCTGGCTCTCGTCGCAGCAGTGCACGTAGCCCTCGTCGCCGGGCATCGCGACCGGGGCGTCCGCGGTGGCTGAGTGCCAATCGTGGCGCACCAGGAGGTGGAAGATCACCGGTCGATGCTACCGCAGGGTCTCTCGCCGGCCGGCCTCGGCCTCGTCGATGCCCCGCTCAGGCACCCACGGCCGGGACGGATGCGAACTCGGGGAGCTCCTGCGGACGGCGGCAGGCGCGGCGCCTCCTTGAACTCTTGGAGCACCGCGAGCGTAGACCAGGAATCGTCGGCCTCCGGCTAGATCGGAAGAGCGCCGCCGCGCTTGACCATCTTCATCGTGAACTGCGAGTTCACCCGGGCCAGGCCCGGCAGCTCGGCGAGCTTGTTCATGTAGAAGGTCTCGTACGCGGCCTGATCGGCGACGGCGACGCGGACGATGTAGTCCGGCAGCTCGAACATGCGGCGGCACTCCACCACCTCGTCGAAGGCGGCGATCCCTGCCTCGAACGCCTCGACGGTGGCCCGGTCCTTGAGCGTCAGCTCGACGTGCACCGTGACCTCGAAGCCGCGATCGACCGCGGCCGGGTCGATGTCGGCGTGGTAGCCGCGGATGGCGCCTGACCGCTCGAGCGCGCGGACGCGGCGCAGGCACGGCGACGGCGAGAGCCGCACCCGCTCGGCCAGCTCGACGTTCGTGAGCCGTCCGTCCGCCTGCAACTGGCTCAGGATTGCGCGGTCGAGGGCATCCACGGGCAGATCATGCCACGGATCGGCCATGGAGACGTTCAGGACGCCAGAAAATGCCCTGCGAGGCTGGCTATCGTGGCGGGATGGACGTCGCCATCGTCAGGCCGCCGGGCAGCGCCGTCACCGGCGCCGTCGGGATCGGCATTGCGGTGGGCGTCTACGGCATCTCGTTCGGCGTGCTCGCGGTCGCGAGCGGCCTCAGCCCGGCGCAGGCCTGCGTCATGTCGATGCTCGTCTTCACGGGCGCGTCGCAGTTCGCGTTCGTGGGTGTGCTCGCCGGCGGGGGCGGAGCGGTCGCCGCGATGGGCCCGGCCGTGATGCTGGCGGTGCGAAACGCCGCGTACGGGCTCTCGTTGACGTCGATCCTGCCCGCGCGGCTGCGCGACCGCGCGCTGGCCGCGCACCTCGTGATCGACGAGACCACGGCCATGGCCCGGGCGCAGTCCGAGCCCGACGCCGCCCGGCGCGCGTTCCTCGCGACCGGCGTGAGCGTGTGGGTCTTCTGGAATGCCGGCACGCTGGCCGGCGCCCTGCTCGGCGGCGGCATCGGCGACCCCAGCACGCTCGGCCTCGACGCGATGTTCCCCGCCGCCTTCCTCGCGCTGCTCGCGCCGCAGCTGCGCCGCCCCGGCGCGCCGGTCGCGGCTGCCGCCGGGGTCGTCATCGCGCTCGCCCTGGTGCCGTTCGCGCCGGCCGGGGTGCCGATCATCGCCGCGCTGGCCGGGGTCGTGCCCGGCGTGCTGACCGCGAGGGGCGTGCGCGGGTGACCTGGGCCGCCCTCCTCGCCCTCTCCGTCGTCTCGTACGCCCTGAAGGCGTCCGGCCCGGTGCTGGCCGGCGGCCGCCGGCTGGGTCCGGGGGTGCGCCAGACGCTCGACCTCGTCGCCGTCCCGCTGCTGGCCGCGCTGATCCTGGTACAGACCGTCGGCGACGGCCACCGCCTCGTCCTCGACGCCCGCGTGCCCGCGCTCGCCGTGGCGGCGATCCTCGTCTGGCGGCGGGCGCCCTTCCTGGTCGTCGTGCTCGCCGCGGCTGCGACGGCGGCGCTCCTGCGCGCCCTCGCCTGAGCGCACGCCGCGCTCCGGGCGGGTGTACGATCGGCCCGCAAGTGTGGGGGTGTCTCTGGAGGGGGTGCTTCACGTGCGCTGGCTGAGGTTCGTCGTCCTGGCGACGGTGGCGGGCGTGACGGTTGTGTGGATCGCCCCGGCCGCGTCAATTGGCGCGGCGAGCTCGCGCCAAACGTGCTCGCCGGGCGCGCACACGCTCGCGCCCCCGGGCTCGCGGCTCTACCCGGAGACCGGAAACGGCGGCTACACGAGCCTGCACACGCTCGTGCACCTGGTGTACGACGGGAACGCGAACCGCTTCCTCCCCGGGAACCGGGTCGTGCTCACCGACCGCGCCGCCAAGTGTCTTCTGAGCTTCAGCCTCGACTTCGAGCGCCACTCGGCGAACACGACCGATGGCCCGGACATGTCGGTCGTGTCGGTGCGGGTGAACGGCCGCCCGGCCCGGTTCCGCTTCGTCCAGCCGACCTACCCCGGCGACCCCAACGGGCAGAACGACCCCGATCCGGCCGCACACGAGGCCTCGCAGACGAATCCGGTCGGCGGCCCCGCCCACAACCCGCTGCCGCCGGCGTGCTCGCCCCAGCTGCCCTCCTTCGACGCGCCCGTCAACGCGCTCAACGGGACGCAGTGCCCGGCGAACAAGCTCGTCATCGTCCCCCCGAAGCCGATCCCCGCCGGCGCGCGGTTCCACGTCTCCGTCTCGTACATCGGCAGGCCCGGCGTGCACACCGACGGCGACGGGTCGACCGAGGGCTGGTTCCGCAGCTCCGACGGCGGGTTCGTCACGACCGAGCCGGTCGGCTCCGAGGCCTGGATGCCGCTGAACGACTACCCGACCGCGAAGCCGACCTACGACTTCGTGGACACCGTGAACGCCGGCCGCACCGTGGTCGCGAACGGCCGGCTCGTCGGGGTTCACCACCACGGCCCCAGCGACCTCTTCCCGGCGGGCTCAGTGACCTGGAGATGGCACGCGGCCGAGCCGATTCCGAGCTACCTGGTCGAGGACAGCGTGGGCCGCTACAGCCTGACGCGGCAGACCGTCGACGGCATGCCCTTCTACCGCGCGCAGGACCTCGCCATCCCCGCGGCCCAGCGCAAGACGAATCTCGCGATCATGCGGCAGCAGCCGGACATCACCAGGTTCGAGAGCCGCTTCACGGGGCGGTACCCGTTTCCGTCGGACGGGGTCGTCATCGGGACGCCGTCGGCCGGCTTCGAGGAGGAGATGGAGTCGATGATCGCCTTCTCCGGCGGCTTCATCGACACCGACACGCTCTACCACGAGACCATGCACCAGTGGTGGGGCGACAACGTCACCGAGGACGGCTACCGGATGACGTTCTTCAAGGAGGGCATGGCGACGGTGTCGG
>Ga0157369_10005143_pt1 | contig 15313 bp, 14 predicted proteins | sample C25metaG_FD_113461 | JGI IMG/M metagenome (GOLD analysis project Ga0157369, IMG submission 113461) | Corn rhizosphere microbial communities from Kellogg Biological Station, Michigan, USA - C2-5 metaG | ecosystem: Host-associated > Plants > Roots > Rhizosphere > Soil | place: USA: Michigan... | reverse complement strand
TGTAGGCGGTATCCTGGCACTCTTTATTACCGGCACCAACTTCAGTATTTCGGCTGGTATTGGTTTTATTGCCTTGTTTGGTATATGTATACAGGATGGCGTGTTGCTGATCACTGTGTTCAAACAGAATCTGGAGAACATAAGTGGCGACGCACAAACTTTATACACCGCTATAAAACTGGGCGTTAACTCACGGATCAGGCCGGTAATGATGACTGCCCTGATGGCTGCCATCGGTTTGTTGCCGGCTGCAATATCTCATGGTATTGGCTCAGAAAGCTCCCGGCCTTTGGCGCGGGTAGTTATAGGAGGTATCCTCTGTGCCATGATATTCAGTTTATGGGTGTTCCCGCTCATTTTCGGCTGGGCATACAGAAAGGTTGACCCAACTTCAAAGGATGTAAGATAATACTGTAACATTTATATATTGAGACAATAGCGGCCTCCTTAATTTTAAGGGGGCCGCTTTGTTTTAACGGTGGAAAGTTGTACTATCGTGGCCAATTATGCTAACACGCTGCCAAAACCAATTAAAGGGTATCTTAGTAACCGGTATCCTTGGCCTTGCTGTTTCAACAGGCCTCGCTCAACACAAGAATCAACTTAAACCACATGCAGATTTATTGCAGCTTGCAAAAGCCGATGTGACGGATGCTGACCAGCAGTACCATGTACTCATGAAAAGGTTACCGGCTAACCGTTTCCCTAAAACTTATTACGCGGCTAAAGATTCGCTGGAAACGAGTAATTCTGGCTGGTGGTGCAGCGGATTTTATCCGGGAACGCTGTTGGAAATTTACGGCCAGACTAAAGACAAAGCGTTGCTTAATGAGTCGGCTCGCATACTTAAAGTGCTCGAGCGCGAACAATACAATAGAGACACGCATGATTTAGGTTTTATGATGTATTGCAGCTTTGGCAATGCGCTTAAGGTTGAACCTAACAACGAAGAATATAAGCAGGTGCTTATTAACAGCGCCCGCTCATTGGCAACCCGTTTTGATCCAAAAGTGGGAGTTATCAAGTCGTGGAACTCTAAAAAGTCGGATTACCTGGTCATCATCGACAACATGATGAACCTTGAGCTGCTGTTTTGGGCCACTAAAGCTACCGGCGATTCCAGCTTCTACAAAATTGCGGTAACTCATGCCAATACCACCATGAAGAACCATTTCCGTCCCGATTACAGCTCTTACCATGTGGTTAATTACAATCCCGAAACAGGAGCTGTGCAGGAAAGAAAAACTGCTCAGGGTTATTCAAATGAATCAGCCTGGGCAAGAGGACAGGCGTGGGGCTTATACGGCTACACCGTAATGTATCGCGAAACACATGATAAAAAATACCTGAAACAAGCTCAGCATATTGCGTCGTTTATACTTCATAACCCCAATTTGCCCGCAGATAAAGTGCCATATTGGGATTATAATGCTCCGAATATTCCAAATGCATTACGGGATGCCTCTGCGGCTGCCGTAATGGCTTCGGCGTTTTTAGAGCTGTGCCGCTATACCGATGCTGCTTCGGCAAAAACTTATTTTTCAGCAGCGGAGACCATATTGCGAGCCTTATCATCGCCTAAATACCTGGCTAAACCAGGCACCAACGGAGGCTTTGTGTTGTTACACAGTGTTGGCCACATGCCCAACAAAACAGAGATTGATGTACCGCTTACCTATGCCGACTACTACTTTGTGGAGGCGCTGGAGCGTTATCAGAGCTTTAAGTAGAAACTTGTGATTACACCGATTATTATTGATGATTACACTGATTTTTTGCTAATGATTACACCGATTTATTGAGGTTATTTGATTTCACTGATTATTGAGGTGTAGATTGAGGGGAATTTGTATGATCTGCAATAGCTTAATACATCCCGTTAATCAAAATCAATAATCGGTGTAATCGCTAACGATATCGGTGTAATCCTATCAAATAAGGTAGTGATTAATAATATCCTGGGGAATTTTAGCGCCACGGCCGGTATTCATATCGATCATGGTATAATCAAACCAGCCATCACAGCATAATTTATTAGTTTGCTTATTGGTGATGGAAAATTTAACGCGGCAGCCTTTGTCGTCGATACTTTCAATGCCGGTTCTTACGATAAACTGATCACCTATTACCAGCGGACGTTTGTAGTCGACATGAGCCGTGCGCACTACCCAGCCAAAGCCACGTTCCATAAACTTTTCCATCGACATGCCGTAACAGCGCTCCATCTGGTCATAACGTGCGGCAAGCACATAATCAAAGTACTTGCTGTTATGCACATGCTGAAACATGTCTATATCGTCGGGCCGTACCCGCAGTTCTGATTCAAAGGTGCTGTATTGTGGTTTTTCCATTTGGTAAAGATAATCGTTCATTAGTTCATTGGTTCAGTTGTTCATTTGTCTCGGGTGGATTAGTTTATTAGTTCATTGTTTGTTTGGCATTAAACAGATAATCAACTAATGAACAATTAAACTAATGAACAATTAAAAACTAATGAACTAATGAACAATTAAAACTAATTGAACTAATGAACTAATGAACTAATGAACTAATGAATCTTCTTCTTAATATCCTCCAGGATCATCTCCGCGTGGATGCGCGAATTTTCGATGAACCATAAATGGGTATCCATGCCGCCGCATACTACGCCGGCGAGGTAAACGCCAGGTAGATTAGTTTCCATCGTATCAGCATTATATTGCGGAATAAGCTTTTCGTCTTTTGATAAAATGATACCCATCTTATCCAGAAACTCGAAGTTTGGTTTGTACCCCGTCATCGCCATTACAAAATCATTCGGAATGGTAACGAGGCCATCGGGCGTCATAATGTCGACCTCATGTTCGCGTATGGCTTGCAGGTTTGAATTAAAATAGGCTTTAATGCCGCCCTCCTTAATGCGGTTGATAATATCCGGCCTAACCCAGTATTTCACGCGGTGGCTCACTTCGTCGCCGCGGATCACCAGGGTAACCTCAGCGCCCTTACGGTAAGTTTCGAGAGCTACGTCAATCGCCGAATTACTCGAGCCCACTACCACCACTTTTTGCAGCGCATAATAATGCGGGTCCTTATAATAGTGTTTTACTTTAGGCAGATTTTCGCCGGAAATATTGAGGTTGACGGAAATGTCATAGAACCCAGTAGCCACGATCAAATATTTGGCGTCGTATTCGGCCCTGCAGGTTACAATATGATAGTGATCGTCCTCGCGCCTTACGTGGTTAACCTCTTCAAACAGCTTGATGGGTAAGTGATGCGAAAAGGCTACGCGCCGGTAGTACTCCAACGCTTCCGCGCGGTTAGGTTTGGTATTGATAGTAACAAATGGAAGACCGCCAATTTCCAGCTTCTCCGAGGTAGAGAAGAAGGTCATGGTAGAAGGGTAGTTGTACAGGGAATTTACGAGGCATCCTTTTTCAACTATTAAAAAATCCAGACCTGCTTTTTGAGCCGCAAGTCCGCAGGCCAAACCTATTGGCCCTCCGCCTATAATTAAAATATCAAGCATAGTTTACCAGTCAGGATCAGGCTAAAACATCCTGCAGTTCTTTGTGCCGGCAAAAACAGTGCGGGCGTAGCTGCAGGAGGGTATAATTTTTAATTGATGTTGGCGGGCATAGGCAACGCCGGCTTCAACTAATTGTAGGCCAACGTTCTGGCCTTTAAATTCTTCGGAGACCTGGGTGTGATATATGTTCATTTCACTCGGAGTTCTCATAGTGTAAAACATATCGGCAAGGTGTTCGCCGTTTTGTTCTACATAAAAAAAACCGTCATCACCTTTACGTTCATGTTCAATTTTCATGCTAATCGGGTATGTCAAAATTATCAATTTACTATTTACCCCTTATCAAGGCATTAACCTCAATAAGGGGTAAAGTAACAAGTTCTTATCTTAACACCTGCCAATCCAAAATGATTAGCATGAAATTGCAATTATTTTACACCTGCAGCTGCAGCCTTGGCATGGTCAGCCAGGAACTGAGCCAAACCATTGTCGGTTAATGGGTGCTTCAGTAAAGCAGTGATAGCGCTCAAAGGAGCAGTGATCACATCAGCGCCGATCTTAGCACAGTCAATAATATGCATTGGGTGACGAACAGAAGCCGCCAGGATCTCAGTTTCATAACCGTAGTTATCAAAAATCAAACGGATGTCTTCAATCAAGGCTAAACCGTCAGTCGACACGTCATCCAAACGGCCAATAAAAGGCGATACATAAGAAGCTCCTGCTTTGGCAGCCAATAAAGCCTGACCAGCAGAGAAAACTAATGTACAATTGGTACGGATGCCTTTTGAGCTGAAATATTTAATGGCTTTAACACCGTCTTTGATCATCGGAACCTTTACCACGATGCGCTCATGCAGGCTGGCCAGGTACTCACCTTCGGCAATGATCTCGTCGTAAGTAGTCGCAATTACTTCGGCGCTTACATCGCCATCAGTAATCTCACAGATCGCCTTATAATGGTTGATCACATTGTCATGTCCGCTGATGCCTTCTTTGGCCATCAGTGAAGGGTTGGTAGTTACACCATCCAGCACACCAAGCTCATGAGCTTCTTTAATCTGCGCCAAGTTGGCCGTATCAATGAAAAATTTCATGGTTATAAAAGTTGATTATTAAATGTAATGTTATGGAGAGGGGAGAATATCATTGATAAAGATGTTTACCAAACTGATAGAAAATAAAAAAAGGGGCAAGCACCTTTTATCGCACCGCTACAACCCTCTACCCTTGCTGCGTTCCCACCCTGGGGGAATTCAAGGGGAGCTGGTCGTAAAAGACTTACCCCGGCGCAAAGATAGAAAAAAATGGTTCCTTAGGTTAAATTTTTGAAAAATTTCGGTTAAATGCTGTGTATGAGGTACATTAATTTAAAATCAGTTCTTGATTGCGGATATTATTATTTAAGTTTGATAAGAGCAGTTCCATTCTTCCTCAATACTAAAAATACCTACTGATACCATACTTCTCAAAAATGCCGCCAGGGTGTTGACGAATATTTTAGCCTGACTTTTTAAGTCAATTATTCACCTAAAGTAAACAATATGAGAAAGTTAATAGTGCTTCTTTTACTCGTAAGCGCGAGTAATGTTTGGGCGCAGTATAAATATCCGCCTACCAAGCAGGTTGAAGTTGCCGATACCTATTTTGGTACAACTTATAAAGACTCGTATCGCTGGCTGGAAAACATGAAAGATACAGCGGTAGTATCCTGGTTTAAGCAGCAGGCCGATTTGACCAACGCAACGCTTAATACGCTTGCCGGCCGCGATGAACTTATTGCGGAATGGAAAATGCTCGATAAACTTCAGCCGCCTAACATTGGCGCAAGGGATTATGAAAACGGCCGGATCTTTTACCGTAAAACCATGCCGGGCGAGTCTGTTGGAAAGCTTTATTACAGGGATGGTATGCAGGGAAAAGAGCAATTGCTGTTTGATCCGCTTAACTACATTGAAGGTAAGAAGCTTACGATGGAGAGCTTTTCGCCCAGTTGGGATGCCAAGTATGTCGCCATAGCTTACTCACAAAAAGGTGCGGAGGTATCAACTATCAAGATTATCAACGTAGATACCAAAGAATTTCTGCCCGATGAGATCTATCCCTCAGGAGGCGTTGCGAGCTGGAATTTTGATAACAATGCAATCCTTTACGTTTCCATTAAAAGCGCAGACAATACCGATCCGGAGGCCCGGTTAAATCCCAAAACAAAGCTTCATAAGATCAACACAACAGCAGATCAGGACGTTGATTATTTTAGTAATGCCAGTTATCCCGAACTAAAGATAGAGTCAAAAGCCTATCCCGTTGCTTTTGTTACCAAGGATAACAAAAATTATGTATTTGCTAATATCGGTACGGTGCAGAGTGAAATGGAGTTGTATTATGCACCTGTGGCCGAGTTTAACAATCAGAAAATAAACTGGCAAGTACTCTGCAAGCCAGGTGATCAGCTGGTAAGGGGTATGGAGTTTGTTGGCGATAAGGTGTTTGCCATTACACATAACGACGCCAAAAACTACAAGCTGGTGGCAACTGATCTTAAAAATCCGGATTGGAAAAATGCCGAAACAATTTCAGCTGAAAAGTCGGATCAGACGCTCGAAAGTATCACCCATTGTAAGGACTTTTTATTAATGACTTACAGCGACGGCATCAATAATTATTTGCTGAAGTACAATTTTAATGATCACAAAACTTCGGAAGTTAAGCTGCCTTACAGTGGTACCTTAAATGTTTTTTGCCTGGATAACACGACTAATGATTACACCGTAGGCATCACCTCATGGAACAAGCCATATACGGAGTATGATTTTAACGGGCTTACAGATACCTACACTGCTAACCTGTTTAATAAGCAACCTGTTTATCCCGCGGCGTATAAAGATCTAATGGTTAAGGAAGTGCAGGTTAAGGGGCATGACGGAACGATGATTCCGCTCTCCATTATTTATAAAAAGGGAATTAAGCTTGACGGTAACAACGTTTGCCTGATGGATGCCTATGGGGCCTATGGCATTAGCATGAACCCCTATTTTAACAAGCGGGAAGCAGCCTTAGCTGTACGCGGCGTTGTGATAGCTGTACCGCATGTTCGTGGGGGGAGTGAAAAGGGCGAGGCCTGGTACCGGGCCGGCTATAAAACCACTAAGCCCAATACCTGGAAAGACTTTAATAGCTGCGCGGAGTATCTCATTAATAATGGTTATACCAAACCTGCAAAACTGGCAGGTACAGGCACGAGTGCCGGCGGCATTTTAATAAGTCGCGCCATTACAGAACGCCCTGATCTGTATGCTGCCGCTATTTGTAATGTTGGTTGCGCAAATGCTATGCGGCTTGAATTTACATCCAATGGCCCTGTGAATACACCTGAATTCGGGACTGTAAAGGATAGTGTAGAATGTAGGGCCTTATATGAGATGGACGGTATGCAGCATGTTGTGGCCGGCACAAAATATCCTGCTGTGATTTGTGTTGGCGGCTGGACCGATCCGAGAGTAGTAGCCTGGCAACCCGGTAAATTTGCTGCGGCATTGCAAAACGCTTCAAGTTCTGGTAAACCAGTGTTCATGAAGGTTAATTATGACGACGGGCATTTTACCGAAGATAAAAATGTTACCTACGCCAATTTTGCCGATCAGTATGCCTTTGTAATGTGGCAGTGCGGACACCCTGGCTTCCAGGTGAAAAATGAAAAGTTAGCCAAGAAGTAATACTCCTGAAACTATAGACCTGAAGATTATCACTAATTAAATCGCCCTTTAGCCCAGGGCGATTTTTTTTATTTAATACCTCAATTCTTTTTCCCCCGTTCCTGCCGGTAAATCAAAAAAACTGCAATCAACATTATAATGCCCACAAATATGGACCCGAACACCATCATCATAACGCACAAAATTTAATAGGTTCAAATACTTCTATCAGATTAACGTTACCCTCCGTTGTTGGTTTTCAAAACTTCATGATTAGTTCATGGGTTCAGTAGTTCATTTGTTCAGTAGTTCATTGGTCACTCGTCACTTGTCGTTTATTCATTAGTATGACGACTGGTTCATTGATGCCCGCTGATCAGCACCAATGAACCAATGAACAAATGAACCATTGAACTGATATTTTTAACACTTTTTAACAAAAAGAATAAACCAATAATTGAAGTATATTGGCCCGACTTTTTAAGTTTGCGTTTTGGAAAATTAAAACTATAAATGGAAGAATTAAAACCTAACACCGGTGGTATTTCATCGTATCCCGTGGCCGGGAATTCAACTTACTCAACAGATATACGTGCCCTTAATGAAATGATTCAGCAGGAAAGTGCTTTTGTGGACCTGCTGAAGATGGAAATGGACAAAGTGATAGTAGGGCAAAAGTATATGGTTGAGCGGTTGCTGATCGGTTTGCTTGCTGATGGCCATATTCTTTTGGAAGGTGTGCCGGGATTGGCAAAAACCCTCGCTATTAATACCCTGTCAAAAGCTATTCAGGCTGATTTTAGCCGCATCCAGTTCACGCCTGATTTGTTACCTGCCGACTTACTGGGTACCATGATCTATAACCAGAAGAAGGAAGAGTTTGTGGTGCGTAAAGGTCCATTGTTTGCCAACTTCGTACTGGCCGATGAGATTAACCGTGCTCCCGCAAAAGTGCAGAGTGCGTTACTTGAGGCGATGCAGGAAAGACAGGTGACTATCGGTGATACCACGTTCCCTCTTCCGCAACCTTTCCTGGTAATGGCGACCCAAAACCCGATAGAGCAGGAAGGAACCTATCCGCTTCCCGAAGCGCAGGTTGACCGTTTTATGCTGAAGGTGGTAATTGGCTATCCAACAAAGGAGGACGAAAAACGGATTATCCGCTCAAATATCAATCCGGGTGGTATGCTTAAACCTAATGCCATTATCAAACCAGAAGATATTATCCGTGCCCGTAAGGTGGTGAAAGAAGTGTACATGGACGAAAAGATCGAGCAATATATTGTCGACATCGTTTTTGCAACCCGTTATCCGGATCAGTATAAACTGGCTAATTATAAGAACCTCATTGGCTTTGGCGCTTCGCCGCGTGCAAGTATCAGCCTGGCGCTCGCATCTAAAGCTTATGCCTTTATTAAGAGAAGAGGTTATGTAATTCCCGAAGACGTAAGGGCTGTTTGCCACGACGTATTGAGACATCGTATCGGCTTAACCTATGAGGCCGAGGCCGAAGATATTACGGCTGAAGGTATCATCACCGGTATTTTGAACGCGGTTGAAGTTCCGTAATTGAAACTGTAGCAAAATGGCAAAGGATACCAGGGACCTGCTTAAGAAAGTAAGGAAAATAGAGATCAAGACTCGTGGGTTAAGTAATCACCTTTTTTCGGGCGAGTACCACTCTGCCTTTAAGGGACGGGGTATGGCCTTTAGCGAAGTTAGGGAATACCAGATCGGCGACGAGATCCGGACGATTGACTGGAATGTTACCGCCCGTTTTAACCATCCTTACGTTAAGGTTTTTGAGGAAGAACGTGAACTTACGGTGATGTTATTGATGGATGTGAGCGGATCGGAAAATTTCGGCACCGTTAATCAGCAAAAGAAAGATATGGCTGCCGAGCTTTGTGCTGTGCTGGCTTTCTCTGCCATCCAGAACAACGATAAGGTAGGTGTGATCTTTTTTAGCGACAAAGTGGAAAAGTTTATTCCGCCCAAAAAGGGTAAAAGCCATATCCTCATGATCATTCGCGAACTGATTGATTTTAAACCCGAGAGTAAAGGTACCAATGTGGCTGCGGCCTTAAAGTATTTTACCGGCGCTATTAAAAAAAGATCTACCGCTTTTATCATTTCCGATTTTATAAGTCCGGCCTTTGAGGATGAGCTGAAAATCGCTAACAAAAAGCACGATATAGTGGCGCTTAAGCTATACGACCGTCACGAGGAAACTTTTCCCGACCTTGGTTTGATACCGATGAAGGATGAAGAAACCGGGCAGCTGATGTGGGTAAATACCGGCGATAAGCAGATCAGAGCAGCTTTTGAAACTGAAGCTAAAAGGCGCAACGCGGTGTTAAAAGATGTATTCAAAAGAACAGGCGTTGATTATACAGACATCGGCACGCATCAGTCATATGTACAACCATTAATGACACTGTTTAAAAAACGAGAGGGCAGACGGTGAACCTAATAAGAAAGTATTTATTTATCCTGATCATATTAATTGCGGCGTTCGGCAATTTTGCTAGAGCACAAAATGTGCACGCTGCTGCAAGCCTTAATCCGGTTTCTATTAAACTCGGCGAACAGGCGGTACTACACGTAAACATTACTATACCACGTGGTGAACAGGTTATTTTTCCAAAGTTTAAAGATACCATTTCATCCAAGATCCAAATTGTAAAGGTATCCAAGCTTGACACCGCCGATGATCCGCGGGATAAAATGAGCATCAACATCAGCCAGGGTGTAACCATCACCGGTTTTGATGCGGGCACTTATACCATTCCTCCATTTACATTCAAAACAAAAGCCGGCGAGCTGCAAACCAATGAACTGAAGTTTGTAGTGGAGTCGGTAAAGGTGGATACCACCAAAGCAATCTATGATATTAAACAGCCGCTGGTAGTTTCCTATACCTTTTGGGACTGGCTCAAAATGTATTGGTATTGGATTGTAATACCATTGGTACTTATTGCTGCGGCCATTGCTCTATACCGTTACTACAAAAACAAGCCTAAAGAAGAGCCGGTAGTTAAAGAACCGAAGATCATTCTGCCTGCCCACACCGTAGCTATTAATCAGCTGCAGGAGTTGCGCAACAAGAAGCTTTGGCAAAACGGGCAGGTTAAGGAATACTATACCGAAATGACGGATATTTTGCGTGAGTATCTCGAAAAACGGTATACTATTAAAACCTACGAGAAAACAACTGAAGAAATATTCGATAGTCTGAAATATGCTACAATAGTTGATGAAAACCGCGACCTGCTCAGACGTACTTTAGGACTTGCCGACCTGGTGAAATTTGCCAAGGAAAAACCGGGCCCGTCAGAAAACGAGCAGAGTCTGGATAATTCAATCAAATTTGTTCAGAATACGCGAATGGCAACAGAGCCGGCAGTGAACCGGGAAGGAGAGGAGAAGCAATGACGTGGTTTAAGGGCATAGAGTTTGCCAACCCCGGATACTTCTGGCTGCTGCTCATTATTCCGGCTTTTATAGGTTTTTATATCTGGAAAGAAAAGCAGCTTACGGGCACGCTGAGCATGCCAACCCTGAAAGGGTTTACTTTGCCGGTTAAAAGTATCCTGCCTAAAATGCGCTATGCTGGTCTGGCATTGCGATGCCTGGCTATAGCAGCCTTGATAGTAGCTTTAGCCCGTCCGCAGTCGTCATTAAGCTGGCGTAATACCACTACCGAGGGTATCGACATTATGATTGCCTCGGATATTTCGGGTAGTATGCTGGCCGAAGATTTTAAGCCGAATAGGATGGAAGCGGGCAAACAGATTGCGATAGATTTTATCAAAGCTCGTCCTGATGACCGTATCGGTCTGGTTATCTTCAGCGGCGAAAGCTTTACGCAGTGTCCGCTCACTATTGATCATGATGTGTTGATCAACCTGTACCAGGAGATTCATAATGGCATGATTCAGGATGGTACCGCCATTGGCATGGGTTTAGCTACAGCGGTAAATCGTTTAAAGGATAGCCATGTAAAAAGTAAGGTGATCATTTTGCTTACGGATGGCTCTAACAACACCGGTTCAATTCCTCCGCTTACTGCCGCAGAAATAGCGAAGCAGTTCAATATCCGTGTTTACACAGTTGGCATCGGCAAAAATGGCTATGCGTTATATCCAGTTCAAACGCCAATGGGCGTACAGTATCAGAAATTGAAAGCCGATATTGATGAAGTAACGCTTAAAAAAATCGCTGATATAACAGGCGGTAAGTACTTCCGCGCTACAGATAACGATGCGCTGAAGCAGATCTACGACCGCATAGACAGGTTGGAAAAAGCTAAGATCGATGTAACCCAGTATCACAAAAAGACAGAGCTTTTCTGGCCTTTTGCCTTTGTGGGACTTTTCTTCCTGCTGCTTGAATTTTTAATAAGAAATACCGTTTTGAAAGGAGCTATAACCTGATATGTTACGTTTTGCACACATAGAGTTTTTATGGGCGCTGGCTGCAGTTCCGGTTCTGATCCTGATCTTCTGGTGGATCAGCGCCTGGAAAAGAAGAGCGTTGACCAGGTTGGGGGATAAGGCTGTGGTAGCTCAGATTATGCCTGAGGTATCCCTGTCTCGTCCTGTGCTAAAGTTCTGGATATTTATTTTAGCCTATGTTTTTTTAGTGATCGGTCTTTGTGATCCGCAGATAGGCTCCAAAATGGAAGAAGAAAAGAAGCAGGGTGCCGACCTGATGATCCTGCTCGACGTTTCCAACAGTATGCTGGCACAGGATCTTGCGCCCAACCGTTTGGAAAATGCCAAGCAGGCGCTCTCACAATTGATAGACCGCATGCATAATGATCGTATAGGTATCATTGTTTTCGCAGGTCAGCCGTACGTGCAATTACCCATGACTACCGATTACAGCGCCGCTAAACTGTTCCTCAACACCATTAATACCAATATGGTGCCTACGCAGGGTACAGCTATAGGAGCTGCTATTGATTTGGGTATGCGTTCGTTCGACTTTAAAGACGGAACCGGTAAAGCTATGATCATCATTACAGACGGTGAAAACCATGAGGACGACGCAGTTGAAGCCGCCAAGAACGCACGGGATAAAGGCGTAATGGTTAACGTAATCGGCGTTGGTTCTGCGGAAGGAGCGCCTATACCAATTTACCAGAACAGTCAAGCCGTAGGCTTCCATACAGACAGTGCCGGGCATACCGTAATCAGTAAAATGAATGAGGATATGTGCCGCGAAATTGCAAGTGCTGGCAAGGGTACCTATGTACGGGCCACTAATGCCAACAGTGGTTTAAATATAGTGATGGATCAGATAGCCAAGGTGCAGCGTCGAAATTATGACAGTAAAGTTTTCAAAGATTATGAGGACCGCTTTCAGATCTTTATTGGCCTGGCTGTGCTCTTACTGATCCTGGAATTTTTTATCTCCAACCGTAAAAATCTTAGGTGGAGCAACGTGAAAATATTTGAGGTGAAAAACACATGAAGCGACTAATATTAATTTGTGCTATCCTGCTTCAGGCTTCGGTGTTGTTTGCGCAGCAGGAAAAAAAGGATATTCTGAAGGGAAACGATCTTTACCAGCAAAAAAAATATAACGAGGCAGAAGCCAATTACCGCAAAGCGCTGCAGCGGCAAAAAAAGAATGTAGCAGGTAGCTTTAACCTTGGCGATGCGCTCTACAAGGAAAAGAAATTTGATCAGGCTGGTAAGCAGTTTACCCAAATTGCAGCCTCATCAAAAGACCACGCGGTAAAGGCCGAGGCTTACCATAACTTGGGTAATACACTGATGCAATCCAAAAAATTGGAAGAAAGTATCGAGGCGTATAAAAAGTCGTTGCTCAACAATCCGAAAGACGACCAAACCCGCTACAACCTGGCCTATGCACAGGAGCTACTTAAAAAGCAGCAGAATAAGAACAACAACAAGAATAATAATAACAACAAGAACAATCAGAATAAAAACAACCAGAACAAGAATAACCAGAATAAGAACGATCAGAACAAGAATAAGGATAACAAAAACAACCAGGATAAGCAGAATCCTAATAAACAGGATGACAAGAACCGTAATCCGCAAGATAAACAACCGCAGCCGCAGGACCCTAACAATTTGTCAAAAGAGCAGGCCCAACGCATGCTGGACGCTTTGAATAACGACGAAAAGGAAACACAGGATAAACTTAAAAATCAGAAGTTAAAAGGTGCCAAAGTGCGCGTAAGTAAAGACTGGTAACCTTTATTATTTTTGAGGGATCAATGAAGATAAGATATTACATATTTGCGCTGTTTCTTTTGACTGTGCAGTCGGTATTTGGCCAAAAGTTTACAGCTGTCGCCAGTAGTACGCAGGTTGGAACCGGCGAGCAGTTTCAGGTTGATTTTACGGTTAATGCCAGTGGCGACCGGTTTTCGCCGCCAAACTTTAACGGTTTTCAGGTACTCTCCGGGCCCAATATTTCGCAAAGCATGTCGTCTATCAACGGCGTTACATCAGAAAGTACTTCGTATAGTTATATCTTAATGCCTGTTAAGGAGGGAACGCTTACCATTGGTCCGGCTTCTATTGTTGTTAATGGCCGGCATCTTACTACCAATAGTTTATCAATACGGGTAGTTAAGGGCAGGCCGGTCCCTAAAGCAAGTCAGTCGCCCCAACAAGGCCAGGAAGATCAGGTTGTTGCAGATAACTCCGGCGACTTGTCAAAATCAATCTTTTTGAGAGCCGTGGCTGATAAATCAAACGTTTACCAGGGTGAACAGCTTACACTTACCTTCCGTTTATATACCCGTATAGGTGTTGTCGGTGTGGATGACGCGAAAATACCCGAGCTTAACGGTTTCTGGAGCGAGGAAGTAAAGCTTCCACAAAATCAGCTTCCGAAGGTAGAAACCTATAAGGGGGTAAAGTATAACGTGATAGATATTAAACAATCTATTTTATTCCCCGAACGGTCCGGCGATATTAAAATCGATCCGCTGCAAATGACTTTTGAGGTTCAGAAGCCCGTGCATACCAATGATATTTTTGATCAGTTCTTTGGTAGTTCGGTTAAACAGGTGAAATTAGCGTTGAAAACCAACCAGGTCATCATCCATGTAAAGCCATTGCCCGAAGCTGGTAAACCGGCAGGTTTCAATGGTGCGGTGGGTAATTTCACGGTGAGTTCATCACTGGACAAGACAGAACTGAAATCAAACGAATCCTTAAACTATAAGATTACCGTTACCGGAACCGGCAACCTTAAATTGGTTGAGGCTCCGCCCGTTAACTTCCCCAATGATTTTGAAAAGTATGATCCTAAAGTTACCGATTCCATTCAGAACGATCTTGCGGTATTAAAGGGCAGAAGAGAGTTTAGCTACTTACTGATACCTCGCCATCAAGGCAATTATACCATCGATGCAGCAAAGTTCTCTTATTTCAACCCCGTAAGCAGGAGATATGTTACCCTTTCTACTTCGGCCTATAATGTAAAAGTAAATAAGGGCGCTACTGAATCTAACGTTACTGCATATTCTGGCGATGAGGATCTGAGAAATAAAGATATTCGCTACATCAAACCCGAGACAGAATTCAGTAAAAAGGGTGAAAGCTTTTACGGTTCATTGCTCTACTATCTGCTCCTGCTCGCTGGCCCTGTTGTCTTTGCAGGCGCGTACGTTTATTACCGCTGGAACCTGCGTGTTAACAGTGACAAGATTGCCGTAAAAAGCAGAAATGCCGGCCGTATGGCCACTAAGCATTTGTCCAGTGCTAAGAAGCAGTTGGAAGCCAACAACACTAAAATGTTTTACGAAGACATTTCGAGGGGATTGTATGGCTACATCAGCGACAAGTTTAACATTCCCTACGCCGACCTGAATAAGGAGAACATTGCGGAAACGTTGAGGAGCCGAAAAGTGAACGAGGAGCAAATCGATGAGCTTATGGATACCCTCAGCCTTTGCGAAATGGCACGCTATGCTCCGGTAACAGGCATTTCCGCGCAGGAGGTATTTTCAAAAGCAACTAACATCATCAATAACATTGAAAACAGGAGTTGATATGACTAAACGGACGATATGGCTTTTGTTATGGGTGATTTTACCAGCATTGTCTTTTGCCAAAGA
>Ga0157369_10005141_pt1 | contig 15317 bp, 19 predicted proteins | sample C25metaG_FD_113461 | JGI IMG/M metagenome (GOLD analysis project Ga0157369, IMG submission 113461) | Corn rhizosphere microbial communities from Kellogg Biological Station, Michigan, USA - C2-5 metaG | ecosystem: Host-associated > Plants > Roots > Rhizosphere > Soil | place: USA: Michigan... | reverse complement strand
TCATGCAGGGCTTATCCAAGGCTTGAGCCGGATGACGGGAAACTGTCATGTCCGGTTCTTAGGGGAGGCAGCGGCAGAGATGCCGCTGTCTTACCCGACGGAGAAACCCAAGCGGGTTCTCCCTGCGCAAGTTTTGGGACATAAGAATGGGGCGGCACATTCGCCGCCCCTCTTATATATATAGTTAAGCTGCTGTTCGCGCCTTCGGGGCCGGTTTCGGTCGTTTGTTAACGCTGGCCTTGATGTCGAGCTCCTGTTTGACCTTGCGGGAAATGGCGTCGGTGTCCACCTTGTAAAGGTTCGCGGCATCGCGAAGGACGTTCCCCCCATTAGCGCGTGCGGCTAAAAGCAGGATAGTTAGTTCCACGATCAGCCGGGAGAGAGTGCCTTCGTTAGTCCGACGCAAATAGGCCACGAACATCTTCGCCTTTCCTCCGTCGTCCCGCTTCTGCCGAATGCCGTGCTGTCTTGCCAGTGTCGCGATTTGCGGCTCCCCCATGAGGCTGACCAACCGCTCCACGACGAAAGCGAGGTCGCGCTTCATCAGGCGAACGGGAACGGCTGCTCCGATTGCTGCAAGGACACGGATGCCGGTGGCGTGAGCGACGGCCTGTTCCCGTCGCCGCTTTTCCTGCTCTGCCTTCCACCGCTCCTCGTCACGACCGTTCTGCCGCTTTTGTGGATGATGGATTGGGCACGTTGGGTTCGCACAGACCTTGCGCAGCGTTCCCACCTCGGCGCCATCGGTAACGATCGCTTCGGTGGTGAATTTGCACACCTTGAACTCAGGCCGCTTGGTCTCGTCCATCCCGTTAGGCTTCTTGGCCCGAATCTCGGTGTATTTATTGCGGGGCAGGGTAGTGCTGCCTTCCTTTTGCTGCCCATAGGCGGTGCTGATCTGGACGAGGTTGGGTTTGGCAGCGATGGCCTTGGCGACGTGCGCCGCGACCTTCGATTGGTAGCAGGTAGGATCGGTGCAGCAGTCGAGCTTGCCGCCAAATGTCCGAAAACAGGAGCTTGTTGTGGCCGGTGCGCTTGGGGCATTCCACGCAGCCGCGTCGAGCGTGATCCGGCTGTTGGCGTGTCGCAAGAGCTCCTGAACGGTCTTCACATCCTCTCCGTTTGCCTTCAAGATCGTTCCGAAGGAATGACGGAAGGGGTGCCAGCGGATGTTCTTGTGGATGCCGACCTTTTTGGCGGCCGGCTTGATGTAGCGCTTCATGAGGTTGTCCGGCCAGTAGGGTTGCCTGCCCTTCATGCGCGGACTGGCGAAGACCCAATCGCCTTCCATTGGATAGGCGCAGGCTTTTCTCCAGCGCAGAAGATCCTCGGCCATGTAGCTGTCCATCGGGACGGGTTTGGCCGACGCCTCTGTTTTGCAGACACCCAACACCTGATGCCAGATCGACTCGGTGACGCGAATCTCCAGGTTCTCGAAATCGATGTCATCCCAGCGGAGCGCCAGGAGTTCACTGACCCGTAAGCCCGTTGCTGCGTCGAGCAGAACCAACGTGCGTTCTCTCACTGCCAACTGACCGAGAAGAGCCTGGAGTTCATGGAGTTCGAGAACGGCAGGAATCCTCTCGCGCTTTGCGCTTTGGCGAACGAGCTTGATCGGATTTTTATCCGTCCACTCGTATCGCATTGCGTGGCTGAAGAGTGCGCTCATGATGTTCCGAATCTTCGCTTTCGTTCCTCGTGCCCGCTTGATGCTGCCTAGCCACTCCTCGACGGCTACCGACTTGACCTGCTGGAGTCGGTGATTGCCCCACCGGGGGAAAATCCAGCCGTTCAAATAGCACTGGTATCCGGCTCGTGTCGAGTGCGCCTTGCGTCCCTGGTCGTTCTCGGTCAGTTCCTTCAACCGATAGTGCTCGATCAGTTCAGCTACCGTGCTGGGGCGACCGTCAGTTCGCGGGGTTTGTTGGTTGGCGTCGATGCGCAACGCTTCCACTGCTTTAAGGGCGGATGCTTGGGTGGGGAGATTAGCTACTGTACCCGCATTTGCGGCATCGGTGAACATGTTCCCACGCGGATTGAGGTGATTTCTGCCCCATCTCAGACGTTGTTCTGGCAGCACTCTAAGCCGCCCTGTCCTTTGTAGATTCGTCAGACATAGATTCCGAATGAACTAGTCGAAGCCAGCTCGAATCTTCTATGCCGTCGAGGTAATGCGTGCGAGCGCAATTGCTTCTATACGAACTTCCAGCTTGATCCTTGACTTCCGAGCACGTGTTGTCGGCACGCTGCGTTCGAGGCTCAAGAATGTCTCTCCTAAAGGAGTGTCTCGGCGAAGACTTTTTTGGAATCTTAAGTTTTGTAAAAAGTATGAACTTCGGATCGAACACAAAACGTGGCCCCTGTACGCTTTAAACAGAATGGTGATGCCACGCAAACTTCGGACCTGGTGTAGGAACTATGGCAAACGGACGAGCTGAGAGCACACCATCCGCGGCCGGAGAAATCTTGCTTGCCGATGACGATGCTGAATTGTGCGAAATGGTCAAGGAGCTACTCGCCCGCAGAGAGGGATTTTCGGTTCATGCTGTGCGGGACGGCCGGAAGGCCCTGGCTCTAGCAGTGGAGCGCCGCTTCGATCTCATTCTACTCGACGTGATGTTGCCAATTCTTGACGGCTTCGAGGTGCTTCGACAACTGCGCAAACGTGAATACGTGCCGATCATCATGCTTACGGCACGTTCGGAGAGAGAGGATCGAGTCGCTGGCCTTGATCTTGGCGCCGATGACTACCTGCCTAAGCCATTTTGGCCCGACGAACTAACGGCGCGTGTCAAAGCAGTGCTCAGACGTACCAGCCACGTGGTAAGTGCGAAGGTGCCAGAGATCAGGATCGGAAAATTGAGAATCAGTTCTGATCTACGCCATGTTTGGCTAGATACCAAGCAACTGGAAATTACATCGACAGAGTTCGACATCTTGGAACTCTTGGCAAGGTCTCGCGGCCGTGTCGTCACGCGAGATGAAATTGCCGCTGTGTTGTATCAACGTGCCGCAACACCTTTCGAGCGGTCCCTTGACGTCCATGTGAGCCATCTCAGAAAGAAAGTCGCTGAAGGCCAGGTAGTAATCCGGACAATCCGAAATGTCGGCTACATGTTGAATTCGGCATTGGGTGAAGAGGCATGAGATCCATCACGGGCAAGATCCTAATTAAATGCATTGGGGCCGTCATCGTTGCGTTCGTCTTGCTCCTAATCTTCAAGATTTCCTTGAGATTCAGCGATCTGAATGAGTTTCAGGTGAACATGATGGCCAGGGCTTACCAAGCAGGCGGGCCTGCCAGGCTTACGCAGTACGTTCAAGAGATACAAAGAGCTTTTCCAGGGTTGGAATATCACCTGACGGACGCGAAAGGAAAAGATCTGGCATCCGGCCGGGATGAATCCGCACTTTTGAGGCGAGCAGGATTTGTTTCGTTGTTCTACGGCACTCCCGGACGAGTGATCGTTGCATCGACCTCGCCCGATGGAAAGTATCGCTCTATTATGGTGGCGACCATTCCATCGATTTCGAGATTTGCTTCTGTTTTTCCTTATCTCGTTGTTGCCCTGCCTACGTTCCTATGGCTTTGCTACTCATTAATAAAAGACATCGCCTCTCCTCTCAAATCGCTGACTCAGACGCTTGATGCTTTTGGTCAGGGAGACCTTTCCGCGCGGATGCGAAGTGGGAGGAAGGATCAAATTGGGGATCTCGCGCGATCTTTCGATGCGATGGCCGAACGAATTCAGATCTTGCTCAAGGCTGAACGCCGACTTTTACAGGACGTAGCACACGAATTGCGTTCTCCATTGGCGAGACTGACCCTTGCTACTGATCTATTGAGTGAAGAGACTACGCGGCAACGGGGGCTCGTACAGATTCGTCGCGATATCGACCGCCTGAAAGTGCTCATAGGGGATCTTCTTCAGGTAACCCGTGCTGAGGGCGATCGTTTGATGCTCAAATTCGCGCCCATCGACGTTCCGCAACTCCTTGATGAAGTCATTGGCGACTGTCGTCTTGAGGCAGATGCACAGGCCTGCCGCATCAAACCAGACGTTGCTGGCGATGTGAGCGTTTCAGCAGACGCGGAACTGCTGCGGCGCGCAATCGAGAACATCTTGCGCAACGCAATCAAGTATTCGCCGGAGAACGGTGTGATCGACCTGACCCTGGAAACCCAGAAGTCGGAAATTGCCATCGTGGTACGAGACTACGGGACGGGCGTTCCTGACGAGGTGCTGTCAAAGATCATCCGCCCTTTCTTCCGCGTGGACGAAGCCAGAGATGGCTTGACCGGAGGTGCGGGCTTGGGGCTCGCAATAGCGGACCGCGCCATTCAATTGCACAACGGCAAACTACTTGTCCGGAATGCATCCCCCGGTTTGCGCGTATCGGTCATACTGCCTCTGGAAGCGCCCACCCAATGAGGTAGTAGTCTTTTCCCCACAGACTGCCCAACCCCGCCCTCCGAACGACCCCGATCACGGCGTGATCGACACTGAGACACCTTGCTGCTCTTCTGTCCATTTGGCCTGAAAGCCAGTACCTGACCACGCCCCATCCGCGGAAGGGTCACTCCCTCAGTGCGCCTTTGCCGCTGGCACATCCTTCCCTTGCCGCGTCTCCACGGTGAACCGCTGGTAATCGTAATCTTTCTCCACCAGGTGTCGCCGCAGATTCTTCACTAGCAGCACACGCGCCCGCATCGTGGCTTCGTTGCCAGTTGGTAACCAGAGCTCCCCGTTTACCAGCTCCTGATCAAATCGAAAGTTCGAGCCCTTCTGAATATCCGCAAACAGCCCGCCTGCCACGTGAAAATTGTCGATAAAACTTGCTTCGAGATGCGCTACCTGCCGGTCGGCCTCGTCGACCCACACCGTGCCCTGCAGCTTCTTCGTAGCGTCCTCCGCCAGCCCGTGGGTTTGGGCATCCTTGCGTCCGACAAAATTAAACACGATCGCAGGCCGCCCCCGAAACATCTCTCGGCGCTCATTGCGCACATCCATGACGTCCAACAGCCGGCTGATGCCTACCTCTAAGGATTGCCCTGATGACGTCTTCTCGGCTTTCTCCACCATCTTCGCCACTCGTTCGTTTTCTTTCTGCTGGTCGCTATCGCCCAGCGGTTTCCCATCGCGCTCAACCAGGCGCTCAATCACATGACCGTTGATGAAACAGACTTCATGCTCATCGCTCTGCGTCTTCTTCACCTGCCCATTGCCATCAAGATCCTGGATGACATGCATCGACGTGAAGCTATAGGGCTCGCGTACCTTGTCCAGTTCACGCTGATGCGCCCGAACCTGCTGCATCAGTTGCCGAATATCAGGCAGAGGCGGATTCACCGTTGAGGGCGCAGCCTGCACCAGGGGAGGTAAGCCAGTCGAAAGTATTGCGGCCCAGATGGTTACATGTAGCTTCACGTGATACCTCATTGAGTTCTGTTTCGGCAAATCTTGTTAAGCAGGAAGAGTGCTGCGTTCCCGCCACGTCGCCAGTCTATCGATTCCTGCGCTCAACGCATCAGAGCCTCAACCTCTGGGTCAGAACGGCTTCGCTTCTCGTTGCACTACTAGAAGTCCAGCCGCTCAATTGCCCACATCGAGAGGCCAATGAAAGACAGCAGGATTAACGTGGTTACCGCAAAGGTTCCCCACGGTAAAGAGCCGTGCAGGAGAAATGTCCGCTGGTCAATGAGATCCACGCCAGACATTGTGTCAAACAGATCGAAAGCGTCGAATGCGCGAATTGTTTTTACGGCGAGAAGAAACGCCCCAATTGCACAGAACGCGCCAGCCGCAGTCGGCAGCTCGCTTCCTACGATGTGCGATAGGAAGACAGTCAGCGCAGCAAACACCAGTCCCGGAATTACAAGCACAATCGCGTGTTCTGCCGATTGCATAGGAGAGAATTCCTGACCAACCAGATGGGCCAATATTGGGATCACGAATGCCGGCAGGAAGCCTAACACGATGAGTTCACAGAACGAGACCAGTGTTTGAACCAGTAGCCACGTCCTCCGCCTTACGGGCAGGGAGAGGCTGAAGGCGGGCCTGCCTGATGCGAACTCCTGGCGCAGGCCGCCCAATGCGAGTAGCACAGCAAGCAATGTCCAAACGACCAGGAGCGTCGCATTATAGAGGTCCGCGACCAAATATAAGGGGAAGGAGACATGCTTTTGTGCTTCTGCCTCGATGAAGGGTATCGCTCGAGGGGAGATCAAAACAATATAGCCAACAGCTGTCAGAACAAGACATGCCCCCCAAAAAAATCGAGAGCGGGTCTCAAGCCACACCTTTCCCACAAGTTGTATCAGCATCGGTTCACCTGTAGTCGCGGGAGTTGATTAGGGCAGACGCTGCGAAGAATGAAAGTACGAAGAGACCTGCGGAGATAAGCAAGCCGGTCCATGGGACTGTATGCCACCTTGAGTCCGACGGACCTGACATGAGACGAAAAAGGTCAATGGAGCGAGACAGTGCGGGTTCATCTCGTGGATTGTCGAATGGAGCAATGACGGTTCCAAGAATGATGACAGACGCGATTCCTACAATGACTGGTAGCGATGGTGACGCAAGTTTGGATGCCAAAAGATGGGTAAACCCGAATATAACGAGCCCTCCCAGGAACAGAATCAGACTATGGGACAGCGCCTCGGTCACGGGGTAACTCTCGCCAACGAAGGATGACATTAGAGGAATGAGCGCTGAACTAAGGGCCAACAGGAGCAGTTCCGCACATGTCACAACACTATAGGCAATTGTGAATCGATTGCGCTTTGCCGGGAGGGAGAGGGAAAACGCTGCGCTTCCTTTCACGCTTTCTTGAGTCAACCCACCTACCGCGAAGAGCACCGCGCTGACCATCCACATATCGCGAAATAATCCGTCGTATTGTCGATGCCAGACATAAAACCGATAGCTGTGCACTTCCCGCTCGAACCACCAAGGGCGATGGGCTGCAGGATGTGTGAGAGCCCAAGTGGCTAAGTGCTCGAGCTGGGGAGGGTAGTGCGATACCAAGAAGATCGAAAAGCCGCACAAGGCGATCAATCCAACGATAAAACGCGTTCGCGTCTCCAGCCACGCCTTGTAAAGCAGCGGAATCATTTGCTCACCTCAAGAACCTGAAGAAAAATCTCTTTGATGCTCATGGGACTGACGTCGATAGAGCATGCACCTAACAATTTCAATTCGTTGACAATGTGGGGTACGTCCGAGGTTGCATAAATGGAGGTAACCGCGCCATCCTTTCGGATATTGCGCACCGCTGGTAGCGGTATTTCGATCAGAGGAAGACTCTCGGGCAATCTCGCGCGGATGTGAATCCAAGTCTCCTTGAGACAGGGCACAGAAGAGCTCAGTCGCACCTCGCCCTTGTCAATGATGATGAGATCGGTTGCAATTTGCTCGACCTCTGCAATCTGGTGTGACGAAAAAAAGAGTGTTACTCCTTCTGCCGCAAGCTTTAGAACGAACTGCAAAAAACTCTCGATCGTTACGGGATCCAAGCCTTCCGTTGGCTCGTCAAGCACAAGTAGCTCCGGACCTCGTGCAATCCCTAATAGCAGAGCGAGTTGCGTGCGCTTTCCCTTTGAAAGGCCCTTGATCTTCCGATCGAACGGCAAAGGAAATAGAGTTAAAAAATCCTGCTGAAGATCGAAGCGCCAATCCGGGAAGAAGTCTCGGGTGAAGCGAATAATTTGGCCGACGGTCATGTAGTCGTAGAGGCGTTTGTCTTCGCTCACAAACGCGGCACGCTTGCGAATCTCCACGCTTTGTGCCGGGTCATCGATTGAATAACCGCAGACCTGGCCACTCCCAGAGGTAGGACGAATCGCTCCCATGAGCATCTTTAGTGTGGAACTCTTACCCGAACCGTTCTGGCCGAGAAACCCGGTAATCGATCCTTTGGAAACTGCAATCGACATCCGCTTCACTGCCTCAAACGTGCCATATGACTTCGAGAGCAGATGTGTCTCGATGAGGGATGTATTCATGGTGACTGTGTGTTCTCTCTTTGCCATGATGCCGACTATTGAGTTATGACCGCAGCGCGACTAAGTCGCGATGTGGAGCATGATCGTGATCGTAGAAGGCAAGCTCGCGCGTGAAAGAAGCGGAGGGCTTAGACATAGAGCTATCGAGACGATGGACCTTACGGTGAGCGCGCGTGGCAAGGAGCAGGCAAAGGAGCACAGACAACGCACCCCAAAAAAAGCCAGCGATAAACGCGCACGAAATTGTCCAGACTGCTTCGCAACCGACCGAACCACGCCATATTTGCGATAGAGCTTTGATTGCTCCGGGACGGAGCAGGGTAAAGATGAGTGCAAACGCCAGACCCGCCATTGCGCTTCCTCCGGTAAGTAAGCCTTTCAGGCATTACCTCTGGAGATGTTCTAGCTCACTCCAGCCGGGCTGAACCTTAACGTTTGTAAAAGGCGCTGATACGTTGGCGAACAACAGATCTCGTTGTTCAGCAGAGTGGTGGCAGCCTTAAGATTTGTAAAGACATCGCTGCAATAACGCATTCCTCTCGAGTGTGCGGTCATACTCGAAGTCAGAAACACTACGACGGCTGTTATGACTTGCGAGGAACGCGCGTGACTGTCAGAACTTTTCGATTGTGCAGCATGGCCCCGGCGCGAATGGCGGCAACGATGTATGCAACTCCCGCTGAGGGGACCTTGAACTTTGATGCGAACCGGGGAAGTCGGATCACCCAACAGGCAGGCCGCCATCAAGTGCAACGGGCAAACGGCTGGCGACGGCTCATCGCGTGTTTACTGCTTCCTTATGTTTCGATGATGGCCCTTCCGTTATCGGCGCAGACTTCTGCCAACCGAACGTTAACTCTTTCCGCCACATCACATTCTGGAGAATCCCAAGAGATGAAACGAACGCTCTTGCCGGATATGCCATCAGCTGCGGAAGAACAATCAGGCAGCATCTCGGGAAGTGTACTGGACCCGAGTGGCGCCGCTATTCCAGGGGCAGAGGTAACAGTCACGAAACTTGGCGAGTCACAGGGGCGCACTGTTGTGACGGCGGTGGACGGCAGATTCGCTTTCAATGGGATCGTTCCAGGCTCGTACGTCATTCTCGTTACAGCCACGGGTTTTCAATCTTCAACTTCCTCGAAGTTCACCGTCGCGCCGAATCAGACCCAAGAGCTTCCTCCCCTGGAGCTGTCAATCGCGACGGCAACTACGGACATCGTGGTTCGGCCGACGGATGTGATCGCCACCCAACAGATCAAGGCCGAAGAAAAGCAACGACTGTTCGGCATTATCCCTGACTTTTACACGAGCTATGCCTGGGATGCGGCTCCGCTCAATACCAAGCAAAAATTTTCCCTCGCGGCACGGGATTCGCTCGACTTTACGACGTGGATCGGCGTCAGCGCCGGAGCGGGTATTCAACAGGCCAGGAACTCTTACCCCGGATTCGGACAAGGAGCTGAAGGGTACGCTAAACGGTGGGGCGCCCTTTTCGCCACTGGACGCACCAGCGACTTCTTAAGCAGGGCCCTATTCCCGTCACTCTTCCATCAAGACCCGCGCTATTTCTACCAGGGATCCGGCACCAAATGGTCTCGGACGAAGCATGCTGTGGCTTATGCCTTTGTCGCTCGCAGCGATAGTGGCCATCTCATGCCAAACTATTCCTATTTTCTGGCTGATGTGGCTTCGGGAGCCCTATCGACTGTGTATTATCCGGCCTCCAATCGAGGAGCAGGTTTAGTCTTTACTACCGCGGCCGAAGGTCTTGGGGGGCGGGCGGCGCAGAACCTTGTACGTGAGTTTCTCGTGAAGCACCTGACCAGGGAAGTGCCCGGCAAGGGGAAGCCTGCATCGATTGATGGAAGCCGGTGATGTTGCCCGAGACCAAGTCGCCCTAGGACAGTTACGCAATGACTCCCGATTAGGAGAGCAAGAATCTTGTTTCCTGTGCTTTTCCTCAATAACGCGGCATTGACCGACACAGCCCGTATCGAAGGTGGCCGACCAGGGTGATCCGCGCCGGGTGCAGACAGAATCTTTTGTGTTTGGAGTTTACATATGAGCTTCACTGCTATGGCCGGCGTTGCAATCGCAATCGCCGTGAGTGTCGGCGTTGCCATTTGGGTGGCCTTCAACAAGAAGAACAGGCGCTAGAGGCGAGAAGCTGCGCGCTAATCGAAGGGGCCGTCGTGTGGATCAGATCGCGACGAAAGCAATCGAGAAGGCCGGTGCCACTTGACTGGTGACCTTTTTAGAACTGTGCCCTGCGCGAGCCGCGACGGAAGAGAGGTCGTATTTCGGCTAACACGGCACGGTCCATACGAGATGTCAATGACACTACGATCGTTCTTCGTCTTTCTGTTGCTGGCTACCACCACCCTGCTGTCTTGGATGTGCCAGGCTCACCCGAGTCGTGTTGCTAGCCGATCGCTCGGCTAGTCTCTGAACGCTGCCAGCATCAATCTGGCAAAAAGTGTGGGTTGTATAGGGCCTCCCAGAGATGCCCGTCGGGGTCCTGGAAATAACCCGCATAGCCACCCCAGAATTTCTTTTCTGCCGGGACGATGATTGTTGCCCTTGCGCGTTCCGCTAGCGCCATGATGCGGTCAATCTCGGCTTCGCTGGCGACGTTATGGCCTATGCTGAACTCGGTTGGGCTTCGAGCGCTCCTGTTAATTTTGGCATCGAGCGCGAGGTCGCCACGAGGAAACAGCGAAAGCGCCATGCCTCCTTCAAGCTCAAAGAGGGCGAATCGTCTCGCCCATCAGCGGGCCATGGCGGAGGCGGGAGGGACCTTAATGGCGATGCATATATCGCCAGGCTTTCTGGCAGAGTCGATCCGATCCGCAATGTGGACGCACGGTTTCAAAGTGAACCAACAGAAAGAAGTTGGCGTATCTAAAAACAATGGGAACCACCACAGCTTCTTTCCTCCAATGTCTGCTACTCAGACGACGACCACATGTCGGGAGCGCCAGCCTGGATCGACGGTGACCTGTTCGACATCACAGCGGACCACTCGGAGCCGAAGACTCCCGAAGTTGAGCAAATGCTTCTTTCTCTTTTGAAAGAGCGGTTTCAACTCCGCTTCCACCGTGAGCAGAAGGAGGGAGCGGTTTATTGGCTCGAACTCGCCAAACCAGGCACCCTCGGCCCGGCGTTAAAGCGAAGCGCCGCTGGCACAAGGCCAAACATGAGCACAAATGGCGGGACATGCGCCGAAATGAGGGCCAGCTCCATGTCCATGACTGATATCGCAGCGGCGCTTCGCCGCCAGGCCGGGCGTCCGGTTGAGGATCATACTGGCCTCGACGGGCTTTTCGACTTTCACATTGAGTGGTCCGCGCAGCAGACGGACGACGCTGCGTTGCCATCTCTTTTTACCGTACTGCACCAGGAGCTTGGCCTACAGCTGAGACCGGCAAAGGGAATGATCGAAACCGTGGTCATCGATCACATTGAGCGTCCTTCAGCCAACTGAAAGGCATCGCTCGTACCGGACCGATATGGTGTGCAGTCGAGAACGAAATCGCGATTGGCCCGCACCAATCGGTGGGCTTCCACGACAGGCTGTCGACCCCAAGCGTCTCGAAGGGACGTATTACCGGTTACCCAGAAACTGAATCTGCAGTGATGACTTTCTCGCTTAAATACGTCATTCACTCGATTGGCTTGCAAAGCCTCGATCCCTATAGTGCTGGTTAGCGGCGCACTAGGTTGCGTAGCAAAGATGCAAAGGAGACGATAATGACGGCTATTAGGCAAACGGATAGCAGCCTCACTTCTGGCCCCGTTCTCGTGCGTTCCGAGGACGGGCAAACAGTCGCGTGGGGATCCGGAGGTAAAGTTCGCATTATCGCCGGTGCCAGATCCACTGATAATTCATTCAGTCTCGTTGAGGTGACGGATCCGCCGGGAAGCGGCGCTCCCATGCACGTGCATCACGGAGAAGCGGAAGGATTCTATATCCTGGAGGGGAAGATCGAGCTGATCTGCGGTTCTCAAAAGGCCATCGCTCAGGCCGGTGACTTCGTCTACGCGCCGAAAGATGTACCGCACAAATATCAGGTTCTTGGAGACAAGCCTGCTCGTTTACTGCTGCTGTTCTCGCGACCGGGATTCGAAATGTTCTTCGCCGAAGGAGGGGCACCGATCGATGAAGCGCCGGCGCGCCCGACGGACCCTGCTTCCTTTCGCCATCTCGTCGAAAAGTACCGTATGGAACTGCTTGAGACTCCGCCTTGCCATTAGGACCTCGGCAATCTACCGCAAGCTGGGGCCGTTCGCATGCACGAAAGGCCCGAACTCTTGCTTCGAGTCTCTGCGCAAAGCCGCTTCGATGATGCGGTCGGTGGCCCGAACCATGGCGGTTAGTTCCGCGCGTGAGTGGACGTTTAGCTTTTCATAGATATTCACGAGATGGGTAGACACCGTACGTTCGCTGATGAAGAGCTTCTGAGCAATCCGGCGGTTGGGAAAACCATGGACTACGTAGCTGACGATCTCGCGCTCGCGATCTCCGAGTCTCTCGTCGAGGATTGTTTTCACCTCTCCTTCTGGAATCAGGTGCGCGATTCGAGCCCAGTAGGACCCGTTTTCGCGCCTCACCAATGCGCGGAGCCCATCGGATCCATGTTCAGCAAGCAGGTTAATGTCGTGGAACTTCCGTGCATGTTCCACAGCCATAGACATGAGGGTGTCCTCGTCGTCAGCGGTAAAGACTTCCCCGCACGGTGGACACGCCAGCCTCAGTTTCGTTCTCTGATGTCCTTTGGGCATTCCGGAGCTCCGCTACTAATTCCGGCGGTTCTTGCCAAGGCACGGAATTACACGAAGCTATTGTAATCGTCCCGAATCATCCCTACCGCGGTCACGGACTGGGTTAGGACGTCTTTCGCACTTCGATTTGTCCTTCATGCGCGCGAACCTCGAGACATGGCTGAGGATGTACGGCAGGTCCGTTAACCACGTGGCCATCTTCCAGATCAAAACGGGAAGCGTGATACGGACATTCAATGCAGTTGTCCACCAGCTTCCCTTCCGAAAGAGGTCCGCCGAAATGTGAACAGGTGTCGGCCACGGCAAAGAGACGACCGGCTCGTCGGACGAGAAGAATGGGGACACCCTGAACCACGACCTGTGTCGGCTCCAGCGTCAGACACCAGTGCAGGTCGATTCGGCGAAATTTGGCCCCGCGATCCAGGAAGGAAAGGCGATCACTCACGAACATTTCCGTAACGGTGCTGCTGTACCTGGGTTGCCGGGGCAGGGCATAGCCAGACATGACCCGGGTGTACTGGTGGAGAGAAGCGCCCTCCGGCAATCCACGGAGTGCGCCTTCGATGGACCGAACTCGCGATTCCAGCTCAAGATCGGTCATGCTCTCCTCGTCAATTCCAGTCAGAGAGAAGAGGCATCCGTACCCGCCGCCCTTCAATGCGAAGGTGTTTTCGCTGACGAACCGGGAGATCGGCACAATACTGCAGGCCGCTCCGGCTTTGGCGAACCACGGCGTGTTTTTCTGCTGCTCAGTGTTTGCGCGGATCATAGTAGGATTTCTGGCTGAGGCCCAGGCCCCAGAGCTGAAACATCTTCGGGTGTTTGCGGACGATGAACCACGCGCCCGCCGCAAGTGTTGGAAAGCTGAGAATCGCGAGGAAACGAAACCCAGCGAGGAAGGCCGCTACCGCCACGAACACAATCACCATCCATGTCGAAAGCTCAAGCCCGAGCTTGGCTCTCGGCCGATTCAAGGACTGATTGATCGGTAGCGGTTGTCCTCGCTTGGTCGTATGCATTGCAACACCTACATCGATTGCCCGGTGAGCGAGCTGATCCAGCCGGCGCCCCAGCCGAGAACACCGGCGCCGAAAAGCGCACCGAAGAGGCCGGGAATGGCGTCGGCGAACCGACCGCTCATCATCCGGATCCCGGCGAAGATTAAACCGCCGAGGCAGATCACAGCACCCGCGTACATAGCGAACGTTTTGAAGGTTCCCATGAGGGTCTGTGCTCCAGAGAAATCCATCGTCCCCTGAGCGTGGGCTACGGCTGCGAATGACAGCACGATAAAGCTCGGCCCAATCAAACGCGCAAGACGGACGATTCTGACGTGGAACGCGTGAGAAGCCCTTTTGACGGCGATGGGTGATGGCAACCGATTGGAACGGTGATCCAGTCGGAGAATACGACGGAGTGGATTCACTTTTGCACCTCCACTGACGTTTGAATCGCGTCAGCTATGGCGCAAAGCTAGGGCGGCCAAAGCGTCCCGTCCAATAACTTCTCGGAGTATCCGTATTCCTGTGCGGAATGATTCGCTAGAAGTCGTACTCCTGAATCACCTGCGGTGATCCAGCACCACCTTGAAACAGAGCGGCTTTTCCGATGGGTTGGAAGGTGAGTGAGCAAGAGAATGAGGTGCCGTCGGTGAACTCGATGAGCGCCTCTGAAGCAGAACCGCAAGATGGATAGAGCCTGAGGCGCGTGACAGTCTTGCCCGCGACCTCAGGGCACTCCACAAAGGATTTCTCCATGAACTTCACCTCTCCAGCCGTTCCCATTGTTGTCCCTTATTAGGGGATTCAGCAAGTGTTTCACACACTTGAGAGGTGATCAGACGGAAGAAATCTGAGACGCGTAGATCGCGAAAGGCGCGGACGACGCCCTATCAGCACATCTACGACGCTTTTCTTCAGAGACTGATCACGGCACGCGAGGCCGCTGGCTTAACGCAACAGGAGGTATCAGAGCGGATGGGGATGGCGAGGTCGTTCCTGTCCAAGTGCGAAACGGGTGAACGCAGTATCGATGTTATGGAGCTGATCAAACTTGCTGCCATTTACGGCAAGGATCCCCAAGACTTCCTGAGCGTCAAATGACGTCTGTCCTAGTTGCTGCGAAGCGGACCCCGGGCAGGTAGAGATCTGCGTCTCGCTCATCCCCGCGCGCACGGCGAAGCAGTGACGATCTGCTACTCGAGGATTTCTCTTCAGTGAGAGTGCTTAGGACACCAAAGACCACCTTCATCTGATAGACTTGATCCTGTCGTTGCGGTGCTGGTTTTGGTGTCTTCTTGGTGTCTGTTTGGTGTCTATAGAAGCCCAAAAATCCGGTCCATAGCAGCGAAAAGGTAGAATCGAGCGAAATAAGCGACTTCTGCGAAACGCCTGATTCTATGTGACATACTACCAAGTGTCTGAAAAGACTCGTGGGGACGTAGCTCAGTTGGTCAGAGCGCTGCCCTGTCACGGCAGAGGTCGCGGGTTCGAGCCCCGTCGTCCCCGCCATACATTCCAAAAGACTT
>Ga0157369_10005138_pt1 | contig 15319 bp, 12 predicted proteins | sample C25metaG_FD_113461 | JGI IMG/M metagenome (GOLD analysis project Ga0157369, IMG submission 113461) | Corn rhizosphere microbial communities from Kellogg Biological Station, Michigan, USA - C2-5 metaG | ecosystem: Host-associated > Plants > Roots > Rhizosphere > Soil | place: USA: Michigan... | reverse complement strand
CTGGAAGCAGTGGAAGCGGACATACTTTGTGAGCGCAGATGCATTCAAACGCTTTCTGATACGGGCGATCTGGGCGACAGCACTGACCGCGATCATCGGGTACCCGATCATCAGTGGGATCGAGCACGCGGAGCGGTTGAGTATCGCTGCGAGAAGCCCGATGAGTCTCGAATGCAGCTACGGCAAGGCCGATGTCGAGGCGCTGTTCTCGCGGCTCGATTTCATTGCACCGGCGCTGCTTGCGGCGGGATTGCTGATCCTGTGGGCGGGCATGAAGGAGCGCGGCAAGTCACCGCTGGCCAACTTGAGCTACGAGCGCGCGGCTTCGCGATCGGGCGAGAACGTCACGTTCAAGCAGGCGGGATGGATGGGTGCGGTCCAGGGGCTGTGTCTGCCGTTCCGCGGATTCTCACGCTCCGGTGCGACGATCTCGACGGGCCTGCTGACGGGATCGGAACGCAGCCGCGCGGAGAGGTTTTCCTTTGCACTGGCTGTGATTCTCACGCCACCAGCGCTGGCGCGTGAGGCCTGGAGGGTCTTCCGAGCGGCGCACGACGCGACGCCGGGCTGCCAGGCAGTCGATCTGCACTCAAGCTTTGTGGCGGGTGTGCTGGGGATGCTGCTGAGCTTTGTGGCCGGCCTTGCGGCGCTGCGCTGGCTCAGCTCGTGGCTGGAGAACGGCCGCTGGTACATCTTCGGAATCTACTGTCTGGTGGCGAGCGGCGTAGTGTTCTACCTGCACCACATCGGGTACTAGACGACCAGTTGAGACGCAAGAAAGGCGGCCTGCACGGCCGCCTTTCTGCAACCTTGCGTTGTGCTGCGGCTACGCAGCCTTCGTATCGCGGTGGCTCTTGACGTAGTCGTGCGAGTTGTTTACGTGGGCCTGTTGCTCCGTCAGAAGCTGGCGGATAGGCATCGGGAGGTCGTGCTCGAGCGCATCCTCATACGCCTTCTTGGCGGTGTCCTCTCCCTGTTCGGCGGTGGCGAGGAGTTCGTGGTCTGAGCCCATGCCGAGCTTGGCCTTGAGGTCACCCCACGCGCGGTGCAATGCGCCGGCGGTCGAGCCCGACTCCTTCACGTCAGGCATGCCGGCGCGATGCAGCTCGTTCTCGAGCTCCGCGCGGAAGTTGGCACGCTTGAGGCTTTCGGCCAGGAAGTAGCGCTTCAGTGTCTCGTCCTTGAGGTGCTCCCCGATGTCGGCGAAGCCCTTCTGCCCGTCCTGCAGGACCTTAATGACGTCAAGCAGGACCCGTTCCATTTTGCGGTTCTTCTCCGACCCGTCGAGTGAATTTGCCATGACTCTCTACCCCATTCCTCGAATATGCGACCGGGTCTGCGGCTGGACGCGATTCTGCTTCGCCGACAGCAAGGGAGAGAAATCGCGAAAATCTCCCGCCCCGGTCATCCCAAGGTGAGCCACCATACCCCGGACCAGGACCGGGTGCAGGTATCTCCCTCTTAGCTGGATGCAAAACCCTGTGCCGGATGTTGGCTAGCCCACTCAGGACCAGTGTGCAAGAGGCTAAAGGTGGTGGTCACCAGTCTGGTTCCGGCTCGCGGGGAGCCGGAATCCCGCGTCGCGGCATGGAACAATAAGAGAGCTCTGGTGGTCCTCCGGTCCGTAAGCCTGCGCTGTAACGGCGGCGGACCGCGTGCGCCCGTCCATCCAATGAAGTCCCAGAGACTCGTTCTTGCCCCGACACGAAGCCGCCGCCTCAACGAGATGTTGGGGTTGGTGGTCCTCGTCGCCGCCGTCCTCCTCCTCCTCTCACTAGTGACCTACAACCCTGCCGATCCATCCCTGAACACGGTTGGCGGAAGCGCCGGAGTTCGTCCGGCGCACAACTGGGCGGGGCTCGTGGGTGCGTACCTCTCGGACTTCGTGCTGCAGATCCTCGGCATCGCTGTGCTGCTTGCGCCGGTCGTGATGGGACGCATCGGCATTGCATGGCTGCGCTCGCGGCCAGTAGGGTCCACCAAGGTGAAGGCCGGTGGGCTGCTGCTCTGGCTAGTGTTCGGTCCGGCTGCAATTGCGTTGCTTCCGGGGCAGATGCTGTGGCGCGGGGCGATTCCGATCTCGGGCGTCGAAGGCCGCGTGCTGGCCGACCTGATGATCGAGTTCGTCAACTTCCCCGGAGCAGCGGTGATCTCCGCGCTCATGGTGGCGCTATCGCTCTATCTGACCACGAGCTTCCTGCTGGCGACGGCACCGGAGTGGTTTGCCGAGCACTTCGGCATCTTCCGCCGTCTACGCGATCGCTATCTCGCGCGGAAAGAGCGTCGTGCGGCGCTCGCTGCAAATCGTGCGATCAGCCAGGCAGTGCAGGAGGACACGAACTACTTGAGCCGCCGTGAGCGCATCGCGGCACGCGAGCGTGCGGTCGAACAGGCCGCAGCGCCCAAGCCGCAGAAAGAACGCGGAGACTCGCTGCTGGGCGGATTCTTCGGCTGGTTTGGGCGGCGGAAGCGCGCAAACTTGCATGCTGCTGAAGTAGAAGCTGCGGAGGCCGCTGCTCCGGAGACCGCCACGGTCTGGCAGAACATCCCCCGCACGCTGGTGGATGCGCCGCCTGCAAGCAGCCTGGCAACAGCGACCGCTGCCGCAGCGCCCTACGCTGCGCAACTGGCCGCGGCGGCCGCGCCAGTGCGCTCAAGTGCGCCTGTGGACGAGCCTCGCAACAACGACGACAACTGGCTGGATTCCCCGGAGCGGAAAGCTCCCGCCCCGCTGTTTCCGAAGAACACGCTCCAGGATGTACACATGCCCGAGCCAGCGCCGGCGCGAGTGCCTGCTCGTCAGCGACCGGTTGCAGCGCCCGAACCTCCGCCAATGCCCTCGCCCGTCGCCGACATCGCGGCACAGAACATCGCCTTCGGAAAACGAGCGGATGCGAACATCCAGGCCATCCAACTGCCGCCGAAGTCCGTGCGCGGTTACAAGCTGCCGTCGAGTTCCCTGCTTTTTCGCGACGCCGTTCGCACGACGGTTCGCGAGGATGCATTGCGTGAAGAGGCGCGGTTGCTGGTCGAGAAGTGCGCTGAGTTTGGCGTCAACGGCAACGTCGAGCAGATCAATCCAGGCCCGGTGGTTACGACGTTCGAGTTCCGCCCCGACGCCGGCGTGAAGTATTCACGCGTGACGGGACTCGCCGACGACCTCTGCCTCGCGATGGCTGCCGAATCGATTCTCATCGAGCGCATGCCGGGCAAGTCAACTGTCGGCATTCAGGTACCGAACTCCGAGCGCGAGACCATCTGGCTGCGCGATGTGGTTGAGTGCGAGAGCTTCGTGCAGTCGAAGTCGAAGTTGCCCATTGCGCTGGGCAAGGACATCAACGGCCGAATCGTCACCGCAGACCTCGCTTCAATGCCGCATGTACTCATCGCAGGCTCGACTGGTTCGGGCAAATCAGTTGCGATCAACGCAATGATCATGAGCGTGCTCTTCAAGTCCACGCCCGAGCAGGTGCGCATGATCCTCGTCGATCCGAAGCGTGTCGAGCTCGGTATGTACGAGGGGATTCCGCATCTCTTCACGCCGATCATCACCGAAGCCAAGCTGGCCGCGAATGCCCTGCGCAATGCGGTGAAGGAGATGGAGCGCCGGTTGAAGCTGCTCGCCGCGAATCACGTGCGGAACATCGACCAGTTCAACAAGCTCTTCGACAACGGCAGCGAGTACCTCTTTGAGGATGTGAACCAGGAGCCGCTGCCGTACATCATGATCATCATCGACGAGCTGGCCGACCTGATGATGCTGGACCGCGCGAACGTTGAAGAGGCGATCACGCGGCTCGCTCAGATGGCGCGCGCCGTCGGAATTCATCTTGTGCTTGCGACGCAGCGTCCGTCGGTTGACGTCATCACGGGCTTGCTGAAGGCTAACGTGCCAACGCGCATGAGCTTCCGCCTCGCAACGAAGGTCGACTCGCGCACCATCATCGACTCGAATGGCGCAGAGAGCTTGCTGGGCCGCGGCGATATGCTCTTCCTTCCGCCGGGCACCTCGCGCCTGCAGCGTGTGCATGCGCCGTTCGTCACCGAGAAAGAAATCTCTGCCGTCACCGAGTTCTGGAAGGCGCAGGGCACCGCCGAATACGTCGAGGGCTTCCTCGAAGGACCGAAGGACGAGAAGGGCGACAGCCTGGGCAGCGCGAACGACGGCGAGGAGAACGACCCCATGTTCGACGACGCCGTGCGACTCGTCTTCGAGTTCGGCAAGGCCTCAACTTCGTTGCTGCAGCGCCGGCTGCGCATCGGCTATGGACGCGCCGCGCACCTGATCGACTTGATGGAGCGCGACGGCCTTGTAGGGCCTGCCGATGGTTCGAAGCCGCGCGAACTGCTGAAGCCGCCGAGCTACTTCAGCGAAGTGGATTCCGCGATACGGTAGCCCCTACTTCGTCTGTCGGTGCAACCAGTGCAGCAGATCAGCACGCGCGCGCTCATAGGTCGGTTCGCCCTTTGGGTATCGGGCGATCGTTCCGTGCCCTTTGGCGCTGTACCAGTTGAGCGAGAACTCGCCGGCAGCCGAAGGTGGCAGGGATTGAGTCTCCGCGCCGATGTGTACATCGCCCGGCTTGAGTGCGGCCTCGGCGGCCGCAGTTGGCTCGAGCGAGATGTACTCCTCGGCGTGACCCTCCGGTGAAAAGCGTTCGAAGTTATAGCGCGTCTGTGAGCGGCCTACGGGCTCGTAGTACTCACGCACGATCCAGCGATGTCCATTCACCTCGAACGAGTCGATGACATCGCTCTCGCGCGCGCTGATACCCGCAGCTCCGCGCTCCCGCGCCGCACGGAGCACAGCGCGTTCACGCTCAAACTCGTCCCAGCGGCCCAGCTCTGCCTCGACAATGACGAGGTTCTTGTGCGCGACCCAATTCTGCGGCTGCGCAGCAACAACCTTCCGAAAGTCCCATTCAGCAGCTTCGAATTCACGCAGCCCAAGCTCCGCGTCTGCGAGTCCGAACTGCGCATCAACGCTGCCGGGATGAGCGTGCAGATAGGCGCGATAGAGTTCTTTCGCCCGGGCATAATGTTTCGCGACGAGCTCCTGCCGCGCAGCCGCAAGATCGGCCTGCGTTCCGGAGACTGCCTCCTGCTTCTTCTGGGCTGGTGCGCTCGCGACCAGTGCAACCGACAGCAGTGCGCCGGCAAGCGAGCCTGCCGTTGTTCGCGCCGAATGGAGCCGCCACTTCATCGCATCCCCTCACGCTTGTGACGCACATACTGCAGCGCCGTTACACCGGCGACCGAAAGTCCCGCGATCAGGAGCAGCCATGGCAGCTCGCGCCCGGGCCGCCTGTACTCCTCATCCGTTCCCGCGGGCACATAGTTTGGATTCATCTCCTCCGGTCCGAGTCCAGCCATTGTTGAGCTGGCGCTGACGATAAAGCGGCGCGCATAACCATACGAGGGGGCGGAAAGCTCTGCGTCGCCATAGCGCAGCTTGTAACTCGTGTCCGGACGCGCCTCAAAGCAGAGCCTGCGCTCGCGCATCTGCAAATCGACTCGATCAATCGGCAGTGGAGAATCTGCACCATTATCAACGCTCGCCGTCACCTTCGCCGATGCTCGCAGGTTCGCTCCAATTACGGTGTTGATGGTCATCGCCTGTGAATCAATCGCGGGGACAACTCCCGTGATGGCGCCATGCGTGACCCGGAAGATGTGGCCCGACACGCCCTCTGCTGCGCCCAGCGCCTCGAGCCCAGTCTCCACGGGAGATGCTGCAACGGTTGCGTCGCGGAGAAAGTTCGCGTGGAACTGAGGGCTCAAGGCAAACCGGGCGCGCTCCACCGGAACGTGAGCAGGAACGGTCATCGTTGCGATCGACCAGTGGCCCTGCTGCTCGATTGCCGATGTGGAGGCGACCGTCGTATACAGCGTCTGCTCCTCGCGACCAGGGGGAACCGTTGCGCCAGCGATCGTCGCAGGCGTGACCCCGATCGGTTGACCCTCCGGATTCATCAGACGCAGCGCGACACGCAGCAGCGGGTAGCTGGAGTCCGGCAACGAGAGAACCGTCGAGCGCGCGAGCCCCTGCGCGCTGAGGTCGAACACGGCGAACGTACCGAGCGGCGTTGCGTGGCCTTGCTCGTCAACACCCGCAACCTGGGCAGCACCGACGAAGTTCTTCGCGTTCAACTGGAGATCGACTTCGGTGTAATCGCCGGCAGGCATCGCAAGATCGAAGACGAGTTCCCCATTGCGCACCGCGGCATTGCCAAGTGTCGCAGACTGTGGCTCCGCTGCGCCCGGGCCGCTCTCGGTCATGGCGAACGGAACTTCAAATTCATGGCTGCCGTCGCGACCGTAGATGCGGATATCGCCGGCGCCTGTGCTCGCCGTATGCGCGAAGACTGCGCCATCCAACGCCACGCACACCTGCCCCGAGGAGTGCGCGGGAAGAACGATCTCACGCTGATAACGCAAATGCCGCGAGGGTGATGGCGCCGCGGCGTTGCCGAGTTGCCAGATCAGCATCAGAATGATGGCCGGCGACCTCAACGCTCCCCACCCGCATCATGGCCGCGCAGCGCGCGCCGATCGTGTTGACACAATAAGCACATTCAGGATGACCGCAGCAGATAAGACTGGCCTAACTGTATCGTGTTGCCTCGCCTCTCGCATCGAGGAAGATTCTTCGCTCATACCTCAGAAGATGCCCCGTCACGTTCCTTTGCAACGGCTAGGCTAATCTGTTCTGGCATGAGCGAACAGGTGGCAGGAACGCAGGTGCTGATCGTCGACGACGACCCGGTCATGGGTGAACTGCTCGATGCTTTGCTGACCGTGGAGGGTTATCGCGTCACCCGCGCGCACTCTGGTGAAGAGGCGCTGCAGGTCGCCCGCGAAGGCACGCCGAAACCCGACATCATTCTCTGCGACATCCAGATGCCCGGCATGCGTGGCGGCGAGCTCGCAACGACGCTCGCCACGGCGCGCACGGCCGGCGCACTGCCCACATCCACCGTGATCGTTGCCATGAGTGGAAGCTCACCGCACACGGAAGAGCTGCAATCCTTCGACGGCTTCCTGCGAAAGCCTTTTTCGATCGCGGCTTTCATGGAATCCATCGAACAGGCGCGAAGACAAACCGCCGTTCAGATCTTCGCGGAGACCAGGGAACTCGTCGCCGAGAAAACTCCCGCTCGCCTGCCGCCGCTCGATGACAAGATCTTTGAGCAACTCAAGTCCAAGGTAGGCAGCGAGACGCTTCAGCAGATGTATGACATGACACTGGACGACGTGCGCACCCGCCTAGGTCGTATTGCCGACGCCGTCGAGCGAGGAGACCAGCCGACCATCTGCCACGAGGCCCATACCATTAAGGGAAGCTGCGGAATGCTGGGAGCATTGGAGTTACAGGCCCTGGCGGCTGCAACAGAAGGGGGTTCCGCGGTCGATACCTCTGCCCTTGCGGATTTCGATTCGGCGTGTAAGCGCCTGCAGAGTATGCTAAGCGAAAGATTGTAGCCGCCTGACGAAATCAGGCACGGAGAACACACCCACAATGCCAACGCCCGTACTACGTAAGCCCGCTACCGGACCACAACCCGCCGGACTCCCCGGTCATCCAGGCATCCGCATTGTCGTTGCCGACGACCATCCGGTAGTCCGCTTCGGCGTGAAGAACATGCTGACCAGCGAGCCCGGATTCGAAGTCGTCGGTGAAGCCAACGACGGCGACGAAGCTATCACCCAGACGCTCGAACTCGAGCCGGACGTTCTGCTGCTCGATCTCGCCATGCCCAAGCTGCCTGGCCTCGAGGCAATGCGCGCCATCATGAACCGCTCGCCGCGCGTGAAGATTGTGCTGCTTACCAGTCTCATCTCCACGCAGCAGGTCATCGAAGCGCTGCAGATTGGCGCTCGCGGTATCGTTCTCAAGGATTCCGTAGCGAGCGACCTCGGCGAGAGCCTGCGCGCCGTGCTCTCCGGCGACTACTGGATCGGCGGCAAGCGCGTCGTCAATTTACTCTCCGCGCTGCACGACCTCATGCAGCAAGCTGCGGCCGTGCCGGAGAAGAAGACCTACGGCCTCACACCGCGGGAGCTGGAAGTTGTCACCTGCATCGTCGAGGGCTGCTCGAACAAGGACATCGCCAAGCAGTTCACGATCAGTGAAGAGACCGTGAAACGCCATCTGTCGAACATCTTCGATAAGACCGGCGTCAGCACGCGTCTCGAACTCGCGCTCTTCGCTATCAGCCACAAGCTGGTGGATATCGACGCATAAACTTTGGCTTCAATGCATCAAGGAAGGGCCGCATCTTTGCGGCCTTTCTTTCATCCATACAATCTGAGCTATGAGTAAACAGCCCTTTTACGACGTGCTCGTCATCGGCGCCGGACCCACAGGCCTTGCGTGCGGTATCGACGCACAGAACGTCGGCTGCAGCGTCGTGCTCGTCGACAAGGGCTGCCTCACGAACTCGCTCTTTCACTATCCGGCGAACATGACCTTCTTCACGACGCCAGAGCTGCTCGAGATCGGCAACATTCCATTCCCTTCACCAAACCAGAAGCCCAGTCGCAGCGAGGCGCTCGAGTACTACCGCAAAGTCACGGCGCACTACAAACTCAACGTGCGGCCTTATGAGCTCGTCACCAGCGTTGAAGGCGCTGATGGCAACTTCACGGTCCACACGGAAGATCGCTTCGGCCGCCCGCTCCAGCATCGCGCCCGCAAGCTCATCGTATCCACCGGCTATTACGATCTGCCGAACCATCTCGACGTTCCCGGCGAGGACCTGCCGAAGGTCTCGCATTATTACGATGAGCCGCACCCGTATTTTGACCGCGATGTCATCGTGGTCGGCGGCAAGAACTCCGCGGCAATTGCAGCGCTCGATCTCTACCGGCATGGCGCACGCGTGACTCTCGTTCATCGCGGACCCGAACTGCATCGCCACATCAAGTACTGGATCAAACCTGACATCGAGAACCGCATCAAGAGAGATGAAATCACCGCCTACTTCAACACGACGGTCGAGCGCATCCAACTCGACGACGTTGTTCTCAAGACACCTTTAGGCAAAAAGACGCTCCCAAACCATCACGTCTTCGCGCTCACGGGCTACAAGCCGGACTTCACATTCATCGAGTCGCTTGGCATCAAGCTGGACGAGAAGAACTCACGCTGCCCCATATCTAACCGGCAGACGCTCGAGTCGAATGTGCCTGGCATCTACGTTGCCGGCGTGGTCGTCGCGGGCGAGCGCACCAACGAGATCTTTATCGAAAACGGCCGTTTTCACGGCGCGCTCATCGCGAAGGATCTCTCCGAGAAGCTGCGCAAGGGCGACGTTGCAGTGCCTATCGCCCCAGAACATACTTTCGCAGCGGAATAGCAACAACCCTCGATGTAATATGGGCGGGCTATCGCCCCGGAGGATTCTTTGGACGTCAGTATTCAGGAAAAAAGCGTTTCGTTCGGCATTGGATATGTCATCGAAACTCCCCAAAGTACGCTGCAGGCCCACAAGAAAATTCTGTCCCTACTGCCGCATATCACTTTGCAGTCTGCTGACGATTCCACAATTGCGACGATTACCGGCTGGTCGTTCGTGAGATCGAACTTCACCATAGACATTGCAGGCGTCGGCATCTACAAATACCACACTGAGAAACTATGGAAAGGTGTCGATATCTGTGAAGGGGACACGGGTCCGTTTCACCTCTATCGACATAAGGGCGTGCGCTATTCAGTCTTTCAGAACGATAGGCAGGTTGCAGCATTCTCGAAAAACAGGCTCATCATCGGGAACGGGCGCAACTTCGACCTGCGTGTCAATTCAGATGTCAATTTGAATCTGATCATCTCGATGGTTCTTTGCCTCAACACTGAAGACGGCGATGACGAAACAGACAATGCCGTCACATACGACTTCGGCAGCCTTGGACCCGAGGATCGGAAGTTCGACGAGGCCTGGCGACCTAATGACGAACGTTCTGCCTAACTGACGACTCGCCGCCGGAATCCGCGCATCCCGAGCCACGTCAGTAGCGCCAGGAAGAAGACAAGCGCTGCGAGGATTCCCAGGTTGGGCATGTGCCCCATTGTCGGCGTGAGCGCCGCGCGCAGGCCTTCGCTGATGTACACGATCGGGTTGACGAGCACTCCGATCTGCAGCCAGCGTAGATGCTCGAGCGCCGCCCATGGATAGTAGACGCAGCCGAGAAACGTAATCGGCACGACGACAACACCGAACACGAGTCCAATCTGCTTCGGCTGCACCGAAGTGCCAATCGTCAGTCCCAGCGCGCCCGAGAGCAGGCTTGCGAGGATCAGCACCGCGATGAGAAACGCCCAGCTCGACACATGTGCTGCGACCGGGGTGCTTGGCACGTAGTATGCAAGCGGAAAGACCAACACCGCAGCGACGATGCTCTGCAGCGCCGAAAATACGATCTTTTCCGCCGCGACCGCGGCGATCGGCAACGGGCACATCACGCGGTCGTCGATCTCGCGCGTGATGCCGAACTCCTGCGCCAGCGGCAAGGCAACCGCCGCAATGCCGGAGAACATGATGGCTACCGCCATCAAGCCCGGCAGCAAAACCGTGCCGAAGTTTCCTCCGCCCGCCGCCGCCATATTCGCTGTGGGATTCAGTGCAGCGCCTCCGGACATGTGCGGCATCACGTACGTGAACACGAAGAGAAACAGCAGAGGGTTCATCCCCACCCGAATGATGAAGGGCCCGATCTCGCGGCGCAGCACAAAAAGGTCGCGCAGCATCAGCCCGAGAAACGCGCGCGTGTAGACGCCGCGCCGCCGCGCCATGTTTGCGCTTTGAGTCGCCACCGTCACAGCTCCATCGCTACTCACGAAGATCACGTCCTGTAAGCCTGATGAACACCGTCTCGAGCGTCGGTTCGGCCGTCGCGACATCGCGAAGGCCGTAGGCGTTCGCTGCCGTAATCACCTGCGGCAATAGGCCCTCTCGCGTCTGCGCAAGCACACGCAACCCGTCTTCTGTTGGCTCCACGCCTGTAACGCCGCCCAGATCGCGCAACTGCTGCGCGAGTCTCTCGCGATCCGCGGTTACGGCAAGGTGAAGATCGTACAGCTTATCGCCACCCACACTCGCCTTCAGCGCAGCGGGTGTGTCTTCAACAAGAATCCTGCCATGATCAATGATCGCAACTCGGTCGCAGAGTTCATCGGCCTCTTCCATGTAGTGCGTCGTCAGCACAACGGTGATGTCCTCGCTGCGCAACGCCCGCACCGCGTCCCACATCGCGATTCGGCTCTGCGGATCGAGACCTGCGCTCGGCTCGTCGAGAAACAACACGCGCGGATGATGCGCAATTGCACGAGCGATCTGCAGCCGCTGCGCAAGCCCACCACTCAACTGTTGCGGATATGCGTCGGCGCGATCGTGGAGGCGAAACTGTTCCAACAGCTCGGCTGTCCGTCGTCTCGCCTCGACCCCGCTCATCCCAAAGTACAGGCAATGAAATCGAATGTTCTCTGCAACGGTGCACGAGCGATCGAGCGTGTTGTATTGCGGCACTACGCCAATCGCCCGCCGCGCCATCGCCGGATGTGCGACCACATCCACACCGGCAATTCTCACGGTGCCAGCCGTCGGCACCGCCCGCGTCGTTGCGATCGAGATCGTTGTGGTCTTCCCCGCTCCATTCGGCCCTAGCAGGCCATAGAGTTCACCCTGCGCCACGTGAAGGTCTATGCCGTCAACGGCGGTCACCGGCACTTTGCCCGTGTACACCTTGCGCAGACCGCGGATGTCGACAATCGATTCGCTCACAAGGCCTGATTCTACAGGCCCTTGCGGTACGGCCATCGTCGTGGACGGCGCATACAATAGAGTGAGTGGCCTTTATGAAACCGATTCAGCAGGACGACCTCATCGAAAGCGTGCGCGCTGCGCTTCAGTACATCAGCTTCTACCATCCGGTGGACTACATCACCAACCTTGCCCGTGCCTATGAGCTCGAGCAGTCACCGGCTGCGAAGGATGCGATGAAACAGATCATCGTCAACTCGCGCATGTGCGCCGAGGGTCACCGCCCCATCTGCCAGGACACCGGCATCGTCACCATCTTCATCAAGCTCGGACTCGAGTGCCACCTGGTGAAAGGCGATGGACCGGCGACGATGACGCTGCAGGAGATGTGCGACGAGGGCGTGCGCGAAGCGTGGCTCGATCCGGACAACAAGCTGCGCGGCTCGATCCTCGCGGACTCCGCCTTCAGCCGCAAGAACACGAAGGACAACACTCCGTGCGTCGTTGAGGTTTCGCTCGTGAAGGGCGACAAGGTCGATGTCACCGTCGCGGCCAAAGGCGGTGGCAGTGAGGCGAAGTCGAAGTTTGTCATGCTGAATCCGTCCGACTCGATCGTCGACTGGGTGCTGAAGACGGTGCCGACTATGGGAGCGGGCTGGTGTCCGCCGGGTATGCTCGGCATCGGCATCGGCGGCACGGCAGAGAAGGCGATGCTGCTCGCAAAGCAGAGCTTGATGGACCCGATCGATATGCAGGAGCTCAAGGCGAGGGGGCCAAAGAACAACATCGAGAAACTGCGCGTCGAGCTCTACGACAAGATCAATGCGCTTGGCATCGGCGCACAGGGACTCGGCGGACTCACGACCGTGCTCGACGTAAAGATCCTCGACTGGCCGACGCACGCGGCGAATCTTCCGGTCGCGATGATTCCCAACTGCGCAGCGACGCGGCATGCGCACTTTGTCCTCGATGGCTCGGGTCCCGTTTACCTCGATCCGCCGGCGCTCGAGAACTGGCCGAAGATGACCTACGAAGCGCATGGCGGCAAGCGCGTAAACCTCGACACCGTCACTCGCGAAGAAGTTGACTCGTGGAAGCCCGGAGAGGTGTTGCTGCTGAATGGGAAGCTGTTTACCGGTCGCGACGCGGCACACAAGCGCATGACGGACATGCTGAACCGCGGCGAGAAATTGCCGGTCGACTTCAAGGGGCGCTTCATCTACTACGTTGGCCCTGTCGATCCGGTGCGCGGCGAGGTGGTCGGACCTGCCGGTCCAACGACTGCGACGCGTATGGATAAGTTCACTCGGCAGATGCTGGAGCAGACTGGACTGCTTGGCATGATCGGCAAGGCAGAGCGCGGTGTGGCCGCGATCGATGCGATCCGTGACAACAAGGCTGTGTACCTGATGGCCATCGGCGGCGCAGCGTATCTCGTCTCCAAGGCCATCAAAAAGTCACGGCTGGTCGCGTTTGAAGATCTCGGCATGGAAGCGATCTACGAGTTCGAGGTCGTCGATATGCCGGTGACTGTTGCCGTCGACAGCAAAGGCACGAGCGTGCACATCACCGGTCCGGAAGAGTGGAAGGCGAAGATCGCGCACAGCATGGACGTCGGTGGAGTGCCGATCCTTGGACAGTAGTGTGCCCGGGTAAAATCTCACGAAATTGCTGCTAACAGGCAACGTTTTCTCACACTTTCATCATCGCGAGGTGGCCCTGAAATTGGGCCACCTTTGTAGTTTCCTGCGCATCGGACTTGCTGGACGTCCGCCGAGACGCGCCGTCTGCCGGTGGATTCAGGCGGACCAATCGAGGAGACAAAAATGTCACGCAAGCTGAAAGGTTTTGCGATAGCGTCAACGGCGCTTTCGCTGGTGTTTGTGTGTGTATCGAAGTTGCAGGCGCAGGAACCGAATCCGACCACGGTTGCGCCGGGCGCCACGAAGGCCAATGTTATGGCGCAGGGTCCCAACGGAATCTTCGTCTATCACGTGAAGGTTGTGCAGCGAGAGATGGATGCAGTTAACTACCTCAATCGCCGCGGACCAACGCATGTGAACTTCATCGGCACAGAGCTGATGCCGGCAGCTCGCGGTGATGCGAAGGTGGATTCACAGACCGGAAAGACACACATCTCAGTTCACTTCGATCGGCTCACGCCTGCGAATGGATTCGGCAAGGAGTATCTGACGTACGTGCTGTGGGCGATCTCGGCGGACGGCCGCCCGCAGAACCTGGGCGAGCTGGAACTCGCGGGTGACAAGGCGAGCCTCGATGTGACGAGTTCGTTCCAGTCGTTCGGCATGATAGTCACGGCGGAGCCTTACTTTGCGGTTTCGCAGCCGAGTGATGTCGTTGTGTTGAAGAACGTCTTCACTGATAAGACACAGGGCGTGCTCGAGGAGGTGAATGTTCACTACCAGCTTCTTCCGCGCGGGCTGTATGCGAATACGGAAGGTGCGCACTCTAACCCGATGCCCGTGACGGACCGCGAGCATGTAGCACTCCCGCTATTTGAGGCCTACAACGCGCAGCGCATCGCGCAGTCCGTAGGCGCAGACAAGTACGCACCGGACATCATGCAGGAGGTCCAGACCGATCTGCAGAATGCGCAGTCGATCCAGGACTCGAAGCATCGCGATGTGAAGGGCGAGTTCACGGCTGCCCGCGAGGCAGTGCAGCGCGCGGAGGATGCGCGCCTCACTACGCTGCGCAAGCAGGATGAGGAGCGCCAGCTCGCGGCCCAGGAGGCCAAGCGGCAGGCACAGATGCAGGCGCAACAGTCCCAGCTAGCCGCACAACAGGCGCAGGCTGATGCGGATCGCGCGGCGGCGCAGAAGGCGGAGGCTGACGCGGCTCGTGCACGTGCGGAGGCTGATGCGGCGAACGCTCGCGCACAGGCTGCAGAAGCGCAGCAGCAGGCGCAAGCGAGCAAGCAGAGTGAAGAGGCGACTCGCGAGAAGCTGCGTGAGCAGTTGAACTCCGTGCTGCAGACTACCGAGACAGCTCGCGGTCTGGTGATGAATCTGGGCGATGTGCTGTTCGATACGAACAAGTACACGCTGAAGCCGAACGCGCAGGTAAGCCTGGCGAAGGTTGCGACGATTCTCACGCTGTATCCGAACCTGAAGGTGCAGGTGGAGGGATATACGGACTCAACCGGATCGCCTGCGTACAACCAGACACTGAGCGAGAACCGCGCGGACTCTGTGCGCAACTTCCTGGTGCAGAACGGCGTGCATCAGGATGGTGTGAGCGCGCAGGGCTACGGTGCGACGAACTATGTGGCGGACAACGCAACCGCTGCTGGACGTCAGCAAAACCGGCGCGTGAACCTTGTGGTTTCAGGTGCGTCGATTGGTGTGCAGACGACCGCGCCGGGTCAGCCGGGAGCGGCGGCGGCGGCAGTCCCGCCAGCGGCGCCTGCACCTCCGCGGAATCCAACGGGAGTGTCGAATCCGCAGTAACCATTGAGCGAATCCAACCGAATCACGAGGCCGCGATGATTTCCGTCGCGGCTTTCGTGTATCTCTAGGAGAGGAAGTGAGGAGAAACTG
>Ga0157369_10005137_pt1 | contig 15319 bp, 19 predicted proteins | sample C25metaG_FD_113461 | JGI IMG/M metagenome (GOLD analysis project Ga0157369, IMG submission 113461) | Corn rhizosphere microbial communities from Kellogg Biological Station, Michigan, USA - C2-5 metaG | ecosystem: Host-associated > Plants > Roots > Rhizosphere > Soil | place: USA: Michigan... | reverse complement strand
TGCCCCATGTGCTGCGCGGCCTGTCCCCAAGACTGCACGCGCAGCGCAATGTTGGCGTTGGCCGCTTGGAGCAGACGGCCATCGAGCGAATCCACTACGGCTCGCCCCGCTTCGGTCAACCCGCTGACGGATTGCTCGTCGAGGAACACGCGCAAGTCGGCCTCGTGGGCGCCTGTTCTATGCGCAATGTCGGCCACATTGGCATTCGCCATGAACATCCCCAAGGCATTGACAAAACGGTCGGGCCGAATTCGGGCGATCGTGGCTTCGGGCGCTTTCGAATACATGTTCCTCAACTGCCGCAAGGCGGTTCGGTAGGGGTCGACCGTCTTACTCGCCTTGCCGTGGCCAAAGACGTCCAGATCGACCTCCAGCGAGCGGAAATCATCATCGAGCCGGGACGCGATGTTTCCTCTCCCTTCTTGCTGGAGCCAGGCACTGAACGACCGCACATGGCCGGCGTAGTGGTCATGCTTCGTTTGGCCTCTTTTGTCCCGTATGGACCGGCCAGACCCTTGCGCCGCTTCTTCCAACGCCCTATTGGCCTCCACTCGGTATCGCTCAATGAGCCGCTGGTCCGCTTCCGGAATGTTCAGGGTAGTACGATTCCGCTTGATGTTTGTCGCGCCCGTCAGGTCAAAGTGCCGTAACTGGATCAACGCAGTGATCACCTTCTTACCGTGCGGCAGATCCATGCTCGCGTACTGGTGAGCGAAGGCGGTCATGTTGTCGGAGTGCAGCGCGCCGGGGTCAGCCAAGCCCGGGTGGCGCTGTGACGTAAGCCACTCGCTAAAGCTCAGCATGGCGGCTTGATAGCCGGACTCTGTGGAGATTTTCCTTGAGGGAGTGGCCTGGCTGAAGGGCGCGTCGCCAAAGGCGAGGTCAACGAACAGCCGATCCGCGTCGGGTACCGCCTTATCTCGCCGGACCGCGTGTGTGGGGATCTGAGTCGTTCCATGCGTGCTGGATTCCATGTCGCGAAGATGGTCCAGCGCGGAGGGGGTACTAGTATGTCCCCCGACCCGGACGAACTTCCAGGCATCGAGTTCCAAGTCCTCAGTGAACAGCCTGCCCTGCATGGGACCCTTGCCGACCTGCCTGAGCCAGGCGCTGAACTCGACCAGCGATTTCACCACGCTGTCCCTGGTCTTCTTGACGGCCCCGCTTGCCTCACATCCCGCATGCGCACGCACGACCAGCATAAGGTCCTCGGCGTAAAGGCGTCGACACAGTGCCGGGTCAAGCGGCGGCTGGGTGGTTTCCTCCGCTTGCATGGAGCTGCCGGCCACCCAGCGGGAACGGGGCTGCACTTCCTCAGCATTCTCCTCGCGGGCACGGCGACGCCCCGCAGCGGGGTCCGCCCGCTGTTCCGTAGTGCTGGTCCCGAACATGCGCCCCAACGCACGGCCGGCCCGCCCAAGCACACTGCGCCTGCGTCTTGGCGCGGCAGCGCTGGATCTGCCTGCTTCCGTCCGGGCCTCGCCAGCATGGCGGGTCACCTCCTGGTCGGTATCCTCGGGAAGGGGCTGGTATCCCGTTAAATCGTGCGGCTCTGGGGCGTCGGCACGCCACAAGCCGAAATGGTCGTGGCGCGTGCTGTGGAACATGTCATCGCGCCGCACACGCCGGTCCATGCGCGTCGAGCCGGCAAAACTCGAACGCCCAATTTGAGGGCCATCGTCGGCGACGCGTTGTCGGTGCTCGATTCCTAGATTCCTTAGGCCCTGGAGCACTGCGGACATCTGTCTGTTATCCGAAGGAGACGAACTGGCAGGATGATCGATCTCCGTGTCCGAGTTCGAGGGCGATGCATCGTCTTGCATACCGTGGACTTGCCGATGGTATGCCTTATAGTCAAAGTCAAAGAAACTCATTTGATTACTACATTTTTATTGCTAATTGCAATGCACAAAACAAATGGCGAAGAAGGAGGCACTAAATTTATATTTCCAAATAAACAAAAACGCCTTTTCAAAAAAGCGACAGAATATTTTCGATCCACAATATTCTCGAATTTACGCAAGCGCACGAATTCTTGTGCGAAAATACGAAATTTTTAATAGTTATCGTGTATCACGGGTTATCTTGATTACATTTATACCCCCCCCACAAGCAAACCGAACCTAAGACCACCTATTGTCGAAGAATGAAATAACTGCGAATTTGAACGGATAACCTGCGAACGGCTGATCGAGCCGGCGTTAAATCTCGATAAGAATTTGCAGCATATTTGGTCAGCTTCTCCGCAAGATGCTCCGTTGCAACGCGCTCCGAATTTCGAACGCAAATTTCGAGAATCCGTTGCAGTTTGAACCGATATACTGCGAATGTCCCGTCCTGCCTCGCCGCGCCCTCCTCGCCTGGATGCAGGACGTCAACGGCAACGCGAATTGACGTTGATCGACGGCGCGCTCGGGCTCGAGGATCTCGTCATCCATTCGCCACACTATCTGCGCAATGATCCGGGGCTCGACGCCGCTGTGATTTCTCTTCCGCATTATTCAGCCGGCCAGGCGCTCGGCCGGCAACTTCGAGAAGCGGGGGCGGCGGGGATCGTCTACCCATCCGTGCGCGATCCCTCGGGAGAGTGCTTGGCCGCTTTCAAGACGACTCTCTTGCGCGATTGCCGGCATGCCGCCTATCTGGAATACAACTGGAACGGCAGCGCGATCGATAGCGTGTTCGAGTTGAGTCAGATCGGATAAGCGCGCTGGCTATTGGCGGTGGTGGCGCGCCGCCCGCGAAGACGCCGCAGCAGCGATGTTTCGCCCCTCGCCCCGTGATTTCGCCGCGCCCTTTGTCATGGGGCCGCCCAGGGGCTTACGCTGCCCGCGTCCCGCATATACCGAGTCCCAAGAGCCCCCGAATGCATTCCTCGTTGAAATCGATCCTATGCTGCGTTCGTCCAACCGTGTCGGGCGAAGACGAGACATCGCGTGCCGCGCGGCATGTCGGCGAATCAACGAGCAGCTCGCCCCGCGCGTCGGGAATGCTGGCGGCCCTTGCACCGCGCCACGCGCTACCCGATGGCGAATGCCAACTCGGCGGCTACGTGATGGGAAGAGAACTCGTCGCCGGCCCTGTTGAGGGGGCCGATTTCGACAGCATAAGGGGCGCGAACCAGACCGTCATCGCTACGCGCAAGGCGCTCCGGCATGGCCGTGGCAATGTAAGAGATGACATCGACTACAGTGGCGGTCAGAGCACGGTTCGCGCGGAAGCCGGCCGCCGGTTGGAGAAGAGGCTTCTTGCTACCAACGTTCCTCCAGACGTAAGCAGGGTAGCTAGCGCTTTGACGGCGCAAGCAGGCAATTGCGCGGAACACGCCGATATCGCTGCCTTTCTGCATGCGGCCCGTATGCGAGAGGGCGAACAGGTCTACACCGTGGGGCACGAGACAATAGACCACGAGTGGGCGGAATGGCGCGGCGAGGGTTCGGAGGGAGAACGTCGGATCGTCATGGACGCCTATGCCAAGGGCCCCGCGATCTTTGCGGAAGACGGCGAATTTTCGCACAACGAACGCGAGACCTTGCACCAGCACGACTACAACCCGACCTACGGCGCCCACGTTCGCGCGGAGGTGCAAAAGCTGCCGCAAAAGAAATTGGAATCGCAGTTGCGCAGACAGATGAAAAAAGTCGGGCGCGATTTTCGGTATCACGAGGACAACCTATGGGATCCGACGACCGTCGTCTCTCCCGAGTTTGCGGCAAGTGTGTCAAGCGCAATCTTCCGACCGCTGAATACGGCCCCGTTGATGCCACCGCCCGAGTTCGGAGCGCACGAATCGGCCGAGCCGGTGCTGACTGGCGAACAATGGATGGCGCCGCTGCGCCACCAAATCCATGCCGCAGGGATGGCGAGAAGACTGGGCGCGGATGGCGTGCAAGAAGTGGCACGCGCAGCCACGCGAATTGCGGATGTGGCGTCGGACTTGCGAGGTTTCCCGCTAGAACCGCACCCGCAGCAGTTTGAGCACGACGATAGTTAGTCATTCACGCTTTCTCGACGCTAAGGCAACGACATCTGATCAGCGCCTCGGTCCCAGTGAGCTTGCCCGTCGTCGCGAACGCGCCGGTATCGATGAAGATCTGCGCGCCGATGCGGCCAATTTCGCGCATCGGCGTATGGCCTCAGTAGGTCGGCGACAATCCCGCCTGCCGCTCGCCCCGCTGCTATTGAGTGAAGCCGTTAAAAAGCCTGGGATGTTTTTTGCCAGGGCCACGTCACACATCGCTGTCCAATCCAAGGAAACTGCCGCTGAGCGAGTTCGCGCCATTCCTCGTTCAACAGGGCAACGCGCACTTGCAAGACACGACGCGCGCCCACGCGACTCCAGGCATCTGTTGGCCCTTGCCCATTCGACGGCCAACTATCCGATTGATTGACGATTCGACGAAGCCGGTCGAGATTCGCCGGCCCACGCGCTGCCACGGGCGATAGTTGATCAGCGACTCGAGATGACTTTCGAGATAACCGACCACGTTCATGACCTTGTAGCGCGCTCGCTTGGCTTGGCGGTTCGCGCTCGGATCTCGCTTCCCGCGCAGCTGCTCGACGAAAATTGTGTTCATTCAACGAATAAATCAATGTAAAACCATTTTACGGTAATGAGAATGAAAATAAATATAAATAGAGATCGATGCGTATTCGAAGATGCCGATATGGGCGATTCAAAGCGCCCAAGCTAACCATAGAGACGCGACTCGGTTATTCGCTGGTAGCCCCGGGATTTCGTCCGGGAGCGACCATGGCGCACCGCGAAGGGCGTTAACCTGCGTACCTGCCGCGCAAATGGCGGCCTTAAGGAGCCCCTATGCCTTCTCCACTAAAATCGATCTTCAGCTGCTTCCGTCCGTCGGGGCAAGCCGAAGAGCCCGTACGTCGCTCTCCCGCCTCTCGCGCCGAGTCGGAAACAAGCTCGCCGCGCGCTTCAGGGGTACTCGAGGGCTTGACGCCCCGTAACAGGTTGTCCGACGGCGAACGGCAGCTTGGCGGGTACTTGCTGGCCCGCCAAACCGTCGGACGCCCGGTTGAGGGCGCCGATTTCGACAGGCTCAGGCGCGCTAATGAGACCGTCATGGAGGCCCGCAAGGCGCTCAGGCGCGGCCGCGGCAATGTGAGAGAAGACATTCGCGACAGCAACGGCGAGAGCTCGGTACGCGCGAATGCTGCCCGTGATGTGGCGACACATCTGGAATCGACGTCCGAATTTTCGTCTGATGTGTGCCACACGGCCGTCGCGATGGCGGTTCAATCCGGCAATTGCGCGGAGCATGCCGACGTGGCGGCCTTCTTGCACGCCCCCCACCTGGGCGAGGGCGAACACGTCTATGCCGTAGGCAGCACCGTCGTGGATCACAGTTGGGCGGAATGGCACGGCCAAAGCTCCGATCGCGGCGACCACATCGTCATGGACCCGTGGGCGAAAGGACCGGCAATCTTTGCGGACGACGGGGCGTTCTCGGCAAACCAACACGAGATCGCAACCCGGCACCATTACGACCGGGAAACCGGTGCGCACGCGCATGCGCAGATGCAAAAATTGCAGCAAAAGCAGGAGCGGCAAATGCAAAAGCGACTGCAGCGAAGCATGAAAAAACACGGGCCGGATTTTCGCTTTCCGGAAAGCAGGCTGTGGGACACGACGCCGGTCGTCTCCGCCGAGCTCGCGGCGCAGGTGCCGAGGAGAATGTTCCAACAGCCGAATCCGGCCCGCTTCGACCCGCCCGGGGAACTCGCAGCGCAGCAGTGGACCGAGCCTGTATTCATGGACGAGCTATGGATGGCGCCGCTCCGCCAGCAGATCCACGCTACAGGGACGGCCAGAATGCTAGGAGCGGACAACGTCCAGGATATAGCGGAGTCGGCCGAGCGAATCGCGCATGTAGCGGCAGATTTGCGCCGCTATCCGGTCGCTTCGCATCCGGCGCAGTATGAGTCCGACGAGTATTAGGCGCGCGGCGTCCTAACGGCACGTCCCGATGCGATGAGGCGGGCGAACGCTCCCCGCGGAGGCAACTGCAACGTTTAGCCAATCCAGCGGCGGCCAATTCCACCGCCATCGCCTCTTCAGGAGTTTTCCAGTTGAGGGTTTGACGAGGACGACCGTTCATCAATTTGGCAATGTCGTTCAACTGCATCTGCGTCACGCCCGAGAGGTCCGCGCCCTTGGGCAGAAACTGACGCAACAGCCCGTTAGTGTTCTCATCGCTGCCCCGTTGCCAGGGGGCATAGGGATCGGCAAACCAGATGTCCAGATTCAGCCGCTTGGCCAACTCGACATGACAGGTCATTTCCGATCGGCGATCGTACGCCACGGCCGTTGCGCTGATTCGTCACGCTGGCCGGCTTTGCCGCGCCCGGCGCGCAGCCGAGCTGGTGATTCATCTCACCGCCCAGCGCTCGCTCAGCGTCTTCTTGAGCGCAAGCGTCGCGGCATTGATGGCTTCGGCCGTCATCGGGCCGTTGCCGAATTGTGCAAGCAGTTCAGCGGGAATCGTCGGTAGCTCTACCGGCGGGGTGTTCGGTTTGCGAGGCATAGGTTCTCCTGGGAAGGATCATATGCCTTGAACACGAAATTAATGACAGGCCCGAAAGATTGCGGAGGAAACAAAATTTGCGATTGCTTTCACGGTTTGCCCTTTTTCTGATGTTTGCGCTATGGCACCGCGTGCATGGCGCGCGGTGCCACTTTGCCTAGTTCTTGACGAATTCGTCGGCCCCGGCGTTGATCGAAGCCCATTCATCGCCCGCTGCTACCTGTTTCGTCATCTGCCAGAGCGTGTTGATCCGTTTGTCGCCCGTGTTCGGCTCAGATTGGCCGACCCAGGAAGTGATCGCCTGAAAATCGCGCCAGTGAACGACAAACGAAATTAAGTCGCCATCGACATAGCCACGTAGGTCGCCAATCGTGGTCCCACCGCCGGAACTCACTTTACTTTTGTAGGTGCCAGTCAATTCATTGCCCTGTTGAGCAAGTTGCATCGTCGAACCAAGCTCGTTTTTCCATGACCCTGAGAAGTCGATGGATGGACCTGTGCCTGCTTTTGCATATTTCAGTGTTTGTTCCAGATGCGGCATCTTAAACCTCCACAATGCAAATCGACGGCGACCGGCCGGCGAGCGGGGCGCATAGCGCCTGATGTTTCCTATGCCGGCCCGGCCGGCACCTTCATCGATAGATTGTTATTCCGACACTACCGAATCAATCGCCTCTTGCTCGACATGCGTCCTCCGCTTTCCGTCGTCTCACTGAAACGATTCGTGGAGCCGCGCTCGAGCGGCGACTTCTTCGGCGGTAAGTTGCCGCTCGTCCTGCTCGTCGATCCGCCACTGCGTCCCGTCTGCGAGACGCGCTGTGAGTACGCCTTCCCGCCCCAGCGCAGCGAAGCTACGGACTGCATCGATCATTGCTACTGCCGTTGGTGCGACCTCGCGAATTGCGACCTGGGACTCGGCAATCCGTTGTTGGCGTTGCTCGTGCATTAACTCGGCGGTTCCCGCCTGCGCCGTCGATATCCCCCACCAGGGTGTCCACGGGAAAACAAGTCTTTCTGTTGTTCGTCCGTCATTATTCCCTCGATGCCGGGCGGGCCGGCGTGTTCCGTTGTCCGACCTTACCCGCGGGTCGCTAAGGCGCGCTCGATCTTTTTGTCCGTCTTGTACTGACTCAGCGCGTAGACGGACCAAATTGCAGCCGGGATCCAGCCGATCAAGGTGATCTGGAGCAACAGGCAGATGATTCCAGCAAACGGGCGGCCGATCGTGAAGAACTGGAGCCACGGCACAATCAGGGCAAGCAAAAGACGCATTTCGGTCCTCGTGTGGTTTAGCATTGTTGTTGACGCCGGCAACCGGCCGGTACGGGGCGCAGCGCGCCGAAGTTATTTCACCGTTTTCCCTGCGACCTGGGCGCGAGCATGGCTGCTGCGTTCGATCTCCAAAGCCTGCCTGGAAGACGCGGGCGGACAACTGTCAACTTTGACAGGGGGGCGGTTTTCCTATCCAGCTTTCCAGTCATTCCGCGCTTTCTGCTTCGGCGGCTTGCCACAGACGTTTCCCCTCCTTCGGCGACGGCGCTTACGTCGCTTTCGTCAATGTCAGTGAAGCGGTGCAGTGCTAACGCCGAACGCACCAGCAGATCGACGGCAATCATCGCCAGCATTTGATAGACGGGGCGCTCGACGAAGCGAAGGTATTCCAATTCGGTCATTCGTTCGCGGCCCGCGTGTCGCGCGATTAGACTCGTCAAGTTAGGATGGACAAACGCGCAAAGAATCCGGTACGGAAGATACATTGCACGAAGCCCGACATCCTTCAGCTTTTGCTCAAGCTGAATCCTCTCACGCCCGGCCTTCGCTAGCTCGTCCCGTACGGGTTCGTCTCGCGTCGTCCAGGACAACCCCCGAGGGCGTCTTGCGCGACTCAGCAGAGTCACGCAAGACGTTGATCGCGAGGCGTAGCGCATCGGCAAGGGCTAAATCAGGCATCTCGCTTTCCTTCGTTGTCTCACTTGTCGATCGCGGGAACCATTGCATCGAGCCACAAAACATTGTCGGCGTACGATTGAAGGTCAGCGGATAGACTGTTCTGCGCGCCGTTGAGCCAGACCTCTTTATGTAGCTCGGACTTGACGTACGAGATCGCGTCCTCGAAATCGCCGTCCCCGGCAGTTAAGATGAGCCGATCGTACACGCCTTGGCTCGCCAACTTGATGATTAAAGTCGCGATGCCGACGTCGACTCCCTTTTGAACTTGTCGCTCGAACTCGTGAGCGCAGTTCGGACACTTAACATACATGTCCTTCAGCCTGTATAACTGCACTCGCATTCTCGGACCTCGCGGGGCCGCGCACTTCAACCAAGTGTGGAAGCCGTTCTGCGCATCAGACGCCGGATCCGGCGTCGAATTCAGATAGTACGCCTCATAGATGGGTTCGCCGTTGGCGGCTTCGAGCTCCCGCTTCAGCTTGAGATAGTCGACCCCGTCGGGGCGCCCCTTACCAAAGTTCCAAAGGTATGCCCCATCAACGATCCAAACGGTTTTTCTTGTCATGCGGACCTCGCGCGTTAAATGTCTGGTTCAGGCATCGCATTATCGCGTTTTTCGTTGCTTTACTGTACCGTTCGCGGGGGAGCATCGGAGCCGAGTGGACCACCGAGTTGCGCGCTTGCGGCCATCATCAAGTCAAACAACGCACGAGTCGCAGGACCATCCAGACGAACCTCTGATTTAATACCCGACACTGTCGCGGTGCTAATGATGGTCAATTCCTTCCTGTCTCGGTCGTAGTTGAGCTCGAATGGATTCGAGACGGGACATCCGCCGGCGCCGAGCAAGCGCTAATCTAGGAGATACATCAAGGCCAGCGCCGTTGCGACGAAGGCTCCGCCGGCTGCAAAAAAGAACCAGCGCGCGCGAATGAACGAGAGACATCCGCACGTGCGATCCCGCACCTCTCCGTCGCCGAGCCACCATTCAAGCATGCCGACCCGGGCGTTGAGGACAGAGACAAAAACGCACACCAGCGCAGTCAGGCAGATTGTCAGCAGGACATCGAGAGCGAAATCTCGCATGGTCTTCTAGCGCCTCAACTCCGCGTCACAAGATTGATCGCATCCAACTCGATGGCCCGGCAACGCCGGAGACGAACGACATGGGCCGGGTCACGGCTGATCAAGTACGAGATATTCGGTCCAGCGCGCTTTCCGCCTCTCGCCATACCTGCCCTGCTAGGCATCGGTAGAACAGGCGACTCGCGTTGTAGCCAATCCTGCCGGCTAGCCCACTGTCACGGCGAGCCAATATGCGTCTAACTTCCGTTTTGACCCAATCTGGATCAAAACCCTCGGAAAGAACTGGCGTCGTCACGAGAAGGTTGTGTCCACACGCGGGGGCCACTTCGCCAAAGAAGATCTCCCTTAATTCGGTCACCGGAAAATCTGCCAAGCGAGCAAAGTCTGGGAAACGCTCCACGTCGGCCGACGTAAAAAAGTCGGCCAACTGAGTCCAGATAAATTCTCGATCGTTCTGGCTTATCGAATTCCCCACGCCCGGAACCCCTCGATTTCATCCTCGTATGCGTTGAACGCGAGCTCTGTGGCAACGGACCCCGCGGCTACGCCGATGATTGCAACCGCAAGAGCACACAAAGGCGCGCCCGGTCCACAGACCCATGCCGTCGAGAGGCCGGCCAAATAGCCACCCAGCACGCCCCCTTGTATTACCGTCCCCTGTCGCACTGTTTCCTTTACTTTATCAGTGGCCGTCAGGATCGCATGTGCAGCCAGAGCGCCGGTGATGAGAATACCAACCTTCCCAGCGATCGTGAGCCTCCGGGTGCCAGCCGTCACAGCTGTATCATTCCGCCCGGCGGACTCGATGACGGAATAGCTTACCTTGTCTTTATCGATGTCGCTCAACTCAGCAAACGGTTTGCCATATGCTCTGCGTGAATATTTATCGAGCGACTCTTGCAATGTAGGGCCGACGGCTTTCTTCTTCTCCGCGTAGGCACGTCCGACGGATGAAATGACCTTGCGCGTTTCCAGCAGGATTTGATTTCTGAGCTGATTTCAGTATTTCGCCCCCTCAGCAACCGACATCTGTCCCGAATCAACCTCAGCCTGAACCAGAAGGCTTACTCGACGAATGCCTGCGGTGTACCGTGCTCAAACGGTAGCATCGCTAATTACGTCGGTCGAGAACTTCGCTGCTGTACTTTCGAGGGCGTCCCTTGCCGACTTAAGAATATCGCCGTCCAACGTGTGCTCATGCTTGGTCTGATAAGGACCGTGAAATACAACGCTGGACGCCGTTTGGCTTTCAGCCATTTTGCCCCCCGACAATTGTTGAAACCAGCAAATCCGCCACTGATCGCGTAGCTTGCGTGTCCTCGTCGCGCAGCAATTCAACGCGGTTGCACGCGCTGCTGTTGGGGCGACCGAAACTAACCACGTTGTTGGAGTCGAACACGCCGGTCTCCATCGAACCGTCTGCGAAGCGGGCCGCACAGTGCAAGCCTTCGCAGCTGCCTTTCTCGTTCAGCGCGAACTTAATCCAGTGAGGCTGCTCGTCGAGCGGACGCCCGCTGGGAGCGAACCCCATTAAACTTCAACGCCGATCTGTCGGAACGAAAGCTCGATGCGGGCCCGCTTCAATTGACCATCCGAATAGTTTGAAAATGTCTCCTGCCGCTCGACCACAACCTGCGCGACGACCGGGCCATCCGGTCGCCTTTTGTCGCGAACCTGGAGCACAAGAATACGGGGTCTTCGCAAGATGCGCCGTTGCAACACGCTCCGAATTTTGAACGCAAATTTCGAGAATACGTTGCAGTTTGAACGGATATACTGCGAATGTCCGTCCCTGCCGGGGATCGCCACATGGCTTCCAGATCTCCCGCAAAAGAAGCTCTCGGTGCGCGGCAACGCTCCCGGCGCCCTTGAGCGCCACGACGATAAAGACTGGGCGCGGTTCGACCGCATTGCGCAGGACCTGCGTTCCTTGGGCGAACTCTATTCGTAGTTTATTCGTTCAAATTCGCAGTTATTTCGTTCTTCGACAGCTACGATGGCGGCATGTCTGCCTCCGCACATCTGCATTTGGACCATAGCCGATGCTGGCGGGTTTCGTGCATACCGCTAGCGCGTTTCGTGATCATCGCTAGCGGAATTTGCGAATCTCAACACCACGCGCGTGCTGTGGCTCGACGCGCCGAGCCGCTTTGATTGTTTTGTCGGCCCGCGACTAAGCGAGAAAAGTCACATCTTTACTTCGCGATCGCTCTCAACCCACTGATTTTTATGGGAAATGCATTGCTCTGTAGACGGACGCGCGTTCAACTTCAGGCCGAGTCCTTACTTTACTTCGCAAAATGCACCAACTTTACTTCGGCGGACGCCGATTACGATTTATCCGGGAAACGGTACTCCGATAGAAGCCTTTGGACGGATATCGCGACGAGGGCGAATAAAAAATTTCCGAGATCGGGCTTCCGCCTTTGAACGTGCGACTATACCGGATCGGATTTTCATCGGTCAAATAAAAATCGATATTTTTCCGGCCACCGTGATTTGAATCTACCGGGCGCCTTTCGCTTTGAGCCTGCTTCTTTCGCCGCCAATGTGCGGTCTCGAGGCTTTTGTATGATAAAAACGGACCTTCCAATCGAGCGGGCACGCCGCGTATGGCGACGTCGACCGCCACGAGGCTTCCGCCCACGACAGCGGCAACGAATACGCTAGAGCCGAGCAGGCGTTTTCGCGCGATCAACGGGTATAAACAAGGTAAGCGCGAATTCCCATCATCAATCCTCGATATATAAAAGCGTCTGCGGCGATTGCTGAGGCGTTACAGGTATGGATCATCGTTATTTCCGCTACGACGCATACAGTTGGCAAAATCATGACGTGGAGCAAGGCGGGGTATCGCCGGAGTCGTCTCACACCGGAGCCGATTCCGGGGCCGACTTTGGGGCCGGCTCCGCGCATTCCTATAGCCACGATATGTCGGCGGTCCTTCAAGGACTTGAAGATTTACAGATTGGACGTCGGAGCATGCCTATCGAGGATGGCCCTCGGATCGGGCGTTCGAGCTTCGCAGGCTATTCGTCTCGAATGGGCCGGCGAGTGAACCGCGAGGAGCAATTCAGCAGCATGCGATTTCCCGGAGGCGGCATGTGGCGTGCCGATACACCGCCCCCGCGCGATGTCACCGAACACGGTCGCCTGCTCGGGCACGTCGACGCGCAGGTCACACGGCATTCGGGTGCAGACTTGGCGGCGCAGGCCGGCAGCTTGAGCGCTCCTGTGCCGCGCCGCCGGCGCAGCTTGTTGGCAAGAGCCGGCAGTGCGTTGGGGCGCATGCTGGGAGCCGGTACCTCGAGACAGCAGCCTCCTCCCCCAACGGGACGCCGCCGTTCACGCAATGAAGCGGGAGACGCGGCCGCTCGCTGGATAGCCGGGACCGCCATGCGCGCCGAAGAAACGACGCTCGCGCGGCCCGATTTTAAAAATCACCCGGATCCGCACGAGAATGACTTTGCGCTGATCGAGCGCGCGCGCCAAGGACTTGCCACGAGTGAGGGCAATGACGCCACGAAACAGTTTTATGTGAAAGCGCTGACGCGGTTTAGTGCGTGGCTCGTGCAGGTCGGCAAGGACGATATGCAAAGCCGGATATTCAGTGAGGAATTGATATCCGATGCTGTGAAATTCGCAGAGTTGGGCGGATCATCGGACACGGTTGCGGCTTTGGGACATCTGCGCGAGATGGAGTCCAGTACGCATGGGACAACGGAAATCCCCACGCGGCCAGTTACCCGAGAGTGGGACGCGCCGGAAGCAGATCGCCGGTTCATCGAACTGGCGTTCAACAGTTCTCTTTCCACCACGGATTCATACAGGAAGACGAAGCGCATATACATGGCCGCCTTGCTAAGCTTCAGCGAATGGCTCGCGAGGTCGGGGCTTCCCGGGCTGTCCGATTCCAACTGGTTGAATTCCGACGGCGTTCTCGCCAGTGCCAGGCAATGCGAGACCCCGGGTGGTCGTTTGCAACTCGTCACTGCCATCAATCATCTACGCACGTATGAGCTGACAGGGGTGACGAACGTCAAGAGAAGACGCCAGGCGTTCGATATGCCTTTGTTGGACCAGCCGCTCATCGCGCGATACGAGGCTCGAACGCTCGCTCAATTGGAGGCGACGGCTGAGGCGACGGGCCAGCCCGTGAGCCGCGATAAAGCCGGAAAGACCAAAGTAGAAAAATACGCCAGTCGCTTGCGTGCGTTCAGCTCATGGCTTCGGTCAGAGCAACGGGAGAGCATAGCGGCTCTACTGCATGTTGACGACGCCCGTTTGGAGGCTGAGCTCGAATTGTTCGCGGAGGGAAAGTCGAGCAGCTTTCGCGCTGCTCGTGTGGCGCTGCGAGAAATGAGGGCGATGTTCCCGCCGCAGGCCCCCGAGCTTGCGATTGCTCGGATCGGAGCCGAGCGGTTCGTGCAAGCGCTGGGGATGCTTGCGGCACATGCAGATGTCGCCGAGGTCGCGCGACACACTGGGGCCTCGGAGAGTGACCTGCGCCTGTTTCTCGACGAGTATGCAGAGAGCGGGATGACGCAGGCGGGGCACGAGGTAGTCGGTTGGTTCGATGGCGGCCTACGCCAAGCGGCCAACGCCAACGTTCAATTGCTGCGAACACGGCAGAGAGGACCGGCCGGCCAGTACGCGGGGCAACCGTCGACGCAAACACCGTCGCCGCATTATCTTTCGCCGATGCCGTCCGACGCATGGCCTCAATTTAGTTCGCCGAACGTGCCAGGGTATGGGCCAGGGCCGTCGGACACCACCCAGCCGGGATCGGGGTCGATCTTAGGATCGTGGAGCGCGCTGGACTCGACGGCGCACTATGGCAGCGCGGGCTTCGAGGCGGGCGGGCTCTCGGAGGTTACCGGGCCGTCTCGTCTCGCGCGGGGACTGTCTGAGGGCCCGGTGCCAGGCACGCTGCGCCGGTTTCTGACGACCGAGAACGTCGAGATGGGCTTTGCCAGCGGCGCAGGGCTCAACTGTTTGCTCGATTCCGTGCTTCAACTGGCGTACAACCTGAGGCGCCCCGTCAACGGGCAGACGCCGATGCCTCAGTTGGACCAAAGCGTGCAGGAGTGGCGGGCGTTTCTCTCGACCGAAGGCGTGGTCGACCGTTACGGGCAAATCGATTTGTACGGAGCCAATGGGGTTGGGGTGACGCTGGCGCACAGCCTCCGCATACGCATTCAGGCGATTGAAGTGGAGGCGAACGGCGGAGTGACCGTGCATCCGATCCTGGGGCAAGAAGCAGATCCGTATGGGCAAAGAAGGCTCGTGCATATCCTTCACACACCCGGGCACTTCCAGCCGTTGTGGCCGAAGTAAGGCTCAAGCCTTTCATCGAAATACTCGATGGCGCTGCGTGAGTATCGGTTTCGGTGCCGCAAGCGCGCGACAGAGTTCCCAATCCTCGTTGAGCTCGGCGGGGTGCTCCGATGCCCATTCCAATAATGTCTCGCGACGGCCCGGCCGACGCATCGATACTAGAATATCGCCACTCCCATCGCCCTGCTCCGCCATAGAACAGTGCTGCCGCCGCGCGTGCATCGAGCGCCTTCCGGGTTACGAGGTCCACGGAATCTTCTGGCGCCTTGCCCCGCTCGGGGTGGTAGAGCCGCACCAGAGCGCTCTTGGTGTTTCGTGGATCGATCGCCACGTCGCTCACGTACAGATGGAATGGCTCCGATTCGCGCAGACCGCCACCATGCAACAGCACCGTAATGAGC
>Ga0157369_10005136_pt1 | contig 15321 bp, 17 predicted proteins | sample C25metaG_FD_113461 | JGI IMG/M metagenome (GOLD analysis project Ga0157369, IMG submission 113461) | Corn rhizosphere microbial communities from Kellogg Biological Station, Michigan, USA - C2-5 metaG | ecosystem: Host-associated > Plants > Roots > Rhizosphere > Soil | place: USA: Michigan... | reverse complement strand
TTGCTGTGCAGCACCAGGGACGCCAACGCCGCCCGGTGCTGGGCTCGCCTGAATTGTAGGGGCCCGTCGGGGCCGTACACCTCGACCGGGCCGAGCACGGTGAATCGCATGATCGTTCCCCCCGCTGGCTGCGTGGCATCAAAGGGTATCAACGCGATGCCCGTCGCCCGGGTAGCGAACGCTTCACCGGGTCGCGGCGACCCGCAGAGCCTCCGCGACGGCCCGCAGTACCGGCGAACGGCGGCCCGGCAGGTGAGCCAGCAGCACGCGGCGGGTCTCTCGCGGGCCGCCGCGTACGGGCAGCACCCGCACGCCGTCCGGCACGACCTCCGCCATCGAGGCGGGAACCGTGGTGATGCCGCACCCGGCCGCGACCAGGCGCAGCTTGGCGAGCCAGTCACGGGAGCTGTGCGCGACCCGGATCCGGCCGCCGAGGCCGGGCCACACCCCGAGCAGTACCTCGCCGGCCGGGGACGGGCTCGCGATCCAGGACTGCGCGCGCAGTTGGTCGACGTCGATCGCGTCGTCACCCGCGAGCGGGTGTGTCGCCGGGACCGCCACGCGCAGGTCGGCCTCCGCGAGCAACTCGACGGTCAGCTCGGGACTCTCCGCGTCCAGCGCCCGGAACGGCGGTGCCTGGGCGACCACGGCGAGGTCGAGGGAGCCGGCGCGCAGCGCCCGGACGAGCGCGGGCGTGGCCCCCTCGCGGGTCGTCACGTCGAGCTCCGGATGGGTACGGCGCAGGTCGGCCAGCGCGCGCGGCAGGAGCAGCGCGCCGGCCGCCGGGTACGCACCGAGGCGCGCGATGACCCGGCGCGGCGGGGGCCGGTGCGCCGCGCGCAGCGCCGCGTCGATCTCGTCGAGCGCGACCGTGGTGTGCCGGAGCACCGCCCGGCCGGCCGGAGTGAGCTGCACGCCGGAGCGGTGCCGCCGGAACACGGGCTCGCCCAGCGCCGACTCCAGCGCCGCGACCTGACGGGACACCGCGGACTGGGTGTAGCCCAGCGCCGCCGCGGCGGCCGTGAACGAACCGCGCTCGGCCACCTCGCGGAACACCCGCATGCCGGTCACCGACAAGTCCATGACCAATACGCATACCACATGTGCGAGACCTTCCTGTTCGGCATGGGCTTTCCTGCCTACCGTTGACGTCATGACCGGCACTCGGATCGCCCTCGTCACCGGCGCCACGCAAGGGCTCGGCCTCGCGCTCGTCGAGGGCCTCGCCGTGCGGATGCGACCATCCGACCGGGTCTACCTGACCGGGCGCGACGCCGACCGCGTCGCGTCGCGGGCGCGGCGGCTCGCCGTCGCCAGCGACGGCGCCGAGGTAGTCGGGCGGCTCCTCGATGTCGCCGATCCCGACTCGGTACGGGCGGCGGCCGACGCGATCGCCCGCGAGCATGGCGGGATCGACATCGTCCTGTCCAACGCGGCCGCCCGCCAGAGCCCGGACCGCACGCCGGCCGACGAGGTCGACGCGATCGCCGAGACAAACAACCACGGGACGCTGCGGATGCTGCGCGCGTTCACGCCGATCCTGCGTGCGGGCGGCCGGTTCCTCGTGGTCGCCAGCTCGTTCGGCCGGCTCGGCCACCTCGATCCGCGGGTACGTCCGCCGTTCGACGGGGCGCGCTCGCTCGACGACGTCGAGGCGGTGGTCGAGGCGTGGCGTCGCGCCGTGCACGACGGCTCGGCTTCGGCGCTGGGGTGGCCGAACTGGCTGAACATCCCGTCGAAGGTGGCGCAGGTGGCCGCGGTACGGGTCGTCGCGAGGCAGCGGCGCGAGCGGGACCTGGCCGAGGGTACGTTCGTCGCGTCGGTCTGCCCCGGCCTCATCGACACCGGTGCGTCCCGTCCCTGGTTCACCGACATGAGCCGGGCACAGACGCCTGCGCAGGCGGCGTCCGCGGTGCTCGACCTCGCCCTCGACCCGTCACCGGATCCCGCGATGTACGGCGAACTCGTCCAGTTCGGCAAGGTGCTGCCGTGGCGCGCCGAACTCCCGCCCGAGGCGCGGGCCGCGGTACGGGTGGTGCCTGTCTAGGATTGGGCGATGTCGTCGCATCCCGCTCCGTACACGGCAAGCTCCGTCAGCAGCCCGCCCGGGTACAGCCACGCCATGCTGGCCGGCGGTCTCATCTTCGTCTCCGGTCAGGTCGCGTTCGACAGCGACGGTTCGATCGTCGGCGTCGACGACATCGGGGCGCAGACGCGGCAGGCCTTCCGCAACCTGGCGGCGGTGCTCGAAGCGGCCGGCGCGACGTTCGCGGACGTGGCGAAGCTGACCTACTTCGTACGCGATGTCGAGGCGGTCGGCGTGATCCGGGCCGTACGGGACGAGTTCGTGGACACCGCCAACCCGCCGGCGAGCACGCTGGTCGAGGTCTCCCGGCTGATCGCGCCCGAGCTACTCATCGAGATCGAAGCAGTGGCCATCGCGCCGTAGACATGGCCCGCATCGCTTACCACGACCACGAGGCGGCCGCGTTCGAAGCCACCCGCCACCTGTCCGAGCACGGGCTCGCCGCCTGGCGTGAGGCGGTGACCCGCAACCTCGATCCGCGGCCCGGCACCCGCCTGCTCGACCTCGGCGCGGGCACCGGCAGGTGGGCACGGGCGTTCACCGACTGGTACGACGACATCGACGTCATCGCCGTCGAGCCGGCCGAGGCCATGCGCGCCCGCTGCCGGCACCCGAAGGTCGTTGCCGGAGACGCCGCCGGCATCCCGTTGGCTGACCGCAGCGTCGACGCGGCCTGGCTGTCCACCGTCATCCATCACCTACCGGACCTGACCGCTGCGGCGCGGGAACTGCGCCGCGTGCTGCGCCCCGGCGGCCCGGTGCTGATCCGCTCCGCCTTCGCCGGCCGCCACGACGCGATCACGCTGTTCCGGTACTTCCCCGAGGCGATCCGCGTGCTGGACACCTACCCCAGCATGCACGACGTCGAGGCCGCCTTCGCCGCCGCCGGCTTCACGACGGTCTCGCTCGAACAGGTTCCGCAGGTGACCGCGCCGTCGCTGCGGGAGGCCGCGGCCACGCTGCGCCGGGAAGCGCACACGCCGCTGCAACTGATCACCGACGACGAGTACGCCGCGGGGCTGGCCCGCCTGCACCGCGCCGCCGCGACCGGGACCGGGACCGGACCGGTCATCGACGCGCTCGACCTCCTCGTCCTTCGATAGAAGCTACTGCCAGATAATGGGCGGATGGACCAGGCGACGGCGCGGGTGCGGGTCGACGAGTCGCTGCGCTTCCTGCTACCCGTGGGCAACCGCGAGGGCGACCTGACCGTACCGGTCGACGACGCGTCCACCCTCGTGCACATCATCGAGTCGCTCGGCGTGCCGCGTACCGAGATCGGCGAGGTGCGCGTCGCGGGCCGGCCGAGCCCGGTGCGGTCGCGGCCGGGACCGGGCGAGCTCATCGAGGTGCTGCCGGTACGGCGCCCGCAACGGCTGGCCGATCCCCGGTTCGTCCTCGACGTGCACCTGGGCGCCCTGGCCCGGCGGATGCGCATGCTCGGCATCGACACCGCCTACCGCAACGACGCCAGCGACCCGGAACTGGTCGAGGAGGCCAACGCGCAGGGGCGTTTCCTGCTGACCCAGGACCGGGGGCTGCTGCGCCGGCGCGCGTTGACCGCCGGCGGCTACGTGCGCGGCAGCCGACCCGACGACCAACTCCTCGACGTGCTGGACCGTTTCGTGCCGCCGCTGGCGCCGTGGACGCGCTGCCCGGTCTGCAACACGGTCCTCGAACCGGTACCCAAGCAGGAGATCGCGCACCTGCTTGAGCCCGGCACCCGCCGCTCGTACGAGGAGTTCTCCCGCTGCCCCGGCTGCGGGCGGCTGTACTGGCGGGGCGCCCACGCCGCACGCATCGACGCCATCGTCGCGCGGGGCAGAGATTCGCCAACCGCGGACCGTTGAGCCGCGGACCGTTGAGCCGCGGACCGATCGGTGAAAGCCGCTCGGCACAACGGGAGCGGGCCCGGATAGGGTGGGGGCGCTCCACCCTATCCGGGACATTCCTAGAACGTGAACGACGATCCGGACGAGGAGACACCGCACGAGGACACGTAGAGCGTGTACGTGCCGTGCGCCAGGTTCGACGGGAGCGTGAAGTCCGCGCTCTGGCTCTCACCGACCTGGCTGGTACCCATCGAGCTGAAGTTGCTGGTACGGGCGAAGAAGACGTGCCCGGCCGAGTCCTTCAGGTACACGATCGGGTAGTTCTCCGGTCCCTGGTAGTCGTCCTCGCCGACGCTCACCCGGCCGGACAGTTGCGTGCCACTCAGGTGGAACGTGCTTCCGTTCGCGGTGACCGAGCTGACCGTTGGCCGCCACGCGTTGTTCGGCGAGCCGATCGGGGTGTAGACCCAGTTGCGGCTGCCGCCGGCCGCGAGGACCTGGCCGTTGGGCAGGTTGATGAAGTTGACCGGGGTGCCACCCGGGTCGTTGGGTTGGCTGATGACGCTCATCGTGTTGGTGGTCGGGTCGAACTCGTTGAGCTGCGCGCCGGACGCCGACCCGCACTCGCCGGTGACCCAGCTGCAGCGGACCGAGTCGTAGATGACCTTGCCGTTGCCCTCGGGCGTGGCGTACACATCGTCCACAAAGGACCCTTGCGGGATGCCCGGGCCCTGTGCCCAGCTACCCGGGTCGCTCGGCTTCGCGCCGGGCGTGTAGATGACCGACGTGTTGTGGCCCATCGCGAGGATGCGGCCGTCGTACATCAACGTGACCATCGAGGTGTCCGTGCTGCCGCTGGCGTACGTGGACGGCGGCCGGGGCAGCGTGGTCCAGACGTTGGCGACCGGGTCGTAGCGGTAGGCGCCGCCGTTGCCGATGGACACGATGGAGCCGTCGGGCAGCGGTACCCAGCCGTCCTCCCCGGCGGTGGCCGGCCGGTTGGCGGCGGCGGTCCACCCGTTGGTCTTCGGGTCGAAGATCTGGGTACGGGCCATCCGCTGGTCGCTCGAGACGATCCGGCCGTCCTTGAGGTGCGCCGTACCGGTGTCCCACAGGTTGCCGTAGAGCCCGGACTGGCCCAGCGTCCAGGTGTTGGTCACCGGGTTGTAGAGCTGGACTCCATTGTGGTCATTGGTCGAACTGCCCGACGGGAACTGGTAGATGAATTCCCCGCCGGCCTGGTAGAAGCGGCCGTCCGGCAGCATCTGGTCCTGTGCCGCACCGAGCCCGTACGGGCTGGTGGCCAGTTGCGTCCAGGTGCCCTTGGTGTAGTCGCCGAACTGGTCGGGTACCAGCTTGACCCACTGGTGCAGGTCGCTGCCGTTGGACAGGATGCTGCCGTCGGTCAGCAGCCACATGAACGTACCGGCGCCACCGTTGAACGGGTTGACCGGCACGGCGGTCCAGGTGCCGGGTGTACCGGGTACCGGCGGCGGCCCGGTGGTCGGGCCGGTACTCGGCGTGGGGGAGGTGATGCGGCTCGGCGTCGGCGACGGCGTCGGACTCGTGGTGCGGCTCGGGCTCGCGCTCGGGCTCGGGCCCGCGGTCGTGCGCGACGGTGTCGGCGACGGTGCCGTCGAGCCGTTGCAGGTGGTTCCGTTGAAGGTGAAGCTCGCCGGTGCCGGGTTGCTCGAGCTGTTCCAGTTGGCGTTGAAGCCGAACGAGGCCGTGCCGAAGGTGGCGACGGCGCCGTTGTAGCCGGCGTCGGTGGCCGTCACGGCGCTCCCGCTCTGCGTCACCGTCGCGTTCCACGCCTGCGTCACCGTCTGGCCGGCCGTGTAGCTCCACTTCAGTGTCCAGGCGGTGACGGGGTCGCCGAGGTTGGTGATGGTGACGGCTCCGGTGAAGCCGGTGTTCCACTGTGTACTCACCGTGTAGGCGATCTGGCAGCCCGCGGTCGCCGCGTGCGCCACCATCGCCGTCGCGAGCCCGGCGGTGACCGTGGCGCAGGCGGCCGCGGCGATCAGGGCGCGGTGGGGTCTTCTGATACGCATCGACCCGGCCTCCCTTACCGGTATCCGGCCGCGGTGATGTTCGCCTGTACGGAATTCTCCGTGCTGTCCGACGGGTAGCCCGACGTCATGACGCCCTCGTAGAAGGTGCCGGCGGAGCCGTTGCTGTTGTCGCCGCCGATGCCCAGGATGATGGCCCCCTGCTTGCGCATCGGGTTGTAGCCCGCGACATTGGGGCGCGCACCGTTGTAGAAGGTCGACAGGCTGCCGGACTGCGCGTTGCCACCGCGGATGGACCAGTGGTTCGCCTGACCCTTGATGATGGCCGTGGTGTACCGGAAGTTGATGGTCGGATCCGCGGAGTTGAGGCCGGCGTTGAGGCCCGAGTACAGGCCGTTCTCCATGTCGGCCATGATCCAGGGGCCGTTGCCCGAGCCGAAGCCCCAGACCTTGATGGTGCCGAAGTAGATCGCCTCCATGGTGCCGTTGCCGTCGTCGTGGCTGTCCGTCTCGGCGTTGCCGTAGTCGAAGCAGCAGCCGCCGTTGACGTGCGTACCGTCGAAGATGGCGTACTCGCCTTCCGGCTGGTCGCCGGTCGCGATGCCGTTGGTGCGGTTGTTGCGGTATCCGGTGCCCGGGGCGACGAAGACGCCGTACGCCTTGTGCCCGCCCACCGTGGTCGGCGCGGCGGTCGCGTTCGCGAGGTTGTCGAACCCACCCGCGGCCGGGCCGTTGAACCCGCCGGGCGGCGCCTGGGTCAGGTGGTTACCGCGGCCGCTCTGGTCGTAGATGGTGGTGATGACGCAGGTTGTGTTCGCGCAGAACGAGTCCTGCGTGGCCGCGTTGACCAGCCCGCCGGGACTGAGCACGCCGATGTCCCGCGTGGTGTTGTCCGACGAGCGGCGGACCTGGTAGAGCGAGCCGTTGTACGCGGCGAACAGCGCGCGGGTGGTGCTGTGCGCGGCCACGCACGGCGTGCCGCCCGCCGCGTAGATGTCGCACGGCTCCTGGGAAGGCGGCGCGGAGGTCTGCGTCGGGGTCGGCGATGGCGAGCGCGTGGGACTCGGCGCACCCGTCGTCGGCGGCGCGGTCACCCCGCCGGTGCAGGTGACGCCGTTGAGGGCGAAGCTCGACGGTACGGGGTTGGACGAGTTGTTCCACGACCCGTTGAACCCGAAGTTCGCGCTGCCTCCGGTCGGGATGCTCGCGTTGTAGCCCGCGTCGGTCACGGTGACCTGGGCGCCGGACTGGGTGAAGGAGCCGTTCCACAACTGGGTGACCGTCTGGCCCGCGGTGAACGACCAGGTGAGCCGCCAGCCGTTGATCGGGTCACCGAGATTGTTAACGTTCACACTTGTGCCAAAACCGCCGGGCCACTGGTTCGTCACTGTGTAGCTGACCTGGCAGCCGGCCGTCGCGGCGGATGCGAAGCGCGCTTCCGCCAGGCCGGCGCCGACGAGCGCGACGGTCGCGGTGAGCGCCACCGCCAATCGTCGGCGAGGAATCCGATGTCGCACGGATGCTCCAATCTCTGGGCATTGCAGGGGCGTCCGCTGCGCGGGCCCGGGGCTCCGTGTGGGCATGGACCCGCCGCAGCTCCTTTTGTTATCTCTAACACACGTATTGACCGATGACACTGGCACAGCGGGTGTGCCTAATCAAGGGGCATCGATGCTTCACGATGGTGGCCCGCTCCGGACCAGCTAGCCGTGGGCTGTAACCCTGAAACTTCCGGCGTCGGACAGCGCCGGTAACGACATGGAGTTGGACGACGTGGCCGCCCGCCTATCGCGGCCTGACCACGCAGTAGGCTCTCAGCCCATCCGCACCCGGTCGGCGGCGTCCAGCACGTCGATGATGGAGTCATACCGGGCGATCGGCAGCCGCCCCAGGACCTCGATCTCGTCGGTACCGGCGCCGTGCTCCTTCGCCCACGTCAGGACGTCGTCCCTGGTCGCCGGGAAGCCCACGCCCTCAAGGAGTTGCCGCGTCGTGTCGCTGTCCATGGCGCCGGCTACCCGCCGTCGCCCGCTCTAAACGAGAGCGGGACACCGGTTGAGGCGGGTACGCCGATCGTGGGCCGGAACGGGAGCACGACGGGCTCGGCGCTGCGGGGCCGCTCCGCCGGCCGGGTCAGGTCGCGGTCGAACGGTCGCACCACCGAGTTGCCCGCGAGGTCTTCGAGGACCGGGTCCACGACGATCCGGTGTGGACCCGCCGTCCACGGCCGCGCCGGGGTGAGCCGCCACCATCGCTCCTCCGGGCCGATCTCCACCTCGCCGTCGACCGCTTCGCCGTCCGGGCCGGTCACCCGCAGGCACCGGCTCAGCAGGGCGTGGTCGAGCGACCGGTCGAAGGCCACCCGCAGGTACCCGACGGTGCCGGCCGGCGGCATGTCGAGCGTCCAGCCCGTCGGCTCCACGAGGCGGCGTTCGTCGGCGGACACGCGGTAGTCGCGCCGCGCTCCGGTGCGCAACGGGTTGCCGGCGGCGTCGCGCAGTCCGGCGTCGACCACGAGCGTGAACGGTTCGCCCGCGCGCAGCGGGTACCCGAGGCCCTCGTGCGCCACGAGACCCCGCTTGATCCGGGCCGGGTCCAGCAGGACGGTCAGCCGGCGCCGGTCCGGATCCCACAGTTCGTGCTCCGTCGGCAGCAGCGCGGCCGGCATCGCCGCACCGGTGGCGTCCGCGAGGCTGACGTGCCCGGCGGCGTACCCCTCGCTCATCGGCGCGGAGAACCACACGTAGCAGCGCAGCAGGTTGCGCGGTACCACCAGGGCGGTGGGGTGGATCGCGACCACCTCGGTGGTGGGTACCGGCGGTGGCGCGGGGCGGGTGAGGTCGACCGTTCCCAGGCCGTCGACGCTGACGGTGTAGGTCGTACCCGCGACGAACGGGTACCGCGGGACGAAGCACAGGTTCGTACCGTCGCGGACCACGTCTCCGGCCATCGGCGGCGCCGTACCGGTGGCGGCCGCGCTCGCGGGGTGGACCCGCACCAGGCAAGCGTTGCCGAGCCCGGACAGGCGGATGCAGTCCTGCCCACCATGGCACGACGACCAGCTGGCCGCGACGCTCGCGGAGCGGCTACGGTCAGCGCTCACCGAGCCTCCACTGTGGACTGTCGCATCCCGTTGCGGCGTACCGTCAGAGCGCGTCGGTCTTCAACGAGCGCAGGTGGTACCGGCCGTCGCCGTCGACCTGCAGGGCCAGCACGTGCCCGGCGTCGAGATTGGCCAGCCGCACGACGCCCGGCAGGTCCTCGGTCTCCCGCGGTACCCCGATGTTCCTGTTGGCGTCGGTCAGCGGCTCCTGGACGTCGATGTCCCGGCTGGCGATCTTCACGAGGCCGTGCGAGGTGTTTGCCACCAGCAGGTGCTCCTCGCCGTCCTGGGTGAAGGAGACCATGTCCAGCGGCTGGTTCATCGCGCCGAGTTCGGCCACCGTGCGGCCCACCGCCTTGGCGCCCGGCTTGAGGTCCGCCAGCGGGAAGTGCACGACCGGCGTGCACGTGTAGCTGGCCAGCACGGCGCGACCGCCGTCGTACGGCACGAAGGTGCGGATCGGCGCCGCCGTCTCCCACTTCCCGTGCGAGACGTGGAAGATCTCGAGGTTGCTGGCCACCACGTCACCGGTCGCGTCGAACGGGAACGGGATGCGCCGCAGCTTCGAGGAGAACTCCTCATTGGACAGTCCGGCCACCAGTATCACACCGTCCACATAGGACATGTCGGTGACCGTCGAGGTGCGGATCGGGCGTCGCAGCAGTTTCAGGGTACGGCCGGCGATCTCGAACGTCTCGCCCTCGTCTCCCAACGGCAGGGTGGTGTCGAGCCGCTCGTCGTCCTCGGCCGGTGCGTCGGCGATCGTCGCCTCCGCCATGGGTACCCCCGACAGCGGCACGTCGGTGATGGCGCCGTCGGCGTGGGAGACCCGGACGAGCACGGCCCGGCCGCTGTCACCGCGGCCGCGCTGGACGGACAGGTACACGTTGTGTGTCACGGGGTGCACCGCCATGTCGCGGATGGCGATGTCACCGGCGTCGCAGCCGAGCAGCGATCCCACGCGCAGGTCCACGTCGTCCAGGTCCAGCGGCGCCGGGCCGGCCTGCGGCCGGGCGTCGGCCACGTCGACCGCGAAGATCTTCGCCCCTGCGTTGTCCGCGAGGAACAGGATTCCGTCCGGCCCGAACGCGATCGGCCCGGCCGACCGCAGTTCCACCGTTCCGGAGTGCAAACCGTAGTCAGCCATCACGACCCCCTCGCCACTGCATCGATTCCGACCAGTACCCACGGCCGATCCTAACGCCGGGTTCAGCGAGCGCCTCGGCGCCGCCGGCCACCGTCGAGCCGGCCGGCCACGCGGCGGTGGACGCCACGACGGCGGTGGACGCCACGACGGGGTCATGGGCTTCAAGATCCTGGTTGAGCGTCCAATGCCGCCGAGTTCCGGTCGATCTTGGCCAGCATTGGGGCCGCGCCGCTGCGTTCATGGCTCGCTTACGGCGCCTGTTAAGCGCCCTCTTCCCTCGTCGAGCCCGCTTCGCTCGAACCCGCTCCTCAGTCCAGAGGGCGCCGGCGCCGCTGCACTCACTGGGCGGCGGCACGCAGCGCTTCGGCAAGCTCGCGCGCCGACGGCGCCTCGTCGGGGTCGACCAGCCACTGGGTCATGACACCGGCCAGCAGCGCCTGGTGGAACGCGCCGAGCTGCCGGGCGCCGGGCGCGTCGGTGGCGGGGTCGACGCCGGCGAACAGGGCGGCCAGTTCGTCGCGGCCACGCCGCTGCGCCGTCACCAGGAACTCGCGGATCTCCGGCGCGTGGTCGACGTTGCCGATCAGCTCGAACTGGATCGCCCACAGTGGACGGTGGGCGGCGAACGTCGCGAGTACCGCCGTCCAGATCGCCTCGAAGCGCTCCGCCGGCGTGTCCTTGTCGCCGCCGGCCGACAGCGCCCGACCCAGCTCCTCGCTCCACTCCGCGACCGCCTCGAACAGCGCCTGGTTGAGCAGAGCCTCGGTCGAGCCGAAGTGGTAGCCGATCGCGGCCAGGCTGACCCCGGCCGCGGTGGCGACGTCGCGCGCGGTCGTCGCCCGGTAGCCCTTCGCGTACAGGCACTGCTTCGCTCCGTCGAGGAGGCGCTCCCGATTACCCATGCCGCCGAGTCTACAGCGTCTCAGACAAACGTCTTGCACAACTGTCTAAGACATCTGTATCGTTCTGACATCCGAAGACGAACCAGGGGAGGAATCATGATCGAGATGGTGGCCGCGGGAGCGGCGGGCGTCGTGGGGATCCCGGCCGCGGGCGGCGCGGCGTACCGCCAACTCCGCCGCTGGCGGACCGCGCGGGCCCTGGAGATCGACGCCCCGAACGGGATCGCGGAGCAGCGGTACGTGCGGGCCGGCGGGATCGACCAGTGGATCCAGCTCCGCGGCGAGGACCGCGACAACCCGGTGCTGTTCGTGTTGCACGGCGGCCCCGGGTCGCCCTACGCCGTGTTCACCCCGCTGATCCGCTCGTGGGAGCGGCACTTCACCGTCGTGCAGTGGGACCGTCGCGGCGTGGGCCGCACCCGTGCCCGCAGCGGCCCGGCGGCGGCCGCCGACAACACCTTCGAGCGGCTGGTCGATGACGCGATCGAGGTGGTCGAGTACGTCCGGCGGCACCTGGGCAAGGACCGCGTCGTGCTGCTGGCCGGCTCAATGGGCACGATGCTGGGCCTGCCGCTGGCCAAGCGCCGCCCCGACCTGTTCTCCGCGCTGGTGTGCACCGACATGTACGGCCAGATGCACCGCAACGAGGCCGTCGGGTACCGGATGACGCTCGACCGGGTCCGCGCCGCCGGCAACGCCAAGGCGGTCGCCGCCCTGGAGCGCATCGGCGACGACCCGGCCCGCTGGGACCTGCGCGCGTGGCTGGTCAAGATGGACTGGACGATGAAGACCGACCCGGTCACCCCGAACGCGGTCACCAAGCTGCTGTTCCCGCTCGCGGTCAGTTCGCCGACCTACCGCCTGCGCCACGTCCGGCACGTGCTGGCCGGCTTCCTGGCCACGCAGAAGCAGATGTTCGACGAGTACATGGCGTACGACGCCTACGCGCTGGGTCCGCGCTTCGAGATGCCGGTGTTCATGTTCCAGGGCGCGTCGGACGTGCTCACCATCACCGCGCTCGCGAAGGCGTACCTCGACACGGTCGAGGCGCCGGAGAAGGCGTACGCGCCGATCGAAGGTGCGAGCCACTTCGCCGCCTTCACCCAGCCGGAGCGGTTCCTGGCCGAACTCGTCACCCGGGTACGACCGGTCACCGAGGCGGGCGCGGGCGGTCGGTAGGTTGATCGACCATGGGGCACCTGTTGAGCACGATGGTCGCCGCGGTCGGCGTGTTCGCCGGTACCGACGTCGACGACATCATCGTGCTCACCGTGCTGTTCCTGGCCGGCCGCGTCGCCGGCCGGCCGACCAAGGTCCACGTCATCGTCGGCCAGTACCTCGGCATCGCCGCGCTCGTCGCAGTCTCCGCGATCGCCGCGGTCGGGCTGCTGATCGTTCCACAGCGCTGGATCGGTCTGCTCGGCCTGGTTCCCATCGCGTTGGGCATCCGCGGGCTCGTCGCGGCGGCGACCAACCGCGACAGTGACACTCCGGTCGCCGCGGCCGGGGTGTTGTCGGTCGCCGCGGTCACCGTCGCCAACGGCGCGGACAACCTGTCGGTCTACATCCCGCTGTTTCGCACCATCGGCTTGGGCGACAGTCTGCTGGCGGTGGCCGTCTTCGCAGTGATGGTCGCGGTGTGGCTGGCCGCCGCCTTCTGGCTGGGCAGCCACACAAGGGTTGTCGCGCTTGTCGAACGCTTCGGCCACTGGCTGGTACCGGTCGTGTTCGTCGCCATCGGCGCGCTCATCCTGATCCGATCCGGTCCGATCGCCCATGCAACCTGACCGCCGGACGGCGTTGCTGCGCCGCGGCTTCGCCCTCGAATACGCCACGTTGGCCTGGAACGTCATCGGCATCGCCGTTCTGGCCGTCGCCGCGATCGACGCCCGGTCCGTGGCGCTGGCCGGGTTCGGTCTGGACTCCCTCATCGAGATCGGGGCTTCCACTCTGGTCATCTGGGAACTCTCCGGCGCCGGCCAGGACCGGCAACGCCGGGCGCTGCGGCTCATCGGCGCCGCGTTCGCGCTGTTGGCCGTCTATCTCGCCATCCAGTCCACCGTCGTGCTGGCCGTCGGCTTCCACCCCCACCACAGCCCGGCCGGCATCGCCTGGACGGCGGTCACCGCCCTCGCCATGTTCGCTCTCGCCGCTGGCAAGGCCCACACCGGCAAGGCCCTGGCCAATCCGGTCCTGCGCGCCGAAGGCCGCGTCACCCTCATCGACGGGCTCCTCGCGGTGGCCGTCCTGACCGGCCTCGCACTCAACGCCACCCTCGGCTGGTGGTGGGCCGACCCGGCCGCCGGTTACGCCCTGGTCTACTACGCCGGCCGGGAAGTCCGCACTATCTTCGCCGGCCACCACTGAACCAACGTGCTTGATCGAGATCGGCTAGCCTTGCGGCCATGCATCGCAGTCGGCTGGTTGGGGTCCTTTTCGACACGCCCGCGGGGCAGGTCGGCACGGAGGTGGACTTCTGGTCCCGGGCGCTGGGCACCCAGACCTATTCGCCTCCCGACGAGGAGCAGTTCACCGTCCTGATCGGTGCCGTCCCCGACTTCTTCACCGTCGTCCAGGCGATCGACGAGGGCGCGCCGCGCTACCACGTCGACATCGAGACCGACGACCTGGAGGCGGAGGTTGCCCGCCTGACGGCGCTGGGCGCGGAGCTGGTGACCCGCTGGAAGGACGCCTTCACGATGCGCTCGCCGGGCGGCCACCTGCTCTGCGTGGTGCCGATACACAGCGATCCCGAGACGTTCGCCAAGGCGGCCCGAACCTGGCCGTGACGGCCGCACTGTTAGCCTCGGGCGGTGCCTGGGCTGACTCTGCGAGCCGCGACCTCGAGCGACATCCATGACGTACTCGCGTTCTGGCGGACGGCCGCCGAGGACGCGCATCGCCCGGCGGACAGCGCCGAGGCCATCGCGGCACTCATCGCGCGTGATCCCGAGGCACTCATCCTCGCCCTGGACGAGGGAACCGTGGTCGGCAGCGTCATCGCCGGCTGGGACGGGTGGCGTTGCCACCTCTACCGCCTGGCGGTCGCGCCGACGCACCGCCGGCGGGGCCTCGGCCGCACCCTCATCGAGGCCGCCGAGGAGCGCTTCGCGAGGCTGGGTGGCACCCGCGCGGACGCGATGGTGCTCGCCGACAACGAGCTTGCCCACAACGCCTGGCGCGCCTGCGGCTACGCGGCCCAGTCCGAGTGGTCGCGGTGGGTCAAGCCGCTGCCGGCGCGTGCTTCCGAGGTATCCGTTTGATCGTCCCGGTGCTGTTCGGCCGGCCGCGCCCCCCCCGCGCCTGGGCGACGTACCGGCCCGAGCGGGACTGAACCACCGGGCGCGTCCCGGTCGTACCGTCGGGTGAGGGCCGCCGCCGTGGCCGCCCGCGAACCCGTCGAGGAGCACAGATGACCGTCACACTCGCGTTCGTCGCCAAGCTGGTCGCCAAGCCGGGTCTGGAGCAGGAGGTCGCCGATTTCCTCGCCGGCGCCGTCGGCCTGGCCAATGACGAGGCCGGTACCGTTCACTGGTTCGCGTTGCGAACCGATCCGTCGACCTTCTGGATCGTCGACACCTTCGCGGCGGAGGACGCGCGCCAGGCCCACATCAACGGGCCCATCGCGCAGGCGCTGATGGCCAACGCCGACCGGCTGCTCGCCGTACCCCCCGAAATCATGCCGGCCGAAGTCCTGGCCGCGAAGCCTTCCTGACCATCCCCAGGGGTCGCGGGGCCGAAGGGCGACGCAGGCGGTTGCCCTTCGGTCTTGACGGCGGGGCGGCCCGTCCCGGTAACGTCCACACCGTCCACGGTGGACCGGACACCCGGAAACCGGCTCGGCGAAAGAGGGTACGGCATGCAGCAGGTGCGGGCTGTGATCGCGCGCGGCAAGGGCGCGCCGGTGGAGCTGGTCACGATCAACGTTCCCGATCCCGGACCGGGCGAGGCGGTCGTCGCGGTGCGCAGTTGCGGCGTGTGCCACACGGACCTGCACTACCGCGAGGGCGGCATCACGGACGACTTCCCGTTCCTGCTGGGCCACGAGGCCGCCGGTGTGGTGGAGGCGGTGGGCCCGGGCGTCACCGGTGTCGCGCCCGGCGATTTCGTGGTGCTCAACTGGCGCGCGGTCTGCGGCGAATGCCGGGCCTGCCTGCGCGGCAACCCGCACTACTGCTTCAACACGCACAACGCCAAGCAGAAGATGACCCTCGAGGACGGGACCGAACTGTCGCCGGC
>Ga0157369_10005134_pt1 | contig 15326 bp, 20 predicted proteins | sample C25metaG_FD_113461 | JGI IMG/M metagenome (GOLD analysis project Ga0157369, IMG submission 113461) | Corn rhizosphere microbial communities from Kellogg Biological Station, Michigan, USA - C2-5 metaG | ecosystem: Host-associated > Plants > Roots > Rhizosphere > Soil | place: USA: Michigan... | reverse complement strand
GCGATTGGCGCAAAAGCAGGTGTGCGGAATGCACTAGCTACGTTAGCAGCTGCTGCTTTTACTTTTGCAGTAAATGTTGCAATTAAAAAAGTATACGTAACGTGTAAATTCGGCTTGCAAAATAATCTGTTAAAATCCCTCTGTCGAAAGCTAAATTCAGCCCCAACATGAATACCTACAGTATACCATGCTTTCCCTTCCTGTACCAGCGAGCTGCCCAGTAGAGCCAACAAGCCGTTCGCTCAGTTCCGACCTACATTCCACCTGGGCATATACCACCCAATTCACACTTGATGTGACTGAGTCCATATTTATCTTATTAAACATCAAGCACCTAGACATCCACCATTGCCTAATTAATTGAAAGACGATAAAGAATGTCTATACGATGATAAAAAAGCAACACAAAGTTATAAAAAACATAACCAGTTTGGATTACCAAGCATACACCAATAGAGGTGTGTGTAGTGGTCAATACAACGAATACAATTTAAATTAGCCTTCTTAGGCACCCCTCAGACAAAGGTCGTCCGCGGCTTAACCGTAAAAAATTACGACACTTTGTTACGACCGCCTAGCTACCAAACAGCCATCCAGTTCCCTACTTTGCTTTTTTCTATTTCCTACACTCGCTAATGCATTGTGTTCGCTTTGGTGGCGCGAGTACTATTATCGACAAAGCACTTGAACCCGTTTGCTATATCTGGTAAAATGTCCTATGAGTAACGCTTAAAATATTGCGAGCTTACAAAAGGAGATCAGAGATCAGTAAATCAATTCGAATCAATGAGGAAATTCGCGCCAATGAACTACGTGTTATTGGTTCCGACGGAGAGCAACTTGGTATTATGAGCCGCAGCGATGCACTCAAAGCCGCTGAGGAAGCAGGAGTCGACCTCGTTGAGATCTCACCGAACGCTGCGCCACCTGTAGCAAAAATCGTCGACTGGGGTAAATTTCAATACCAGAAGATGAAAGAGCTTCAGAAAAGCAAGAAAAACAGCAAGGTCAGCGAATTGAAGCAAATGCGATTCGGACTTAAGATCGGAGCTGGTGACTTGGAAATTAAACTTCGTAAGATTCGTAGTTTCCTTGCCGCAGGACATAAAGTTCGTATTCAAATTTTTTATCGCGGTCGCGAGATGGCCCATAAAGAACTTGGATTCGAAATGATCGATAGGATTGTTGCCCTTTTGGAAGACGAAGCAATATTAGAGCAAAAGCCTCAGATGGCTGGTCGCAATCTGAGCATAGTAGTAAGGAGTAAATAATGCCAAAAATGAAGACCCACAAAGGTACCGCGAAGCGGATCAAGATTACCAGCACTGGTAAATTGACCCGTCGCCGCGCTTTTGGTGGCCACATGCTCGCCAAGAAGAGCAAGAGCCGCAAGCGCGCAATCAACACCACTGCAACCGTTACTGGTAGCATGGCTAAAAACGTAAGACGAGCACTAGGAGTATAGTATGCGAGTAAAAAGAGGCGTCACCGCACGTGCTAAGCACAAAAAGATTCTTAAATTAGCTAAGGGTATGCAACACAACCGTACTCGCTCATACCGTCTTGCAAAGCAAGCCGTTATCAAAGCCCTACAGTACGCATACCGCGATCGCCGCACTAAAAAGCGCGATCTTCGTGGCCTATGGATCACACGTATCAATGCTGCTGCACGCGAGCAAGGTACGACTTACGGTAAATTGATCGCTGGCCTTAAAGCTGCGAACATCGAACTTGATCGCAAAGTTCTTTCTGAACTTGCCGTCAATGAACCAAAGGCTTTCGCCGAAATCGTAAAGAGCGCTATTAAAGCTTAGTTTCCCTACCTCCGTAGCATTACTAACCCACTCCTTACATTAAAATAACTCGCCTATGCGAGTTATTTTAATTGGCAGATCGTCGATAAGCCGGGTTTTGTCGCGAACGATCATCTATCTAGCCTAATAGTTGCCTACTAGATCAAGCGGGTAGCGATTTACAGACGGATCGCCCTTTACGTAAATCTCCTTGCAGCCGACAGGGTTTACCTTCATGCCATGTCACCATGGCATGCTGTGAGCTCTTACCTCACTCGTTTCATCTTTTCCCTTTTACGGGTAGTTTCGTTTCTGTGGCACTTTCCCTAAGGTCACCCTCGGTCGCCGTTAGCGACTGTCGTATCCTATGCTGCCCGGACTTTCCTCTTGCGGTTTAACGCGCAAGCGATCGTTTAACGAACTGCCTGCAGTCTATTATACTCTATTCGAGCTCGTGTGCATTGAGTATTTTATTTACCATTCCATCGGCCAACTGATTAAATTCTCTTCGTACGTGCGAGAACGTAACACGGTCAAATTGCGCAACTAGCTCGCGGATGCGCTCATGGACTGGCCAAAGTTCTCGGTTCTTTATTTTATAGACGTTATTCATTTGATTAACAACCAATAAGCTGTCGAGTCGAAAATCGACACTGCGCATCCCTATCTCTAGCGCCTTCTCGAGGCCAAGCCGAACACCGTGATACTCTGCTTGGTTATTGGTTGTTATCCCCAGATACATTCCACCTTCTTGAAGAAGATGATCGTATTGATCCATAATGATAAAACCAGCAGCGGATGGACCAGGATTACCACGCGATCCTCCGTCTGAATAAATTATGGCATGGGTTGCTCTTGATGTATTAATATCATCAATAGGAAGCAAACTATCGCCATTAACAGATTGAACACCCTGTTGTGTTATTCCCAGCAATAGATTTGTAGACTCAGTCAACTCTTCCTGATGTATATCCGACATCTTTTCCCAGACATATTTATTGTAGTTTTGATTTAGCCGAATCTTCCCCCCATTAGAAACAAGACTTACTAAATACAGGATAAACACATACTGTACATCTTTATCCTGGTGGTCAATATAAGTAAAAACATCAAACAATTGCATGGTCTGTACGGAGAGCCCTGTTGACTGCTTAATGCAGCGCTTGAGCGTATCGTCAGGTTGCTCACCATACTCAACCCTACCACCCGGCAGCTCGAACTTCGATAGAATATCTTCCCGGCCACTAGAGCGCCGCAAAAGCAGAGTCCTTCCATCTTTCCGAATAATAGCTCTTGTCGATACGTGCTGTTTCATATATTTGTTTTTTCAATTTCTCCTTATAGTGTATCACCAGGTAAACCGTATAGATATATGCAGATAAAATTAAATAACAAAAAAGTCCCAGAACTCGATAATGCTTGATGTTCCCCCGCTAATTGCAAGGTGGATGCCCTCAACCTATTTCCACGGAAATAGGTCATTTGAGCTTCCGATCAAATATGATATTCAGGAAAATCATATACATTTCGACGTGTCCTGGGACTCTTTTATTATAACACTCTCAAGCTTAGAAGAAGCCGAAGACAGCCGTAAATATGCCTATAAAGAAACGAATCATAGCAGACATGATAGCGCCAATTTCTCGGTTTGCAACGAGTACTAATAAGAAGACAACTACAATCCCAAAACGCTCAATCACTTCCATGCCTCGTCGGATAAATTCCGGTGCAAGGGCATAAACTACTCGCGATCCATCTAGGGGCGGAATTGGCAAAATGTTGAATACAAAGAAGCCAAGGTTCACAAATACAATCGTATTGAGAATAAGGCCGCCTATATCTTGCGGCGCTGCAAATAAGTCGACTGGCTGCCCCATAACGACAGATACGCCAAAAGCCACAAAAGCTATTAGTAGGTTTGTTAATGGCCCCGCAAGCGCCACTAACGCTGCGCCCCATTCTTCAAAACGAACCCGATTTGGGTTAAACGGCACCGGTTTCGCCCCACCGAAGATTGGCGCGTGAATAATAGCTAACATCACAGGCAAAATTAATGTTAAGAAAGGATCAATGTGCTTGATAGGGTTAAGCGTTAACCGACCCTCACGCTGCGCCGTGTCATCACCCAGCCAGTAGCCCATAAACGCGTGCATCGCCTCATGAAGTGTCATGGAAAGTAAAATGACGACAATAACAACACTAATGTAAACAATATCCATATATGCTTATTATACAGTACCAAGGTGGCGCCTACTATTACCTCTCGCGGCAAATTCCACTTCACCTTGACGGATATTCAAAAAAGCGTTACACTGGTACAGATTGTAAAAAATAAGTGGAAGTATTAATTATGGCAGCACGATGTGAACTCACCGGAAAAGGCAAACAATTTGGCCACAATGTCAGCTTCTCTTTGCGACGCACAAAACGTGTCTTCAAGCCTAACCTTCAAAAGAAAACCTTTGAAGTTGACGGTCAAAAAGTCACTATGACCCTGAGCACTCAGGCGATTCGTACGCTTAAGAAAAAAGGCATTCTCGCTAAAGCGAACTAAACCCTATCCTTTAAAAATACCTCGCAATTAGCGAGGTATTTTTTATGTCCACCACCAGAACCACTATTAGCTGCGCGTAAGCTCAACGATAGTAAGAGTAAGTGGAAGTGTTGCGGCTGACTTCACTTTATACTTCGACATCGTCTCAACTGGTGCACCGAGTTCTTTCACAAAGGTCTCAAGCGTATCTTGAGGCACTTCATATTTCAAACCATCGTCTGCATAATGGACAGGAATAACCACCTTCGGATCAATTTGCCGCACGACCCCCGCCGCGCTCGTAGCATCAAGCGTATACCCACCGCCACCGACAGGAAGAATGAGAATATCAACAAGCCCCAACCCTTCAAGCTGCTCTTCATCGAGTTTTGGACTAATGTTCCCTACGAGGGCGATACGAGCATCACCAACTTCAATGCGGTATACAGTTGCGATCTTCTCATCTGCACTGGTATCAAGGTGGCGAATTGCCGGCACACCCTTAATTGAGAATGGACCAAGTTCATAATCACCAGGACCTTCGATCGCCAATTGCGCATCGCGTCCACCAATTGCAAATCGAGCTTCAGTTGCAATCTCCAGCGCGTCTTTCACCGCTAGATCTTTTAAGCCAACTAAGGATAGTTTAGGGTCAATGACTGCATCTAATTTCTTTGTCGAAATAATAACACCATTACCGCCCTTATATTCAATATCAAACATCTCTTATCTCCTTCTATGTTTTCAGTATATTATCGGTATCTAGTAAAACAGTATGCTTACCGTTTAGTATCTCTGTAATAAATTTATCACGGACACTGAGACGATAATAGAACTCATCGTAACTCAGTACACTATAGTTTAACTCGCGCGCCTCCGTCTTTTCAATCTGTTTAATGGCGTTCTTCAATTTCGTTGCGGCGATATCCCCAACAAGTAGCAGATCGACAGCAGAACCAGAGCCCTTAACGAGCACTCCAGCAAGTAGTGCAAGGCGAACACCAGGTAGGCCCGTGATCATGTCATGCCAAGTCGCCGTTGCTACGCCAGACTCAACCACAGATTCAATGCGTTCATCGGCAAATATTGCACGGAATGGCACGTAGTATTCGTACCGCTGATTAATTTCATAATACAGTTTATTGTCAGCACTATCACTCGTAATAATGCCAACTTCAAGCATATTCGATAGCTCACGTCGAACTGAATTAATCTGTTCGTCAATTAAACGTGTAATTTCACGCACGTAAAAAGCCTTACCTGGATTGTTCAGGAAGAGGTGTAAAAGTTTTACCCGAGTTTTTGAACCAAATAGTGCGTCAATCATTTCCCTGCCTAGAATAAGTTTCGTGTTCTATAATAGCATATCCCTCATTACTTAGCGAGCTGACGAGCAAGAAATTTTTCTGCCTCAGCGAGGGATAGCCACGTGATGTAAGGATTACGTCGTAGCCAGGTTAGCTGACGTTTAGCAAGGCGCCAGTCCGCTGTAGTATTTTTTGCTTTGAGGTCAGTAAACGACAGCTCACCCTTAAGGTAGGCATGGATCAATGGGTAGATATTACCGCTCATAGCCGGGCTATTCCAGCCATATTTTTTGCCCAACATAGTTGCCTCGTCCACAACACCATCCTGAAATATTTGTTCAGCTCTCTGTAAAATTCTTGTACGGAGCATGACTCTATCCGTAGCGATTCCTACTACAATACAATCAGCACGTGGCTTCTGAGCTCTAGGGATCGGCTGGTCGCCTTGCTCAATGGCGCGAATAATATATCGTTTATTGAGTTTATTCTCGGGTAATTTTATGTTGTTCTTCTCACAATATGCATGTAGTTGCTTAATTGTTAGTTGCTCTAGTTCATTACGCAGCCCTTCGTTAGCAGGCCCACCAAACTGGTAGTCAAACACAACAGCGTCAACATACAGACCCGTCCCCCCGACGAGAAAAGGTATATGACCACGTGAGCGTATCTCTTCAATCTTCTGTTCAGTGTACTGTTTAAAGTCAGCCACCGAATAGCGCTCACCCGGCGTTACAATATCCAACCCCCAATGTGGCACACGCTCGCGCTCTCGCTTCGTCGGCTTTGCCGTTCCAATATCCATATCCTTATAGATAGTTCGCGAATCAGCGCAAATGATCTCTCCGCCATATTGCTCGGCAAGCTTAATAGCTAGCGAAGTTTTTCCGCTGGCTGTTGGACCAACAATAACCACTAGAGGCAATGACATTACAATTTCGGCTCCCATCTATGCTCCTTGAAATTATCAATAATGAAATTGGTACACATCACCCCCTCCTTCTCGAGGAGTTGCCGCTGCACTTCACGCCCACCATGAAATCCTGATGCAAGGCCGCCAAAACGATTAACTAATCGATGCCAGGGCAAATCTGATGGACCATAATGGGCAATACCACCTACTATCCGTGATGCCTGCGCGTGCCCCGCAAGGCCCGCCAAGTCCCCATACGTGGTAACTTTGCCATACGGAACCTGCGCCATGAGGGCGCAGACTTTTTCCGTGAATGTTGCATCGATTGTCATATAACTATAAAGCGGCGATGTAGTCGGCTAGCTTCTCAAGGGCAACCTTCTGTTCACCAGCTTGAGTACGAACACTAACTTCGCGCGCCTCTTTATCCTGAGGACCAACAATAAGCTGTACGGGAATCTTCCAGGTAGTTGCTTCGCGAATTTTTTTACCAAGACTCTCATTACGGTCATCACGCGTAAAGCGCAGTTCGTTATAGCGCACTGGCGTCATCAGCACCGCTCCTCGCAACACAGTTTCAATTTCCGCTACGTAATCTAAGACAGTGTCATTAATAGTCAAAATCCTAATCTGCTCTGGTGCTGCCCATAATGGGAACCACCCAGCAGTATGTTCTATGAAGACACTAAGAAAGCGCTCGATTGAACCGAGGAGTGCGCAGTGAATCATCACTGGCGTTTGAGCGTTACTCTCAGCATCAGTGTATTGCAAACCAAATCGACCAGGCTGAACAAAGTCGAGCTGAGCAGTCGCTAGCTGATGCTCACGACCAAGTGCATCAGTTGCCATAAAGTCGATCTTCGGCCCATAAAAAGCCGCTTCACCTTCTTGCTCAAAGTATTCAAGGTCATTCGCAATTACGGCACTCTTGAGCTGCTGCTGCGCAGACTCCCATAGTTCCATGTCTCCAAGATACCCATCGCCGTCATCTCGATAACTCAGACGGACGCGAAGCTTCATATCAATTGTCCTATACAGCTCACGTACACTCGCCAATAGGCTGTTTACTTCTGCTTCAATCTGATCATTACGACAAAAAACATGACTGTCATCTTGAGTTAATGACCGAACTCGATTTAACCCCCCGAGCTCACCCGTTTTCTCATCCCGATAGTCCGTCGTTGTCTCGAGGAAGCGAACTGGCATATCCTTGTAGCTACGCGGTCGACTTGCAAAGATCTGGGTGTGATGCGGGCAGTTCATTGGCTTTAATGCCATCGCATCATCAGTCTCTTGGCTAGTAACAAGAAATAGTTCATCTCCAAACTTCGCCCAGTGACCCGAGGTCTCATAGAGGGCTGTTTTGGTAATGTGCGGCGTCCAAACCTTTTCAAATCCATGCGCCTGACGAAGCTGGTTCGAGTACTGCGCCATCACATCGCGCAACACAGTCCCTCGTGGAGTAAATAGCGGCAAGCCGGCGCCAACTAAGTTAGACACTGTATAAAGATCCAGGTCCTTACCGAGCTTGCGGTGATCGCGTAACTTCGCCTGCTCTAAGCGTTCAAGATGGACATCAAGCTCCTCTTGAGTAGCAAATGCTACGCCATATAGGCGCTGCATCTGTGGATTAGTGTCTTTCCCGCGCCAGTATGCGCCAGCGACGCGCATCAATTTGAAAACACCGACATCTTTCGTGTTAGCCACATGCGGCCCACGACAAAGATCAACAAACTTACCATTCTTATAAAATGAAACGTTCTCAACAGCAGACACACCGTCGCTTGCAAGTCCCAGTTCATTTACATCGAGGTCTTTAGCAACAGTAGTGCCCGAACGCATCAAATCGTTCAATAGCTCCTCTTTATAGGGCTGGTTGTTTTCTTGCGCCCAAGTAATAGCCTCGGTGATTGGCATTTCAAAGCGCTCGAAATCATCACCGTACTCGATAATACCGCGCATCGCCTTTTCAATCTTGCCAAAGTTTGCTTCAGAGATCTTCTTGTCGCCAAGGTCGATATCATAATAAAAGCCATTCTCCACCACAGGGCCGACACCAAACTTCGCCTCTGGCCATAAACGCTGAATCGCCGCTGCAGTAATATGAGCAAGACTGTGGCGCATTGCATGTAATTGTTCGTCGTTCATATTAATTCTCCTTTTTTGATAAATAAAAAAACACGCGAGATTCGGCTTTAAAAATTAAATCCATATATCGCATGTCTCGGACCTCTGTTTTAATGAGGCGGTTCCACCGGACTTCCTGATAACTCAGGCACTTATCGAAGTAACGTTATCGTACATTACAGCTTCCCACGGAACTCGGCGGATGGTTAGGCCACGTCACTGTTCACCTTTATCATATACTATTCTACCGGATTATTGCAACGCCCGCCTCTGTCTGGTATCATAAGAAAGCTATGGACCCTTAGCTCAGTTGGCTAGAGCGCGTCATTGACGTTGACGAGGTCGGAGGTTCGAGTCCTCCAGGGTCCACCAAGAATTTATTAAATACACCACTTCATTGAAGTGGTGTATTTAATTTACCTTGCACCCAAGAGGGATAGTTAGCGCATCGGCACCATCTACCCTTCACGGAGCTTGCGTGAAATGATATTGACTATCGACACCACGACTACGGCAGTATTTACCCACAACTTAAAAAAGTTTTCCACTACACTGTCTAGGCATATTGAACTCTGAATATACCATATGCGGTATAAGCCTGAAATTATGTATTATTGACATTGTATTGTGTTTATGCTAACATAAATACATGGCTAAAGATCCAATCCAGAAACCATCAGCATTAGCAAAAGTCCATCTATCATTTGAATACGATGTAACTTGGCAAGATGCTAAAAAAGCAATTCGCATTCGAACGCATAATAATTAGCTTCCTTCTCGACACCCCTTGCCTACAAACTACCCTTTTACTGGGGTAGTTTTTTATTTCCCCTGTTTTCCCTAAGTTATCCACTAGCATTATTAATAGCGGTATGTCATTATATAGACATGTTTTGTATTAATTGTTTTCACACGAACACTTCGGTCGCAAACTCACGCCCAAACAAAAAACAGCCCCAAGTATGGCGCCGTCGAACATGCTCAAACTGTCAGATCACTTTCACTACCTATGAGCGCCCCTCTCTTGCTGACAACAAGCCTGTCAGCCTCCCTGACGGTACAGATACATTTAATCTTGGTAAGTTAATCCTGAGTATCGCTAAGGCATTCACTCATGCACCTAACGACGCACAATATAATTCACTATGGCTTGCCCAAACGGTCGAGGACACACTCTCTACCGAGCGTCAGACAATCACCCCTGACGACATTGCAGCTATAACCCATCAAGTTTTAAAAAAGTTTGATGAGCTAGCGGCGATACAATACGCTGCCCAGCATCAGCTTATTTCTTCAACTCGGAAGCGCGGACGGCCTTCTTTGCGCGAGCGCGGGCCACGGTCTCGTGAGTCGCCTTCTCAGTAACATCAAACTTATCAAGATACTTACCAAGGAATAAGTGAGTTTGCGCATTAAACGCTGAAGCAGCACTGTACGCAATAGCCGTCACTGGCATTAGACACCACTGCAGGAGCATACCGACCGAACGGTGACGCTTGTAGCGCGCCGGTCGTGGCGGTAGCATCTTAAAGCCGAGAAAGACGGTAATCAACAGTCCAACCATTGCCACCTGTTGAACCCGGCTAATCACCTCTGGGAGCATGTGCGCCGGCAACGATTGAGCGGCATGGCTATTCATAAGAAGTGGCACCCATCCACCTACCGCTACTAGAATAGAAATACTCGCTAAAGTGACATGTCCATCAATCAGGCGCAGTAAACGAGACATTCCAGCCCCAAAAGGAACGGTACGCTGGCGAGTGAGTATACGCGTCGCGACATAAGGAATATCCGATGCGCCATACGCCCATCGACGAAGCTGAATAAACTGCGCGACAAGCGTCCGGCGATAAGTATCAGAAAGAACGGCATCTTGGTAAATTGGTACATAAATTGGCGTAACTGAATAATTGCCATCAAAGTGAAAGTAACTTCGCCAATATTGATGGCCATCCTCGACGATTGTTCGTGTGCTCCAAAAGTCCATCTCCACGAGTGCATCCATTGGTTGCGAGTGTGAAGCAAAGTTACGTAGAGTATGCGGACGCATTGAGCTGATAATGTTCCAAAATGAGTTACCAGTGGCAACAACGCGCATTGGCGCCGGAGCGTCCCAAATATTATTCAAAAAGAGTGAAATAGGCTGATACGATAGATACTTACGATCCTCATGCACAATATATTCATATGTCACATAATCAAAGTACGTAGCATGTGGGCGATTATCACTATCGAGAGTAGTGATAATGACGTCTTTATATGCAATCCCCTCTTGTTTCACCCATTTCTCTAAGAAGTGTCCTGCATAGGTAATATTTCCACCCTTACCAACAACTTCATTTGGTAGGTCGGGCGGATGCTTCACGAGATGAAATGCCTTAAACTGACTCGCAAATTTCTTATGAAGACGCTGTGCTGTCTGTTCAATCCCCTTGCCGCCGCGTTCTTCATACGCCAAGACGAGGATTAAGTGCTCTTTATCATACGTGGTATTGATAACGGACTGAATCGTTGGTTCCAGCACCTCGTAAGCTTCATTATAAGCAGCAATAATAACTGCATTATAGAGGCTAGATGGCTTTGGGTAGCTCGCAGGGTCGTTTGCAAGCAGACGGAGATTATCTTTATGTGCAGCAAAGCCAAACTCAGGTGCGTCGACCTCTTGTATGTTTGTATAGCTTGCCGCAGGGTTCTCTAGTTGCTGCAATCGAGCGTGCCAGTTCACATTTTGCGCAGCATCCATGCGTCGGCGCCCTTGAATTGTATGCGATGCGATGCCAACTGCCTTTACGAGAACCGTAATGATAAGGAGGAGTAAATAAATACCCGCATAAAGTGGCTCGATAATTGACAAGACAACAAGCAACACCAACATGCCATAACTAAGAATTGCTGGCAGCATCTCAAAAAAACGATAGGCTTTGGTGCGTGTACTTAGGGGGATTTCCAGATTGGTCATAAAATTAAAGGAAAGCTACCTTTAAAACAGAATGCGTGATGATCCATGCAATAAGTAAGAGCAAGAAGCTTAACCATGCAAACAAAATAGCCATTTGACGACGCTCTTGGGCGTAAAGCTTAATAATTAAAATCGAGTGGACTGCCGCCAAGGTGACACCAAAGACAATAAAAGATATTAGGTAGTACCACTTCTCCTTATAGTACGTCGTCGCGCCAAAGGCAGTGTAGTGTACGGCAACAATTAAATCACTTGGGCGTAGTGACGCACCGACGTAAATACAATAGGCGGCACACGCTAGGATAAACACAATAAGCATTCCCGTCATAAGGCGGTCGGCAAGAATAAGTTTCAGAGAAGTAATAAAGTTAGTTTTCATAGTATGTTTTCTGTGAACTGGTAGGTGTATGGAGCCGCTGTCCGGATTTGAACCGGAGACCTACGCTTTACGAAAGCGCCGCTCTACCAACTGAGCTACAGCGGCATAGTAGCATCTTAGTTATTATAGCATTTCAAAGAAACAAATCAAAAGTGATCTATCTGTTGCGCCAGAGGCCAAAAACTGCTATTATGTTTTAAGTCGCATGACAATAGTGGACTCGTAGTGAAGGGGTTATCACGCCTCCCTGTCACGGAGGAGATCGCCGGTTCAAATCCGGTCGAGTCCGCCAAGAAAAAATGCATCACCTAACGGTGGTGCTTTTTTCTTAGCTTTGCCACCCCGACCCACTGATCAAACCTGCTATGATAGTACTTATGGCAAAGAAAAAAATCGACTACGCACATATTGATTTAAAAGTTATCGCGTTTCTCCGGCGCATCCACATCCCACTGGCACGCATCTCGATATTTCTTATCTTCTTTTGGTTTGGCTTCGTTAAACTCACTGGCATCAGTCCAGCTGGACCGCTCGCCGAAGCATTGACGGCACGAACTATCGGCAGCCAGTACTTTGACGGCCTATTTTTCATCCTGTCTCTCGCGGAATGTGTAATCGGTATCTTATTCTTATTCCCAAAAATGACCCGTATCGTCGTCCCACTTCTACTCTTACATATGGTGCTAGTTTGCTCCCCACTCTTCCTTCTCCCCGATTACGTCTGGCAACAGCCATTCATTCCAACTCTCGAGGGGCAATATATTATTAAAAATGTCGTGGTCGTCGCCGTCGCCATTGGCATTGCCGCCTCAGCTCAACCATTAACCGCTCGTAAAAAATAGACGCTAACAGCGTCTATTTTTTACGAGTTCAGAATAGCCCTACTTTGCCTCGTAGCGCTGCTGAACGGTATCCCAATTCACCACGTTCCACCATGCCTTAACGTAATCGTCGCGCTTATTCTTATAATCAAGATAGTAGGCATGCTCCCAGACATCCAGTCCTAGAATTGGCGCCGGCAGCCCCTGCATGATAGGCGTGTCCTGATTGGCGGTCGTAATAATTTCGAGATCAGGCTGCAACCAAGCCCATCCGCTACCGAAAACGCCCAATGATTTAGCAGTAAACTCATCGACAAATGACTGAAAGTCACCATACCGATTGATAATATTCTGCGCTAGCTCACCTGAAGGCTCCCCGCCTCCATTTGGGGACATCATTTCCCAAAAGAGCGTGTGGTTATAGTGCCCACCACCATGGTTACGAATCGCAGCCTGCACCGACTCCGGGAGGCTAGATAAGTTAGCCAGCAAGTTATCAAGTGAACGCTCGCGTAAAGCTGGCGCCGTATCAATGGCGGCATTAAGTTTATCGACATATGCTTGATGGTGCTTATCGTGATGCAGTTGCATAATGTCACTACTAATATAATCACCTAATGCATCATAGCCATATGACAGTTTCGGTACTGAATACATAATTACCCGTCCCTTTCACATTTACGTTATTGATTGTTCGAAGTGTCTTCTGCAGGAATCGCAATATACTCTTTAATTTTATGCTCTTTTTTCAACGTTGCCAACCGCTTGTTAAATTCGGTTAGTGGAATGCGAAGGTATACGTAACTCACCTGTGTTGGTGTCTTTTCAAGTAGTTTGACGAAGTAATAGCCATCTCCTGTTGACGTCCGAATTGGTGAAGAGATCTCTCCCTTGTTAAGATGGACTACTGCCGCAGTGAGGCCGCCATCTTGATTTGTCAGAGGTACTAGCCCAGATAACGCTGTCGTCACGCGAGCATCCCCTTCGCCGCCGAGTGTTTTGGCAAGAGTATCAAAATCAACATTCTTATCTGCCTGAATCAGCTTAGTTGCTTTCTCTTGTTGCTGTTTTGCATTTGCATCAATTGCATATGAAACATCTTGTCGAATAAGGCGCTTTTTCGTATCGTCACGATATTCACTTGGCGTCCAGCCAAGGATACTTAAGGCCGAGGCGTCGTACGTTTCTTGAGAGATGCGACCCGTTGAGGTGTTACGGTCTTCATCAGTTACCTTATCGACGCGGTCGTTCGTTACTTTAATATTCAGTTCACGAGCTAACTTCTGAGCATACGTATTGGCAATAGCAATATCCATTGATTTACGCTTGATGTGTTCATTCTGAAGCTTGCCGTCTTTCCCATTAAGATTCACCTGCTCGCTCTGTTTTAAGTAGTGCGCTGAACTGTTGTAATACATTAAGTAATCACCGTATTTTACAGATTCATCATCAACCGACGCAACTGGCAGTGGAATGACGCGGGTTACTCGATAGAAAAAGGTATTCGTATTTTGGACAGGATATAACTGCCACCACCCCACAAGAAGGACGAGCAGAAATGCAACGAGCGTAATAATGATCGTTGTCACCACTAGGCGGTGACGGGCGTATTGCATTGGATATTTAAACCGGCGGCCACCCGCAAGGATGCGCTCACGGTGCTCAGCGACCGTCTCATTAGTAATCCGTGACGGGATAGTCTTCTCCGCCGCTTTACGCCTTTTAAGCAGTAATTTCTTCATAATCTCCTCGTGTGTTATCAGCTAACGTCGCCGATACAGCGTCTTGTAACTTATTATAGATTTGATCGGGATGACCAACATTATGGATAACCAAGTCGCCGACAAACGTCTGAATGACGATAGTGCCGAAGTCAAAAACTTCACCACTAAACCCAGGTACATTATAGCTTATGTTTTGGATCTTTGATAGCCGCAGCTCCACCACATCCTTCCCAAAAAAGCCACGCTGTGTAATCTGTCGGATACGCTGATCTGTGACAATATAGACAGTAAAGTACCACATCAAATAGTGATAGGAGAAAAGAATAAGCCCAAGCAACAATCCACCAATTGGCAATAGAAACAGCTCGAGAGTCTGCTGCCAGATTAGCGGAGGAACTGCTGAAATAGCAAATGGGATAAGGAGAAGATAAAAGCCTTTTCTCATAGCGATGATATGACGACGAAAGACAAATAAAAGCTCTTCGCCGTCACGCTGCCCGTCAAAGTCAAGTTGGGCGGCAGTGTTGTCTTTTTTATGCATATGATTATTATACTACGACCAATGGTGACCCGAACAAAAAACACTCATTACGTCGCACCTATCCAATAAAGAAAATGACAGACTAATTAGTCTGTCATTTTTATGGTGCCCCGGGCAGGAGTCGAACCTGCAACCATATCCTTAGGACGGATCTACTCTATCCAGTTGAGCTACCGAGGCATATAGGGTATTGTAACACGAAAACAACAGCGGTAGAACGCTGTTGTTTTCG
>Ga0157369_10005132_pt1 | contig 15333 bp, 5 predicted proteins | sample C25metaG_FD_113461 | JGI IMG/M metagenome (GOLD analysis project Ga0157369, IMG submission 113461) | Corn rhizosphere microbial communities from Kellogg Biological Station, Michigan, USA - C2-5 metaG | ecosystem: Host-associated > Plants > Roots > Rhizosphere > Soil | place: USA: Michigan... | reverse complement strand
TGAGTTAAGCCAGTAAAATTCATCGTAAGGCTGTCCCCCGGAAGGAGTCATTTCAGTTTGCGATAGAAATACAGCAGGTGATGTAGATTGTGCGTTGACTTGTGTGACTAAAACAAAAGTGATAATTATTAATACAATTGAAAAAGCATCCTTTCTTGTTTGTTTCATAGTAAGATTATCTCCCAATAAGAGTGGTAAATATGTAATGATATAATTGAGAAATAGTTTAAAAGGATGAAAAACAGGGTCTTTACGCATAGGATATCAGGATGAATTAAATATGGAGGGCAAGGCAAGCACTTATTATGCCAATCAAAAAATTATAAAATTAAAATTTCATTAATTGTGTGTGATGTTGTCGACAAAATAGGTTTCATCAAAGAATACTGCACATGAAAGCTCCTGATTGAGATGAATGAATCTTCCGGGTTTAAAATAAAAATTTTCATAGAGAAATACGTTGTTTCGTCGGTAAAAAGATAATACTCACCGAGAAGCAGGATTTGTTTCTTTGATTCAGATATACTTTTAAATTCTCATAGCGGAATTATATGAAACTTTTAAACCCTTACTTTATGAAAGCGGCACATATCCTGCTTCTCAGTATGTTATTCTGGATTTGTCCTCATTATTTAATGGCGCAGATCAACATACCCGATGTTGCTCCTGTTGTAGAAAATTTTGATGGTATTGGTTCATCTGCAACTACGTCTTTGCCCGCAAACTGGAAGATATCACCTGTAGGAGCATTAAATTCAACATGGAATGACGCAGGGAATTTTACAGCAACAACTTTTGCCGCAAGCAGCGGTACTCCTGTTACGGGAGGGAGATATAATTGGGCAAAAACCGGAGATGTTGACAGATCGATCGGTTTTATTACTTCTTCAACATATACCAGTCCAAATAGTATAATGGCATGGTATAAAAACACCAATGCTGATTATATCACGTCGCTTACCGTTTCGTATGATCTTTTTCAATTCAGAATTAATACTGCAACAACTTCAGTAAATTTTTATTATTCAACAGATGGTTCAGTCTGGACTCCTTATATTGCGGGTAATGCACAAACAATAACTGCAGGTGCAAGTGCTTATAATTTTTCTTCCCCTACAAATTTTGGGCGATCAGTTGCTGCTGGCGCTTCTTCATTTACTATTACAGGATTAAGTATACCGGCAAACGGAAATATTTACTTAAGATGGGAATTCAAAACAAGTGGCAGTTCAAGTTCTCAAGGACTGGCATTGGATAATGTAACTGTGAATGCAGGTTTTGAATCAGCAAATACCCATGCAAGTATTGTCGATTCAAATACCATAGTAGAAAGCTTTGATGGAATGGGAGCTTCGGGAATTGCACATTTGCCAATTAACTGGAAAATGTCTCCACCTGCTACTACTTCCCCTGATTATTGGGATCCTAACAATTTTACATCTACAAGTTTTGCCGCAAGCAGTGGAACACCTGTAACGGGTGGTCGTTACAATTGGGGTAAAACAGGTGGAATAGACCGATCAATAGGATTCATCAGTTCTCAATCATACTTGAGCCAAAATAGTATTATGACGTGGTACACGAACGGAAGCGAAAAAAATATCACTTCTCTCACTGTTTCCTATGATCTTTTACAATTCAGGATTTATAGCGGCGTACCAACTGTTACTTTTTATTACTCAACAGATGGCTCCAACTGGATACCTTATGTAGCCGGTAATGCGCAAACAATAACTATAAGTGCTGCGAGCTCTTACAATTTTTCAAGTCCTGCAAACTTTGGGAGATCGATTGCAGCAGAAGATGCTCCTTTTATTATCACCGGTTTGAATATACCTCCGGGAGGAGATATTTATTTGAGATGGAACTTTAAAACTTCCGGCAGCTCAAATTCTGAAGGCTTGGCATTGGATAACGTGCAAATTAAAGCCGGTTATGGACCCAAATTAACAAGAGGTCCTTACATGAATATGGCGACACAAACGGGCATTACAATCAGATGGAGAACACATATCCCGGCCAGCAGCAAAGTAAGTTTTGGTATTACTCCTGATAATTTAAGCGGTTTTGTGACAGATGCTTCCCTGGTCACCGAACATATCGCACAATTAACAGGTCTTATACCTAATACAAAATATTATTATTCTATCGGAACCACCGATGAAATTTTAGAAGGCGATGCTAATACATATTTTAAAACATTGCCGCAAACCGGAAGCACACAAAAGATAAGAATCCTGGCGATGGGAGACATGGGCACAAACTCCAATACGCAAACCGATGTTCGTGATGCTTATTTAAAATATAACGGTACAAACTACACCGATGCATGGTTATTGTTGGGAGATAACTCTTATGAAAACGGATTAGACTCAGAATATCAAACCAACTTCTTTGAGATATATCAGGATAACCTCACAAAAAATCATGTTCTATGGCCCTCACCCGGTAACCACGATTATGCAAATAATTTTGCTTTGGCTGAGACGCATGACGTTCCTTATTATGATATATTCTCATTGCCAAAAAATGGAGAAGCAGGTGGCGTTCCTTCGGGTTCGGAAGTTTATTATTCTTACAACATAGGAAATATTCATTTCATATCATTAAATTCTTATGCTTCTGAAACCAGCCCAACTGCTTTATTTGATACTACAAGCGCAGAGGCAACATGGCTAAAACAGGATTTAGCTGCTAATAAACAAAGATGGACAGTTGTATATTTTCATCATCCTCCGTATTCTAAAGGAGGATCAAATTCTGATACAGATCCAATCGATTATCGTATCAGAAATAAAATTGTTCCCATCTTAGAGCGATATAAAGTAGATCTTGTTTTAACAGGGCATAGTCATGACTATGAAAGAACATTTTTGATCAACAGTCATTACGGTTTATCCAACACTTTTGATACTGCTACAATGGCATTAAGTAGTTCAAGCGGAAGATATGACGGTTCTCCAAACTCAAGTCCTTATATTAAAAGTTCAAGCGATACACGAAACGGAATTATATACGCTTTGACCGGCTCTGCAGGCCAAACAGGCGGAACATCTTCAGGTTATCCTCATCATGCAATGGAATATTCTAATGTTACTACGCCGGGTTGTATGGTTATTGAAGTAGAAGACAACCGGCTTGATGCGAAATGGATATGCAGTGACGGCATTATCCGGGATAACTTCACGGTGTTTAAAGATGTTAATAGAACCACTGATACAACTATTTCATATGGTTCAGGCATTACCTTAACAGCATCGTGGGTGGGAAATTATGTATGGTCTAACGGAGCTACAACAAGATCAATTACTGTAAATCCAACTTCAGGCACAGCATATACCGTTACAGATAGTTTAAATTATTTAAAAGATTCTTTCAGTATTAAAGTAACATCAAAACTTATTGCTTCTGCTAGGGCTTCTGTTGTTATGTGTAAAGGCGGCACTGCTTCTGTAAATGTTACAGTCACTGGTGGCAAAGCTCCGTATACAGGTATAGGTGATTTTACGGTAACTGCGGGCACTTATACTTATACTGTGCAAGATGCGAATGGAGATACATCCAATGCGACAATAACAATTGATGAACCATCTGTGTTAGTTGTTTCATCAGATGGCGGCAATATTTTATGCAATGGCGGAACTGCAAACATTCATGTGAATGCTGAAGGAGGAACGGCTCCGTACAATGGCATTGGAAATTTCACTGTCGGCGCAGGAACTTATAATTACACTGTTACCGATGTAAACGGATGTACAGGTAATACTTCAATAACTATGACAGAACCGGATCAATTAATAGCAAATGCAAATGCGGGAACTATTGGTTGTTATGGCGGAGTCACAACTGTTGCAATTGATGCAACAGGCGGAACTGGTCCATATACAGGAACAGGAAATTTCACTGTTGGTGCGGGAACTTATAATTATACAGTTACTGATGCTAATGGATGTGCAGGTACTGCTTCAATAAGTGTTAATCAACCGGATGAATTAAAAACAAATGTAAATACAGGTACAATAAATTGTTTTGGAGGAAGCACAACAATTGTTGTTGATGCAGCAGGAGGGACCGCACCATACAATGGAGTCGGCAATTTCAGTGTTTCATCAGGTACTTACAATTATAATATAACTGATGCCAATGGATGTACAGCTACTGCTTCAATAACAGTTGCTGAACCGGCAGAATTAAAAGCCAATGCGAACGAAGGAACAATTAACTGTTACGGTTCGTCCGCCACAGTTACAGTAAATGCAACCGGAGGAGCCGCTCCTTATACAGGCATTGGGAATTTTACCTTGGAAGCAGGAACTTATACTTATGATATTACAGATGCAAACGGGTGTCATGCCTCAACTTCGGTAACGCTTACTCAGCCGGATGCTTCATTACATGCATCCGCTGTTGCAGGAATCATTAATTGTAATGGGGGCACCACGACTGTTACCGTAGATGCAACAGGCGGAGCAGCACCTTATACAGGAACAGGCAATTTTACTGCAGGTGCCGGCTCACATGATTATGCCGTTACTGATGCAAATGGTTGCACCAGTGTTGCTACTGTTACTGTTAACGAACCTTCGCCCTTCACTGCGAATGCGGCGGCTACTTCAATCAATTGTAACAGCGGAACAGCAATCGTTTCAGTGAATGCAGCAGGAGGAACCGCGCCATATTCTGGCACAGGAGATTTCTCCGTGGGAACAGGGACATATTCTTATATAGTTACAGATGCAAATGGATGTTCAGCTTCTACTTCCGTTACAGTTTCTCCGGCTTCTTCAGTGTTAAATGCAAATGCAACAGCAGGAACGATAAATTGTAACGGTGGCACTACAACTGTCACAGTTGATGCAACTGGTGGAGCTGCACCGTATACAGGAACAGGCAATTTTACTGTTGGAGCAGGAACATATAATTATACAGTCACCGATGCAAATGGTTGCAGCGCCTCCACTTCTGTTACTGTTGCCCAACCTGACATACTAAATGCAAGTGCAACACCAGGTATAATTAAATGTTATGGTGATAATACTTCGATAACTGTGATCGCTTCAGGCGGAACAGCGCCATATTCAGGCACAGGCAACTTCACCGCAGGAGCGGGAACTTATAATTATTCAGTTACAGATGCGAATGGTTGTACAGCCTCTGTTGTTACTGCTGTTACGCAACCATCTTCTCCATTAAGTGTGAGCGCAGTTGCAGGTACAATAAATTGTTACGGAGGCACTACTACAGTGACGGTTAGTGCGACAGGTGGCACACCACCTTATACAGGAACAGGTAGTTTCATTGTTGGTGCGGGAAAGTATAATTATACAATTATAGATGCTAATGGTTGTACTTCTATTGCTTCAATTACAGTAGATCAACCAGCTGCAACTTTAAACGCAAGTGCTTCTGCCGAATCCATTGTATGTAATGGTGGTACTACTAATATAACCGTAAGTGCAACAGGAGGCGTAACACCTTATACAGGAATAGGTAATTTCACCGTTAGCGCAGGAACATATAATTATACAGTCACCGATGCAAATGGTTGCAGCGCCTCCACTTCTGTTACTGTTGCCCAACCTGAGATACTAAATGCAAGTGCAACACCAGGTATAATTAAATGTTATGGTGATAATACTTCGATAACTGTGATCGCTTCAGGCGGAACAGCGCCATATTCAGGCACAGGTAACTTCACCGCAGGAGCGGGAACTTATAATTATTTAGTTACAGATGCCAATGGCTGTACTGCTTCTGTTGTTACTGCTATTACGCAACCATCTTCTCCATTAAGTGTGAGCGCAGTTGCAGGTACAATAAATTGTTACGGAGGCACAACTACCGTAACTGTAAGCGCTATTGGTGGTACAGCACCTTATGCAGGAACAGGTAACTTTACTGTAGGAGCAGGAACTTACAACTATACAGTTACGGATGCTAATGGTTGTGCTTCTACAGTTTCTATAACAGTGAATCAACCGGCAGCAACTTTAGTAGCCAGTGCTACTGCAGGTACAATTATCTGTAACGGTGGTATTACAAATGTAAGTGTAAACGCCAGCGGTGGCACTGAACCTTATAGTGGAACAGGGAACTTTTCTATAGGTGCAGGCTCCTACAATTATACCGTTACAGATGCAAAAGGTTGCAGCGCTATAGCAGCAATTACAGTTAGCCAGCCAACCGCAGTGGTTGTAAGTGCAACAGCATCTCCGATTAAGTGTGCTGGTGTTACTACGACTGTATCTGTTAGTGCAACCGGGGGTACCTCACCTTACACAGGCATAGGAAATTTCACAGTTAGTGCCGGAGCATATAACTATACCGTAAAAGATTCAAAAGGATGTACTGGTTCAACTTCAATCATGGTAACACAACCGCCACCAATAGGAATTGCAGTTTCCGGAAATACAATTGCATGTTATGGAGGAACGGCCACAGTAACTATTACAGCAACCGGAGGCTCGGGAATATATCAGTATAGTCTCAACGGATTTACATACCAATCCAACAATACATTTACTAATCTTTCCGCGAGAACTTATACCGTATGGGTTAAAGATGCCAACGGTTGTATATCAACTAAAACATTTACTGTTACTCAACCCGCGTCTCCTGTAAGCATTTCCTTGCTCTCAAAAAATAATGTAAGTTGTAAAAATGGCTCAGACGGATCTATTACAATGAGAGCTGCAGGGGGAACAAGCCCTTATACCTATCGACTTAATAATGGTATTTTCACAACAAGCAGTACATTCAATGCTTTAAAAGCAGGTACTTATACAATTACCGCAAAAGATGCAAACAGTTGCACAGCATCAATCAGTGAATCAATCGCTAACGGCGTTAAAAAATGTAATACAGCGTCATCAACTATTAATTTTGTTGACTCTCAACTTTCACTTCAAATAAAAGTTTCTCCAAACCCGACAATGAATGAATTTACATTGTCAATGGAGTCTAATGATAAACAAAACGTTCAGATCATTGTAACAGACATATACGGCAAAAAAATCTTCCAAACAAACGGAAGTGTAAACGAAACCTATAAGTTTGGAAACAACTTTGCATCAGGTATGTATATCGTGCAAGTGATGCAGGGCAAAAACATTCAAACACTAAAATTGATAAAAGGAAAATAAAAGTTCATTATTTTTGACAGTGAGAGTATGGCTGCCTAAATTTAGTGCAGCCATTTTTATAAATTTTTCCTGATCTGATATTTTATGATTTGATGAAATTATTTTTGAAATGCGAAATCTGATGATCTTGTCGAAAAACTACCTAATGCACAAGAGTGCGACGCAAGTAAAGCTTCATAGTAGCAATTCAGACCGGACCATAAAAATTATCTTATCAAGTCTTCATCAATATTTTTTGAAAGAGTATGCTAAGACAATCATTTATTCTTCTTCTGCTTTTTTTTCTTATTGCCGCATTTTCGTTTGAAACCTCAAGTAATGTTTCTACTTCACAGGAAGTAAAAAATTTTTTTCTTGAGGAGGCTGAAAAATTCAAACTTCAAACGGATACATTGAATAAGGCAATTAAAAAAGGAGATGAAAAACAAATACAGGAACAATTTTTTAAAACGCGATATGCCTACAAGCAAATCGAAATTTTTGCGGAATACTTCTATGCATTCTATGCTGTGAAATTGAACGGACCAGCTATTCCTTTTTTTGAAGAAGCTGATCCCGATGTGCCCGTGCAGCAACCAACAGGCATGCAATTAATTGAGACTGATATTTTTCCTCATTTCAACAAAAAGAAAAAAAATGAATTACAGGATGCTGCTGCAGAACTGGTTCGTTATGCAGCAGAGATGCCTACAATAAATGAAGATTTTGATTTTGATGACAACAATATTTTTGATGCAGTAATGGAGGAATTATTCAGGATAACTGCTTTAGGCATCACTGGTTTTGATTCGCAGGTTGCATTCAATAGTTTGCAGGAATGTAAATCATCATTGAACGGTTTACAGTATGTTCTGCATTTTTATCAAGAAGGGTTTGAAAAAAAATTGCCGGGGAAATTTGCTGAGCTTGATTTAAAATTAACAGAGGCCCAAAAATATCTTGACGAGCACAACAACTTCAATTCATTTAGCCGGATGGAGTTTATACAGCAATATCTCAACCCGATCACAAGCATTGTTGGTGCATATAAAACTGCAAATAATTACAAAGACAATCCGGCGAGTTTATACTACAGCGCTATAAAAAAGAACAACACATTATTTGCACCTTCTGCATTTAATCCTTATCGGTTTTTGGATGATTATACTACGTCACCTTCTAAAATAGAACTGGGCAGAAAATTATTTTTTGAAAAGAAACTTTCCTCGAATAATGAGCGCAGTTGTGCTTCATGTCATCAACCTGAAAAAGCTTTTACTGATGGTTTAAAAACAAGTATGGCGTTGGACGGTCATTCAGCATTGTTGCGCAATGCGCCTACTATCTGGAATGCTGCTTTACAAAGAAATTTATTTACAGATAGCCGGGGCCGCACTCTTGAAGACCAGGTAATGCAGGTGCTTAACAATGCAAAAGAAATGCATGGTTCGGCGAAAGAAACTGCAGAGAAAATTATTCAGCAGCCGGAGTATAAAATGTTGTATGAAAAAGCTTATTCAAATGCAAAGCCTGAAAAAACCGCACAAAATATTTGCAATGCCATCGCTTCTTATGAGCGCACCCTCATTGCGTTAAATTCACGCTTTGATCAATACATGAATGGGAAAGCGGTTTTAAATAACGATGAATTAAAAGGATTCAATCTTTTTATGGGCAAAGCAAGATGCGGCTCTTGTCATTTTATGCCGCTGTTCAGTGGTGCAAAGCCTCCCAGATACTATTACATAGAAAGTGAAGTGTTAGGCGTTCCTGTGAATACAAATAAAAAACATGCAAAGCTCGATAATGATTCGGGCAGGTATTTGATTACGGGTTCGCCGGTACATATTTTTTCTTTTAAAACACCTTCACTTAGAAACGCCGCAGTTACTGCGCCTTACATGCATAATGGCGTGTTCAATACTTTGGAAGAAGTAGTGGATTTTTACAACAATGGCGGTGGCAAAGGTTTGCATATTGCTCCGCCAAATCAATCGCTGGCATTTGATAAACTCAATCTTTCAAAAGAAGAAAAGAAAGATATTGTTTTGTTTATAAAAACGCTTACTGATACTTCCGGCATTTATTAAGCTTGATTCTTGTTGCATTCCTTTCTGTTGATCTATGTATGTATTGTGCCTATGTGGTTCAATATTTTTTACTACACAGAACATAGTGCACAAAGGTTTCACATAGCGGTTAACAGCACAATACGTTTCACTTTAAGAAAAGAAGAAATAAAAATTTCAGGTTTTTTTGAACTGAATCAGTAAAAGTTTTAAAGGTAGGTTTGCTATACTGCGCTGCTACCACTCCAACCTGTTTTCTTCGTGCAACATTCTGCACAAACCACATGATGGTAAAGCTTGGAATAAAATCTGTGCCCGGTAGAATTTCTTCAATGAAATTGAAGAAGCCGCCGGCAGCGCCACTCCATCCCCCGAAACAGAGATAAAAAATAAATCCTGAAACAGGCGCCCATATTGCATCAAAGAATTCGCCAACGCCGGGAAGAAAATAACTGAGGTTTCCTATTACGTCCATTATAATACAAAATATCAATGAAGGTTGTTTCCGTTTTCTCATAGAATATTTTATTTCATTATCTATATCAAATTAGCGACCACTTCTTTTTAAATCGAAATTTTTTTTAGAAGTGCATATATAAATACAAATTGAGAAATGCATTTCACAAAATGATTTTTGCTTGTTTATAATTTGAGCAGGTAAAATAATTTTTGAGCTGCAAATTCTGGTGAGCAAAGAACAGAATGTACAAGTGAGTGACACAACGAAGCTTAATAGTAGCAATTCAGCTAAGCATAAAAAATTATTTCACTACTTCTGTTGTTGTTCCTTTTTCTTCTTCACGAGGACCATATAATTTAACTGCTTTTCTTTCTTTTTGTTTTTTGTGCATGCGCATGTTGAGCAACTCGACACCAAAGAAAAAGCCATTGCAACATAGATGTATGATTTATCAATATGGCTGTGATGAATGGGTTCGAGACCTTCGAAGAACAAACTGAAACCCACCATGAGTAAAAATGCAAGTGCTAACATTTTTAATGAAGGATGTTTATCAATAAATGCGGAAATGCGTTTTGAGAAGAAGAACATTATGATCATTGCAATGATAACTGCAACGATCATGATCTCTACATGTTTTGCAAGACCAATAGCAGTGATGATGCTGTCGAAAGAAAAAACCATATCAACCAAAACAAGCTGTGTTACTATTACGCCGTAGCTGTTCGAAGCTTTTACTTTTACTTCGTCCTCATCGCCTTCGGTTTTGTGATGAATTTCTTTTACAGTTTTATACAACAAGAACAAACCGCCGACAAGCATTATGCAGTTACGAAGATTGAAAGGATAATGAACATCATTGAAGCTAAAGCCGAATAATTCGCGGCTGCCGTTGGTTACAAGCCAGCTTAAAGTAAGCAGCAAAATAACGCGTACAGCAATGCCGGCTATCATCCAGGTGCGACGTGCATTTAATTTTTGTTTTGCTTCGTCAAGTCTGCCGATTAAAATTGAAACAAAGATCACATTATCGATGCCAAGTACAATTTCAAGCACTGCGAGCGTTATAAGACTAACGAGTGAATCAACGGTTAATAAGTGTTCCATTAAAAGTATTTTTGATTACTTAGTTTGATCATTTTCTCTTTCTGCCAAATACGCGCAAATATTTTTTGCAATAAAAGGTCCTTCATAAATAAAACCTGTCCATACCTGTACCAACGCAGCGCCTCTGTCAAATTTTTCTTTTGCCTCAGCACCGCTAAAAACGCCGCCGCTTGCAATAACAGGAATCTTGCCATTTGTTTGCTGCATAATATATTCCAATACTTCCGTTGATCTTTCCATTAAAGGTTTTCCACTTAAACCACCTGCGCCTATCTTTTTGATCTTATCTGCATTTGTTTTTAAAAGCTCACGACCAATGGTTGTATTTGTCGCAACCAATCCATCAAGTTTTACTTCAAAAGAAAGTTCGATAATATCATCAAGTTGTTCTTTTGTAAGATCGGGAGCGATCTTTAATAATAATGGTTTTCGTTTTGGTTTTGCTGCATTAATGGTTTGCAGGTGTGAAAGAATTTTTCTGAGCGAATCTTTTTCCTGCAACTCACGAAGACCCGGCGTGTTCGGACTGCTCACGTTCACTACAAAATAATCTACATAATCAAACAAACCATTAAAGCAGATCTCATAATCTTTCCATGCGTTTTCGTTGGGAGTTATTTTGTTTTTGCCAATGTTTCCACCGACAATAATTGCAGATTGCCGATTGGCGATTGCAGATTTTTCTTTCCATTCTGTTAATCTCTTTGCAATAACTTCTACACCATCATTATTAAAGCCCATGCGATTGATAAGCGCATTATCTTTTGGCAAACGAAACAATCTTGGTTTTTCATTTCCGCTTTGAGGTAAAGGCGTAACAGTTCCAATCTCTACAAAGCCAAAACCAAGCGCTTCAAGTTCGCGGAGATATAAAGCATTTTTATCGAAGCCGGCACCAAGACCTACAGGATTTTTGAAATGCAATCCAAAAAATTCTCTTTCGAGAGAAGAGTTATTTAAGGTGAAAATTTTTGAAAGTATTTTTTTAAAAAAGCCGATGTCGCAAACAAACTTCAGCATATTCATTACAAAATAATGAACACGCTCAGCGGAGAAGAGGAATAAGAATTTTCTTATCACAGAATACATTTCGCAAAGAACTATGATTTATACGATTTAGAAAAATGAGTAAGAATTTTTTTGATAATGTAAAAGAGATTATTGTTGAAATATATTAACAATCACAAAAACAAATGTGTCGTCGTAAATTCTATTTGGTAAAAACATCACATACACATTTCTTTGCTTTTTGATAAGTGTCAATTATACAATTTATAACTGCTTAAAAATTTAAAATGAGAAAGGTTGCTTTGCTTATGTATGTTTTTGCAATGGTATGTTTTTTTTCTAATTGCAGAAATGAATCAAATGATCGTCGTGTTTTAGTTTTTACGCTTACAAAAGGTTATCATCATGAATCAATTCCTGATGGTGTTGCAGCAATTCGCAAATTGGGTGAGCAGAATAATTTTAAAGTTGATACTACTGCAGATGCTACCGATATTAATGATGATAATTTGAAAAAATATCGTGCTGTGGTTTTTTTAAGTACAACAGGAAACATATTAAATAGTGATGAGCAAGTTGCCCTTGAGCGATATATTGAAGCAGGCGGTGGTTTTGTAGGAATTCATGCGGCGGCAGATGCGGAATACAACTGGGCATGGTATAATAAATTGGTAGGTGCTTATTTCAAAAGTCATCCGCAGAATTCTAATATAAGAAAGGCAACTATTGTTATTACTGATACAACAAATGCTGCAACAAAAATGTTGCCCGCAAGATGGGAACGCACAGATGAATGGTATAATTATAAAAACATCAGTGCTGATATAAAAGTATTGGCAATGCTTGATGAAGACTCATATGAAGGTGGTGAGAATGGAAAATTTCATCCGATTGCATGGTATCATCAATATGATGGAGGAAGAGCTTTTTATACAGGTGGCGGTCACACAAAAGAAAGTTATACCGAGCCTTTGTTCTTGCAACATCTTGCAGCAGGAATAAATTATGCAATGGGTGCTGACAGCATCAAACTCGATTATTCAAAATCATACGCAGTAAAAGCGCCGGAAGAAAATCGTTTTACAAAAGTTATACTCTCAAACGATTTGAATGAACCAATGGAATTGGCTGTTGCACCAAACAATTTTGTTTATGTTATAGAACGTTCGGGTAATTTCTATGCTTACAGTAATGCAACGAACACAACAAAACTTGTTTATAAATTTCCTGTGCTGCCCGATACTAAAGAAGCATTTGGTAATGGTTTATTAGGCGTTACTATCGATCCTGATTTTCAAAACAACAAATACATTTATTTCTTTTATACGCCGAACGTGCAGCCTGCACATCAAAATGTTTCACGTTTTAAAATGATCAAAGATGACTCGCTTGATCTTGCTTCTGAAAAAGTGATCATTGAAATTCCCATTGACATGGAAGTAAGTGCGCACACTGGTGGCTCACTTACATGGGATAAGAATAAAAATCTTTTTATTTCAACAGGAGACAACACCGTTCCGTTTGAATCAGATGGGTATGCTCCTTTGGATGAAAGACCGGGAAGAAAAACTTTTGATGCGCAACGTTCCGCCGGAAATGCAAATGATCTGCGCGGAAAAATTTTGCGTATTCATCCTGAATCCGATGGCAGTTATACAATTCCTGAAGGAAATTTATTTCCCAAGGGAACAGCGGACACGAAACCTGAAATTTATGTGATGGGTTGCAGAAATCCGTATCGAATATCAGTTGATCAGGAAACATCTGCTTTATATTGGGGTGAAGTGGGACCTGATGCAGGTGAAGATTCAAGACATGGTCCTCGCGGATATGATGAGTTCAACCAGGCAAAAAAACCGGGAAACTATGGCTGGCCTTATTTTGTAGGAGACAGCAAGGCTTATCATGATTCTGATTTTGCAACAAAAAAAGTGGGCGATCTGTTCAACGCAAATGCACCTGAAAATAATTCTGCAAATAATACAGGCATCAAAAAACTTCCGGCTGCGACAAAAGCGATGATATGGTATCCTTATAATCTTTCAGAAGAATTTCCCGACCTGGAAGAAGGAGGAAGAAGTGCAATGGCAGGACCCGTTTATCATTTTAATAAAAATCTTGCAAAGAAAAACAGCTTGCCGGAATATTATGATAAAGCGTTGTTTGTTTTTGACTGGATGCGCAACTGGGTCTTTGCTCTACGCTTTGATGAAAAAGAACAATACAAAAGAATGGAAGCGTTCATGCCGCTGACAGGAGATTTCAGAAGACCGATTGATATGGATATAACGCCAGATGGAGTTATGTATGTGTTAGAATATGGATCTGTTTATGGAGCAGATAATGTTGATGCGCGTCTTGTAAGAATTGATTACAATGGAGGCAACAGGGCGCCTGTTGCAAGCATCAGTGTAAATGATAGCATTGGCCTTGCACCGTTAAAAGTAAATTTCAGCAGCAGTAATAGTTTTGATTATGATGAAGATGATCAGTTGAAATATGAATGGAAATTTGGTGATGATAATACAACTTCATCAGATGAAAAACCTGTCCATACGTTTAACAAGAAAGGCGTTTATAAAGTGACGTTGAAAGTTACAGATCCATCAGGATTGAATTCGATGGACACGATGGAAATTGAAGCTGGCAATACAACACCGAAGTTAACGATCAATACAACAGACAACAGTTCATTTTATTTTAATAACGTTCCGTTAGAATATTCTGTTGATGTAAAAGATAATGAAGACGCAAACATTGAAGCAAAAAATTTAAAAGTGAAATTAGAGTATGTTCCAAAAGATGCGGGAATGTGGAAAGCATCTTCAACCGGCGGCACATGGATCACGCCGGGAAAAAATATTATTCTGGCAAGCGATTGCAAAGCTTGTCATCGTTTTGATTCGACCGTGATAGGTCCTGCATTTATAGAAGTGTCAAAACGGTACCATGAAAAACCAAATGAGATATCAAAACTTGCAAATAAAATTATAACAGGCGGTTCAGGTGTTTGGGGCAATCATTATATGAATGCGCATCCGCAATTAAGTAAGGAAGATGCATCAAATGCTGTTAAATATATTCTTTCATTGATGAAGCAAAAAGCTTATGATAGTCTTCCTGCAAAAGGATCGATGAATTTAAATGCGCGGGAAAAAGATTCGGGCAGTTATGTGTTATCTGCATCTTATACTGATCTTGGAAATGGTGTTGTACCATTAACAGGAACAAATCAATTAGTGTTGCGTTCTTCAAAGATCGAGGCAGAAGATGCAGATGTTATCAGCAATATTGATCGGGGCAAAGACATGCTTGGAAACATTAGCGATAAATCCTATTTTGTTTTAAGGAACATTGATTTGAAAGATATCAAACAGATCACGTATAAATATTCTTCAAAAGATATTGGCGCTGCAATTGAAGTGCATATTAACTCTCCGAAAGGTGATGTGATAAGTGTTTTAAATTATCAAAGCACAGGAGCTTGGGATAAGTTTCGCGAAGCAACTGCTTCCGTTAAAGACCCCGGCGGCAAACATGATCTGTACTTTGTATTCAAAAAAGATAC
>Ga0157369_10005131_pt1 | contig 15335 bp, 16 predicted proteins | sample C25metaG_FD_113461 | JGI IMG/M metagenome (GOLD analysis project Ga0157369, IMG submission 113461) | Corn rhizosphere microbial communities from Kellogg Biological Station, Michigan, USA - C2-5 metaG | ecosystem: Host-associated > Plants > Roots > Rhizosphere > Soil | place: USA: Michigan... | reverse complement strand
GAAGTCCGAAACGTGGCGATTCCGGGTTCCCAGCGCAATTCGTACGTCACCGGGCCAGCCGGGACATTGTAGTGAACGGTATTTTCAGGAACATAGTATGGCTGCACCACGTAGTCAGCGTTCCGGTTGGTTTGCTTGCCCCAACGGCTTAGCTCGATGTTCATCTCCGCGGCGTCATCTGGGTTCTGCCGGTCGTCGCGGGTAAACATAGCGAGTACAGCGGATGTCGGTAGATGGACGGTGTCCTGAACAACGAAACGGTAGGTCCCGTAACCGAGGCTACGAGTGAGACGGATGGCCGCACAATGCCATTGACCTTCCCCCTCGCTCATCAAGAGATGCAGATATCCATGATCATCGACCCAAGCGTTTGACGGCTCATAGTCGCTCAATTCGCCCCCGCGATAGTCTGCCGATGAGCTCACCGTCCAGTCGTAACCGCTGAAATGGAGGAGCTTAGGCGCAATATGCTGACCGACAGTTCCCTTTGCCAGCGCGACAGCCAGCACTCCGCCGCCCGTGACAGGTAGTTCATTTGTGCGCGCCTGGGGTTGATACCCCGGGGAAACCAGCAGCACTGCGTAGTCGGTTCCCAGATGGGTAGCGGTCTTCCAATTCCCATCGGACCCAATCTCGGTAAACGGGCGGCTCCGAAATGGTTGGATCCACCATTCGGAGTTGCGCGCGTATGCAACGATCTTTGCTCCCGGAGGGCCATTGATCACTTTCCCACTCAGGTCATCCAGCAGTTCCGGGCCACCAGATTGGCTAGGCGGAATGTGGACAAAGACAATCGAAGGACGCTGGGGATCCTGTGAGGATCGGCACGCAGCCAGGGGAAGTAGAAAACTGCATAGAATGGCGATCTGTTTTGCGTTGGCTGCCCATATCCGAGTCAACGGGCTGGAACGCCTAAAATTCCGAGAACTTCTCTCTTTGGGAGTAGGACGGTCGCCGTTTTCCATTTCCCGCATCTCCAATATTTCGTCGCACCGAGTACCGTTTCAAGGGCTTACTTTTACAGGATTGCATCCGGTGTCGTGTCTGCAAAGACTCGAAAGGGGTATTTTGGGCAGGCCGGAGAAGCCTTGATCGGCCGAAGATTTGTTCTTCAATAGTGAGATTCCCTTAGCTTCGGAAGGAACCATTCGTGTGGGAGCCTATGAGTTGTCGAGACCGCTTCTCAAGACAGTTTCGATAGCAATCTCTCGCTTTAACGCGGGATCTAAGATCTCCCCGAGAGGGGCTTGCGCCTCTCTTCGCCTATCAAGGAGATCGCCATGCTTCCTGTCATACCGCTCGAATGTATGGCGGGGACGACGGGGCTCGAACCCGCGACCTCTGCCGTGACAGCGCACGGGAAAGTCGTAACTAACAGAAAACAGGCGTCACGGATGGCTCCTTTTGGCGCTCAAAGGCACGGATGGGAACCCTTAATGTGCCCTTATTGCACCCACGTCCTCTGCCCTAACGACCTCTGCCGAAATGGTAACGACTTCTGCTCAGCTCGCCCAATTTTCGAGTTTTTCGTTCGGAACCTGCTGGTGCCGGAATAGTCTTCTATCAGTCCGAGTCACACTGTAAAAGCGAGGCTGAGACTACCCTGCGGATCCCGCTTGGAATATCAGTAGCATGCTCCTTTTTGTATGCAATTCCGGGGGTGGGAGGGGATCACCATTGAGTAGGTTCCTAGAGACTCTCCGTCACAGGATTTCCCGGAGCTGCTCCGCGAGCCACCGGAGAACTAGGTTGTCTCGTGGAGGGCGAGCGCGAAACGGAGTCGCTACCAGAAAAGGGCGGTCATGACGTTCACCTCAGCAGCCAGCACATCTGATGCCACCCATCATGCCGAGACGACTAGCAGCACCAGAGATTGCGCTAAAAGAGACACAGCTAGCAGCGGAACGCGGATGAGCAGCAATCGGTCCCACTTAGTCTGGAGTTCGCGACCATCGCTGAGGCGCTTGCCGCTTTGTGCTGCATCGATCTGAATCCGATTTATACGCTTTGAGAAGCGGGTATAAAGCAAAACGAACAGAATCAGCAATAGGACTGATGTGAGATAGAACCAACGATGGACACCTCCAGTGGCGATTGCTAGCAGAAGGTTGGACACGATTGCCAAAACGCCCCAAACTGGCATCCTCGCATCGGCTATCAGGTGGAAGAAACCCATGACCTCTGTGCCCGCCTCCACTGAGGCCTGCTTCAGTGCAGCCTTACCGATCATCAAGAAGAACACGTCCGTTCCGAACACGACCGCCGTGCTCAGAATTCCTATGAGAGAGATAGGCCACATCCAATGAGCCATTGTCTTTTCCGCCTTTCGATACCTGCGCCTAGATCGGTTTGCACAAATTGTCTTCGATCGTTCTTTCAGATCGCATGGACCAGCAGGAGTCCGGCGATCAGCATCACCAAGCAGGTGGCGCCATGCATGGAGAACGCTGTGACGTTGCGGCCCCCGGAGGCAAGGATGTTCGACATGTCGCCAAACGGGATGAGCGCAAATACGAGCGTCACGATTCCGACTGTTCGGCTATCGGCGGCCAACATAAGGGTCAGTACCGCCACGCCGGAAGCGATGTCCCGAATTCCTTTAAGACGTAGCCAGGCCCGCGTGTCGGCGTCGCCTGCGGGCGGCTTAAGGCCGAACGCCGGAGTGACTCGTTCAGGTGAGGCGATGTAGAAGTATCCGATAATGATGATTCCCACCGCGGGGAGACCGGCGAGAATGAGCGGGATAGTGCTGTGCATGGTTTAGTCCTTTCGTGTGCTAGCATTTCTAGCACCGCTAGATATGATTGTGCGACTTAACCCAGCGATGCAGATTTTTCGAACGAATGCGACGGAGCCGCACTCTTTTAGCAGGGGGCAGAGCCAATGGCCACTGACCGAATAGCAGACCGGAAGTTCCGTGATAAGCAGAACCGGCGCATACAGATCATCCGTACTGCACGGGAGATCGCAGAGCGGGAAGGTTGGCCCAGCGTGACGGTTCGCCGTCTTTCCGAGCAGATCGCGTATAGCCAACCGGTTTTGTACTCCCATTTTGAAAGCCGCGAAGCGATTCTGGCGGCGGTTGCCGTTGAGGGGTTCCAGGAAATGGGATTGGCCCTCGAGAACGCGCGGATGCGGGCAAAGCCCGGAAAGGTCGGAGAGGCGGTGGCGGCCGCCTATCTCCGCTTTGCCGAAGATTCTCCAGCAATATACGAGGCGATGTTCTCACTGAATGTAAATTTGCGCTTCGACGATCCGGCCACGCCTGCAGAATTGCGCTTTGCGTTTTCGCAACTTTCTAAAACCTTCGAGGGACGGTGCGCGAAGCCGGAGGTCGTCGCCGAACTCTTTTGGGCGCAACTCCATGGTCTTGCTGAATTGACCAGAACCGGTCGCCTTCCCCGGAACCGTCAGAAAGAGCGCATGACAAAAGTTGTGGAACTCTTCGACTTGAACGCAGAAAAGATGAGGTAGGGAGGGTGCATGCCTATCCATCGTGCTAAGGCTCCTTCCCTATCTCTACCATCCGAATCGGCAGGCAGATTTCTTGCAGTACTACCCCGATCCAGCCCCACTTCACCATGGCAATGTGCCATCTTCGTCGGTAAATGTGCCGGTGGGTCCGTCGGGGCCGATCAGGGCCATTTTGACAGCCTGCTTCGCACCTTGCTCAACGGTGCGAAAGCCTTGGAAGTCGTTTAGCTCAGTGGCAACATAACCCGGGCAAACGACATTGACCTTGATGTTGGTGATCTCAAGTTCAATCGCAAAGGCTAAGGTCGTCGCGGCTAACGCGGTCTTCGAGGGGCTGTATGCAGCGCCGAAGATGTTGCGGTACGGGAATACTGGATTTGCATTCAACGTGAGTGAGCCGGATGAACTGCCCACATTTACGATGCGTCCGGCAGGAGATTCGCGCAATAGCGGGAGCATCGCCTGGGTGACAGCGATGACGCCGAAAACGTTGGTCTCATACACCGAACGAATGTAATTCAGTGGCGCCTGGCTAGGCGCATGGAACTTCAGGCGATCCTGGAATGACGTGCCTGGCGGAAATTCTCCGACAATGCCTGCATTATTCACGAGCACGTCCAGACGGCCAAAATCCTTGCGAACTCGCTCCGCTGCAGCAGCAATCGACTTCTCATTCGTCACATCCAGCTGAATGGCATGGGCCAGCTCGCCAATTTCCTTGGCTGCAGCCTCGCCATTCTCAAGCTTCCGCGAGCCCACCAGCACGGTGAAGCCATGGCCGGCAAGCTCCTTCGCAATCTGCTTGCCGATGCCTTTGTTGGCGCCTGTCACAAGTGCAACGCGATTCTCTCACATGTGAAAACTCCTTTGTATATATCGAGTGTGGTGCGCGACGCTGCGCTGCGCCTTGCAGCGCCGCAGCCCTTCCGTTTAGTGGTTAAGAACGCACAGAGAAGACGATCTTTCCAACTTTGTCGGTTTCATGTTTGCCCCAGAGAGATTCCGGAGACCAAAGAGTGGTCACGGCGGCGATCTGCGGCTTGATTTTGCCTGATGTGACCAGGGCGGCGAACTGATCCAAGCCTTCGGTCGTGACATCCGTCTCGACAAAGGCCGCCTGGATGCCGAGGCGCGCGGCCTCTTCGGCGATCGGCGGCCGATTCGATGTCACGGCAACTCCACCCTTCTTCACCAGCGCGTACGAGGGAACGACCGTGTCGCCACCGATAAGGTTGAGAACCGCATCGACCTTGGGTAGGTCTTCAAGCTTCTGCTGCGAAAGATCGAAGATCTGCTCAGCTCCTAATTCCTTAAGCGCTGCTGCTTTGCTCGGCCGGGCTGTTGCGATCACATGCACACCGGCAATTCGCGCCAGTTGCACCGCGAGCGAACCAACTCCACCCGAAGCGCCAAGGATAAGAAGCGTTTGTCCTGACTGTACCTTCGAGAGCTGGAGCATCTGCGTCGCGGTTTGAGACACCAGCGCAATGGCAGCTCCTACCTCGGGCGAGATGGCGGCAGGGCGGTGAGCGATATTGGCTGCGTTTACGAGGACAAACTCGGCGTAGGCACCTGCTTCTCTCGTGTAGCCAAACACCTCATCACCCACTTTGAAACTCGTGACTCCGTCGCCGACGGCCGCTACACGACCCGAAACATCGCCGCCTGGCGTCCACGGAAACTGCAGTTGGAAGACCTGGCGCAGGTAGCCCATCCCTCGGCCCGGATCGACTCCGTTCATACTGGTGAAATGATTCTCGACAAGAACCTGACCGGCCTTAGGGGAAGGAACCGGAACTTCGTCGATGTGTAACGGTGCTGCGTAATCATTAATGCGTAGTGCTTTCATTGTCTTCTCCTTGTGAATTTCGATTCCTTCATTACCGTTGCTTGCTCTTAGACCAGCCAGCGACAGCTTCCTCAACAAACGCCTCGTATGTTTTGGGAGCATGGCCAAGCAATTTAGTCACGCGGCTGACTTGTTCATCATTCGAAGCGAACCCGCGCTCAACATATCCCTCAAGCATCGTGCGCATGTCATAGGCCATCCATCCGGGAAGTTGCGTACTCATCTGCTTCTCCCAGGCATCGAAGTCGTGGCCCGTGTAGTTGATTTGCTTGCCGAGAGCCTTGCTCCACAATGCAGCATTGCCGGGTCCGGTGATCTGTGAGGAACTGACGAGATCGTAAGTCTGGTTTTCGTGGCCTGATTCCGCAAGTGTGACGGTCGCTGCTTCGGCCACGTCACGCGAATCTATCGCAGAGATACCTACCGTACCGATTGGCATTGGGTAGATTCCGATCTGCTCTAAGAGGGCCTTGATCGAGAGATCGTTTTGGAAGAAATACGCCGGCCGGAGAATCGTATACGGCACGCCGAACTCATGCATGGCGTTCTCCACTGCCACCTTCGAGGCAAAGTGAGGAACGTCGCGGAAGTGATCAGCTTTGTAGACGGACACGTAGGTGACATGCTTGACGCCTGCTCGCTTCGCGATCCCGTAAGGGATTAACGCCTGGGTCAGCTCATCGGCGACCACAGCGTTTAAGAGGAACAGCTTGTCAACGCCCCTCACTGCTGAGCGAATGGATTCGGGATCCGTGAGATCACCTCCTACGACCTCCACCCCCTGGGGGACGGTTGCTGATTCAGGTTTGCGAGCAATAGCCCGGACGCTCACACCTCGCTGATTCAGACCCTTCACAACCTCTGCACCAACATTGCCTGTTGCACCTGTTACAAGAACCTTCATTTTGACCTCCTCCTTTGTCCCCGCTTTACCGCGGTCGGTACGATAAAGAGACGCCAACCCATATGCGCGCGAATCAACGCATACTGGAAACCAGCATTCCGCTTTTGGGATGTTCCGATCGGATATAAGAAGCCGAGCTATCTTGCTCGAATTGAGGCTTGTTTAAGCGCGTTAGCGAAGTTTTCTTTGATTGATATGACAAGTCTGCGGACACGTCGCGATTGGATCTGGGAGGGTGTCACAGCGAAGAGATTGGCCGGCGTTGCTTCCCAATCGTGCAGCACACGCACCAGGCCATCGCCAAAACCGGCATGTTGCGCGAGGAAGTCCGGCAGCAGAGCGATGCCCATGCCATCCTTTGCGAATCGGGCGAGCATTCCGACCGAATTCGCAGTGGCGGGTCCACTCACTTTTACGGTCCTTCGCTCGCGTCCATTGCGCAATTCCCAGTCGCTCAGCGGCTCGCCATGCATAAGACGCAAACACCAATGCTCTGCCAGATCTTGGGGCTCCTGTATCTTCTTGTGCTTTGACAAATAGGCCTGTGAAGCAAATAGACCTCGCGAGAACGTGCCGACCTGGCGGGACCAGAACGAGGAATCGGGCAAGCGCAACTGATGGCCTACCCAGATTGCCAGATCGAGACTATCGGCGAGAAGGTTCGGATGACCGCTGATCGAGACAACCTCGATAGATATTCCTTCGTTCTCCAGCATGTAGTGCGCAAACAGCGGCAGAAAGATCGTCTGCGCAAGATCAAACGGTACGCCAACGCGAATGTGCCCGGAGGCCTTGGACGCAACGCTCGATACTTCCTCCTGGATGCGCTTCGCTTCAGCCACAAGAGTCTTGGACTGTTCGTAGCATGCCCTGCCAGCATCTGTAAGAGTGAATCTCCTAGACGACCGGTGAATAAGCTGGAATCCCAGATCCCGTTCGAGCGCACCGATCCGGCGGGATAGGGTCGAGGTTGGCATGCCAAGCGAGGCTGCGGCTCGGCCGAAGTTCTGTGCATTGGCGACTTCAACAAATAGCGCCAAATCAGCAAGAAAACGCATGCTATCTCTTCTCTGAACTGAAGTTCCTGCAGCTGCCTGTTGGAACCGTGAACCTGGGTCTGATCTGATTGTCACCTATCCAACTGAATGCGAGCTCATTTCACTGAAGTGCCTCAAGCCTCAGCGAGTAACTCGGTATGGTATTCAGGTGCCAGCGCTTTAGCTTTCGCGATGAATTCCCGTTGCTGCTCCTCAGTGAGTTCAGGAGGAGCAGTAGTTCGTGTCGCCACAGGCACGCCGATACGCTGGAAGAACTCGTCGAGACCTGCCGGCGAACAGATGCATAGGAGCCGGGCGGGTTCTAAAGAAGCGTTATGAAATCGGTGAGGCGCGTTAGATGGAATATTTGCTGTCGTTCCCGCTTCCAGGAGCTTTACCTGCCCGCGAAACGTCGCTTCGATCTGGCCCTCGAGAACGATAAAGGTTTCCTCGAAGTCGTGACGGTGTGGGGCAGGACCTCCACCGGGAGGAATATACATGTCAATAACACAGAGACGGCCATTTGTGTCCTCCCCGGAGACCGTGATGGTGTAGGTATCGCCGACCAATCCAATATGCCTCAGAGACTGGTCGGCATCTGGGCGGTACACCGCAATATCTCTCTGGGTATTGTCAAGCGGCAGATTGGATTTCCGGTTTATGACTGGATCGCGCATGGCTCTTGACTGCTCCTGTTTGCGGTCTGTCTCTTCAGAACTGGTGGTCTGGGGAATGATGTGGCCCGTGAGGCAAAATACATTTTGCCGGGAAATTTCCAGCCTATTGTTGAACCTGCTCGCGATCCCTTTTGAGCAATAATTCTGAATGCCTTTCGGCCAAAAGATCCGCGAGCAGCATGTATTAGTAAGAATGCCCGGTCTATAGTGCAAAACTGATTCCATTATTGAGAACTATCATTCCGTATTTGCAACAATTCTGCGATACCTGGAAGAGTCGTCAGCAATTAAATCGATCGCCCATGATCCATTCGGACTGATCGGAGCGTCGGAGGTATCTTAGGATGCCACGCTCCGGCTGCAGCGCCTCATTATGCCTTGTACCTTGCGGCGAGCGTGGGGCTTTGCGCATCGAACGCCGCCAAATCAGCTGAGAAGAGGGCGGCCAGCAGTTCCGTTTTCTCTACCCCAGGAGCACAAACGACCTCTCCAATGCTGAGCCCTTTCAAGCTTGCTGTTACGACGTCCTCAGGAGACATGCGTGGGACCTTGCTCAAGTCGAGGCCCTGCCGTTCATGAAATTCGGTGGCCACGACGCCTGGACACACCACCTGTACCTGAATTCCATTTGGTTTTAGCTCTTCGGCAAGTGCCTGCGACATCGCTACCTCATAAGCAAGGGAGGCGATATACACGGCGCGCCGGAGAGGCAACTTCTCTAGAGTTGCCGGCCCGCTGAATGCAAGCATCCCAGCAACATTGATGATGGTTCCGCTCCTTCGCTCCGTCATCTGCTTTGCAACTGCTCTCGCAAACAAGGTGGGGGCCAGAACCTTTACGTGCACGAGTTCAGAGGCCTTCTCGGCCGGAAGCTCTACGAATGGCATGTAGTGCGACAGGCCTGCATTGTTGATGAGGAGATCGACCTGGGAATTCGCGCAGACTTCGGCAACCGCCTCGATGCCGCCCGTCGTTCCCAGGTCTGCGATCACAGATCGCACTCTACTTCCTGGATGCGCTGCCGCGATCTCATCAAGACGTTCCTGGCGCCGAGCCACGAGGATCAGATCGTAACCGTCCGCAGCCAATCGATGTGCAAAGGCGCGGCCGATTCCTGATGACGCTCCGGTTACAAGCGCAACACGTTTTCGTTTATCCATAGTCTCCTCTCTCTAAATCAGTTGAGCGGTTTACTGCACCGAGAAGCAGGTCAATGCTCTAACTCGAAGAGTGCCTTCACATTCGAGAAAAAAGTATCGTCATCGGTAGCTCGACGCAGCTCGAGAATTTGAGTCGCATCCGGACCCGCTTCAATGCGCAGCCTCTGGCTCTCGTCCGTCGCTGCCTGATAAGCAACTTCGGCACTTTGTTCTGGAATTGACGCTCGTTCCATCATTTGCCCAAAGGCACCCATTACCCTTTGAACGGTCGGCTGGTACTCGATCAATTCCGGATCATTGCTAAACTCGAGCGAGCGACCGCCAAACTCTGTGCGGATCAATCCAGGTTCAACAACCTTCATCCGAATGCCGATAGGTGCCAGTTCATACTGAAGAGCCTCCGACAACCCTTCGACAGCAAACTTGGTGCCGTGATAGAGAGTCCCCAGAGGAAAGGATATTCGTCCTCCAATAGAGGAGATATTGACGATCGTTCCGCTTCGATTGGCCCTGAAGTGCGGCAGTACTGCTCTAGTGGTGAATAGCAATCCCATCACGTTCACATCGAACTGCCGTCGGATCGTTTCAACCGATGTTGTCTCTAGCGGACCATAGGCTCCGTATCCGGCATTATTGATCAGGGCGTCTATCCGCCCAAAGCGAGCCACGCCCGCATCGACCGCCACATAGATGGAATCGACGTCCCGCACGTCGAGCTTGGCGACAATCATGTTCTCTGCATTGTCCAATCCGTGTTCTTCCTGAGGACTGCGCATCGTCGCCACCACATTCCATCCTTTACGAATGAAAAGATTCGCCGTTGCCCTGCCGAGACCGCTCGATGTCCCGGTAATCAGAACTGTTTTAGCCATGCAGAGCTCCCCTCACGAACGTCATGCATAATCGCAGAAAGCTCGGCTCCCCACCCATGCGGCTCTGAAGCCGAACAAGAATACAGATGCCGGAAGCGATTGGAAGAAACAACCGTAAATGGAAAGCTCCATTCCAAATGTGAATCCTTCCAGGCAGGTCATGCCATGTCATCAGCTGCACATTAGAACCTGTCAGCACTGAGGAATCTCGGTCGAAATCGGGACTGAGACTTCCAGCTAGTAGTCTCCTCCGAACCAGCAGAACAAGAAGACTCCGCAAAGCATCAATCTGATGAAAAGGCAGGTGTGATTCCCTTCCCTACGGCCCGTAAAAGAAGATTGACTTCCCTGCAGCCACGGGCGGAAGTAATCATGCGAAACGGAAGCATCATTTGAAGGCCCCGCAAGGAAGCACTCTGATATTGGCAATTTTGGTGGTGGGAGAGGTCGGACGAAGGAGACAAGATCTATAGGCGACGATTGCCGCTGAATGCGATTCGATCGTGGGCTCCGGCGGCATCAGTTGAGTAGGACGTCTCCATTTTCAACCAGACCATCCGATTTCCCATGGACGCGACGCCATGCGCCGGGACTTAGCCCGAAGATCACACTGAAAATGCGGGTGAGGTGGCTCTGGTCTGCGAATCCACAACTCGTTGCAATCTCAGCCAACGACAAGTCTCGGTCCGCAAGAAGTTCGCGAGCACGTTCCGCTCGGCATTTCAGCAGCCAGCGATGAGGAGAAAGCCCCGTTGACTGCCGGAATGCGCGAGCGAAGTGACGCGTTGAGAGCTCACATTCGGCAGCAAGACGCGCGAGAGAGATGTCTTCGTGAAGACTCGCTACAATGAGTTCTTTCACACGACGCTCCTGTGATGGTCCGAGTCCTCCGCGCCGTGGGCTCCGTTGCCCTTGCATGCTCCCATATGTGCAAGCGACATGGGCGGTGAGGGCTAGCGCAACGTGATCAAGGAAAAGTGCCGAAGCCTCGCTGGGGCGTGCTGTTGCCGGAAGTAACGACGAGAGCAGATTCCGAGTGACTGCATCCACCATTCCTGCGCCTGGACGATAGGTCAGATCGCCGACCTTCGGCGCGCCCGATTCATATGCCACGGCATCGAGAGCCTTGCGCGGAAGGTGGAACATGAGGCAATGGTATGGGTCGCGAATATCAGCGATTGGACTACGTCGCAGATCGTAGATGGTCACGGCCCCGGGAAACCATCCAGTTGGCCGGACAAATCGGCCTTCGAAGAAGAGGTCATGATCAAGACATGGGCGGAACTGCAGTGCGATGAGATATGCGTCTTCGTTCGGAATCGGCGCCGTCATTCCGAAGTTCGGCGCGTCACACTTCAACTCCGTAATCGTCATGGTTGATTTGCTTAGCGCCCGTGTAATTAAGGTCGGGGCATTGCGCATACCAAAAGCTTCGGCGAGGTGGTTTCGGAAGGAAGCTTCACGCATCCCAGACCTCCAAATCTGTCATTGACCTGGTCCGGCGCCGAGGAGAAAGGGGAAGAAATGGAAGGGTTGCGCCAACTTAACCCCGTGTCCTTTTTGTACAAAAGTCGTCCCGATCGCGCAAGACCTTAGCAACTCCTCGGGAGATGATGGCCTTGATCGATGGGCTGCGCCATCGTCACAACTCACCCAGAAGGTGTGCACTATGCCGGATAAATCTAACCCGATCGTTCTGATTCATGGACTCTGGATGACTTCTCTTTGCTGGGAAGGCTGGATCAAGCGCTTCACGGCGAACGGATATCGTGTGATCGCTAAGAGCTGGCCAGGTATGGACGTCACGATCGAGGAACTCCGCCGTGATCCATCTCCGATCGCAAGCCTCGGAATCACCGAAATCGTGGCTCACTACGAGACCATCATTCGAGAATTGGATTCTCCACCCCTGATTATCGGTCACTCCTTTGGCGGCTTGATCACGCAGATTCTTCTGGACCGCGGGCTCGGGGCATCCGGTGTTGCTATTGCTCCGGCTCCGGTAAAAGGCATATTGTTCCTACCCTTCTCTACCTTGAGGGTTTCCTTTCCAGCATTGAGCAATCCGGCCAACAATCACCGCGCCGTGCCACTCACGCCAGAGCAGTTTCATTATGCCTTTACGAACAACCTGAGCGAGGAAGAGTCGCTGGCCGTCTACGAGCGCTATGCCGTGGCCGGCCCAGATCACGTCCTGTTCCAGGCAGCACTGGCCAACTTCAATCCTCACGCGGCGACCACGGTTGATTTTCAAAATGACGAGCGCGCTCCCCTGCTTTTGATTTCGGGTGGCAAAGACCATGTTTCACCCGCATCGGTTGTCGAATCCAACTTCAGGCTGTATGAAAAATCGAGCGCAATCACCGAGTACAAAGAGTTCCCTGAACGAACTCACTACACGCTCGGCCAGGACGGGTGGGAAGAACTGGCGGATTACGCGCTCAACTGGGCTGTGAAGCATGCCTCAGAGAAAGGAATAGAGCAATGAAGATTGCGAGGATCGAGCCCATTTCACGTGCGAGAGGTCGAAGGGTGCTCGCAGCAGCCCTAACCTGGATCGCTATCTTTTCTTTCTCCGAGGCGACAGCATGGGCCGCAGCTGCGGACATCGTCGACAAAACAGCTGACATTGACGGTCTCAAGTTGCACTATCTCACCGCCGGCAAGGGTCCAGCCGTCATATTGCTGCATGGCTATACCCAGACATCGCGTATGTGGCGACCGCTCATACCTTTGCTCGCCGAGAAGTTCACAGTCATCGCCCCCGATCTGCCGGGCATCGGAGAGTCTGACATTCCCAAAGACGGATTGGATATGAAGTCAGCCGCCGTTCGAATTCATGCCTTGGCGCGATCGCTTGGCGTACAGAAGGCGGAGATTGTTGGGCATGACATCGGATTGATGGTGGCCTATGCCTATGCTGCGCAGTTCCCTGCTGAAACTGAAAAACTGGTTCTTATGGACGCGTTTCTCCCTGGACTGAAGGGATGGGAGCCCATTTATGACGATCCGCATATGTGGCATTTTCGGTTCTCCGGCCCAACGCCGGAAGCATTGGTGCGCGGCCGCGAAGATATCTACTTCGCTTGGTTCTGGAATGACTTGGCCGCAGATCGGAATCATTCCCTTTCCGAAGTGGATCGAAAAGCATATGTTCAGGAGTACGCGCGGCCCGGACGTATGGGTGCAGGATGGGGATATTTTGCCGCATGGCCCGAAACGGCCAAAGAATTTGCCGAGATGGCTGAAACCAAGCTCACAATACCCGTCCTCAGTATCGGCGGCGAGAAGTCTGCTGGAGGTGTGCTCGGCGATCAAGCAAGAATTATTGCTACAGATGTGAAGGTGATCGTTCTACCGAACACAGGGCATTGGATTATGGAAGAGCGGCCGAACGAGACGATGGATGCGCTGCTGAAATTTCTTTGATTGAGGTTGGGATTCACATGAGAGCTGTCCGCATTCACCGCTTCGGCCCTCCGGAAGTCGTGGTGCTCGAAGAGATCGCAAAACCGTCACCCGCAAAAGGAGAAGTCCTGGTGCGCGTCGTCGCCGCGGGAGTCGCACCGTGGGACGCCATCATTCGCGAGGGCAAGAGTGCAGTGAGTCCTCAACCGCCCTTGACCCTCGGCTCAGATCTTTCAGGTTTCATTGAAGCGGTCGGTCCCGGCGTAGAGACGTTCAAACCCGGCGATGAGGTTTACGGTGTAACCAACCCACAGTTTTGCGGCGCCCAGGCCGAATACGCCATTGCATCTGCAGGAATGATCGCTCCTAAGCCAGCGACGCTGACATACAACGAGGCGGCTTCGGTCCCAGTCGTGGCAGTAACGGCCTGGCAAATGCTGTTCCAGTACGCGCTCGCCACGCGATCGGAAACTGTCATGATCACAGGTGCGGCCGGCAATGTGGGCGCTTACGGTGTGCAGATGGCTTTGAACGCCGCGATGCGAGTGGTTGCAATTGCGCGCCTTCAAGATTCCGATTTGCTCCGCTCGCTCGGCGTCGCTACAGTCCTTGATCCAAGTGCACCAGATTTCAGAGATCACCTCCCATCTGTCGATGTCCTTTTGGATACGGTTGGAGGAGCGGTAGTTGAGCAGTGTGTAGGAGCCGTCAAGCCAGGGGGACGTCTGGTTTCGGTGGTCTCCTCATATGCGCCGCCACGACGCGCAGACATCCAATCCACCTTTTTCTATGCCGAAGTGACCACTGAGCGGCTTCAAACCCTGAACGATTTGTTCGGTCGCGGAGCTATCTCGGCACGAGTGGGATCAGTGCTCCCACTGGCGGAAGCCCGTCGTGCACATGAAATGCTTGCAGGCGCGCCCCATCGGAACGGAAAGATCGTTCTGCAGGTATCGGAGTGAACTATGCCTGTGAGGAGGTAGTTCATCCACAAGTCGGTCAGGAGTGAGCCGTAATGCAGAATCTTGATACGGTCAAACATGGGACGACCGATGTCCCGGTCGAAGAGATCTTTTTGCGTCGCTGGAGTCCGCGCGCATTTGCGGAGCAAGCCGTTAGTGATCACGACTTGAAAGTCATATTCTCCGCAGGCGGATGGGCAGCATCGTGCTTCAACGAACAACCCTGGCGATTCTTGGTGGGCCGTAAAGGCGACTCCTCATGGACGCGAATCCGGGAAGCACTCGTTGCGTCGAACCAGGCATGGGCAAGTACCGCTCCGGTGCTTTACGCTTCGTTTGCAAAACGCACCTTCACCCTGAACAATGAGCCGAATCGGGTGGCACAGCATGATGTTGGAGCGGCATCGGCTCAGATGGCTCTTCAGGCCACCGCACTCGGTTTATATGTGCACGGGATGGTTGGCTTCGATCCTGAAAAGCTGAAATCGGCTTTCAATGTTCCTGACGATTTCGAGTCTGTGGCCTGCTGGGCGCTCGGTTATCTTGGCGATCCCGACGAGCTTTCCGATCGGTTGAAACAACGCGAGTTCGAACCGCGACAGAGGAAGGCTCTCAAAGATTGGGTCTTTTCCGAATGGGGCCACGCGGCTCTGTAGAGCGCAGAGTGCGGGAATCGTTACTCTCCCTCCTCCCCGCAGCACTGAGGAACTTCGATTCGAAATCAGTACTGAGAAGTCCGGCTAGTCTCCTGGGAATTGGCGGACTGTGAAAACTGCCGCCGCAAAGCAGCAACCTGACCAAACATTCACGCCTGATTCCCTTCCCTACGGCCATCGTAGAAGATTAACTTCCCTGCAGCCGCGGGCGGAGGCCTCGGTTATCACCTTAAAACCGGCCATACGTTATCAGTTCAAAACCGGCCAACGGGATTGGCCGAAGACGTGATTGTTTTACCTTGCTTCAGTGCGTGATTGCAAGGCGCGGATTCGATG
>Ga0157369_10005127_pt1 | contig 15340 bp, 12 predicted proteins | sample C25metaG_FD_113461 | JGI IMG/M metagenome (GOLD analysis project Ga0157369, IMG submission 113461) | Corn rhizosphere microbial communities from Kellogg Biological Station, Michigan, USA - C2-5 metaG | ecosystem: Host-associated > Plants > Roots > Rhizosphere > Soil | place: USA: Michigan... | reverse complement strand
GATGGTTATGAACAGAACCGATCTGCGCCGCGACTGGGGCCCTTCGGCGCTCGATGTCACCCATCAGGCAAGCCTTTCCGGCACCTGGCAGATCCCGCTGCATGGCTGGGCAGGAGGTTGGGAACTGAACGCGATCGCGACGCTGCTCAGCGGCTTTCCGTTCACCCCGCAACTGGGCTCAAATCGCTCGGGTGATGGAGACACGCGGAATCCGGACCGGCCGAGCTACAACCCCGCGTTCACCGGGCCGATTATTAACGGGAGCCCGAACCAGTGGTTCAATCCCGCCGCATTCATACCGCCCGCCGTGGGGACGTGGGGGAACGTAGGACGCGGGACGCTGACTGGTCCGGGACTGGCCAATCTGGATACCTCGCTGTTCCGGAATTTCAAGCTGCGGGAAAGAACCACTCTCCAGTTTCGCGCCGAGTTTTTCAATGTTCTGAACCATGCCAATTTCGGAACCCCCAACGCGACGGTTTTTTCGGGAACATCGCCCAGTCCGTCGGCGGGATTGATCACGACCACTGCGACCACATCACGCCAGATCCAGTTCGGGCTGAAGCTGATGTTTTGAGCTATCCCGGTCCCGATTTCGACAAGCGGAACCAGAAGACCCGCTGGTACCGGGGCTGGTCTGGAATCATGAAATTGAACCACATGATCCCGTAGGGTCTGCGCGCCAGATAATAGCGGCGCGCAGCGATCGCACGACGCAATCCGGGCGGCTCCGGCTGGGTGATCCACTGAAACAGAGACGCCACGAGGCGCCCGAACTCGTCCTGAGCGGCCGCCTGAGCTGTGGACGCTTTGATGGTGACTGCAATCGAGATCACGTCGGCCCGCGGGCCCGTATCCCCGGAAACCCTGAACAAGGTGGTGATGTCCTTGTTCGCTTTCGCATCGCGGCTGGCTGGCGCGCCCTCGTATTCGCACATAAAGGGAGAATGCAGGCTTTGTCCAATCTGACCCCATTCCCCGGTTTCGATTCCCACAGGGTTCAGCGCCTTGCAAAGCTCTTCCGGATGGATGAAGAATTCATCCGGCCTCGCGCCTCTGGCCAGCGCGGCGCCTGCGGTATGAGCGCGGCCCGCAGCAGCCCGGTCGGAGCTTTGCGCAAAACCGGGCGTGAGCGGAACAAGACAGGCGAACAGGCCGACACGGACCCGCATAGCCGGGGAGTATAGCGAAAAAACGGCGCGAACTTACAATGAGCACATGAGCGCACCGCGCCTTCGCAGCCCGGGCGGGTTTCTCCCGATCGCGATCGCCGACGCCGCGGTGATCGTCGCCTCCTTCGTTGTCGCGTCGTATTGGACGCTTTTAATCGACCCGTATCTCTACTTTTACGACGAAGGAGGAGCGGAGCGGCTGCTTCCCCTGGTGGCGGTGATGATTGCCACGATATATATCGCGGATCTGTATAGCCGGTCTCCCGGGGCGAACCGGATCTATCGGGCGCAGCAGCTCAGCCTGGTAGCCGGGGTTGCGCTGTTGTTCGAAGCCTTTCTTTCGTGGGCGGATGCGGACGCGATTCTTCCCCGCAACCTCATGATTGCGGGAATCGGGCTGAGCATGGTTTCGCTGTTCGTCTGGCGCACCCTGCTCGAGGCCATATTGCAGCGGTTCGCAGGGGGACGTTCTGTGCTGCTGGTGGGAGCAGGCGCTACCCTGCGCGAGCTGGCCGACCACATCGCGACGCATCCGGAGGTCGATTTCACGGTCCTCGGCTCGGTAACCAACACGACCGGAACCGCTGTTCCCCCCGTTCTGGGCTCGCTCAGCGACCTGCGGGACGTGGTGCGCGAAGTGAAACCGGACCTGATCGTCGCCGGAGTGGACGAAAACCGGGAACAATTGCCCATCAGCGACCTGCTCGATCTGCGGTTTTCCGGCGCGACCGTAGAGGAGGCAGGTACCGCGTGCGAACTGATCTGTCATCGCGTATCGGCGCGCGATCTTCGTCCTGCCCGGGTTCTGTTTACGCGGGAATTCGACCCGGCAACGGGGCAACTGCTGATCCTGATCGCGGACCGGGCGATCGCGTCGGCGCTGCTGATCCTGGAATCCCCGCTGGCGCTCATCTGGGCAGCCGTAGTTTTGGCAACGGGACAGAAGCCGATCGAAAGCCGCGCATGCGTTGGGTTCCGGGGGGCTCCGCTCACCATCAGGCGCTTCAGAGTACCGCGGTGGGGCCTCGCCTCGAAGATCGCGCTCGCGCTGCGGCTCGAATGTTATCCGGATCTGTGGAACGTGCTGAGAGGGAGAATGTCGATGGTCGGACCGCGGCCCGCGAGCGTTGCCGCGGATGCGGAGCTGTCGCGGGCCATACCTGTCTACGAATACCGGCGGAACGTGAAACCGGGTCTTGCGAGCTGGGCGGAGCTGCATGTCGAGATGAGTGAACCGGTGCCGGACAGCCTGCGGGAAATGGAGTATGACCTGTATTACGTCCGCTGCCATTCGCCCAGCCTGTATGCGTTCCGGCTGTTGCACGGATTTCGGCAGAGGACGGGCTGATGCGGCGGAGCGAATTTATACTGGGAATATTCGCGCATGGGCCAGACGATTACCAGCCCGGAAATCGAGACGAGCAGAGAGAATCAGGAAACGCCGCTCTATCGCGTCGTGCTGCTCGACGACGACGATCACACCTACGATTATGTGATCGAAATGCTGCAGAAGATTTTCATTTTTACCGCTGAAGAGGCGCTTCGGCATGCGCAGGAAGTGGATTCGAACGGCCGTACGGTACTGATTACCTGCGAACTGCCGGAGGCCGAGTTTGCGCGCGACCAGATTCACGCCTATGGCCCGGATTACCGGCTGCCGCGCTCGAAGGGCTCAATGTCCGCAATTATCGAGCCCACCGGGGAGTCCCATTAACGGCCGCCGGGAGCCGAGCGCCGAAAAATCCGAGTCACGTCACAAAAAAGCTTGAAAACATTGGCAGATCCCGGCTTTTGGCAGCCGGAAACCGGTTGCGTACGCGGTACTATATAAGGGTGAAATTCAGTACCGCCCTCGTGGCTTTGTTTGTGATACCCGCCGCGTTCGCGCAGACCACGTCGATGCCCGTCGCCCCCGCTAAGGGCGCGGCTCAGACTCCCGCGGCAGCGCCGCAGGCGCCGGCCGGCGCTCCTTCAGGCGCTCCGCCTTCTTTGATGGACCCCAACCGCGTCGTCCTGACGATCGGCGAAATCAAATTGACTGCCGCCGATTATGAGCGCCTCGTATCCGCGCTTCCCCAGCAATATCAGGCATATGCAAAGGGACCAGGACGGCGCGCATTCGCCGAAAACCTGGTGCAGATGAAACTGCTGTCGAATGAGGCTATCAAGGAGAACCTCGACAAGCAACCGCAGGTTCAGGACCAGCTTAAGTTCCAGCGCGACGACCTGCTGGCGCGCACCATGTTCATGCATTATCAGGAGACCGCGAAAGTCGATGACGCGGCCGTCCAGCAGTATTATCAGAGTCATACCCACGACTTCGAATCGGTAAAAGCCAGCCATATCCTGATCCGGGTGAAGGGCGCGCCGATGCCGGCCGCCGCGGGCAAAACGGAACTCACGGACGAAGAGGCCCTCGCCAAAGCGCAGGCCATCCGCAAGCGCGTTGTGGGCGGCGAAGATTTCGCAACCGTCGCCAAGGCGGAATCCGATGATACCGGCTCAGCGCAGAACGGTGGATCGCTCGGCGAATTCCACCGGGGCCAGATGGTTCCCCCGTTCGAGCAGGCCGCGTTCGCAATGAAACCTGGCGATATCAGCGAGCCGGTGAAGACTCCGTTCGGTTATCACATCATCAAGGTGGAGGCGCACGAGACGCGTCCGCTGGCTGAAGTGAAACCGGAAATTGAAAAGAAGCTGCGCCCGGAGATCGCGCGCAAACAACTGGAAGCGCTCCGCACTTCGACGACGGTCCGGTTCGACGACGCCTATTTCGGGCCCGCGCCTGCAGCGCCCGGCGCTTCCGCCCCTCCCGCTCTGGCGAAGTAACCTCCTTCGAACCTCACGAAACAGCGCCCGGAGCTGAGGGAATCTCCCCTCAGACCGGGCGTACTGCGTCTCGAGCGCCAGCCGGTTCCCTGCTACGGTAAGGGGCATCCGCCATGGCGACGACGAGCGCAACAGGCCAGATCGAACTCGTTTTCCTGTTCCTGCTGCTCTTCATCGTTGCTTTCGGCCTGTTTTCGCGAAAAATCGGAATACCCTATCCCATCGTGATGGTGGTGGGCGGGCTGCTGGTCAGCCTTGTCCCCGGAGTGCCCAGCGTGACGCTGCATCCGGACCTGATTTTTCTGGTCGTTCTGCCGCCGCTGCTCTATGCCGCGGCATGGACAACCTCCTGGCGGGATTTCCGTTACAACCTGGTCAGCATCCTTTTTCTCGCCTTCGGTCTGGTGGGATTTACCGTGCTTGGCGTTTCGCTCGCTGCGCCCCACGTATTTCCCGGCTTCGACTGGCGCCTCGGATTGATGCTGGGCGCTGTGGTGGCCCCTACCGACGCCATCGCCGCCACAACGATCGCCAAACGCGTCCGGCTGCCGCGTCGCATCGTGGACATCCTGGAAGGCGAAAGTCTGGTGAACGACGCTTCGGGATTGCTCGCCCTGCAATTCGCCACCACCATCGTGGTGCAGCGCCAAATACCGGGCCTCTCGAGCGCGGTTCTGGACTTCGTGTGGCTGGTGGCCGGCGGCATCGGTCTTGGCCTCGTCACCGGATGGATGGTGGAGCGGGCAGAGCGGCGAATCGACGACGCGCCGATTGAGATTACACTCAGCATCCTGGTTCCCTATGCGGTGTATCTTGCCGCGGAGAAGATTCATGCCTCCGGCGTACTCGCCGTAGTCTCCTGCGGCCTGCTGCTCGCGCGCGGCAGCGCGAAGTTTTTCTCGCCTGGCGTTCGTATTCAGATATGGTCCGTCTGGGAAGCGCTCACCTTCATCCTCAATGGCGTAGTGTTCGTGCTGATCGGGCTGCAGCTTCATACCATTCGAGCTTCCATCCGTGATATGAGTCCCGCGATTCTGGCGGCGGATGGCCTTGTCTTCAGCGCGCTTCTGATTCTCTTGCGGCTGATCTGGGTCTTCCCCGGAGCAAGCATAGCTGCGCTGGTGCGAAGCCGCTGGCTTCATCACCGCGAAGCGCACTCGTCAGCGCGGCAGGTTTTCGTCGTCGGCTGGACGGGTATGCGGGGCGTGGTCTCGCTGGCGGCAGCGCTGGCGCTTCCGACGGTAATGGCTGATGGAACTCCGCTTCTTCAACGTAATTTCATCGTGTTTCTTACGTTCTGCGTGATTCTTGTGACGCTCGTTGTGCAGGGCCTGACGCTGCCGCCTTTCATTCGCATGCTTGGCCTTGCCGGGGCGTCCGGACCCGATCGGGAAGAGCAGGCAGCGCGGCGGGATGTCACCGAAGCGGCCCTGGCATATCTCGAAGAGGCGAAGAGAAACGCGAACGATTCCGAGCCGCTCTACGACGATTTGATCCGGCACTACGCGCATCGTCTGGCCAGTATCGAATCAGACGGCAAACAAACGGTATCCGGAAGGGAGCATCGGCGCTATGCCGAGCTCTCGCTCGAAGCATTGCGGGCCGAGCGCGCGACAGCCATACGTCTGCGGGATGAGGGCAAGATCAACGACAATGTTCTTCGGCGCCTCGAACGCGAACTGGACCTGAGCGAATCGAGGATCCGCGAAACCTACTGAGCTCTGGTGCTTGCCTGGCACGCGGCCTGAACCAGCCCTGCCGGAAACGAAAGCGTGAACGTGGATCCCTTACCTGATTCGCTCTCCACGTTCACCTCGCCCTCGAGCAGTTCGCAGAGGCCGCGGGTAATCGCCAGCCCGAGCCCGGTTCCTTCGTTCTGCCTGCCGCTGTGCACCTGAGTGAAAGGAGCAAACAGACGCTGCGTCTGCTCACTGCTCATGCCGGGGCCGGTATCCGAAACCCGAAACACAATGTGATCGCCATCGACATCCACGTCCAGTCCGATCTGGCCCGAACGCGTGAATTTGGCGGCATTCGAAAGGAGATTCAGAAGACACTGCCGGATTTTGGTCTGGTCGGAGCGCATCGTCAGATTGCTCTCCGGGAAATTGAAAACCAGCCGGTTTCCGTTCTTCTCCACGATCGGGTGCACGGCGTGTACGACGTCCTCCACCAGTCCGCGCAGATCGAAGCTCTCGGTTTTGACGGTCATTTTTCCCGCTTCGATCTTCGAAAGATCCAGAATGTCGTTGATCAGCACGAGCAGATGCCGGGCAGCGCCGCCGATCTTTCGCAGGTCCGGAATAAACCCCTCGACTTCCCGCTCCGCAGCTTCTTCCTCGAGCATCTCCGCATAGCCAATCACGGCGTTCAACGGCGTTCGAAGCTCGTGGCTCATGTTGGCGAGGAAGCGGCTTTTCGCCTGGCTGGCGTCTTCGGCCGCCTGCTGCGCTGCTCGCAGTTCGGCGGTACGCTTCTCCACCTCCGCCTCCAGACTGACATTCAGGTCGCGGATCTCTGCGGCCAGATGCTCCAGAATCGCCGCCTTGCGAGCCAGTTCGATGAAGACGCTGATTTTCGACCGAAGCACCTCCGGGGGAACGGGTTTCAAAAGCAGGTCGACGGCGCCGATGCCCCACGCCCGAAAGAAGTGCTCCTCGTCCTTGAATCCCGTCAGAAAGATGATGGGCGTATGGCGTGAACGCGGCCGCTCCCGGATCAGCCCTGCCGTTTCAAATCCGTCCATTCCGGGCATTTTCACATCCAGGACGATGGCCGCGAAATCGTGATTCAACAACAGCCGCAGCGCTTCGAGCCCGGAATTCGCCTGCATGATCTCCGTATCGAGCGATTCGAGCGCCGCTTCCAAAGCGATAAGGTTCGATGGATTATCATCGACCAGAAGAACCTTGGCGCGGTAATCCAACTGAGCCCCCTGAGTAGTCACCCTGCCGCATGATATCCGAGGGCGCCTGCCGCGGGCATAAAAATGCGTGCGATCCCGATCAATTCGGGCGGATTTACCGCGAAACCGCGACCGTCACGAAGTTCTGGCTGTTGACTCCGCCGATGTTGACCGTCACGGGCACTGCCAGAGAGGGCGCAATGTTCGAAGGGATCTGCACGTTGATCTGCAGGAGTCCGGCGATTTCCTGAGGGGCTTCGCCGACGTAAGTCGTGGTGGCTGCCTGCCCGCCGATCGTCACGTTGACAGCCGCATTCGGGACCGGCGGGCTGTTCCCGGTAATCGCTCCAGTGGCGCTGCCCGGAGTTGTAGTCCCTTCGCCCGTGACATAGAGGGAAATAGTGCCGCCGAGCGAAACCGGATGCGCCGCGCTGTTGATCGTTCCATTGGCGTTCACCGCCGCCGCTTGCCCGATTCCTGTCGAATTCGCGGTGAAGACGCCGGGGGCGGTGGCGGCTACCGGAACCGATACGCCGGCGGATGTTTGTCCGTTATATCCGACCGCGACATAGGCGGACTCTGCGCCATCGAGTTCATAGGGTGCGACCACAGCCACCTGAGAAGACGAGACATAGACAATCGGCGCGAGGATTCCGTTGAAACTCACCGTGACCCCTGCCAGCGACGTTCCAAAGACGCCATTCCGGGGAATGTTGGACGTCACCGCGGAGGGCCCCAGACCCGAGCCGAACAGGGTGACGATTTCTCCGGGAGCGATGGCCGCGGCCGCGCTTCCCGCCGTTCCGGACGCAACCGGCGCAAAACCGATATTGCTGGCCGCATTCGCCACTGCGCTGATCGACATCGCGGCGGGCGAAAGTTCGCGGATGACGGCGTTCGCCGAATCCGCTACATACACATTGCCGGAATTATCGATGGCGATGCCGTATGGAGCGCTCAACTGCGCTGCGGTTCCGACGCCGCCATCGCCCGAATAGCCCGCCTGCCCGTTGCCGGCGATCCAGATGCTCGTTCCGTTCGAATATAGTTTGACGACCGTTGAATTGTTGTAGTTGGAATAGTAAATAGCCCCCGAAGAATCCAGCGCGAAATTCTCGGCCTGAACCGAATACGCCACGCTCGTGATGATGTTATTCGTATCGACCCGCCGAATTCTGCCGGAACCGAGATCGCCAATATAGAGGTTGCCGCCCCCGTCCGCGACCACCGAAAACGGAAGAGAGAGCAGCGCAGCGGCAGCCGGCCCGCCATCGCCAAGCGCCGCGCCGAAGATGCCGCCGCCATTTCCAGCAAAGGTCGAAATGATTCCCGACGCAGCCACCTTCCTCACCACCCCCGCGCCGTAATCGGCGATGAACACATTGCCGTTCTTGTCGATCGCCACGCCGCTCGGATAATAAAGCTGCGCGTTCAGAGCGGCGCCGCCATCGCCCGAATAACCCCGGCTTCCGTTGCCTGCGAAAGTTGAAATATTGCCGTCACGGGTCACGATCCGCACGCGGCTGTTCAAAGTATCGGCCAGATATACATTGCCGCTCGAATCAACGGCGATTCCATTCACCGTCGAGAGTTGCGCTGAAGTGGCGGGACCGCCGTCACCCGAAAATCCGAAACTACTGTTGCCGGCAAAGGTCGAGATATTGCCGCTCGTGTCGATTTTCCGAATGACGTAATTGCCGAGATCCGATATATAAAGGTTGCCCTGCGCATCGCGCGCTATCGCATTGGGAGATTTGAGTTGCGCGGAGATAGCGGGTCCGCTATCGCCCCCATAGCCAGGGTTTCCGCCGGAGCCTGCGATCGTCGTGATCGTGTACTGCTGCGCGGAAAGGGCGAGCGCCGAGAAGGCGAATGCGAAAGCGAGACGGAACCTGAGCATGAATCAGTTTTGAGACGCCCCGTGTAACATCTCCGTTGCGCAACCCTGCGGAGCGGCCAGACGATGAACACGGAACTTACATGGTAGCGAAGCCCCTCTCGCCAGGCTGGTGCAGTGTCCTGGACACGCGACTTCAGTCGCGTCTCTCGGGAATATTGAAATACTGGCGGAATGCACCGACGGCTTCCACACTGGCAACCGGGCGGAGTGGGATACTTCGTTACGTGGCGATTGGCGGGCTCATTGCCGGTGGCTGCTGTGGCCGATCTTTGGACTACCCGTGGCGCGGCTTTCGCCGCGGGCGACAGGTTGCTGGACGCGGCGCCTTCCGGACCACGGTGGCTGACAGAACCCGCGGTCGCCAGCGTAGTAAATGTTCTGCATGAAGGAGCCGCCGATGGAAGGTATGAACTCGAATCGTGGGTGCTCATGCCGAATCACGTGCACGTGCTCTTGAAACCTGAAAACACTCTGGCGCGGCAAATCGGGTGGCTCAAAGGGCGAACGGCATTTGAGGCGAACCGGGTCATGAAGCATTCCGAAGCCTTTTGGGCGAAGGACTATTTTGACCGTTGGATTCGAAACCGCAATGAGTGGGAAAAGGTAATCCGGTATATAGAGAGGAATCCGGTCAAAGCCGGGCTGTGTAAATCCCCGGAGGACTGGGAATGGTCGAGTGCTCATCAGAGACGCGATTGAAGTCGCGTGCCCGAGCCACATCGAATTGGCCAGTTATTTCGAGGACGCGACACGAGAGCGCACAGACCGCCCACGAACGAAGACGTACAGGCCAGGCCTTATCCCCACAAATGGCCTGTTTCGGGCTAATGCCCCTGGTCGGTAATGGATAATCGAATACGCCGATGCCGCAACTCTTCGCCGGAACCTCGGGTTTCTCCTACCAGGCGTGGAAACCGGAGTTCTATCCGCAGGATTTGCCTGCGAGAAGATTTCTCGAATATTACGCGACCCGTCTGAACAGCGTCGAAGTGAATTATACGTTCCGGCAGATGCCTTCAGCCAAAACGCTCGAAGGCTGGCTGGCGGCCACTCCGCCGGGCTTCGCATTCGCATGCAAGGCCCACATGCGGCTGACTCATATCATGAAACTTCGGGAGGCGGCCTCCTTTACCGAGGTTTTCCTGCGCAGCCTCGAGCCGCTCCGCGCCGCGCGTCGAATTGGCCCGGTGCTGTATCAATTCGCGCCATCGTTCAAATGCGATGTCGCGCGTCTCGACGAGTATCTGCCCCTCTTGCCGCGCGATATGCGCTTTGCCTTCGAGTTCCGTCACGAATCCTGGCTGGCGGATCCGGTATACGAGCGCCTGGGGAAGTTCAATGTGGCGCTGTGTCTTGCGGAATCCGAAAGGCTTGTAGTTCCGAAAGTTCTTACGGCCGACTTCGGGTACTTCCGGCTGCGCCAGGGCGATTACTCCGAAGAGGCCCGGGCGGAAATTGCGGCGAGCGTAGAGCGTCTGATTAATGACGGTCGCGAGGTCTTCGTTTATTTCAAACATGAGGATGATCCCCGAGGCGCTGTTTGGGCTGAAGAATTGCTGAAACGAGTCTCCGGTTGAGATTCGTCGAGCAACCCGGGGTATCCCTGGCAAAATTCAAATCTGGAGCGCTATGAAACTGAGGGGAACAAGTCTGATTTTGTGTGTAGTCGCAGGGTGGCCCGCATTGGCGCAGAGTCCCGCGTGGGATTCGAGCGGCAACGGTCAGTTGAACGGCTCTTATTATTTCCGCCAGGTGGTGTACGACGGTGGCGGAACTCCGGGGCTGAATGCGGCGTATGCGTACTATGGCGGCATCAATTTCGATGGCAACGGCCACTGGACCATCAGCGGCGCGCAGCAGTATTCGTCCGGCGCGAACTCGCCTCAGGCCTTCTCCGCAAGCGGTACATATTCGATTTCCGCCGCGGGCTTCGGATTTCTCTCCAGCCCTGCCAGTTCGAGCCTGCAGGTCAACGTATTGGTTTCGAACGGCATCATCATTGGAGCCACCACAGAGAATCCATCCGGCTACAACGATCTCTTTGTCGCCGCGCCACTGGGTTCACCTCAGCCCACCGCTTCCAGCCTCAACGGAACGTATCAGATGGGGTGGTACGCGCCCGCTGGAGATGGCGTCAACGATGTGGATGCCCTCATTCAGATGAGTTCGACCGGCGCTGGCCAGGTGAACCTCAGCATGAACGGTTACAACGGCGCGGGCAGCACGGCGACTCAGATTTCCAACAGCCTCAGTTACCGGGTCAGCAACGGAGCGGGCGTTATTTCTTTTCCCCAGAACAGTAACGCCTCGTTTATCGGCACGTCCCGAACCGTCGACGAATACGTCTACATGTCACCCGACGGGAACTTCATCTTTGGAGGATCGCCGACGGACTTCGATATGTACGTCGGAGTGAAAACGGGCGGATCCGCGCCTCGTCTCTCCGGTCTCTATTACCAGGCCGGATTGGACGAGGATGACTCGCAGGTCAACTCCGGCACGGCGACTTTAAATACCTGGTACGGCTCATTCAACGCGGTAAACGGGAACATCATCGGTCACCAGCGAATCGCCATCGGCACCCCGGCTGGCACGGGATACACTTACCCGGACACCTATCCCACAAGCATTTCCGGCACCGGATATACCAATCAGCAGACATATCTGCAATACGTCTTTAGCCAGGATGGCAAGATTCGGATCGGCCTCGGACAGGCGCCGTATCTCGGAATCAATGTCGCGCTCCCGGCGCCCGCCATGAGCGGAAGTGGCGTGTATCTGAATCCGCAGGGAATCACCAACTCCGCAAGTTCAGCCCCGTTTACGGCCGGAATCTCGACTGGCGAGTTCGTTACTTTATATGGATCGAATCTGGCGCAAAGCAACGCTGTGGCGAAAGCGCTGCCACTTCCGACCACGCTCGGCAATGTACAGGTTTCGATCAACGGTGCTCCCGCGCCGATCTATTACGTGAGCCCGACGCAGATTTCGGCCATCGTGCCTTTCGCAACCACGTCTTCGATCGCCCAAATTCAGGTGACGAACAACGGAACCAAATCGAACGTCGTCACGGTCCCGGTGAACACAACGACCCCGGGCATATTTACGATCGACTCCTCGTTCGGCGGCCTTGGACCGGGCGGATTGGGTTACGCGGCGGCCGAACACGCCGACTACAGCGTGGTCTCGGATGCACATCCTGCCCAGCCCGGTGAAACAATCCAGATGTACCTTACCGGGCTTGGCAGCGTGAATCCGTCCAATCCCGATGGAGCGGCCGGGCCGACAAATCCGTTCAGCAATGCAACCAATAAATTTACGATCGATTTTGGCGGAACCACGACAGCAACACCCGCCTTCATCGGTCTTGCTCCCGCGCTTGCGGGCCTGTATCAGATCAATGTTCAGGTCCCGACCAGCTTGACCTCCGGATCCTATCTCGTCGGCATTGCCGGACCCGATTCCTATACTGACGAAGCGGTGGTCCCGGTCGGCACGGCGAAGTCGTCGAGTTCTTCGACCGCATCGCCCCTGACCCGGGCGCACGCGGCTTCCCGATTCCCACAAGTGGGCCACGCGCGCCCGATGCGAGCGACACGGGGCCTCATGCAGAACCGGGCGCCAATCCGCCCGAACAGATAGGACTCCGAAACTGCAACATGCGGCCGGGTGAGTGGGGCAATCCAATCACCCGGCTGGTCGCATCTGTTGCGCGTTCATCTGCCGCTGATTCTTTTTCCGCAATCTCTTAAAACAAGTGAGCCGGCGTGGTCCGGCGCGTTCTGCCCTTTCCCTCGCGAAGATATTCGTTCAGCGTCTCGAGAGAACCGAAAAATCCTGCAAATTCGTTGGCCAGTTGGCGGGGCACCCGCCTCGCCTGGGAGAAATCGCGATGCCGGAACTGATCGCTGGCGGCGATAACGGCCACGCCCATGGGCCGATACTCATGCGTGCCGCGAGCCCAGGCGAGAGACTCCCGATCGTCGATCCAAAGCGCGAATCCCATAAAACCTTCCCAGTATGCCAGCGCCACGGATGAATCCTGTGCGGCCGATGATATCGTTTGAAAACCGCTTATGAGGTTGCCCGCAGCGCATTTTTTCCGATGCCTTGCTCCGCTTGCACTTCTCTCGAGTTCCCTGCTTCACGCGCAGCCGATTGATCGAGTCAAAGAAATCGTCGATGCCGCACGCGCTGATTCGCCGCGTCTGAAGGATCTCCTCGGCCACGGTCTTCCGGAGATGCATGGCCGCGATGGAGCCATCGTTTGGGGCCAGGAGTTTCTGTTCGCCGTCGAATCCGCTTCTCCTGCCACAGTCGCCATCGACTATCAGCCCGCCATTCCGATGACGAATGTACCCGGCACGAATTACTGGTACAAACTCGCGGTTCTGCGGCTCGGAACGACTCATAATTACAACTATTTCGCGAACGGAAAATCGCTCGGGACTTACGACGTCGCCGGATATAACCCCGATTCCTACCCTGAGCCCGGAGTCCCGCGCGGGCAGCTTTCAGAGATGAAGACGCTGCACAGCAAAATCTATCTGGGCATGTCAGCGAACTACTGGGTGTATGTAAATCCTGGAGCGGATACGGTGCGGGGCGCGCCGCTCATGATCTGGCAGGACGGTGAAACCATCGTGGGAACCCAGGATCTGGTCCGCCTCCGAATGCAGATCGTCACCGACAATCTGGTGGCGAAGAAGGTCATCCCGCCCATGGTTCACGTGCTGATTTCACCGGGGTCCGGCGGCGAGGCTACCGGTACACGGATGCGCAGCATCCAATACGATACCGTTTCGGACCGCTACGGCCGCTATCTAATGGAAGAGATTCTGCCGGAAGTGGAGAAGACATACAAAATCCGCCACGATGCTTATTCCCGCGCCATCGCGGGCGCGTCATCCGGCGCGATCTGCGCGCTCGACGCTGCGTGGTATTTCCCGGATCAGTTCAGCCGCGTCCTTTCCCACATCGGAAGTTATGTCGCGTTGCAATGGCATCCCGAACAGAATCTCGAGGGCGGCTATATCGTGTCCTTCAAAGTGCGGCGCGAGCCGAAGAAGAATATCCGGGTTTGGCTCTCGGATGGCCAGAACGATCAGGAGGCGCCCTTCGGCAGCTGGCCGCTCAACAACATCCAGCTCGCCAACGCGCTCAAACTCCGCGGCTACGACTTTCATTTTCGGTTTGGAACCGGCATGCACGCCATCGCGCAGGGCGCGATGGATTTACCCGAATCGCTGGCCTGGCTCTGGCGCGACTATGACCCGTCGAAAAGCGAGCAGACGTACACAATGGAAGAATCCGAACGTATCAAACCGCTGTTTCGCGTAAGTGTGACGAACCGCGAGGCATGGTAGCCGCTCCCATAACCGAGTGCAGGTACACAGACCGGCCCGACGGGCATATGATGGACAGAAAGGTTCAACCATGAGGGTTTTGCGCGTCCCCCCCGTCGCAAGCAGCGTCGCAAGCATCGCCGCCGCGGTTGCGTTACCGATGCTGGCGTTCGCCGCCGCACCTGCCCCCAACTCCGCTGTCGACTTTAACCGCGACATCCGCCCCATCATGTCGGATACGTGTTTCCGCTGCCACGGCCACGATCCGAGTTCGCGAATGGCGAACATGCGGCTGGACATTCGCGATGAAGCCACGAAGCCGCTGAAAAACGGAAAAATCCCCATCGTGCCGGGTCATCCCGAGCAGAGCGAAATCATCCAGCGCATTTTTGCCAAAAACGGCCACCAGATGCCTCCCGATTTCGCGCACAAGCCGCTGACCGAAGCGCAGAAGGACACCTTCCGCCGCTGGGTGGCGGAGGGCGCAAAATACGATAAACCCTGGGCTTATCAGCCGATCCGCCGCCCCGAGACGCCCCGGCCCGAGACGTCAAAGTCGGCGGGCGCCGAGAATCCGATTGACGCATTTGTTCTCGCGCGACTCGAACAGAACGGGCTGACGATGTCTCCTGAGGCGGACCCCCGAACCCTGATCCGCCGTGTTTCGCTCGATCTTACGGGACTTCCGCCGACGCCCGAAGAAACCGAGGCGTTCATCAAAGACAAATCACCCGATCGCTACGCGAAGCTGGTGGACCGGCTCATGGCTTCCACGCACTATGCGGAGAAGCAGGCTCTTTACTGGCTGGACGCGGTGCGCTATGCCGATTCGGCGGGATTTCACGGCGATAATCTGTGGCCGGCGTGGCCGTACCGCGACTGGGTACTTCGGGCTTTCCGGGATAACATGCCGTTCGACGAGTTTACCCGCGACCAGATTGCCGGCGATCTGATCCCGAACTCCACCCGCGACCAGAAAATCGCCTCCGCTTATAACCGGTTGAACCGTTATTCGGCCGAAGGCGGCATTCAGCCAAAGGAATATCTGGCGAAATACGGGGCCGACCGCGTGCGAACACTGAGCACCGCCTGGCTCGGGTCCACCATGGGTTGCGCCGAATGCCACGATCACAAATTCGATCCCTTCACCTCGAAGGACTTTTATGCGATGAAGGCGTTTTTCGCGGAT
>Ga0157369_10005125_pt1 | contig 15341 bp, 12 predicted proteins | sample C25metaG_FD_113461 | JGI IMG/M metagenome (GOLD analysis project Ga0157369, IMG submission 113461) | Corn rhizosphere microbial communities from Kellogg Biological Station, Michigan, USA - C2-5 metaG | ecosystem: Host-associated > Plants > Roots > Rhizosphere > Soil | place: USA: Michigan... | reverse complement strand
GGCATTCGCGCGTGTCCCATTCGCTGCGCGCGATGTGCGGCGCAAAGGCCGACACCTGGAAGTAGTCCTCGACGTCGATGGTCAACGCATTGACGATCGGAAGCGCGGCGGCGGCTGCGATCGGCAGCCGCGGTGTGGCAAGGGCCGTGCTCATTTGCCAAGCCTCTGCGCTTCGCGCTTCGGGGCTGATTCGCACTTGGGACGGCCCGGCGCGCTCATGTCGCGCGCGCCATCGTGATCGAGCGGGCGGCGAGCCATCCCTGCAAATGCGCCGCGATGCGATCCGCCGCGTGCCCATCCCATAGCGCAGGCATCCGGCCGCGCTTTCCACCCGATATCAGGATTTCGTCGGTGCATGCGAGGGCAAGCGCACAATCGCGGCCCACGAGCGTGTTCGTGCCTTCCGCGATGGTAATCGGACGCTCGGTGTTCTCGCGCATCGTCAGGCACGGCACCGACAGCGCCGTCGACTCTTCCTGGATGCCGCCCGAATCGGTCAGCACGAGCCGGGCATTCGCGAGCAAGCCGACCATTTCGAGATAGCCTTGCGGCGCGAGCATCGTGATCCGCGACGACGCGAGCGTCGATGCAAATCCGAATCGCTCGATGTTCGCGCGCGCCCTCGGATGCACGGGCCACACGAGCGGCAGACGCGTGGCGACGGCGCGCAGGACATCGAGCGCCTCGGCAAGCGCGTCGGGGCTGTCGACGTTCGACGGCCGGTGCAGCGTGACCACGCCGAAGCCTGCGGCATCACGTGCGATCGCGTCGTCGGCGCCGGCGCTCGCCAGTGTTTTCGCCGGCGCAACGGCGCGGGCGCGGTGCTCGAGCAGCGAGTCGATCATCACGTTACCGACGAATTGCACGCGCTCGGCGGCGATGCCTTCGCGGGCGAGATTGCCCGCCGCCTCGCGCTCGGTCGTGTACAGGATGTCGGCAATCTGATCAGTCAGGACGCGATTGACTTCCTCGGGCATATCGCGGTCGTAGCTGCGCAGTCCGGCCTCGACGTGCGCGACCGGCGTGCGCTTCTTGCTTGCGACCAGGCTGCATGCAAGCGTCGAATTGACGTCGCCGACGACAATGACGCAACTCGGCTTCAACTCATCGACGACCGGCTCGAATCGACGCATGATCTCGGCGGTCTGCACGGCGTGCGTTGCCGACCCGACCTCGAGGTTGATGTCGGGCGCCGGCAGCTCGAGATCGGCGAACAGCCGCTCGTTCATCGCGACGTCGTAATGCTGGCCCGTATGGACGAGGACGACACCGGGCAAACCAGCCTGCTTCGCAAACGCGCGCACCAGCGGCGCCATCTTCATGTAGTTCGGTCGCGCGCCAACCACGCAGGTGAGCGGTCCCGACGGTCGCAGGATGTCGCCCATTACCGTCCGGCGGGTTTTACCGGCTTCGTCGCCTGGTCGGGATGCAACAGTCGATGCAGCAGGTCGATGGCAGCGCCGACGGTCTTTTCCAGGCGCTCGATGCGATCTTCGATATCGCGAAAATGGGCGAGCCAGGTGGCCGATTCGTTCATCGAGGCAGCACCGGCATGCGGATGCAGCATGTCACGGGCGGCTGCCGACGGAACCGCAGCCAGCGTCGCCTCGTTACCGAGCTCTTCGCGGATCTCGCGCGCGATGCCCTGGACATCGCCGGTATCGAAAGCGTGCTTTTCGCCCAGGAAGCCCGCCAGCATCAGGCGATTGCACAGCGTGTTGATGCGGCGCGGTATGCCGCCCGTCACGACGTGGATGAGGTCGAAGCATGCCGGCTCGAAGCGCGGATCGCCTTTCCATCCGACATGCGTCAGCCGATGCTCGATGTAGGCCTGCGTCTCGCTCTTGTCGAGCGGGCCGAGGTGATACGACGCGGTGACGCGCTGGCGCAGCTGCTGCATCTGCGGTGCCTGCATCATCGTGCGCAGCTCCGGCTGTCCGATCAGGAAACTCTGCAGCAGCGCCTGGTCGCCGAGCTGGAAATTGGAGAGCATGCGCAGTTCCTCGACCGCGCGCGGCGTCAGGTTCTGCGCCTCGTCGATGACGAGCAATGCGCGCTTGCGGTCGATCGCAAGCTGGCAGAGGAAGGCTTCGAGAGATGCGAGCAGCGTCGCCTTGTCGACGCTCCGGACGGGCAGCCCGAAGGCGACCGCAATCGATCGCAGCATGTCGTCGGCGTCGAGCTGCGTGCTGACGAGCTGCGCGGCGACGAGCCGGTCGCGATCGAGCTGCTCGAACAGGTTGCGCACGAGCGTCGTCTTGCCGGCGCCGATATCGCCGGTGATGACGATGAAGCCTTCGCTCTGGTAGACCCCGTACTGAAGATAGGCAAAGGCCCGCTTGTGGCCGCGGCTGCCGAAGAAGAACGCCGGATCCGGATTGAGCTGGAACGGCTTGCCGCTCAGTCCGTAATAGGATTCGTACATGGAGTCACGTCAGTAGAAGGCGTGGCGGATGCCCACATAGACCGCCGTCTCGCGATAGCTCTGCTGCACGTCGGAAATGAGTCGCTGGTGGCGCGCGCCGGTATAGACGGTCGTGAGCGGCGACAACGGGGCCGACAACACGACGCGAAACGTGATCTGGGTCGAGCGCAGGCCGGTGTCGGCGTTGGGCACGCTGCGCGACCAGTCGCCGCTTGTCGCGAGCGTGTAGAGCGGGGTCAGCTTGTAGCTCCAGACGACGTTCGTGCCCGTCTGCGTGTTGTCGTTCTGCAGCGCGAGCTGGTCGATCGTCGCGCTGACGGCCTGGCCGGTCACGGGCTCGCTGCGCGTGCGATACGCGGTGACGAAGATCGCGTTGCGCGCGCCCAGCAGGCCGGCGGTAGCCTGCAGGGACTGCTGCAGCGTGATCTGCTCGGAGAACAGCGCGAGCGGACCAGAAAGGACCGAGGGCAAGCCGCGTTCGCGAATCAGTTGGTCGATGAGCGTCTGGCGCTGGGCGGGATCGGTCACGCGGGAAGCGAACAGCCCGTTGAGCAACGCATCGACGTCGACACCCGCAGCGAGGTTTGCAAGCTGCTGCGGGTACGTCGTGATGTCGCGCGAGGCGCGGAACGACCACGTCGAAAGCGGTGTCCGGTGATCGATGAGCACGTGATACGACGAACCGAAGAAGCGGTGTTCCCAGGTCGCGTCCATGCTCGATCGACTGGTCGGACGCCACTTGAAGCCGCCGCCGTAGATGGCGCCGGAACTGGTGAAGGTCGAGTAGTCGTTGTCTTCGTAACCGGCACTCGCCGATAGCTGGAGCTGCGGGTCGGGCTGCCACAAGGCGCGTGCGCGCTCGAGTTGCGAGCGCAAGGTGTTCTGGCTGCCGAACCGGGTATCCGTGCGGTCGAAATCGAGCGCCCATCCGAGCGGCCGCGGATCGCGCGTCACGTTGCCCACGATCTCGTTCGTGTACGCGCTGCTGGTGGCAGCGGATACGTCGCTTGCATTCGCCCAGGTGTTGTTGTCCCGAAGCTCGTAGTGGAGGTCGTTCGCGCCGTCACCCTTCAGATACGGCGAAACCCGGTACGACTGTGCGGTATAGCGGTTGCTGGTCGCATTGATCAGGGTTTGCGCGCGCGGGCCGAACGGCGAAAAATACTGCTGGGAAACCTGAGCCGACGCATCGACGTAGAAGAGCCTCTCCACGAGCTCGGCATTGCCCACGAGGCTGACCTGCGGACGCACATCGTTGTTTTCGCCGCCGGTTCGCGCGTAGAGCACGATGGGTGCGCTGATGGTCCCGGCAAGGGACGTATGGGCGCTCTTTTCGTGGATGAGGAGGCTCGGGGTAAGCTCGAGAACGAAATCGCTGCGCCGGGCGCCCGACGGCGCGAGATCGACGTTGTCGGTGAAATCGAGCTCGGAATCGAGCTGTGGCACGATGTGCCACCCGGGCGCGTTCGTCGCCGCCGCGCGAGGCCCGCCGAGCGGTACGGGCAGGTTGCCGTAACCCGCCTGCGCGGATGCTGCGCCGGCGGTGAACGCGGCCAGCGCTCCAGCGGCGAGCGCGTGCGTCAAAGCGCTCCCCATCGCGCTCCGCAGCGCGCTCGAGGCACTACGCAGTCGGACAGGTTCCCGCGCTCTGGCGCGCCGCTCGCTACGGCGACCGGTCATCCCCGTAATAGCCATAGTACGTCCCGACATCCGTACGGCTTGCCTTGTTGAGGGCCATCAGTACCACGTCGCAGCTTTCGATTGTGGCCAGCGCCTGGCCGACCGCGTGCTGCGATGTGGCGTCGGCTGCCACCACCATCACGATCTGCCCCATGTGCGTCGCCAGCACACGCGCTTCGGTCGTTGCCAGCAACGGCGGGGAGTCGAAGATGATGACGCGGTCCGCATATCGGGACGCAAGCTCGCGCAGCAGGTTTGCCATCTGCTCGCTTGCCAGCAATTCCGTGGAGCGCCTGTGCCGCGATCCGGCAGGCAGCACGGCCAGCTTGTCGACGTTGGTCCTGATCATCGCGTCGGCGAAGCCGACGTCGTCGCGCGTGAGGATGTCGAGCAGGCCCGGCCCGTGCGGCACGCCGAGCAAAGCGGGGACGCTTGGATGCGCAACGTCTCCGTCGACGAGCAGCACGGTGCTGTCGATCTCCATAGCGATGCTGAGCGCCAGGTTGACCGACGTGAATGTCTTCCCCTCTCCCGGGAGGGCCGACGTCACCATCACCAGGTTGCCGTTGCGCACGCGGGACTTGCCCAGCGCGTTGCGGAGGAGCGGGCGCTTGAGAACCCTGAATTCGTCGGCGATCTGCGACTTGGCCGATTCGAGCGTGATGAAGCCTTGCGCCTTGAGCCGCGCAAGATCGAGGTCGATTCGCCGCGTGCCCTGGTCGGACCCCGGTGGCAGCGCATGACGCGCTTGTCCGTGATCGTCGGAACGGCTCGCGCGCGCGGCCGCCGCGAAATGCGCCGCGGATTGTGCATCGAGTGCACGCACCACGGTCTCGGGCGTCGATGCGTGGCGCGACGTGTCGACGATCGCGTCGCCGCCGATATCCGCGCCGGCCCGACGCAGTTCCTCGAGCCGCTTGGCCGCCTGTTCGATCAGGCTCATCGGGGCGTCCTCATATCGGGCGGGCGAACAGCAGCACGAAAGCGAACACCGCACTGAATGCCGCGAACAATCCGCTGAGCCCGCCGGCGAACAGCCACGCCTTGCGCCGGCGCGAACGCTGCAGTGTTTCGCTTGGCAGCATCGACACCATGCCGAGGATCGGGCGCTTGGTTACGTCGCGCACGGTGCGCGCGTCGTGGAACGTGGGCATCAGCTGGTTCACGAGCAGGCTGCCCAGCAGACCGGACAGCAGCGCAAGCGCGAACACGACGCCGAGCAGCGCGAGCCGGTTCGGCGCCACCGGCTGCGGCGACACGCGCGGCGGGTCGATGATGCGGAACTGCGCGCCGCCGGTATTCTGCACGTCGCGGCCCATCGATGCGGCCTCGCGCCGCGCGAGCAGGTTGTCGTAGGTTTTCTTCTGCACGTCGTAATCGCGGTTGAGCTGCGTGAAATCGGCCTCGACCTGCGGTACGAGCTGCGCCTGCGACTTCAACTCCTGATACTGCCCTTCGAGCCCGGCGAGCTTGGCGCGCGCCGATGCGACGGCGGCCTCGGCGTCGCCGAGCGAGATGCGCATCTGCTGAATGACCGGATTCTGATCGAGCGAGCTCGACGCGCGCGACGGCGCGGCGGCCGCGGCCTTGCGCCGCGCGGCCAGCTCGGTCTTGCGCTGCTCCTCGAGCTGGGAGATCAGGCGCCGCGTCGCGATCACGTCGGGATGCTGCTCGGTGTATTTGCGCAGCAGCGTGTCGAGATCCTGCTTCAGCGCGGCGATTCGCGGGTCGACGTCGGCCACGGTCTGGCTTTCGTCGGTCTGCGCCTCGGGAATGAAGACGGGCGTTTCACCGGCAATCTGCTGCTTGTACGCATCGCGCGCCTGTTGCGCCGATTGCAGCTCGAGCTTCGCCGAGTCGATGGCCGCCGACAGCGCCGACATTCGCGCGAAATAGTCCTGTCCGCCGCGATTGGACACGCTGAGGTTCTTCAAGCGGAATTCCTTGATCCTGTTCTCGGTTGCCTGCAGGTTCTCCTCGTAGCGCTTGATCTGCTCGTCGAGGAATTTGACCGCGGCCTGCGTGTCCTGGCGCTTGTCGCCGAGGCTCGATTCGACGAAGATCGACAGCAGCGACTGCACCACCTTGCGCGCGCGGTTGGGATCGGCGTCGCGATAGCTGATCACATAGAGATTCGACGTGACGTTGCCCTCGAGCTTGATCGACTTGATCACGCGATCGATCAGCTCGTCGCGGTCGGCCGCATCGCTGGTCTGCAGATCGAGATCGGCAAGACGCAGAAGCTTCTCGACGTTCGGCCGGCTGATCAGCGTGCGGCTGATCAGCGAAACCTGCTGGTCGAGGTTCGGTTGCACCGCGAGCCCCGCGAGCAGCGGGCGCAGCAGCGATTCGGTGTCGACGTACACCCGCGCGCTTGCTTCGTATCGCTCGGGAATCTTGTAGACGATCGCCACGCCGACGATCGCCACGATCCACGCGGCCGCGAGGCCGATCCAGCGGCGATGCCACATGCCGCGAAGCTGCGTCAGCGCCTGATGAAGGAGTTCCTGCATGATGTGCTTGCCGGGACGTCAGTGCGGTAGTGCGTTGCCGCGCCGGTCAGAACCAGCTTTGGGGGATGATCAGGATGTCGCCTGGCAGCATGCCGACGTTCGCCGTGATGTCGCCGCGCTTGACGAGATCGCGCAGGCGCACGCTGTAAAGCTTGCCGCCGTCGGCGACGCGGAAGATATGCGCGGAATTGCCGTCGGCGAAATCGGTGAGGCCGCCCACGGCGATCATCACGTCGAGCACCGTCATGTCCTTCCGGTACGGAAGGATCTGTGGCTTCGTCGCTTCGCCGATGACGCGAATCTGCTCGGTGGCCGGACCGGCGAAGTTCGTGACGACGACGGTGACAACCGGATCACGAATGTATTTGACGAGCGCCTTCTCCATGTCGCGCTCGAGCTCGGTGGGTGTCTTGCCCAGCGCATCGAGATCATCGATCAGCGGCGTGCTGATCTTGCCGTCGGGTCGCACCGGAACGGTCATCGACAACTCGGGATTGCGCCAGACGATCACATTCACGACGTCGCTCGGCCCGATGTGGTAGTTGTAGTCGACACTCGCGGCGCCGCTGGGCGCAGGCGGATAAGCGGTTGTCGCGCATGCCGTCATCAGGATCGCTGCAATGCCCGCTACGAGCCACAGCAGCCAGGAGCGACCGGCGTGCGAACCGCGCATGCGCTGCATTTCCTGCTTCATGTCTTCTCCCAAGATTGAGTGCCGGGAATCGGATCGGGGATCATATCAGCCGTCGTACCCAACGCATGCGAATCCATACGATAAGCACGCTCCATGCCATGGCATGCGGACGTTGGCGTCGATTGCGGAGTGCGGCTGCACGTCGCAGAGGGTGGCCGCAAGGGGATGTCCGATGCCATCTTAGCGAAGGAGCGCGCCGATACGTATCGGGTTCCGATGAACGTTGGCATTTGTTACCTGCGAGACGGGCAATTGCGTTCCGGCGAGCAAAGGAATTGCGGCACGGCCCGCCGATCGTGCATACAATCGGCCCGTTTTGCGCTATTTGCGTCATTGTCGATTCAAAACACCCGGGATCCAGGATGAGCAAGGTCGAATACGCCATACCGGTCGTGCAGCGCGCGCTGTGGTTTGCAGGTGCGCTTTGTGCGATGCCGGGGCCAGCCATCGCCGCGGAGCCGGCACCGCTGCCGTGGACCGCAGCCGCACGCGAAAGTCCGGCACCGCTCGGTTTGGCGGCGGACGCCACCCCCGGCTCGCGCGAAGCGTTGTTCGGTGACGACAAGCCGGCGGATAGTGCGCCTTCGACCCCCCCGTCGCGCGAGGAACTGTTCGGCGAAACGCCCGAACGACGGGCGCCGTCGGCGGGGCCCGCATGGCACGGCTTCCTCCGCGGCGAGCTCGCGTACACCTACGCCGACCGCGAGCACTGGTCGAAGATGCTCGTTCGCGGCGAGCTCGACGGCGAGGGAGCGCTGTCGGACCGCATCAGGTACAGGATCGGCGCGCGGCTCGATTATGACTTCGTGTACGACGCGACGCGTTTCTACCCGCCCGACGTACGGCGCGACCAGCGCGTCAACGTCCTGCTGCGCGAGAATTATCTCGACATCGGCGCCGGCGACTGGGATTTCCGTATCGGGCGCCAGCACATCGTCTGGGGGGAAATGGTCGGTCTTTTCTTCGCCGATGTGGTATCCGCGAAGGATCTGCGCGAATTCATCCTGCCCGATTTCGACACGCTGCGCATTCCGCAATGGGCCGGCCGGGCGGAATATTTCAAGGGCGATTTCCACGCCGAGGCGATCTGGATCCCTGTGCCGAGCTACGACAACATCGGCAAGCCCGGCGCGGAATTCTTTCCGGCAGCGCCGCCGCCACCCCCCGGGTTCGCCACCCTTTACGACAACGAGCAGTTTCCCGAGCGCAGGCTTGCGCATACCAACTACGGACTGCGCCTGTCGACGCTTCGCAACGGTTGGGACGTCTCGGGATTCTATTACCGCAGCATGGACACGTCGGCCACGTTCTACCGCCAGATCGTGAGCGATCCCGAGCCGGCGTTCGTTTATCAGGCGCGCCACGATCGCATCAGCCAAGTCGGAGGCACCGTATCGAAGGATCTCGGGCCGGCCGTGTTCAAGGCGGAAGCCGTGTATACCGACGGCCGCCGCTACAACGTGCTGCGCATCGACGACGACGACGGCGTGGTGAAGCAGAACACGCTCGATCTCGTCGGCGGGCTCGACTTCGCGTTGCCGGCTGATACCCGTCTCAACCTGCAGCTGTTCGACCGCGTCTTTTTCAACCACGACCCCGACATCATTCCGAAGCGCAACGAGCCCGGGTTCAGCGTGCTGGTCAACCGCAAGCTCGGTGACCGTCTCGAGGCCGAGGTGCTGTGGATTGCAAGCCTCGCGCGCACCGACTGGCTGCTGCGCCCCAAAATCGTCTGGACCTTCCAGCCCGACTGGCGGCTCATATTCGGTGCCGATATCTTCGAAGGTCCGCCACTCGGCTTCTTCGGCCAATACGACAATCGCGACCGCGTCTATACCGAGCTCCGCTACAGTTTCTGAGGTCGCCGATGCCGACGACGCCCAGGTGATCGGCACAGCCCGTGCCGGCGCGAAACTGATGGATGCTGGATTCGACTACGACGTCGCGTTCTCGCGCAATCTCGGCTGGGTGACACCCGGCGAGCAGCAGGCGCTGCGCGGCAAGCGCGTCGCGATCGCCGGCCTCGGCGGCGTGGGCGGCCTGCATTTGCTCGCACTTGCCCGTCTTGGCGTGGGCCGCTTTCACCTTGCCGAATTCGACCGCTTCGAGCTCGCCAACTTCAACCGCCAGGTCGGCGCATCGATGGCGTCGCTCGGGGAGCCGAAGCTCGACGTGATGATCACGCTCGCACGAAACATCAATCCCGAGCTCGAGATCGTGGCGTTCGATGCGGGGATGAATGCCGAGAACGTCGAGGCCTTCCTCGACGGCGTCGACGTGTTCGTCGACGGCCTCGATTTCTTCGCATTCGCCGCGCGCGAGCTCGTATTCGGCGCCTGTCACAGGCGGGGCATTCCCGCGGTGACGGCGGCGCCGCTCGGCATGGGCGCGGCGCTCCTGAACTTCGTGCCCGGCGGGATGAGCTTCGCCGACTATTTCGGGCTCGCGCGCTGCGCGCAATCCGAAAAGCCGATCCGCTTCCTGCTCGGGCTTGCGCCGGCGATGATCCACCGGCGCTACCTCGCCGACCTTTCGTTCGTCGACCTCAAAAGCGGGAAGGGACCGTCGACGGCAATGGCCTGCCATTTGTGCGCCGGTGTCGCGGCCACCGAGACGCTCAAGCTGCTGCTGCACCGCGGTCCGATCGTAAAGGCGCCACACGGCATGCAGTTCGACGCGTACCGCAACAAGGTCACGCACACATGGCGACCATGGGGCTGGCGCAACCCGCTGCAACGCCTCGTCGCCGCCGTCGCTCGGCGCGAGTTGGCGCGTCGCTGACCCACGCGCCGCCCCGCCCGTCCGTGACGACCGCCGAAGACGTCCTCGAGCTCGCCCGCTTCGCACCGAGCGGCGACAACTCGCAACCGTGGCGCTTCGTGCTGCGCAGCGCCGATGCTTTCGACGTCTACGGCTACGACACGAGCGACCACTGCGTTTACGATCTCGACGGCTGGGCAAGCCATCTTGCGCACGGCATGTTGCTGGAAACGATCGGCATCGCAGCCACGCGTCACGGCCGCAGGGCGAACGTCGAATTGCCCGCCGACGACGGCTCGCGCCCGCTGCGTTACCGCGTGCGCCTCGACGCCGATGCAGCGGCGCGTGAGAACGCGCTCCTCGACGCCATTCGCACGCGCAGCGTGCAGCGCCTGCCCATGTCGACGCGCCCGCTGGCCGCGAACGAGCGCGATACGCTCGAGCGGGCGGCCGCGCCGTTTCACGTCCGCTGGTTCGAGACGCTGAAGGCACGCACTGCGATCGCCGCGCTCTGCATGCGCAACGCGCGCATCAGGCTCACGATTCCCGAGGCCTACGCCGTGCACCGGGCGGTCATCGACTGGAATGCGACCACCAGCGACGATCGCCTGCCCGCCGCGTCACTCGGAGCCGGCCGCGTGCTGCTCTCCATGATGCAGCACGGGATGGCGAGCTGGCCGCGCCTCGAGCGGCTCAATCGCTGGACCGGTACGCTCACGCCCCGCCTCGCGCTCGACTTCCTGCCCGGCGTTCGCTGCAGCGCGCAGTTCGTGTTGATTGCCGGCAGCGCTTCGTCGCGACTCGCGGACCGGCTCGCCGCCGGGCGCGCAGCGCAGCGAATGTGGCTCACCGCGGCCGCGCTCGGCCTGCAAATGCAGCCGCAATACACGCCGCTCGTGTTCGCCCGCTACGCGCGCGCCGATCGCCGGTTCAGCTCGGTACGGCGCGCGCATGTAGAGGCACGCGCGGTTGCCGATCGTCTTGCGGCAATCCTCGGAAGCGATGCCGAGCGCGCCGTCTGGCTTGCACGCATCGGGCCGGCGCGCCCGACGAGAGGGCGCTCGCTCCGGCTGCCGCTGTCGACGTTGATCGCGGCCGCGCCGCCGGACGCGTTGCCTGCACTCAATCCCCGGTGACGCTCGGCGCCCGCTCCGCCGCATAGCTCCACGTGTCGCGCGTGCGCACGCCGAGGCGTGCAATCGCGCCGTCCTCGAGATCGACACGGCGATCGGCAATCTCGAGCACGCGGGGATCATGGGTCGAGAAGACGAACGTGGTGCCGTTGCGGCGATTGATCCTGCGCATCAGCCGCAGACTGCGAGTGCCGGTGCGGTGGTCGAGGTTGGCGGTCGGCTCGTCGGCGAGGATCACACGCGGCTGGGTGGCGAGTGCGCGCGCGATCGCCACGCGCTGCCGCTGCCCCCCCGAAAGCTGGTTCGGCCGGTGCTTCGCATGCGCCTGCAGCTTGACGACCTCGAGGAAATGCGCGACGCGCTCGCGGCGCTCCTTGGCCTTGAGCTCGCGAAACTGGAGCAGCGGATATTCGACGTTCTCCTCCGCGGTCAGCACCGGCAGCAGGTTGAACGTCTGGAACACGAACCCGATCGAGCGTGCCCGCAACGCGGCGAGATCATCGGGCGAGCGTCCCGATACTTCGCGATCGTCGATGAGAAGCCGCCCGGACGTGGGCCGGTCGATCAAGCCGAGGATGTTGAGAAGCGTCGACTTGCCGCTGCCCGACGGACCCGCAATGGCGATGAACGCGCCTTCCTCAATGTTGAGGCTCACGTTGCGCAATGCGCTGATCGTCTGCACACCCATCGGGTACGTCTTGGTGACGGATTCGAGCCGGATCAGCATGAACGCGGCTCAAATCGCATGTCGCAGCGCATCGACGATCGGCATTCGCGCGAGGCGCCGCGCCGGAAGAACGGCGCCGATCACCGCGGCAAGGATGCCGATCGCGGCAGCAAGTGCGACGTTCGGGAACGAAACGCGGATCGCGGCGCGGTAGCCGACGTCCGAATTCGGCGGAGGCGGCATGTCGATGCCGATCGCCGAAATGCCCCATGCGAGCAGCAAACCCAGCACGATGCCGGCGAGCGCGGCGGCGACGCCGAGCAGCGCCGATTCGACGATGATCTGGCGGAAGACGGCGCCCGCGCCGTAGCCCAGCGCGCGTACCGTTCCGAACTCGGCCTGCCGCTCGTGCAGCGACATGTTGACGCTGTTGGCGACGCCGAGCAGCACCATGACGGCGACGATCGTCAGCAGGACGACGAACTGGCGCCGGTACAGCGAGGCGGTGGCTTCGTAGAAATCGGCGAGGCTCCACCAGGGCCGGATGTCGTAGCGGGCAGCGGGAAGCGCCTGCCGCGCCGCCGCCACCGCCTCGTCCACCGAGGCGTCCGAGCGCAGCAGCACCGCGAGCGAGTTGACGGAATCGGTTGCCACGAGATCCTGCGCGTCGCGAAGGCTGATGCGCACGGCGCGCTCGTCGTAATCCCTGAACGGACTGCGGAAGACGCCTGCAACCGGCGCATCCAGCGTGTTGAGCGCCCCGTCGCGCGTGGACGCGAGTACCGTCACCGAGTCGCCGACGCGCAGGTTGAGCGTGTGCGCGAGGCCATCGCCGACGACGACGGCCGGGCCGGAAACCGCCCCGAGCGGGTTGCCGGCAATCGTCGTCATGGCGGTGCCGATGGCGTGTTCGGCGACCGGATCGATTCCCTCGACGCTGACGGTGGCGTCGGTGCGTCCGTTCGAAAGCAGCCCGGAAAACGACAATCGCGGCGCGATAGTCGTAACACCCGGAATGGCGCGCAGGGCCGCAATCGCGGTGCGCGAATCGGCCAGCGTATGCGCCAGCGGCTCACGCCGTCCGGCGTCGACATAACCCGGTGCGAACACTTCGAAGTGACCGAGTTGCGAGTGGATCGTCGCGTCGCGCAGCTGCGCCAGGATGTCGTCGATGAACCCGGCCGCCAGCATGAGACTCGCCACGCCGAAGCCGACCGACGCGAGCGTCAGCAGCGCACGCGTGCGCTGCCGGGTGAGATTGCGGACGGCGATCGAAAGCAGCATGCGCGAAGCCTAGCGATTGAACCGCAATGCGTCGACGATCGGCATCCGCGACGCCTTCCACGCCGGATATGCGCCCGCGACGGCGGCGCTCGCCAGTGCGAGCGCGACCGCATCGAGAATGATAGGCAGCGACAAGAGGATTTCGGCACGGTAGCCGGTATCGCGACCGGGTGGCGGCGGCATCGGAATGCCGATCCAGGAAATCACCGCGGCGAGCAGGCCTCCGATGGCGAGGCCGGCAATCGCACCAGCGAGACCGAGCAGCAGGCCTTCCATGAAATGCATGCGCAATACACTGCTCCGCGGCGTGCCGAGTGCCAGCATCGTGCCGATCTCGCCGGTTCGCTCGAGCGTGCTCATTGTGAGCAGGTTCGCAATGCCGAGCACGAGGATGATCGCGATCAGCACGGCGACGACCAGCATCTGCCTGGACATCAGCGTGACGGTCTTGCGATAGAAATCGGACAGCTGAAGCCAGGTTCGCATCTCCTTGTCCGAGCCGGCAAGGATCGGCGCGATGGCGTTTGCAACGGCTTGGGTATGCGCCGTATCGTTGATCCCGACGACCCACAGGTGCACGCGCTGCGTGCGCATGAGCTGCTGCCCGAGCGCAAGCGGCATGCGCACGGCGACGTCGTCGAACGCCTTGACGCCCGTGGAGTACACGCCGCGCACGATGCCTTCGACGCCGCTCATGCCGCCGCTCGCCCCGGTCGTGATGAACGCCAGGGTGTCGCCTTGCTTGACGTTCAGCGCATGTGCGAGACCGCGGCCGAGGATGACGCCCTTCGGCGACGCTGCATCGAGCGGCTCCCCGTCGACGGCGATGTCCTTGCTGATCCGCGCATCGACCGCGGGCTCGACCGCCTCGCCGGCAAACGGCACCGTGATCTCGCCATGGCTGACGAGCCCGCTGATCATCAGCCGCGGCGAAACGGCGACGACGTCCGGAAGGCGTGCAATGGCATCCTTCTGCGACCCGTTCGTGGGCAGCATGTAGGCGTTGGGATCGGCCTGGCCGGCATCGCGGTACCCCTTCGCCGAAATCTGGATATGGCCGAGGCCGTTGTCGATCGCCGATTCGCGTATCGCCCAGAAGATCCAGTCGATGAATCCGCCTGCAAGCAGAAAGCCGACGACGCCGACGACAATGGCCGCGAGCGAGATGAGCGTGCGCTTGCGCTCGCGTGCGAGGTTCCGCAGGGCGAGCTTGAGCTCGGTCGTCAGCATCCACCCGTCCTATACTCGCGTGCCGTTGCCAAGGGCAGAGAGGTTTGATCGTTGAGCCGCATCCTGATTTTCGCCGAAGCCGTCACGCTCGCGCATGTGGCGCGACCGATCGCGCTGTCGCGGATACTAAGGGAGCTGGGCCACGAAGTATGCATTGCCGCATCATCGGCCGCGGATCGGTGGCTTGCCGGCGAAAGCGTCGCCCGGCTTCGCATCGAATCGATCGATTCGAAGCGGTTCCTGCGCGCCCTCGCCCGCGGGGTCCCGCCATACGACCGTGAAACGCTGAAACGGTACGTCGAGGACGACTTGCGGGCGATTGCCGCCTGGCCGCCCGACATCGTCATCGGCGATTTCCGCCTGTCGCTGTACATAAGCACGCGGTTGGCCCACAAGCCGTATGGCGCGATCGCGAACGCCTATTGGTCACGGCGCTACTGGACTGGCGTCGACGCGCCGGACATTTCATCATTGAACCGGTTGCGGCCGCGGGTCGCGAACGCCGTCTTTCGCGCCATTTATCCGGTCGCCTTCGCGTTGCATGCGCGACCGTTTCACAGCGTGTGCCGGCATTTCGGGGTAACGGCACCCGGACGCGATATCCGCGATATCTATACGGCGTCGGATGTGACCGCCTTTGCCGACGTCGAGGCGCTGTACGAGCCTTCGCCTGCATGTGCCGATGCACCGCTCTTCATCGGGCCGCTCTCCTGGGAGCCACCAGGCGGCAATGTTCTGCCCGAGCTTTCCGAGGGAGTACCGATCGTATTCGTTTCGCTCGGGAGTTCGGGAGATTCGAAACTGCTTCCTCGGGTTCTTCACGCGCTCGCCGGATGGCCTGTCCGCTGCATCGTGGCAACAGGGGTACCTGTCGATGGGGTTCGTTTGCCTGTCAATTGCATCCATGCCGCCGAATTCGTCCCGTACGCCGCCGCTTGTGCGGCGTCTTCGCTCG
>Ga0157369_10005123_pt1 | contig 15344 bp, 9 predicted proteins | sample C25metaG_FD_113461 | JGI IMG/M metagenome (GOLD analysis project Ga0157369, IMG submission 113461) | Corn rhizosphere microbial communities from Kellogg Biological Station, Michigan, USA - C2-5 metaG | ecosystem: Host-associated > Plants > Roots > Rhizosphere > Soil | place: USA: Michigan... | reverse complement strand
GGCTCACCCATTCCCATGAACACCAGGTTGATCCTGTCTTTGCCGATCTGGATCGCGTGCCGGTTCAGCACTGCCGCAACCTGCCCCGCAATCTCGCCCGCAGTCAGGTTGCGCTTGATCCCCAGCTTCGCCGTCAGGCAGAACTGGCAGTTCACTGCACATCCAACCTGGCTCGAGATGCAGATCGTCGCGCGCCTGTAACCCTTCTCCGCCAACGTGCCGAAGCTCGACTTCGGGCGTCCATTCCCGCGCCGATCCCAATATCCAGCCTTTACCGCCTCTTCCGCATCGACCTGCTCCGCAGCCTCTTCCTCGGCCGCTTCGCTGCCATCGCCGCGCTCACCGCCATCACCGTCAGGCATCCACACCGTCTCGACGGTCTCGCCGTCGGCCATGCGCATCAGGTAGCGCTCCGTCCCATCCACCGACCGCGCCGTCTGCACAATCTCCGGCAGCTCCACACTCCAGCCTTCGGTCATCAACCGCTCGCGCAACGCCTGCGAGAGCGTGGTCATGTCCTCGACGCTAACCACACGCTGACGGTACAGAGCCTCCCACACCTGCCGCGCGCGGTAAGGCTTCTGCCCGAAGCTCTGCATCAGCTCGGTCAGCTCAGACAGGGTTTTGCCGAAGAGTGCGGGCACACTTCCAGTTTATCCGCTACGCCGGACTCCAGGCGGCGAGCGCCAAGCCTTACGCAGCCGCGAGCACGGCGACGCGCCGGTCAGCTTCGACCACGCCGTCGGCGACACCCGCGTCCAGGTACATCTGGCGTGCCTCGATCCAGTGCGTCACCGCACTGTCTCGTTCGCCCGAAGCCATTTCAGCCAGAGCCATCACGCGCAGCGCGTTCGCCATTTCGAGCGCCGCCGGCGGAGAGCTGCGGTAATACTCGACGACCGCGCGCGCTTCGCGCAGGCCAGTTGCGCAGTCCCCCGCCCTGACGGCGAATTCGGCTGCGTGTCGAAGAGCGTGAGCCCAGCGTTCCGGTTGGTGTTCTGCCTGGAAGGATTCTGCTGCTTCCTCATACAGCGCCGTAGCGTCGGAGAGCCGACCCTGGCGCCGCGCTGACTTTGCTTCAATCACGCAATCGTCACCGCTCATGCGGAACAATCTACGCCTGTCAGGGGCTGTTGAAAACTCCGATTAAACCCAAGTGTGGAGCTGCCTACAATCGGCCTTATGGCCGAGGACATATTTACCTGGACAGATCCCGAGCTGCTACCGGTCCTCGCGGACCTTCGGGCGCAGGAACCTATCTTCCACCGGCCGCAGTTCGCCGCAACCCCCGAGGACTTCGAGCGGTTGATGTCTCCGGACTACTGGGAGATTGGCGCCTCCGGCCGTCGCTACAGCCGCAACTTCATTCTGGAAACGCTGAAGAAACAACCGCTTGTGGACAGCGAAGCGGCGAACTGGCAGGCTACGGATTTCGCCTGTCGACGGCTGGGACCTGACACCTATCTCCTCACGTACACGCTGGATCAGAATGGCCGGGTCACCCGACGGGCGACTGTCTGGCGGCGGAATGGAGCTAACTGGCAGATTCTGTTTCATCAAGGCACTCTGGCGGAAACCACCGATGAGAGTATCCAACGAACCGGCGACTGAGGGAATGCTTCCCGGCGTGAAACAATATGGCTGATGGCCATCTCCGTCCCTGTCGCCGAGAATGCGACGCCCAGCTCTCCCCACACCCGCGACATCCGTTCAACCCGCCTCACCAATGGGCTTCTTGTGCTCACGGAGCGCATGCCTCATCTTCGGTCCGTTTCGATGGGCGTTTGGCTGGACGCTGGATCGCGCGATGAGACCCCGGCGTTGAATGGTATCTCGCACTTTCTGGAGCACATGGTCTTTAAGGGGACCACGACGCGCACCGCGCAGCAGTTCGCTCGTGAAACCGACGCGCTGGGCGGCAATATGGACGCCTTCACAGGCAAGGAAACCGTCTGCTTCTCGATCAAGGTGCTCGATGAGAACGTGCCTCAGGCTTTGGATCTCCTGACCGACCTCGTGCTTCATCCCACGTTTGCCCCTGAAGACATCGTGCGTGAGCAGGGCGTGATTCTTGAAGAGATCAAGATGGACGAGGACAATCCCGACTATCTCGTTCACGAGCTCTTTACCCGCAACTTCTGGCCGCACGATGCGCTGGGCCGATCGATCCTCGGCACGGCGAAGACCGTGTCAAGCTTCAACCAGCAGGTCGTGCTGGACGAGTACGCGCGGCGCTTCACGCCGGCGAATATGATCTTCGCGGCGGCGGGAAATCTGCACCATGATGAGTTTCTCGCGCAGGTCGAAGCGGCCTTTGATTCTCTAATGGCAAGCTCCGGTGACAAGCTGGTGCGCGGCGAGTCGCCCGCGGTCAAGCCCCACGTCACATTGAAGAATAAGAGGTCGCTGGAACAGGTTCAGCTGTGCCTCGCGGTGCCCGGGCTGCCAGTTGCGCATGAGGACCGCTATGCCGCGTTTCTGCTGAATTCGATTCTTGGCGGCGGGATGAGCTCGCGGCTCTTTCAGTCGATTCGTGAGGAGCGCGGGCTGGCGTACTCGATCTATTCGGAGTTGAGCCCGTTCCGTGACACCGGATCGCTCGCAGTCTATGCGGGCTGCGCGGTCGAGCGTGCGCGTGAGGTGCTCGACCTTACGCTCGCGGAGCTGGGGCGGATGAAAGAGGAGCCGGTCTCGGAAGATGACCTGAAGCGCGCCAAGGATCAGATCAAGGGGAACATGGTGCTGGGGCTTGAGAGTTCGTCTTCGCGCATGAGTTCGCTGGCGCGGCAGCAGATGTACCATGGGCGATTCTTCTCAGCCGAGGAGATTACGGCCGAGGTCGACCGCGTGACCCCTGCCGACGTGCAACGGCTGGCGAGGATTCTCTTCGAGCCGGAGCGACTGACTCTGACCTTGCTCGGCAATCTGGGTTCGCTCGAGATCAAGCGGAACGACCTGGTGTGCTAACTGCCGCTTTCTGGTTACATCGAGCCGCATGACTAGCCGTCACCCGCTACGTCTATACTTCTGAGTTGTCATTCATCCATGAGGATCCCTGCCTTGCAAACCGCACGTTCTGAGCGCCGTTCTTCCGCTATCGAAGCCGGCTTTACGCTGGTAGAGCTGCTTATCGTCATGTCGGTCATCCTGATTCTCATGACGCTGGCCATTCCGGAGATGCAGAAGGTCATCAAGCGCAGCAATGAGACCTCGGCCATTCAGTCCCTGCGCGACCTGAATTCGCAGGAGGGCACGTACAACTCCACCTATCCGACGCATGGGTTTGCGTGCACGCTGGCCGAGCTTGGCGGCAAGGCGGGCTCCGGGGCGCCGTCGCCAGAGGCCGCGCAGCTGATTCCAGAGGACCTGGCGAGCGGAGTGAAGGCGGGCTATACCTTCACGATTACCTGCGGATCGAAGACGACGGTGAATAATGTCGATCAGTACAACAGCTACACGGTTACGGCAACCCCAAATGCAGTCGGCAAGACCGGTGACCGAGGCTTCTGCACCGACGGCAACGCGATTCACTACGACCCGAAGGGTGGGACGAACTGCACAGAGCTGTTGCAGTAGGCATGAAGCGGTGGGCTGCCCTGTTGATGCTGGCGGTGGGCACAGGTGCCTGCGCGCAGCAACCCACCGCGGCAGAGCTGGCGAAGAAGGTCGACGCACATTACAACCATCTGCACTCCCTTGAGACGCGCTATGCGGAGCGCTACCAGGGCATGGGCATGGACCGGACCGAAACCGGTACGCTCACACTGCTGAAGCCCGGCCGCATGCGCTGGGCCTATGATTCGCCGCCGGGCAAGGTCTTCCTTCTCGACGGAACGAATGCGATCTCCTACACACCGGGCGATGCGGAGGCGACGCGCTTCCCGGAGAAGAAGCTCGACGATCTGCGCTCGCCGCTGCGCTTTCTGCTGGGACATACGGAACTGGAGAAGGAACTGCACGGCCTGAGCGTCACGCTCGTGAACCTGGACGGGCAGACGGGTTACACGTTGTGGGGAACGCCGGTGGGGATGGAGCAGCGCATGCGGTCGCTGGCCGTGACGGTCGATGCGCAGGGCGTGATTCATACGCTGCGGGTCGAGGAAATAGACGGCGCAATCACGACGTTTACCTTCTCCGAGATGCATGAGAACGTGCCGGCGAGCGATAGCGACTTTCGATTTATTCCGCCGTCCGGCGTAACCGTCATCGATGGCGCAGCCCCTATCTAAAGCGATTCAGACGCGGCAATGGTAAGTTACCGATGACCTGAGCAGCGGAACTGAATTTTCATCGCCAAGCGGCTTGCCCTGGGGTAGAGTGGTTGCCGCCATGACATCGACAGTTTGCCACGCTCACAGCCGTTCCCTGTCTGTTTTATGTCTTGTTGCCGGTTCGCTTTCGCTGATCCTCTCGGGATGCGGAGGCGGTAGCAGCGGTGGAAATAACGGTGGCGGTGGTGGCGGCGGCGGGACGACGAACTACACGATTACGGTTGCCAGCGCGAATCCAGCGAGCGGGATTTCGATCAGTTACGGCAACTCGGTGACCAGCCTTCTCACAACAGGGACAACGACGTTTACGCTGACCGAGAGCTCGGGTACGACGATGGTCTTCGGCGCGCCTGCGACCGCGGGGAACAATAACTTCAGCTCGTGGTCGGGATGTACGTCGGCCAGTGGCGCAAACTGCACGGTGACGGTCTCGGGCAATATGACGATTACGGCAAACTACGTTACGCCGGTCGCGCCTGCGGTGACGGTGACACCGTCGCCTTCGACCATCCTGACGACGCAAGCGCTATCGGTAACCGTCGGCGTGGCTGCGTCGGGAGGCGGGGCGACGCCGACAGGTTCGGTTGTTCTGAGCAGCGGAAGCTACACGTCCGCGGCAACGGCGCTGAGTGGCGGCTCGGCGACCATCAACATCCCGGCTGGGTCTCTGGCAGCGGGCGCCGCTACATTGACGGCGACCTATACGCCAGACTCGGCGAGTTCCGTGGCCTACAAAACATCGTCAGGCACCGCTCCGGTGACGGTGAATGCGCCGCCCGCACCGACCTTAAGTGTCGCGCTATCTTCGTCGAGCATTACGACGTTGCAACCACTTACCGTGACTGTCACCGCGAGCGGAACGCCGATCCCGACAGGAAGCGTCGTGTTGAGCAGCGGAAGTTACACTTCATCCTCAACGACGCTGAACTCGGGCGTTGCGGTCATCACTATTCCTGCGGGATCACTGGCCGCGGGCAACGACACGGTCACGGCTACCTATACGCCAGATTCCTCGAGCTCCTCCACTTATGGCAGCGGGACGAAGACCGCCTCAGTCACTGTGTCCTACGCCGTCGCGGTCGCCAGCACCAACCCGGGGAGCGGCGTGAGTATCACGGTCACTCCTAACGACGTGAGCGGTCACGGAACGGGAGCGACACCGATCTCGCTGGCGTACGCCCCCAACACTACCGTCACGCTGACCGCACCAGCGACCGCATTGAACGGCAACGTGTTCAGTTCGTGGACGGGATGCACCTCGACCTCTGGAACCCCGGCGCTGACGTGCACACTGAACGTCACGGCCGGTACGACTGTGACAGCAAACTACGCGACTCCAACAGGTGTCTCCGTCTCGCCCAGCGGCAATGTGACGATTGGGCAACCACAGCAGTTCACGGCGACTGTGACGGGCCTGAGCCCAAGCACTGTGACGTGGAGCGTTGCTGTCGCATCCGGAACTGGCAGTGCGGGGACCATCTCGTCGAGCGGGCTGTATCAGACGCCTTATCCTGCTCCGACGAGCGTCACCATCACGGCAACCAGCACGGCAAACCCGTCCATTAAGGGCACGGCGACTGTTTCGCTGGTCGCGCCCACGACAACGGCGGGTCCGGCGCTTTCTGTTGATGCAAATCCGGCAGCGAGCGGCGTGATCCCCATCAATCCGCTCATCTATGGGATGAACGCGTATCTGCTGGACGCGGCGACAGCGCAGAACACCAACATCACGGTAGCGCGGTGGGGCGGCGACGCCACTTCGCGGTACAACTACCAGAACGCCGATTCAAACTCCGCGTCCGATTACTACTTCCAGAACGGCGGCGCGTATGCCATGCTGGCGACCAACATCAGCAGCACTACCTCCGAGGCGAACTTCAACGACTTCATTGCGGAGACAACGGCGCTGGGCATCAAGTCGATCGGCACGGCGCCTGTGCTGGGGTATGTGAGCAACAGCATCACGGCAGCCTGCAGCTTCCCGAAATCGAGCTATCCAAACCAGACAAGTTACAACGGATCCAACTGCGGAAACGGAATTCAGACGCAGGGCACGCAGATGCCGGATGGCACGACCTGCAACACCTCCGGCGGATGCAGCATCTTCGGCAGCGCGACGACGTGGCAGACCACAAGCGTTCAGGAGCCGCCACCGACGGCGCCCACGCCTGCAACCAGCGCAACGGTGTCATGGGCACAGAGCACGTGGACCGGAGGCTGGGTCAACTGCCTTCTTACGAAAGGCTCAAATTGCACCAATGCGAACAACAATGACGCGTCCATCTGGGACCTGGATAACGAACCCGCGTGGTGGGATGCGGTGCACCGCGATGTGCATCCGAGTCCATCAACCTACGACGAAGTAACGAATGGCGAGATCGGCTCTGCGCTCGCCATCAAGACGATCGACCAGAACGCGCAGGTCAGCGGACCGGTGATTGACTACTGGTGGAACTACTTCTACTCGAAGAAGGACATCGAGAGCGGGTGGAGCACGGGGCCGTGTAACCAGCCGTGGAGCAATCCGGCCGATCGCACGGCACACGGCGGCATTCCAATGATCGAGTACTACCTGCAGCAGATGAACGCTGCGCAGGCGTTGTACGGCATACGGCTGCTGGATTATGTCGACATCCACGGATATGTGGCGGGGACGTACAACGGAAGCTCTGTCGCCTTCACAACAGCGGGCGACACGGGCGAGCAGCAGGTGCGCATGAATTCGACGCGCGCGCTCTGGGATCCGAGCTACACGGATCCGAACTTCCCGCAGCCGAACTACAGCGCGAACCCCAGCGCTCAGAGCTGCACGGTGCCGTTGCAAGCGCCCCAATTGATCCCGATGCTGAAGAACTGGGTAGCAGCCGACTATCCGGGCACCAAGACCGCAATCGACGAGTACAACTTCGGCGGCCTGGAGTCGATTAATGGAGCGGTGACCCAGGCGGATGTGCTCGGTATCTTCGGCAAATACGGACTGGACATGGGAGTCTTCTGGCCGACGACGAATTACACGCAGCAGGGCCCCGGCAATATGGCCTTCGCGATGTACCGCAACTACGACGGCAACAAGTCAACGTTCGGAGATAAGGAGTTGAATTCGAGCACAGGCGACCAGAGCAGGCTTGCGGTTTACGCTGCATCGCGCACCTCGGACGGCGCGGTCACCATCGTGGTCATCAATAAGACCTACGGATCGCTAAGCAATACCCTCTCGCTCAGCAATCTCACCAGCACGGCAACACAGGCACAGGTATTTCAGTACAGCAACGCGGACCTCACGCACATCGTGGCGCAGCCCGCTGCGACCATCACTGCTGGCTCCGGAAGCAATCCCAGCACGATCAATATGACCTTCCCGGGACAGTCCATTACGCTAATCGTGGTTCCATCCCACTAGGGCGCCGGCTGAGTATCTCCGCGAGAGGTATTCAGCCGCATTCTTTCTTCAGGCGGCCCGGGCCGTGTACCGTAAACCCATGCGTTTTCTTGCACTCGCTGTATTTGCCGGGCTCACGGCCACCGCCCTTGCACAGTCACCCGCCACTCCCCTTCACCTGATTCCCATGCCACGCGAGGCATCCTTCAAAGGAGATCAGCCTGTGACAAGCGTCACAGTGGAATGCCCCAACTGTGGCGCGGATGACCAGTTTGCCGCCAGTGACCTGCGCGATGAACTCGCAGCACGTGGCATTCCCGCCGGCGATAGCCTGCGTATCGTTCTTCAGCGACTGGGACAGCATCCCGATCCCACTTTCACGGACGCGATGCGGCCCGAGGGTTACACGATTGTGTCGGCGCCGGGCGTTCTCACTCTGACCGGCGCAACCGGATCGGGAGTCTTCTACGCCGCGCAGACGGTGAAGCAGATGATTGAGCGCTCGGCGAACGGCAGCTTCGTGCTGCATGCGGCCGACATTCGCGACTGGCCCGCGATGCAGTATCGCGGCCTGAGTGACGACCTCTCACGCGGTCCAGTCGACACACTCGAGTTCCAGAAGAAACTCGTGCGCACGCTGGCGGCGTACAAGGCGAACCTTTACTCGCCGTACTTCGAGAACACGCAGCAATATGCGTCCAACCCGCTGCCCCCGCCCCCCGGGGGCAGCATCTCCGCGGATGATGCGCGCGAGCTTGTGGCCTATGCAGCGAAATATCACGTGATGGTTGTGCCCGACCAGGAGGCCTTCGGGCATCTTCGCCACATGCTCGTGTACGAGCAGTACCAGCAGCTCGCAGAGACGCCGCACGGTGCGGTGCTCGCGCCGGCGCAGGCCGGATCGCTACAGGTGATCAATCAGATGTTCACCGAACTCGCGGCGCTGTATCCTTCACCGTTCCTGCATATCGGAGCGGACGAAACCTTCGAACTCGGCGCAGGTCAGACCAAGGCCGCGGTTGATCAGCAGGGGCTCGGTCCGGTGTACCTAAGCTTCATGCAGCAGATCGACAACACGCTGCGTCCGCTGAACCGCCGTTTGCTTTTCTGGGGTGATATCGCCGAGCGCTCGCCGGACCTGCTGAAGGGAATGCCCGACGAGTTCAAGAAGAATACGATTGCGATCAGCTGGCACTACTCGCCCTCGGACAACGGCTTCACAAAATATCTGAACTACTTCAAGTCTGCAGGCTTTGAGACGTGGGTTGCACCAGGCATCAACAACTGGTCGCGGATTTATCCGAACTACGCGATGGGGCTCGAGAACATCAAGCAGTTCACACGCGACGGCCAGCAGATGGGAGCGACGGGCCAATTGAATACGATTTGGTACGACGACGGCGAGGCGCTCGCTTCGAATAACTGGTACGGCATTCTCTTCGGCTGCGCAGCCGCGTGGCAGCAGGGCGAGAGCTCTATCCCGCAGTTCGAAACAAACTTTGGCCCCGCGTTTCATGGTGACACGACCGGCAAGCTCGAGATGGCGCAACAAGAACTGATAGCTGCCCACGATCTGCTCCGGTTCACTGCAAAAGTGGGTGACGGCTCCGACGGCCTCTTCTGGCTCGATCCGTGGTCGAAGGATGGTGAGCAGTATGCGGAGAAGATTCGACCCTACACACACGAACTGCGCATGCACGCCGAACACGCGCTGCAGTTGATTGCCGAGGCGAGGGCTGCCTATCCCGCTCCGCCGACGCCAATCGTCTACTCCGCGACGAACCGGCTTCCTTCGAATCCGACCTCACTGCGTGAGACGAATGCGATCGATGCACTCGAGCTCGGTGCGCGGCGGTTCGATTTCATCGGCGAGAAGTTCCAGCTCGCCGACGAGATGGCAGCTGGCTATGCGCGCGCGCAGGCCGATGCAACCTCCGGCGACCGCAAGCAGCGTGCGGAAACGGGGCGCGAACTCAGCGACATCAACGGCGTGAACGGGCGAATCCAGGACATCAAGGATGGCTACTCACTGATTCGCGATCTGTATGCGCAGCTGTGGCTGCGCACCAACCGGCCCTATGCGCTGCGACCCGTGCTTGCGCATTACGATTACACCATCGACACGTGGCTCGCGCGCATGGACAAGGTTCGCAGTGCGCAACGTCAGTGGGCAGATGTTCACACGCTGCCCAGCGCGGCCGACCTCGAGATTCCTCCGGCTCCGCCGGCAGCCGCACCTGCACCGACCGTTCCTGCAACAGCAGCTCCGCCTTCACAACCTGCAACTGCACCGACGAATTAGGAGACTATGCCAACGATCATCACAGCGCGGCGATTGCTGACCGACATAGGTTCGGTGGAGTTTCCTGTGCTCATCGTCGGAGACGATGGCACGCTGACCGATATCAGCTCTGACCCAACGTCACTTGCGCATGAAGAGGACACGCTCACCAGTGCGTTCTTCGACGTCCACACACACGGGGCGATGGGGCACGACGTGATGTCAGCCTCACCTGCAGAGTTGCGCATGGTCCAGCACTTCCTTGCGCGGCACGGCGTCGCGCAGTACTTGCCCACCACTGTGACCGCTCCGGTTGACTCCACCCTGCGTGCGCTCGAATCGCTGGCAGATGCGATTGAGGCCGAGCCGCAACCGTTGCAGGCGCAGCCACGCGGAATTCACCTCGAAGGCCCGTTCCTGTCGCACGCCAAACGCGGCGTTCATCCCGCGGGTGACTTGCAGAAGCCAAGTATTGAACTCTTCGATCGCTTCCAGCAGGCGGCCCGAGGGCACATCTGCCTGCTGACGATTGCGCCCGAGCTGAGCGGAGCGACAGAACTAATCGCTTATGCAACAAGCCTGGGCGTGCGCTGTTCGCTTGGTCACACGGATGCGCTCGCCAACGAAGCACGCGCGGGAATCGATGCAGGTGCAACCAGCGCTACACATACTTTCAACGCGATGCGCGCGCTGAATCATCGCGAACCAGGCGTACTTGGAGTAACACTGGACAGCGAAAAACTCTACGCTGAGCTTATCTGTGACGGTGTCCACGTTGCGCCGGAGCTCGTGCGGCTGTGGCTCAGATCCAAGGGCACTGGCCGCGCCATCCTCGTGACGGACGCGATGTCCGCCGCTGGAATGCCCGAGGGGAGATACAAACTTGGCGAGCTTGACGTCGATGTCGCCGATGGCCGCGCGACGCTTGCTGGCGATCCGGAACGCGGCGCGCACACACTGGCGGGTTCAGTGCTGACGATGGATCGCGCCGTCGCGAACCTGCGGCAGTTCACGGGTGCGTCGATTGCCGAGGCTACCAGGCTTGCATCCCACAACCCTGCGACAATGCTCGGACGGCCTGAGCTGACACGCCTTGCACCAGGCGGTATGGCGAACCTCAACCGCTTCGACGCGAGCGGCCGCCTGGTCGCTACTTATCTTCAAGGCGAGCTTGTCACCTAAGTGCGAATTACCTGCCTTGCCGTGCGCGCCACAGAGCACCTTCGAGCGGCTGCACGGCGTTTGAATCCACGTTGATCTCAGGCCACGCTGAACGCAGATGTTCGCCCATCGCCAGCAGTACGCGCGGAATCCTTCCGAGCACGCTACCCGTGAATGCGACGCGCGACGCATCTTCAGCCGCGCAACCAGCGGCGCGCATCTTCGAGATAACAAGGCTCACCTGCGTCGCCAGTTCCTCCCCCGCGTGGTCGAGCACGCCCTGCGCCAGCGCATCACCATCGTCCGCACAACTCGCCACAACCATTGCCAGTGAGGCAAAGTCCGGCCGCTCACGCATATTCGCCTTTGCAACGAGCGAGCCCAGGTTTTCAAGCTGCCACGCCTGCTGGATCTCACGCAGCAGGCACGACTCGACGCTGCGATCGCGTGCGCGGAGACAGGCGCGAATCGCCTCCAGGCCAATCCACATCCCCGAGCCCTCATCTCCCAGCACCGGCCCCCAGCCACCGGCGCCAACGGTAGAGCCATCCGCACATCGGCCCGTAACGTGCGATCCCGTTCCCGCAATGACAAGAACGCCCGCTCCACCGTGAAAGGCCGCGTCCAGTGCAATCTGCTCGTCGCCCGTGATGATGACGCCACCGCTCACGAGTTCACGCAGCGTCCTTTCCCCCCACCGGCGCACTTCGGTGCTTGATGAGCCGGCAAGCCCAAAACAGGTGCAGGCGATTGAGTCGCCGCCAATGCCCGCTGCGCCGAGCGCCTCGCGCACCATGGTCCGGAGGCTCTCGGTCGCCGCCTGCTCCCCTACGTTCATAATCTTGACTGTCGGTCCGGAAGACTGACCCAGCACCCGCGACTCATCCGCGACCCAGCACTCCGTCTTGGTCCCACCGCCATCCAGCGCGACAAAATAGGCCATCCGTTAACCACTCCCAACGCGCACTAAGCCAGCAGTGCGCCAAGCCCGTTATCATAACCTGCAACGTTGCTTCACGTCAGCGCACCGCAGGAGGAGTGAGCCCGCTTGCCCTGTTTCATTAACGCCCTTGCAGTTCTTCTCGTAACGCAGCGGCTCAGTGTTTTCGACCTCGTCCTTGTGGCGGTCTACCTCATCGGGATCACCCTGTTCGGCCTGCGCTTTCGTAAATCGCGCGGTGCCGCGGCCGCGGATCGTTCGCTCAAGAGCTACTTCCTCGCCGACAACACCATCCCGTGGTGGGCCATCGCGCTCTCCGTCGTCTCCGCTGAGACATCCACGCTCACGATCATCTCTATCCCCGGCGTGGCCTTTGGCGGCGATTTCGGCTTCCTCCAGGTCGTCATCGGCTACATGCTCGGCCGAGTAGTCGTCGCAGCGCTGTTCCTGCCGCGCTACTTCGCGGGCGAAATGCTCACCGCCTACCAGCTCATCGACCGCCGCTTCGGACCGACACTGCACAAGGTCACCGCCGGTCTCTTTCTTGTGACACGAGCGGCCGCGGAAGGCGTCCGCGTCTTCGCTGTCTCCATCGTCATCGGCATTGCCATCGGCACGCGCGACGTGCTCTCCATCGCTATCATCTCCGCACTGACGCTGCTTTACACCTTCGAAGGCGGAATGGCCGCCGTCGTCTGGACCGACGTCGTTCAAATGGCCATCTACGTCGGAGGCACCGTCGTCGCACTCCTCACGCTCGGCTCGCACGTGCAGGGCGGCTGGCCAGTGATTCATTCCGTCGCATCAGTCGCAGGCAAGTTTCACATGTTCAATTTCGTTTTGAACCTCACAACGACCTATACCTTCTGGGCCGGCGTCATCGGAGGAACCTTTCTCACCATGGCCTCTCACGGCACAGATCAATTGATGGTTCAGCGGCTACTGGCCGCCCGCAATCAGCGCCAGTCCACGGCAGCTCTCCTAAGTTCGGGAGTCGTCATCTTCCTGCAGTTTGCGCTCTTCCTGCTCATCGGCGCCGGCCTCTATGTCTTCTATCAGCAGCATCCGGGAACCAGCTTCCGCACGAACGACTACATCTTCCCCACCTTCATTGTGCGCGAGATGCCGATCGGCATCGCCGGCCTGCTTGTCGCTGCCATCCTCGCCGCCGCGATGTCAAACCTCTCCGCCGCACTCAATTCACTGTCCTCGACCACCGTTGTCGACTTCTATATGCGCTTTCGCCCCAATGCCGACGACCGCGAGCGCGCCATCATCGCGAAGTCATCGACTGTGCTCTGGGCGCTCGTGCTCTTCGCCATCGCAGTCTACTCGGTAAAGGCCGGCGGCAAGGGTCATGTCGTTGAGATCGGCCTCTCTATCGCCTCCGTCGCCTACGGCTGCCTCCTCGGCGTCTTTCTTCTCGGCACACTTACACGATTTGCAACAGAGCTCGGCGCCATCATCGGCATGGTCTGCGGCTTCGTTCTTAACCTCTGGATTTGGCAAGGAGCGTTCCCCGTGCATCTCGGTCCCGTCACCATCCCGCACATTGCCTGGACCTGGTACGTCCTCATCGGTGCCGCGGCAACTTTCTTCATCGGAGCTTTCACGAGCCTTTTTCTTGGAAAGCGCACGCGCAACGAACGCGCCGCTGCTGTGACTGCACTGTTACTCCTGTGCTTCTGCATTCCCGTCGCGGGCGTTTCTCAAAGGCCTCATCACCAAACCGCACCGCAGGGGCCGCCCACAATCACTGCGCCCGACTTCGCTCCCGTCTCCGCGCTCATCAACCAGGGCATCGCCGAGCATCGACTCCCCGGAGCGGTGCTGCTCATCGGTCACAGTGGCCGCATCGTCTTCGAGCACGCCTACGGCGACCGTAAGCTCGCCGGCGAGCCAGGCCTCAACGGCAGGCCCGCGCCCGCCGAGCACATGACCGAGAACACCATCTTCGACATGGCGTCGCTCTCCAAGTGCCTCTCCACCGCAACCTCCATCATGCAGCTCTACGAGCAGGGCAAGCTCACCTTCGACGAGCCGGTCGAGCAGATCCTCCCCGCATTCAACCCGGACCACGACCCTGAGCGCGCGAAGGTAACAGTGCGCATGCTGCTCACGCATACCTCCGGCGAGGCAGCCGACGTAAACCTCAAAGACCCATGGGGCCTGGCGAAGCCAGACAAAGCCGAAGGCATTCATCGCGCGCTCACCACTCCGCTGCAGTCCGCGCCCGCCGCAGTCTTCCGCTACTCCGACATCAACTTCATCCTCCTCGGCGATATCGTCGAGACGCTCTCCGGTCAACCCCTCGATGTTTACGCTCAGGAGCACATCTTCAAGCCGCTGGGCATGACCGAAACACGTTACCTTCCCATCGACAAAGCCTGCGGCCCGCACAGGGTCATCGGCGCTGCCATCGCCTGGGCTCCCGCTCCGCGCGGTCACTCGCGCCACGCCTGCCCCGCTGGCGACTGGAATACTTCCCTGCTCCCGCGCATCGCTCCCACCACCCATGATGACGAATCGAAATCCAACCCCGGTGCCAATCCGCACTTCGACATGCTCACACGCGGCACTGTGCACGATCCCACCACACGCCGCATGGGCGGAGTCGCGGGCCACGCAGGCGTCTTCTCTACAGCGCATGACGTCTCGCTCTTCGCACAGGCACTGCTCGATCGTCTCGCGGGCCGCTCTTCGAACTTCCCTCTGCTGCAATCGACACTGCTGCTGATGACCGCGCCCGAGCAGCCCGGCGCCTATGCCGGACAGCTCACACTCGCCAACACCGCCACACAATCCGCCATCGCGCGCGGCGAAAAAGGCGCGCAGCCCGGTCTCGCTCCGCACTATCCCGCAATTGGCGAGCAGGATCTCCGGGGCTACGGCTGGGATATCGACACGGCATTCTCCAAGCCGCGCGGCATGCTCTTCCCCATCGGCAGCTTCGGCCACACCGGCTTTACCGGCACCTCGCTCTGGATGGATCCGGGCTCGGACACCTACGTCGTTCTTCTCGCGAACGCGATTCATCCACGCGGTAATCCGCCAATCTCTAATCTGCGCGGCGAGGTTGCGACTGCAGTCGCGCAGGCACTACAGCTATACACCAGCGATATATCTGTCCCTCCGGGAACGAACGCCACAATGAGCGGCATCGACGTCCTCGAATCCGATCATTTCGAGGAACTCAAGAACATCGCGCTTCAGCATAACGGCGATCTCCGGCTCGGCATCCTCACCAATCAGTCCGGGGTCGACGCTCACGGCCGGCGGACGATCGACGTTCTTACCAGCGAGATGTCCAGG
>Ga0157369_10005121_pt1 | contig 15350 bp, 10 predicted proteins | sample C25metaG_FD_113461 | JGI IMG/M metagenome (GOLD analysis project Ga0157369, IMG submission 113461) | Corn rhizosphere microbial communities from Kellogg Biological Station, Michigan, USA - C2-5 metaG | ecosystem: Host-associated > Plants > Roots > Rhizosphere > Soil | place: USA: Michigan... | reverse complement strand
CGTCGTCACGCCGCAAGGCCGCCTGACCGTCAACGATGTGGGCACCTTGCACAGCGTGTGCGCCGCGGGCCAGGGCATCGCGCAAATCCTCGCGCTCGGCGCGGAATCCTTGCTCGCGAGCGGCAAGCTGGTCGAGCTTTTTCCCGAATGGGGCGACGAGCTTTATCCGCTCTACGCGCTCTATCCGTCGCGGCATCATCCGCCCGCCAAGGTGCGCGCCTTCATCGATTTCATCATTTCGCTGACGGGCGCCGCTCACGCCGAGTGAAGTGCGGGCCCAGGCTTTGCTTCCTGAGTAAGTCTTCAAGATCAGGAGAACGCCATGGCCGACCCCAAGCAAGGCAACGACAAGCCCGACGACATCGCCCATCCGCACCCCGCGGTACATAGCGACAACGAAAAGAGCAAGCTGCCGGAGCGCGGCGACGCCGACCGCGATCAGTCGCCGGCGGACCGTCCGGGTCAGAAGCCGGGTGAAGGCGAGCCGTCAGTCGGCTGAAATTAAGCGCAGGTCTGGAAGCGGCTTTGCTGCGTTGGAGCGCGCAAAGCCGCATAAATTTTTCCCTTTCCGCAGCTTTCATACAGCAGACATTTTTTCCGCTTTTTTACCGAATATTTTTTCGGCGCGATGCACTACTTTTCTGCTTGCAGCGATGTATGCGAACAAGCAGCCGGCTGCCGCCCCTTCAACAGATAACAAAGGCGACGCCCATGTCCATTCCCGTGCCCTCCGCCGAGCCAGCCAAAGTGTCGATCTGCGTGCCGACCTGCAACCGGCCGGAGCTGATCGTCGAGTGCATCGACTCGTGTCTTGCGCAGACCTACGGCAATCTGGAAATCGTGATCGGCGACGATTCAAACGATGCGCGCACCGCGCAACTGCTCGCGTCGCGTTATCCGCACGAGTTGAGCGAAGAGCGCATCCGTTATGCGAGGAACGAGCCGCCGCTTGGCCAGGCGCGCAACGTCGCGAGCCTGTTCGAGCGCGCGCTCGGCGACAAGATTCTGCTGCTTCACGACGACGACCTGCTCACCACCGACGGCGTCGAAAAACTCGTGTCGCTGTGGAAGCTGCATCCGCAACTCGATGCGGCGTTCGGCGCACAGTACGAAGCCAACCATGACGGCGCGATCGACGTCGAGGCCAGCGCGCGGCTCAACGCGGCGTTCAGGCGCACGAAGGACGCCGAAGGCTTGCAGCCGCTGCCGGGCAGAACCGGGCTCGTTCAGATGTTCCCGAACAACGGCTGGATGGCGGACGCGCGGCTCGTTAGGCACGTCGGCTATAAGGAGCAATACGGCGCGTGCTGCGACTTCGTGTTCGGCACCGAGCTGTGCCTCGCGGCGCGCGAGGTCTTTTATCTGCACGATTACGTGTCGGTGTATCGCAAGACCGCGACTTCGATTTCGCACAGCACGCGCGGGACCGCGGCGGCAGCCACGCTGAGCGCCTACGCGTTCGTCAGGAAGCTGAAGTTGCCGCCGCAGCTCGAGCCTTCGCGCAAGCTCGCGCTGCGGCGGCTCGCGCCAATCGTCGTGTCGGTGCATGCGAGGAATCGTCAGGCGCGGCTCGGGTTGAAGATCGCGCTGGGTCATCTGTTCGCGTATCGCTATGGATTCAGCGCGCGGCTTTACTACCACCTGCTGATGCTTTCGCGAGCGGCGGTGAATGCGCGCGGGCGGGCGGGGATTGCTGCGGGGGATGTGGTGATGGCGGAGACGGAGAGCGTGGTGAGGGCGAGCGCCGCAGCCACGGTTACGGCGGTGGCCGCAGCGGGCGCAGCCGGCGCCGTGGCAACGGCGGCTCCTGTAGCAGCCTTGACCGGTGAACCCGGCACAACCATCAAAGAGCTTGTCGCGGAACTCACCGCCGATACGACCGAATCGCGCTGATCGCGGCGACGTCGTCGGCGGTCGCCGACATGCGCCGTCAGCGCGTTTTCTGCTAAGCATCCTCTGCTTAGCAAAGGCGTATTTGTTGCTTGGACTCGCGCGCGCCGCTGATTACGATGAGCCGGACACGTCATCAAGTCCGAGGTGATTCGCCATGTCCGACAGTGCCTGTTTCAAGCCGCGTGTGATCGAGCCGGTCGCCGCCAATCAGCCCGAGGGATTGGGACTGGCGGTGGAATTGTGGCTCGCTCAACCCATCGACGGAATTGCCGGGCGAGCCGTGCAGATCCACCTGCGCAGCGACGCGAAGATGGCGCAGGCCGAAGCGCTGCGCGACCTTCTGCACGTACTGGGCACCGAAATCGTGGTGGCGTGAACACGCACTGAGCACGCACCTAAGCACGCACCCGAGCCCGCGCCTCGGCTCACGGTTCGTGACGCAAATACCCTTCTTTCGACGGATCGCGCATGCGCAGCGCGACGATGCCGGCGATCGCGCACATCAAGGTCACGTACCAGTAGAACATCGGTTCGCTGCCGGTCGACTTGAGCCACAGCGCCACGTATTCGGCCGAGCCGCCGAAGATCGCATTCGCCACCGCATACGAGAGGCCCACGCCGAGCGCGCGCACTTCGGGCGGGAACATTTCCGCCTTGATGAGGCCGCTGATCGACGTATAAAAGCTGACGATGGCAAGCGCCAGCACCACGAGACCGAACGCCGCATACGGGCTCGTCACGTCCTTCAGCGCATGCAGAAGCGGCACCGTGCCGATGGTCGCGAAGAGGCCGAAGCACAGCATCGAACGACGCCGGCCGATGCGGTCCGACAGCGCGCCGAACAGCGGCTGAAGCAGCATGTAGACGAAGAGCGCCGCGGTCATCACGTTGCTGGCGGTCTTCGCATTCATGCCCGCCGTGTTCCAGATACTTCTGCATATACGTGGTGAACGTATAGAAAATCAGCGAGCCGCCCGCCGTGAAGCCGAGCACCGTCATGAACGCGACGCGGTGCTGCCACAAGCCGCGCAGCGTGCCCGCTTCCTTGCGCTGACGCGTCGCGGCGGTGGTGGTTTCATCGAGCGATTTACGCAGATAGAGCGCGACCAGCGCCGCGATCGCGCCGATCACGAACGGCACGCGCCAGCCCCAGGCTTTGAGTTCCGCGGTCGAGAGCGTCTGTTGCAGGATCACCAGCACGAGGAGCGCGCACAACTGGCCGCCGATCAGCGTCACGTACTGGAACGACGCGAAGAAGCCGCGCCGCCCTTTCAGCGCGACCTCGCTCATATACGTTGCACTGGTGCCGTATTCGCCGCCCACGGAGAGTCCCTGGAACAGCCGCGCGACGAGCAGCAGCGCCGGCGCGAGCGCGCCGATCTGCGCGTACGTGGGCAGCACGGCGATCACCAGCGAGCCGCCGCACATCATGAAGACCGAGATCATCATCGCGGTACGCCGGCCGTGCTTGTCGGCGAGACGGCCAAAGAACCAGCCGCCGATCGGCCTCATCAGAAAGCCTGCCGCGAACACGCCGGCCGTGTTCAGCAATTGCGTGGTGGTGTTGCCGCTTGGGAAGAACGCGGGCGCGAAGTACAGCGCGCAGAACGAGTAGACGTAAAAGTCGAACCACTCGACGAGATTGCCCGATGAAGCGCCGACGATCGCGAAAATGCGGCGCCGCGTGTCGTGGGCGGAGGCCACGCTGTGGTCTGTGAGGTCGGTCATGTTGTCTTCCTTGTCTCTTGAACGGAGGCGACGGTCGTGGCGCCGCCTTCAGCACGCGATTTTTAGCGTGGGCGAATTTTACAGAATCGCAAGTAAAAGTTGGGGGTTTGTTGGCAAGCGCTACGGCGAGCGCCGTCGCCAGACCGGTCCCGGCACAGTTCAGAACTCATTTCCGGTTTATCCCTCGTGGTCTAATCGTGAGGTATAAATTTGACTGTTGTGGATTTATACCTTAATGCTCAATCACAGGGTATGAGGAGACGCCAGCAATGGCCAGCTTCCACAACGACGCATTGCAAACGCTGTATTCGTCCGTCACCGAGCGCGCCGGCGCACAAGGTCATATTCCCCTGCACTCTCCGGGCTCGGCGGCCCAGAAGACCGTCGACGGGAAAACGTACACCTATTGGCGCGTCTATCTGGCATCGGGAAAGCATAAGGAAACGTCGCTTGGCCGCGCAGGCGAGCCCGCTACCGAGGCTGCGCTCGAGGCGAAACTACTCGAGAGCGCGGAGATGCGCGCGCTTGCCGCCGAGGTCCAGATACTGCGCAAGGCGAACTTTGCCGCCGCGGACAACTCTTCGGCGCTCACGCTGGCAACGCTCTTCAACGCGGGCATCTTCAGCCACGGCGGAGTGCTGGCCGGCTCCCACGCCTTCGGCGCGCTTCTGAACAGCCTGGGCGTGCGGCTGCCTGCGAACTACCGGACGGAAGATATCGACATTGGCAGCGCCGGGAGCATTTCGGTGGCTATCCCCGAAGAGCGCAGCTTTCTCGACATCCTTCGTGATAGCGGCATTCCGTTTCTCGAGATGCCGGAACTGCACTCGCGAAAGCCGTCCACGTCGTTCAAGGCGCGTGGACAGCACCTCAAGGTGGACTTGCTCGTGCCGGGTACGGAAGCGTACGAGACGAAGGCCTTGCCGCACTTGCACGCCCATGCAACCGGACTTCCCTACTTCAGGTATCTGGTAATGAACCCTACGCAAGGCTTTATCCTCGGCAAGGAACACGTGGTGCCGGTCATGCTGCCCGACCCCGCCAGATTCGCGCTTCACAAGCTTGTCGTCAGCACGCTTCGCGACCCGTCGCGGGCGCTCAAGGCGGACAAGGACCGGCGGCAGGCCGCCGTGTTGATCGACGCGCTTGCGGAAAAGTTTCCAGACTGGTTGACGACAGCCGCCGACGAACTCGAGGAAAACGCGCGCAGCCGGGTCGGCACGGCGGCCACCCAGGCGCTAAACCTCGCGCCGGGCTTGTCGGAACGCGCCCGCGATTTTCTGGCTGATCTGGGTGCCCACGCGTAACTCGTGACAGGCCGCGCGCGAATCGCCTGCCAGGCTTCGACACCATAAAGACTGGCGCGCCGGCCACGACAGTGGCGGGCGCGCCCAAAAGACCCTCACGCCGTGAGACGCCCTCACGCCCTCACGGCCGGCGGCACGTAGCGGCACTCGTAACGCTTCCTGACCGTGCCGTTTTCGTCGACGCTTTCCAGATACACGTCGAACTGCCACAAGCGCGCCATGTGCTTGAGCACCTCGTCGCTATCGGACGAAAGATGCCGGTTGTCGCTCATGAAATGCCGCAGCGTCAGACTGCGGTCGCCGCGCGTATTCACCGACCACACCTGAATGTTCGGCTCGCGATGATGCATGTCGTACTGCCGCGACAACGCCTGGCGCACGTACTGATAGCCGCTGTCATCATGGATCGCCGAGACTTCCAGCGCGTCGCGCATGTCGTCGTCGAGTACCGAAAAGAGCCGCATTTCGCGGATCAGATGCGGCGACAGATATTGCGCGACGAAGCTCTCGTCCTTGAAATTGCGCATCGCGTAGTGCATGGCGGGCAGCCACGGACTGCCGGCCAGTTCCGGGAACCACTTGCGGTCTTCCTCCGTCGGGTTTTCGCAGATGCGGCGAATGTCGCTCATCATCGAAAAACCCAGCGCGTACGGATTGATGCCGCTGTAGTACGGCTTGGTGACAGGTGGCTGATAGACCACATTGCTGTGCGAATGGAGGAACTCCATCATGAAGCCGTCTTCCAGCTTGCCCTGGTTGTACATCGTGTTGAGCAGCGTGTAGTGCCAGAACGTGGCCCAACCTTCGTTCATCACCTGCGTCTGCCGCTGCGGATAAAAATACTGCCCCACTTTTCGCACGATGCGGATCACCTCGCGCTCCCACGGCTCGAGCAGCGGCGCGTTTTTCTCCGCGAAATACAGCAGGTTTTCCTGCGGCTCAGGCGGATAACGCTCCTCGATTTCCTCGGGCAGCGGCGTATGTCGCGTGGGCAGCGTGCGCCATAACTCGTTCACCTGCGATTGCAGATACGCCTCGCGTTCGCGACGCGCGGCGAATTCTTTTTCCAGCGACAGCTTCTGCGGACGCTTGTAGCGGTCCACGCCGTAGTTCATCAGCGCGTGGCACGAATCGAGCAGTTCTTCCACGCGGTCGAGCCCGAAGCGCTCCTCGCATTCCGCAATGTAATTCTTCGCGTAGACGAGGTAGTCGATGATGGCATGCGCATCCGTCCACAGCCGGAACAGATAGTTGCCCTTGAAGAACGAGTTGTGCCCATACGCCGCATGCGCGATGACGAGCGCCTGCATCGTCATCGTGTTCTCTTCCATCAGATACGCGATGCAGGGGTTCGAGTTGATCACGATCTCGTACGCGAGCCCCATCTGCCCTCGACGGTAGCTTTTTTCGGTAGAGAGAAAGTGTTTGCCGAACGACCAGTGCCGGTAATTCACCGGCATGCCGACGGACGCATACGCGTCCATCATCTGTTCAGCGCTGATGAGTTCGAGCTGGATCGGATACACGTCGAGTTCATATTGCTCCGCAACACGGGCAATATGGGAGTCGTACTCCTCGATCAACTCGAAGGTCCAGTCGGACGGGCACGGCAGAGGCCGTCTATCGGCTACGTTCATACGGACTTCCCTTTGCCCCTCGATGGGCGTTCCGGTGTGTCCCCGTGCGTCAGCGTTGTCGACTGCTCCGGCTGCGGCGGCCCGCTCTTCGTCCGCCCCTGCCTCGGCATGCCCCGACTCACGCTGCGGCACGCCTGTCCCACGCTCCGGCTGATAGCCGCGCGCTTCGTTATGCAAATGTTTGGTCGTCATGACGACGCCACCTGCTTTTCAAACAACTCGCGAAACACCGGATAGATGTCAGCCGCGGTTTCGACCTTCTTCATCGCCATATGCGGCTGGCTCAAGGCCAGTTGTGCATATTCGAGCCACAGGTTCTGCTCTTCGGGCGTCACCTGAATATACGCAAAATAGCGCACCTTCTCGAGGATGTCATCCGAGAGTATCTTGCGGCACTTCGGCGAGTCGTCGGTCCAGTTGTCACCGTCGGACGCCTGGGCGCCGTAAATGTTCCATTCAGTCGGCGAATAGCGCTCGTCCATCACCTTCTGCATCAGCTCGAGCGCGCTCGATACCACCGTGCCGCCGCTTTCGGTCGAGTGGAAGAACGTGTCTTCGTCGACCTCCTCGGCGCGCGTGTGGTGGCGGATGAACACCACCTCGATCTTTTCGTAATTGCGCTTGAGAAACAGATAAAGAAGGATGAAGAAGCGCTTGGCGAGATCCTTGCGTTGCTCGTCCATCGAACCGGACACATCCATCAGACAGAACATCACGGCCTGGCTCGACGGCGTGGGCTGCTTCACGCGGTTCACGTAACGCAGGTCGAACGGGTCGATAAACGGAATGCGCCAGATGCGCCCGCGCAGATGGTGGATCTCGTCTTCGAGCAGCTTGATTTCTTCGCGGCGATCGTCGGGGTCGGCCTTCAGCACCTCGAGTTGCCGCTCCATTTCGTGCAACTGGTTGACGAGCGGCGCACCGAGCGCGATGCGGCGGCCAAGCGCGCTGCGCAGCGAACGGACCACGTCGATGTTGTTCGGCGTGCCTTCGGCCGCCCAGCCCGCGCGGATGCTCTTCCATGTGGGCACGGCCATCAGATGGGTTTTGACGAGCCGCGGCAGTTCGAGATCGTCGAAGAAATACTGCATGAATTCTTCGCGGCTCAGCTCGAACACGAAGTCGTCCTGACCTTCGCCTTCGTTGCTCGCCTGACTGCCGCCGCCTCCGCCGCCACCGCCTTGCGGCCGCTGAATCTTGTCGCCGCGGATGTAGTCGGAGTTGCCTGGATGCACCATTTCGCGCCGGCCGCCCGGTCCGTGCCGGAACGACGGCTCCGCGATGTCCTTACGCGGAATGGTGATGCTCTGGGTGTTCTGAATGTCTTTAATGCTGCGGTCGCGCACCGCTTCCGAAACGGCGCGACGAATGTAGTTCTTGACGCGGCGCAAAAAACGCTCGCGATTTGCAATGCTTTTGTTCTTGCCTGCCAACCTGCGGTCGATGATTTGATGAAGCACGCCCGGTCTCCCATACTGCCCAAATTCGGGTGCGCGAGACGCACGCTGGATGGCCCGATGCTATGTCCATGCAGCTTGCGGCTCGCAGGGTGCTCGCGCGGTCGGACCGCGCGAGCGGCACGCAGTGCGTATCATGACGACTTGCGCACGCGCAGATACCAGTCACACAGCAAGCGCACCTGCTTCGGCGTGTAGCCCTTCGCCACCATCCGGTTGACGAAGTCTTCGTGCTTGCGCTGTTCTTCCGCCGAACCTTTGGCGTTGAACGAAATGACCGGCAACAGTTCCTCCGTATTCGAGAACATTTTCTTTTCGATCACGACGCGCAGCTTTTCGTAGCTGATCCACGCAGGATTTTTCCCTGCATTCGCAGCACGCGCGCGCAGCACGAAGTTCACGATCTCGTTGCGGAAGTCCTTCGGGTTGCTGATGCCCGCGGGCTTCTCGATCTTCTCCAGCTCGGCATTGAGCGCCGCGCGGTCGAAGCTCTCGCCGGTGTCGTGATCGCGGAACTCCTGATCCTGAATCCAGAAGTCCGCATACGTCACATAGCGATCGAAAATGTTCTGCCCATATTCGGAGTACGACTCGAGATACGCCGTCTGGATCTCCTTGCCGATGAATTCCGCGTAACGCGACGCGAGCACGTCTTTAATGAACGACAGGTACTTCTGCTCGGTTTCCGGTGGGAACTGCTCGCGCTCGATCTGCTGTTCGAGCACGTACATCAGATGCACCGGATTGGCCGCGACTTCGGTCGAATCGAAGTTGAACACGCGCGACAGAATCTTGAACGCGAAGCGGGTCGACACGCCGGTCATGCCTTCGTCGACGCCCGCGAAGTCGCGGTATTCCTGGTACGACTTCGCCTTCGGATCGGTGTCCTTCAGATTCTCGCCGTCGTAGACCTGCATCTTCGAGAAGAGGCTCGAATTCTCGGGCTCCTGCAAGCGCGTGAGCACCGACATTTGCGCCATCATCTTCAGCGTGCCGGGCGCGCAGACAGCATTAGCCAGCGACGAATTGCGCAACAGCTTCTCGTAGATCTTGATCTCTTCCGAATAGCGCAGGCAGTACGGCACCTTCACGACGAAAATCCGGTCGAGCAAGGCTTCGTTGTTGCGGTTATTGCGGAAGGCTTTCCACTCCGACTCGTTCGAGTGCGCGAGGATCACGCCGTCGAAAGGAATCGCGCCGAAGCCTTCCGTGCCCTTGAAGTTGCCTTCCTGGGTCGCGGTGAGCAGCGGGTGCAACACCTTGATCGGCGCCTTGAACATTTCGACGAATTCGAGCAGGCCCTGATTCGCGAGACACAGGCCGCCGGAGTAGCTGTAGGCGTCCGCATCGTCTTGCGCGTATTGCTCGAGCTTGCGAATGTCGACCTTGCCGACGAGCGAGGAGATGTCCTGATTGTTCTCGTCGCCCGGCTCCGTTTTGGCGATGCCGATTTGCCGCAGGATGGACGGATAGCGCCGCACCACGCGGAACTTGCGGATGTCGCCGTTGTACTCGTGCAGGCGCTTGACCGCCCACGGGCTCAGAATGCTTTTCAGGTAGCGGCGTGGTATGCCGTATTGCTCTTCGAGGATCGGACCGTCCTCGTCGTAATCGAACAAACCGAGCGGCGATTCGTTCACAGGCGAGCCCTTGATCGCGTAGAACGGCACGCGCTCCATGAGCTGCTTCAGACGTTCGGCGATGGACGATTTACCGCCGCCGACCGGGCCCAACAGATACAGAATCTGCTTCTTTTCTTCGAGCCCCTGGGCCGAGTGCCGGAAGTAGGCGACCACCTGCTCGATCACCTCCTCCATTCCGTAGAACTCACGGAATGCGGGGTATACCTTGATGACCTTGTTCGCGAAGATGCGCGACAGGCGCGGATCGTTGCGAGTGTCGATCTGTTCGGGTTCTCCGATTGCCGTCAACATGCGTTCGCCAGCCGTGGCGTACGCGGCGGGATTGTCTTTGCAGAGCGCGAGGTACTCCTCGAGCGAGAGTTCGTCCTCTCGCGTTTTCTCGAAGCGGGTCGCGAAACTGCTGTAGATATCCATGCTACCTCCTCGCCGAAGTCTAGACCGATGTCGTGCGCGGCGCGCTATTCGGAAACGACATCGCTCGAATTCATCCTAAACCCTTTTAAATTTTTTTTCACGAACTACGTTGCGAAAATCGCGCCGTGCGGGCCTCCCGACATTCATCACTTGGAAACACCGTTTCGACCACCTACAATCTTGCGCGTCGAACAGTGCCGCGAACGTTGCTTGACGACCTCGCTTCACAGTGTCGCTTCACTACTTCTTTGACGGCACTCATCAGCAGTTACATTCACGCGTTGCCTGCACACGCACGTCGCGTACCTTGAAGCCTCGCATCAGCCGCACATCGCGCATTTTCGCGCTACGTCCCCACTCTTTTCTGCTTTCGCCTCTTGCTTCCTTAACGCTTTGACACGCATTTGGTCTACCTGTGTGCGCATCTGTTACACGTCGATCGACCAAAGTTGCAAGCGGCGTTCGGCGTCGCACGTTCATGCAGTTCGTCCATGCACGCGAGCTTTTGTTCCATCACATCGCTGCGCATGCTTTGCTATCAATGCGATGCTTCACATGCTTTGCATAACCGCGTCGACGGCATGGTCGGCTTTGCTCCGCTTTACGTTGTCGATGCCTCGTTGAACTGTCGTTCAACTTTGTTAACTGGATAACGGCGCGGCGCGCAACCGCTTCAATAGGGTATACGGCTAAGGAGTCCTCGGCGACGCGTCAAATGTAAAACGGCCGCCCGTGGGCAGCCGCTTGATGATGAGTTTGTAATGCGCCGTTACAAGGACGGCGTCGAAAGAAATGCAGCGCTGTGTCACATGACACAGTGTCGCGCAATCAGGTCAGTTCGATCTCGACCTCTCCGAGTCCGTCGATGTGGCCGCGCACGATGCCCGGCTTTCCCACTTTATGCGCACCGACGTAAGAGCCGGTGGTCAGCGTCCATTCCGGTTCGATCGTGATGCCCATGGCGGCGCAATGGTTGACGAACCACACCAGCAATTCGCGTGGATCGCCGGCCGGATTGCCGGTGGCGTCGGGCACGAGCGACTCGCCGTCGAAGCTCAGTTCCAGTTCCGGCGACACGAAGTCGAAGCCGCGCGCGAGCCCCGCATACGGGACCGGATGACCGGTGACGAGCGCCCCGTTGTTTTGCGCGTCGGCGAGTTGAGCGAGCGGCGCGATGTTCGGCCATTCGGCGAAGCGGCTATCGACGATTTCAATGGCCGGCAGCACCACGCCGACGAGCGCGAGCACCTCGTCGCGCGTATAGGCGCGGCTGCGCGGCTCGATGACCTCGGTGAAACGGAACGCGATCTCCAGCTCGACGAGTACGCGAAAGAAGCCCGCATGCTCGACGCGCGCCGGCGAAGCCCGCACCAGCGAAGCCGGGATCGGCGCGCCCGAGGTCGATCCGCCGGGCGCCTTCGCGCCGATCTTCCACGCGCCGGTGGAGTCGCCGAGGCCTGCTATGACCGCCTGCTGGATCGCATACGCGGTCGCGGCGTCGGGCGGGAACTGTTCGGAGGGCAGCCCGTCGATCGGGCGATGCTGCCGGCGTGCTTCGACGAGGCGATGCGCGAGGTCGTGTGGCGTCATGTCGGTCCTTTGTGGCTGGCGCATTGAACGTGCGTTTGAAGCATGAGAAGCGTGAGAAGCGTGAGGGCGAGCGGCTGGCCGGCTGACCGGCTGACCGGCTGACCGGCTGACCGGCAAGCGTGACGTGACGTGGAGCGCGATGCACTGGTCGGGCGCGGCGCCGACTTGCACACTGCCGCTTTGCCAACCCGTGCTTCGCCGGCGATCCGGTTACGAATTACCGTCACCCGCCCGTCAATGTACCGGATCGCGAGGCTCGCCAGGGCGCCCGCCGCTTCGCAAATGCGACTTAATGCGCACGCCATAAAAAAAGACCGCGGCTGCGTCAGCAGGCGCGGTCTTTTCGTTGCTGTCTTCAATATAGGCGGCTCGGGCGTCGTGACGTCGATTCAGACGCCGTCGCGCCGGGAACGCCGGTTGCACGGCGCCTGTCCGGCGCTCGCGCAGCCGTGCGGCAAACGCCGCGGATGCCGTCAGAACGTTTCCCAGTCCTGATCGCTGCCGGCGCTGACGACGGCGGCGGACTTCGCCGGCGCGCGCGGAGCCGGCGCGGCTTTCGGTGCCGCAGGCGCCGAGGCGGCGGCCGGAGCGTGCGCAGCCGTCACGGGCTGCGCAGGGGCTGCTGCGGCCGCACGCGGCGCGGCGGCTGAGCGTGCGTGGGCGACGGTCCGGGAAACTGCCCGCGGCGCAGCAGAGACGGCACGCGCAGGCGTCGGCGTGTGCTTCGCCAACGAACCGCCCGACGGCTTGCCTTCGTCGCTGAGCTGGAACACGGCAACCGCGCCGCGCAGCTTGTCCGCCTGATCTTCGAGCGACGACGCTGCCGCCGCCGCTTCCTCGACGAGTGCGGCGTTTTGCTGCGTGACTTCGTCCATCTGCGTGACGGCGCGCGCAACCTGGTCGATGCCGCTGCTCTGCTCTTCCGACGCCGCGGCGATTTCCCCCATGATGTCGGTCACGCGCTGCACCGCGCCGATGATTTCGTTCATCGTGCGGCCGGCCTGATCGACGAGCGCCGAGCCCGATTGCACGCGGTCGACCGAGGTGTCGATCAATTCCTTGATTTCCTTCGCCGCCGCCGACGATCGCTGCGCGAGGCTGCGCACTTCGCCCGCCACGACCGCGAAGCCGCGCCCTTCCTCGCCGGCCCGCGCCGCTTCCACGGCCGCGTTGAGCGCGAGGATGTTGGTCTGGAACGCGATGCCTTCAATGATCGAAATGATGTCGGCGATCTTCGCCGAGCTCTGGTTGATCTCGCCCATCGTACCGACGACCTGGCCGACCACCGCGCTGCCCTTGTTGGCGATTTCCGACGCATTGGCCGCGAGCGCGCTCGCCTGACGCGCGTTGTCCGCGTTCTGCTTCACGGTGCCGGTCAGTTCTTCCATGCTCGACGCGGTTTCCTGCAACGCCGACGCCTGCTCTTCGGTGCGCGAGGACAGGTCGATGTTGCCGGCGGCGATCTCGCGCGTGGCAGTCGCAATCGATTCGCTGCCGCCGCGCACCGCGCGTACCGTTTCGATGAGACTGCGCTGCATCTTCGAGATGCCTTCCAGTATCTGGCCCATCTCGTCGCGTGAGCTGACGACGACCTGGCGGCGCAGATCCCCTGCGGCGATCGCGTCGAAATGGTCGAGCGCCTCGGCGAGAGGCCGTGCGATCGCGCGGCTGAGCGCCACGTACGAGAGCAACGCGGCGAGGATACCGGCAATCAGCGCGCCGATGCTGACCATGCGGAACATATGGAAGTTCGATTGCGCGTCATCGTAGCCGGCTTGCGCCAGCTCGAACTGATATTTGCGCAGTGCGTCGTCGGAGGTCGCCAGTTCGTTGTAGGCGCTTTGCAGAAGCTTGGCACCGTCGATCAGCTTGCTCTGGTCGCTCGCCGCGACCACCGCGGCGAACGCGTCGGCCCGCTGGTGCAGCGCGTCGCGCTTGCTGACCACGTCGCGCGCGAGACGGTCCTCGTCGGCGTCGCGCGGCAGATCCATATACTTTTTCCACCACATGTCGGAGGTCGTGCGCATCGAGCGCGCGCGTTCCAGCGTCGGCGCGCTTTCCGGCGTCCCGATCATGAAGGCCGCGCGATCGAGCGCGAGACGCTCGCGCGCCGCATACAGTTCGGCGTTGCCGATGTTCACGGCGCTCGGCATCGAATTCGTGAAGGTTTCCTGGTAGGCGTCGTTGGAACGGCTCATGCCGAACAGCCCGAACGCGCCGATGCCCAGCAGCAAGGCGGCGAGAAAAGCCATCGTGAGGCCAATGCGGGCCTTGATCGAAATGCCCTTGTTCAACATAAAGTGTCCTGTGCTTGAGAGGCTGCTTTGCAGCAATAAAAGTCCGATAACGGCCCGCGCGCGGTTGGTTGTTATTGGTTTCGTCGGCGCCCTGATAGCCGCATTAACGGCAGTTGCGATGCGGACTTGAAGTTTTTATACGTCTGAGGAAAGGCGGGAGATGAGGCGGAAAGAGTTACAAGGTGGGTGGGAGGATGGCTGAGCGGGGGGGGCGGTAGTTGCAAGGCTGCGCAGGGACAAGCTGGGAGCGACGGACGAATGCAGCTTGCCGCGAGGCGTCTGCGGCTCGAGCGGCAATGTGAGGGCTTTGAGTTGCGGGAAAGGAGACCTGCGGCTTGGGCCGCGCGTCTACGGCTCGGGCGGCAATGGCGAGTTTAAGCGGGCAAGCTGGCCCGCGCGCGCTTGGGCGCACCGGGTCTGCGCTGCGCAGCCGAACCCGAGCCTTTGAACTACCAGGAAGAGACCAGGCGAGCGCAGTTCAGCGTCGCCCCCAACAACCTACCCGCCCAACTCCGCCCGCGTCGGAATCGAAGGCTGAGCGCCGGCGCGCGTCACCGACAGCGCCGCGGCGCGCTGCGCGAAGCGGATCGCCGCATCCACGTCCGCGCCTTCCGCAAGCTGCGCGGCGAATCCGCCGATGAACGTGTCGCCGGCCGCCGTCGTATCGACGGCTTCGACCTTCGGCGCGTCGTACAGCACAGGCGCCGCGCCTTCGAGCGCCGCCTGCACGCCGCGCGGGCCGAGCGTCACCAGGACATTGCGCGCGCCCGCCGCGCGCAGCACGGCAGCGGCCGTCGCCGCTTCTTCGGGCGAGCCGACCGGCAAGCCGGTGAGCGTCGCGGCTTCCAGCTCGTTCGGAATCAGATAGTCGATCAGCGGCAGCCACTCGGCGGGCAGCGGCCCGGTGGCCGGCGCCGGGTTCAGAATGACCGTCTTGCCGAGCCGCCGCGCCGCGGCAAGCGCCGCGTGCACCGTGGCGAGCGGCGTTTCGAGCTGGCAGATCACCACGTCGGCGGCAGCCAGCACCGCTTCGTGGCGCGCGATCGTCTCAGGCGTCACCTCGCCGTTGCTGCCGGCGACGATCACAATCGCGTTCTGACTCGCGTCATCGACGACGATCAGCGCCACGCCCGTCGCCTCGCGCCCGGTTTCGAGCGCCGCGCAGTCGATGCCTTCCGCCTCCAGCCCCGCGCGCAATTGCGCGCCGTTCGCATCGGCGCCGACGCAGCCGAGCATCGACACCTGCGCGCCGAGCCTCGCCGCGGCCACCGCCTGGTTGCCGCCCTTGCCGCCCGCGACCTGCGCGAAGGTGCGGCCGGCCAGCGTTTCGCCGGGATGCGGCAGACGCGGCGCGCGCGCCACCAGATCCATGTTCAGACTGCCG
>Ga0157369_10005120_pt1 | contig 15350 bp, 12 predicted proteins | sample C25metaG_FD_113461 | JGI IMG/M metagenome (GOLD analysis project Ga0157369, IMG submission 113461) | Corn rhizosphere microbial communities from Kellogg Biological Station, Michigan, USA - C2-5 metaG | ecosystem: Host-associated > Plants > Roots > Rhizosphere > Soil | place: USA: Michigan... | reverse complement strand
CCCGTCCAACAACATGTCCAACGCGCGAGCCCGCGCATCCAACGAAGCATGAGAGACCACCAGCAACACCCTCCAGAACGAAACCGTCCCGAGGTGTTGCACTCACCATCTGAAGCCGCCGGCCCCGGAAGGTCGAAGTGCGACCCCTCACGGGCGGGAAGGTCGAAGTGCGACCCCTCACGGGCGGGAAGGGCGATTTGCGACCCCTCACGGGCGGGGAGCGACGGGTACGGGCACGGCCACGGCCATGGGCTCGGGCCTCGCCACGGCCACGACCACGCGCTCGGGCGGTCGCATCCTCCTGCGCAACGGCCTCGTTGAAGTCGCCATCGACGCCGACGGCCTCTTCAGCTCTGTGCGCGACCTCGTCGCCGACCGCGAGCTCATTCCCGCGGGCACCCGAGGCAACCTGCTGCAGCTGCACCGGGATGTTCCGAGCGCATGGGACGCCTGGGATCTCGACGCCAGCTACTCGCGCCTCGTCACCGACCTCACCGAGGCCGACAGCGTGGAGATCGCCGGCACCGCCACCTGCACCACGACCGGCACCACTACCGCCACCGGCACCGCGGCCATGGCCGCCACCGGCACCGACGCCGGCACCGCCACCGGCACCACGACCACTACCGCCACCCGCACCACGACCGGCACCACCACCGCCACCGGCACCACGGCCACGACCCGCACCACAACCGGCACCGCCACCGCCGCCGGCACCGCGAGCGTCCGCATCGAGCGCAGTTTCGGCGCCTCGCGCATCTCCCAGGTCGTCTCGCTGGCTCCCGGACGCGCCACCATCGACCTCGCCTTCACCATCGACTGGCACGAACGGCAGAAACTGCTGAAGCTCGCCTTCCCCCTCGACGTGCACGCCGACCGCGCCGCGTCCGAGATCCAGTTCGGTCACGTGTTCCGGCCCACCCATGCGAACACCTCCTGGGACGCCGCCCGCTACGAGACGGTCGCCCACCGCTGGGTGCACGTCGGCGAGCCGGGCTACGGGGTCGCGGTCGCGAACGACTCGACCTACGGTCACGACATCGCTCGCACAACGGATGCCGCCGGTCACCCGGCCACGACGGTCCGGCTCTCGCTGCTGCGCGCGCCGCTCTACCCCGACCCGGACGCCGACCAGGGCGAGCACGCCCTCCGCGTCTCGATCGGCGTTGGTGCCGGGATCCCGGAGGCCATCGCTGAGGGTTACCGACTGAACCTGCCGCTCCGCACCCTCGCGGGCGTCGCCCACCCGGACGTCGAACCGCTGCTCCACGTCGACAATCCGGCCGTGGTGATCGAGGCGGTCAAGCTCGCAGAGGACCGCAGCGGCGACGTCGTGGTGCGCCTCTACGAGGCGCACGGTTCCCGGGCGCGTGCCACGCTCATCCGCTCGTTCGACGCCGCCGAACCCGTCGAAACCGACCTGCTCGAGCGGGCGCTGGCCGAGCCCCGGGCCCACTTACGCAGCGAGGGCACGGCGACCGCGCTCGAGCTGCGCCCCTTCCAGCTCGTCACGTTGCGCTTCGGCCGCTCCGGCTGAGCCGATCGGCCTCTCGGGTCTTGGCCGCGCCGGGTCGATCGCCCTAGAGTGATCGCCACCATCCCGCACTCAGGAGAAGCCATGTCCCTCGTTCGCGTGCACAACTTCTCGGTCTCCCTCGACGGTTTCGGCACCGGCGAGGGCCAGACCCTCGACGCTCCGTTCGGCCACGCGGGCTCGCGGCTCATGGAGTGGGCCTTCCAGACGCGCACGTTCCGTGAGATGGGCCTGCCCGGCACAACCCCGGGGTCGCTCGGGGTCGACGAGGCGTTTGCCAGCAGCTGGGCGCCGCGGATCGGCGTCGAGATCATGGGCCGCAACAAGTTCGGTCCCCAGCGCGGCCCCTGGGAGACCGAGGAGTGGAAGGGATGGTGGGGTGACGACCCGGTCTTCCACACGCCGGTCGTCGTGCTGACCCACCACCCTCGGCCGACGCTTGAGATGCAGGGCGGCACGACCTTCCACTTCGTCGACGCCGAGCCCGCGGCAGCGCTCGAGCGGGCGCGCGCCCTGGCCGGCGACCTCGACGTGCGGATCGGCGGCGGCGTGAGCACCGTGCGGCAATTCCTCGAGGCCGACCTGATCGACCACATGCACATCGTGCTCGTGCCCATCGTGCTGGGTCGCGGCGAGCGCCTCTGGGACGGACTCGAAGCACTCGAGCAGCGCTTCGACATCGAAGCGACCCCGTCGCCCTCCGGGGTGGTTCACCTCATCTTCACCCGCCGCGCCCGGTAGGCGGGCGGGCGGCCTCCACGAGCAGCCCGCCGCGCACGATAGGCGGGCCGGCGGGTTACACGAGCAGCCCGCCGCGCGGCAGGCGGGCCGGCCGGTTACACGAGCAGCCCGCCGCGCACGGTAGGCGGGCGGGCGAGCGGGTTACACGAGCAGGCCGCCGCGCCCGATAGGCGGGCGGGCGGGTTACACGAGCAGCCCGCCGCGCACGGTAGGCGGGCCGGCCGGTTACACGAGCAGCTGGTGCTTGGCGAGGTCGCGGTAGAGCGGCGTCGACCGCACCAGCTCGGAGTGCGTGCCGGTTCCGACGACCTGCCCGTGGTCGAGCACGACGATCTGGTCGGAGTCGACGACCGTCGACAGCCGGTGGGCGATCACGATCAGGGTGCGGTTCTCGGCCACGGCATCGATCGCCGCGCGCATCTTCTGCTCATTCACGCCGTCCAGGCTCGACGTCGACTCATCAAGCAGCAGGATCGGCGGCGCGGCCAGCAACGCACGCCCGATGGCGAGACGCTGGCGCTCGCCGCCGGAGAGCATCACGCCGTCCTCGCCGACGGCAGCGTCGAGGCCGGCCGGGTCGCGCTCAAGAACCTCAGTGAGGTTCACGGCGTGCAGCACGGCGATGCACTCCTCGTCGGTGGCATCGGGCGAGGCGAGGGTGAGGTTGTCGCGGATCGACCCGGCCAGCACGGGCGCATCCTGCTCGACATACCCGATCTGCCCGCGCAGTTGCGTGCGATCCAGCGAACGGATGTCGATTCCCCCCAACCGCACGACGCCGGCGGTCGGGTCGTAAAAGCGCTCGATCAACGCCAGAATCGTGCTCTTGCCGGCGCCGGATGGGCCGACGAGCGCCGTGCGGAGGCCGGTCGGGGCGGAGAACGAGACGCCGCGGAGCACCTCCCGGCGGGGTGCGGCGGCGTCCGCGTCGGAACCGGCGGCGGCGTCGGAACCCGCAGCGGCGTCGTCGGAACCGGCGGCGGCGTCGGAACCGGCGGCGGCGTCGGAACCCGCGTCGGAACCGGCGGCGGCGGCGTCGGCTGGGCCGGAGGCATCCGTCGCCGCGTCGGCGGGCGCTGCCGACGCGTAGGCGAAGTGCACGTCGTCGAAGGTGATGGCGGCCTCGGTGTCGCCGGCGGGCAGGGCGGACAGCGGAGCAAGATCGCGGTCGGACTCGTCTTCACTCGGAAGGTTGATGATCTCCTCGATGCGGCCGAGCGCGCCGAGCGCGGAATTGACCGAGGTGACGGCGCCGAAGGCCTGGCCGAGCGGCATGATCATCATGAACAGGAAGATGATGAACGCGACCAGGTTCGCCACGCTGATCGCACCGCTGGCGACGCGGAAGCCGCCGACGCCGAGCACGACGAGGAACGACACCTGCATCGCGATGCCGGCGATGGGCACGACGAGCGCCGAGATCTTCGCGACCCGGATGCCCATGTGCCAGGCGCCGCGGGCGTCGGCCTCGACGGCCGCGATCTCGCGCTCGGTGGCGTTCGAGGCGCGCACGGTGCGCACCGCGCTTATCGACCGCTCGACGCTGGAGGCGAGTTCGCCGACCTTCGCCTGCGCGGCGTGGCTGGCCACCCGGATGCGCGCCGACAGCAGCACGACCGCGACCACCGAGACGGCGATCACGAGCACGGTCAGGCCAAGCAGCACCGGGTCGATGATGAGCATCGCGATCAGGGCGCCGATGAAGGTGAGCGAGCCGCCGATCGCCTCGACGAGACCCTGCGTGAGCACGGCGCGCAGCAGTGTGGTGTCGGAGCCGACGCGCGAGACCAGGTCGCCGGTGCGCCGGGTGTCGAACTCGGAGATCGGGAGGTGCAGCATCCGCCGGATCAGGCGCCGCCGGCTGGAGAGCACGACGCCCTCGCCGGTGCGCTGCAGCAGGTAGTGCTGGTAGCCGCTGATGAAGCCTGAGACGACGACGAGCGCGATGAGGGCCCAGACCAGCGCGCCCAGCGCGTGACCCTTGCCGACGATGTCGATCACCCGGCTGACCAGGAGCGGCTGCGCGAGGTTGGCGGCCGCGCCGAGGATGCTGAGCACCGCGACGAAGCCGAGCACCTTCTTGTGCTCGAACAGGTAGGGGAGCAGCTGGCCGAAGCGGGCGCGGGGGCCGGCCGCGTCGCGCGCGCGCCGCTCGGCGCGGCTCAGGCGGCCGGGTGTGGCGGCGGGAGGGGGCGGGGTGGTGCGGCTGCCCGTGTCGGCAGCGGATGCCGTGGTGCCGCGGGTGCCGCGTGTTCCGCCGGTGGTGGCGGTTCCGCCGGTTCCCCGGGCCCCGCCGGTGGTGCCGGGTCCGCCGGTTCCCCGGGCCCCGCCGGTGGTGCCGGGTCCGCCGCTGGTGGCGCTCGTGGCGCCGGGTGTTGTGCTCGTGCTGGTGCTCACTGACAAAGCTTAACGCTTGCTAATTTGTTGTTCTCTGGGAGCGGCATCCGCTCGAACTGTCGCGCCCGACATGTTGCCAGTTCAGGAAGGACGGCACCGCGGTTGTGCCGGTTCCGCACTGGTCCGCGGAGCGCCGGTGGGACGATCAAGGGTTTTCCTGAACTGGCAACGGGAGGCGGGCGAGAGGGGGCGGTGCGGAACGCGACAGGGCGCCGCGACCGGAAGTCGCGACGCCCTGCAGGAGGCGGGAGCCTACTTGTTGATGTCCACGTCCTTGGTCTCCTTGCCGAGCAGGAGCGCGATCAGGGTGATGAGGCCCATGGCGGCGAGGTAGACGCCGACCAGGAACGGGCTGCCGTTGCCGACCTGCCACAGCCAGACCGCGATGAACGGGGCGACGGCTGCGCCGAGGATCGAGCTGACGTTGTAGGAGACGCCGGACCCGGTGTAGCGCACGTTGGTCGGGAACAGCTCCGGGAGCAGGGCGCCCATCGGGCCGAAGGTCATGCCCATCAGCGCGAAGCCGAGGATGAGCCAGGCCATGACGCCGACGAAGCCGGCCGAGAGGAGCGGCACCCAGACGAGACCGAACACGATGATGCCCGCGGTAACCCAGATGAGCGTCTTGCGGCGCCCGAACTTGTCGGCCCACGGGCCGGAGAGCAGCGTGAAGATGCCGAAGAACACGACGCCCACGATCAGCATGAGCACGAACTGGTTGTAGCTGTAGCCAAGGCCCGGGAGCTTCGACGCGTCGGTCGGCTCCTTCGGGGCGCGGCCGTAGCTCAGCGAGTAGGTGGTCATCAGGTAGAACAGCACGTAGGTGGCAAGCATGAAGAACGTGCCCAGAATGAGCTGGCGCCAGTGGCTGCGCACGGCCGCGGCGAGCGGCAGCTTGACGACCTTGCCGGCGGTGACGGTGTTCGAGAACGCGGGGCTCTCGACCAGGCGCAGGCGCACCCAGAGTCCCACGATGACCATGACGGCCGAGAACAGGAACGGAATGCGCCAGCCCCAGGCCAGGAACGCGTCGGAGGGCTGGGTCGGGTCATCCGAGGGCAGCACCGCGGCGATGATCAGGAACAGGCCGTTGGCGATGATGAAGCCGATCGGGGCGCCCATTTGGGGGAACGTGCCGTACCAGGCGCGCTTGCCCTCAGGGGCGTTCTCGGTCGCGACCAGGGCCGCGCCGCTCCACTCGCCGCCGAGCGCGAAGCCCTGGGCCAGGCGCAGCACGACGAGCAGGAACGGGGCCAGCCAGCCGACGGTGACGTAGGTCGGCAGCACGCCGATCAGGAACGTCGCGATGCCCATGGTGAGCAGCGCAGCGACGAGCGTGGTCTTGCGCCCGACCTTGTCGCCCAGGTGCCCGAAGAACACCGACCCGAGCGGGCGGGCGACCATGGCGGCGCCGAACACGGCGAAGGAGGCCAGCAGGGCCGTCGTCGCGTTGCCGGTGGGGAAGAACAGGTGCGGGAAGACGAGCACGGCAGCGGTCGCGTAGACGTAGAAGTCGTAGAACTCGATGGTCGTGCCGATGAGGCTGGCGAGAACGACACGGCCGCGAGGGTTCGCGGGCGATGCCCCCACCACGGGCACGGATGCGGTTGAAACTGACATAGAGGAGGTGCGGCTTTCAGGAGAAGGACATGAAATGGCACGGATGCGAGCGCGTCGGTCAGGCGGGACGGGCACGGTGCGAAGACGGCGGCGCCTTGTGGGAGCCGGAAAGTAGCATAAGCGAGCTGGGAACAGGCGCCGAATCGAGCATCCGAAGTGTTCTGTCAGGTTGGATAGGCTGACGGCATGAACACTCTCTTCAACGTGCTGCACGTCGTCGCCGCCGTTTTCATCGTCGGCCCGATGGCGATCCTCCCGATGACCGCGATGCGGGCGGTGCGGGGCGGGAACGCGCAGCAGGTCGCGCTGCTGGCCAAATCGACGAACGTGTTCAGCCTGCTGTCGCTCATCGTCGCACTGCTGGGCTTCGGCCTGGTGGGAATGGCCGACGAGAAGTACAACCTGTCGGTCACCACGCCCTGGGTGCTGTGGTCGATCATCCTCTACGTCATCGCGCTCGGGCTCACCCTGTTCCTGGTGGTGCCCACCATGCGCCGCGCCGCCGACGCCCTCGAGGGCGCCGCAGCGGGGTCCGGCGATGCCCGCTACCCGGCGATCGCCGCCGGCAGCGGGGTGGCGTCGCTGCTCCTCGTGGTCGTCGTGGTGCTCATGGTCTGGAAGCCGTAGCCGCGCTGCTGTCGTGTGTGCGGCGGGGCCGGGTCAGAGCGCCGGGCGCAGCTCCGCAAGCACGCGCGCGGTCGCGATGGCGGCCAGCGCCGCCTCCTGCCCCTTGTCCTCCTTCGAGCCCGGCAGACCCGCCCGGTCGAGTCCCTGCTGCTCGTCGTCGAGGGTGAGCACGCCGAACCCCACGGGCTTGCCGGTGTCGAGGGCGACGCGGGTGAGGCCATCCGTTGCCGCCGCCGACACGTATTCGAAGTGGGGCGTGCCGCCGCGGATGATGACGCCCAGCGCGACCACGGCATCCGCCCCGCTTTCAAGTGCCGCCTTGCAGGCGACCGGGAGCTCGAAGCTGCCCGGCACCCGCACCAGCGTGTAGTCGGCGCCGGCGGACTCGAGGGTGCGGGTGGCGCCGGCGATCAGGCCGTCGCTGATCGCCTCGTGCCACTGGCCGGCGACGACGACGATGCGGAGGCCGGTGCCGTCGGTGTTGATGTCGGGGGTTCCTGCGCCGCTCATAATGTGGTTCCTCTCAGGATGTCTTCTTCACGGATGTGGTGGCCCATGCGGTCGCGTTTGACCGCGAGGTAGCCCTCGTTCTGCGGGCTGACGCCCACGACCAGGGGTTCGCGCTCGGTCACGGTGACGCCGTGCTGCTCCAGCGCCCGCACCTTGAGCGGGTTGTTGGTCAGCAGACGGATGCCGGTCACACCGAGATCGTCGAGGATCGCCGCCGCTGCCCCATAGTCGCGCGAATCGGCCGGGAGCCCGAGCGCGAGGTTGGCGTCGAGGGTGTCCAGGCCGTCCTCCTGCAGCTTGTAGGCGCGCAGCTTGTTGATCAGGCCGATGCCGCGCCCCTCGTGCCCGCGCAGGTAGACGACGACACCGCCGGCGACCTGGATGCGGTCGAGTGCGGCGTCGAGCTGCGGGCCGCACTCGCACTTGAGCGACCCCAGGGCCTCGCCGGTGAGGCACTCGGAGTGCACCCGCACGAGGGCGCCCTCGTGCGGATCCCCGGCGATGATCGCCAGGTGGTCGGCGCCGGTCATGCGGTCGCGGTAGGCGCGGATGCGGAACGGCCCGTGGGTCGTCGGCACCCTCGTCTCGACCTCGAAGTCGACCCGTGACCCCTCGTTCACGGCGACGGGGGAGCCCGGGAGGTCGGTCTCGGCGACGTGCTCGTCGAGGTAGCTGATGAGCTCGGCGATGGTGATCACCGGCAGGCCCTCGCGCTCGCCGAGCTCGATGAGGCCGGGGAGGCGCATCATCTCGCCGTCGTCGGCCACGATCTCGGAGATCGCCGCGACCGGTGTGAGGCCGGCGAGCTTCATGAGGTCGACGGCCGCCTCGGTGTGTCCATCTCGCTCGCGCACGCCGCCGTCTTTCGCGCGGAGCGGCAGGATGTGCCCGGGCCGGTTGAGGCTGGCCGGCGTCGACGCGGGGTCGGCGAGCACGCGCAGGGTGTGAGCCCGGTCGGCGGCGCTGATGCCGGTGCTCAGCCGGTCGGACGCATCCACGCTCACGGTGTAGGCGGTGCCGCGCGGATCCTCGTTGTCGAGCACCATGAGCGGCAGGTCGAGGCTGTCGGCGATCTCGTTCGTCATGGGGGCGCAGATGAATCCGGAGGCCTTCCGGACCAGCCAGGCAATCCACTCCTGCGAGGCGAGCTGGGCCGAGATGGTGACGTCGCCCTCGTTCTCGCGCCCCTCGTCGTCGGCGACGATCACGGGCTTGCCGAGGCGGAGCGCCGCGAGGGCGGTGGGGATGTCGGCGAGGCTCATGAGCTGCTCCTTGCGGGTGCGGGTGCGGGTGCGGGGGTTGGTGTGTTGGGTACCGCAGGTGCGGAGGTGGACGCGGGCGGCGCGGGCGGTGCTGCGGGCGGCGCGGGCGGGGCTGCGGGTGCGGGTGGAGCGGCGGGGGCCGGTGCGACGGAGGAGACGAATCCCGTGCCGGCCGAGGCGGTGCCGGGCGAACCGGTGCCGGCCGGACCGGAGCCGCTCGCGGTGGCGAGGGCGAGCATCCGTTCGATGTGACGCGCGACGATGTCGGTCTCGATGTTCACCCGGTCGCCGACCACGCGCTCGCCGAGGGTGGTGGCGGTGAGGGTCTCGGGGATGAGCGAGACCTCGAACCACTGCTCGGGGGCATCCGCCGGGCTGATGTTGCTGACGGTGAGCGAGACGCCGTCGATGGCGATGGAACCCTTGCCGGTGACCAGGGGGGCGAGGTCGGGGTCGAGGCTGAAGCGCACCACGCGCCAGGCGTCGCCGGGGGTGAGGGCGAGCACGCGGCTGGTGCCGTCGATGTGGCCTTGCACGATGTGGCCGCCCAGCCGATCGCCGACGAGGGCGGCGCGTTCGAGGTTGACGGGGGCGCCTTCGACGGCCTCGTCGAGGGTGGACATGGCGAGGGTCTGCGCCATCACGTCGGCGGTGAACGAGGTGGGGGTGCTGGCGACAACGGTGAGGCACACGCCGTTGACCGCGATGGAGTCGCCGTGGGCGACGCCCTCGAGAACGCGGGCGGCCTCGATGGTGAGGCGGGCGGCATCCGTGGTGGTTTCGACGGCGGCGATGCGGCCGCGCTCTTCGATGATTCCGGTGAACATTCAGTGCTCGACTTTCGGGGCGGGGTGGGCGGTGAGGAGCAGGTCGTCGCCGAGGCGGTCGACGGAGGCGAGGCGCAGGCGGCGCTGCTCGCCGATGGTGCTGACGCCGATGTCGTGGAGGGCGAGCCGGTCGCCGCCGAGGAGGGTGGGGGCGAGGTAGATGAGGTACTCGTCGACGAGGCCCGCGGCGACGAACGCGCTGGCGAGCGTCGGTCCGCCCTCGACGAACGCCCGACGGATGCCGCGCTCGTGCAGGTCGTGCAGCAGGCGGGGGAGGTCGTCGCCGGAAACGAACAGCGGCGGGCGCGGGTGGCGGCGGAGCGCCGCGCTTGCCGGGATCTCGCGGCGGCCGACCACGACGGGGAGCGGCTGGGTGGGGAGCAGGGCGCCGTCGCCCGCGCGCGCGGTGAGGGCGGGGTCGTCGGCGAGGGCGGTGCCGGTGCCGACGAGGATCGCGTCGGAGGCGGCGCGGCGTGCGTGCACGTCGGCGCGGGCGGTCGGGCCGGTGATCCACTGGCTGGAACCGTCGGCGGCGCCGGCGCGGCCGTCGAGGCTCGACGCCCACTTCAGAGTGACGAAGGGGCGGCGGAGGCGCGCGGCGACGAGCCAGTCCTCGATGAGGTGAGTGGCGGCATCCGTCTGCACGCCGGTTTCGACGGTGACGCCGGCGGCGCGGAGGCGGTCGGCGCCGCCCGCGGAATGCTCGCCGGGGTCGGCGACGGCGTAGACGACGCGGGCGATGCCGGCATTGATGAGCGCGAGTGCGCAAGGGCCGGTGCGGCCGGTGTGGTTGCACGGCTCGAGCGTGACGACGGCCGTGGCACCCCGGGCGGCGCCCGCGGGGAGGTGGGAGAGGGCGTCGACCTCGGCGTGGGGTGTGCCGGCGCCGCGGTGCCAGCCCTCGGCGAGGGGAGTGCCGTCGGCGCTGAGGATGACGCAGCCGACCCGCGGGTTCACTCCCGTGGCGGGCCCGAGGGCTGCGAGTTCGAGGGCGCGGCGCATCGCGGCGTCGATCGCGCCGCTGCTGCTGGCGCTGCCGCCGCCGGTGGTGCTGGCGCCTCGCACTGCGTCGCTGCCCGCTGCCTCGGCCATCCGCTCCTCGTTCGTCTCGGGACGAACTCCGGGGATGGGCATCGCGAATACGCGAAACCCGTCGGTCGGCGGGTGCCGAACGACTCGTGCGCCTCCCATCCGGACTTTCACCGTCGGTGCTGGAATCTCACCAGCTCAACCGTCACGCCCGAGGGCGGAACGGCTCGCGGACTTTCACCGCCGGTTCGGACTCTCACCGACCCCGGAGCACGTTTCTCTACAGTTATATCGCAACGCCCCTGCGCCCGTCTTATTCCCGCCCTCTCGCCCCGCCCTCTATGGCTGGTTCAGGAAATCCGTGGCCGCCTTCGCATCGAGGTGCGATAAGACGGCTCTGAAGCTCAGCCTTGTCGACGAATTTCCTGAAGCAGCAACGGGAGAGCGGCGCGATACCGGGGCTGAGGGGCAAAATTACTCACAGGGTACGCGTTGGAGCGAGTTTTCCCCAGATCAACTGCGCTCGCTCGGCGCTGTGCGTGGCACTCACCACGATGTCGGTCATGACTTGGCTGGCACAATTCCGAGACAGTGATCTCCGCGTGGCGACGACCTCGCAGTTACGAGCGGCGGGAGCTACGACGCGCTCGCTGCAAGCAGCGGTCGAGAATTCCTTCCTCATCCGGGTTCGCCGCGGTTACTACGCCCTTCCAGGAACCGACCGACACACTCTTGAAGCTGTGCGCCTCGGCGGACGGCTCGCTTGCACCTCCGCGGCTGCAGACCGAGGCGTATTCGTCCTTGACGCGAAACCCACACACATCCATGTGGAAGCGAACGCATCGCGGTTCCGATCGCCGTTGAATCCCACTCGTCCCTTAAACTCCCACAACCGGCGCGGGGTCGAACTGCATTGGGACGCCCTCACGGACATCAGCGGCGGCACGGAGTTCAGCGTCGGCTTGAAGGATGCGCTGATCCAGATGATGCGCTGCCAGGAGACCCGCTTCGCCTTCGCTTCGATCAACGACGCCTTGCGCCAGAAGCTGATCCTCAGGGAAGACCTCCCTGACATCTTCGGAGCCCTACCGCGGCGATTCCGTCCTCTCCAACCGCTCGTGGACGGCCGGGGGGACTCCGGCCAGGAGTTTGTCCTGCGCTTCATTATGAGGGAAGCCGGCTTCGCCTTCGAGTCACAGGTCGGCATCCCGGGAGTAGGCAGGGTCGACATGGTGGTCGAAGGATGTGTGATCGTCGAGGCTGACAGCCGGCAGTTCCATGACGGGTGGGAGGCGCACAGCCGGGACCGCGCCCGAGACCGGGAAGCGGCGATCCGCGGGTACCCCACATATCGGGCGCTCAGCGCCGACACGCTATATCACCCGGAGCGGGTGATCGCCGCGGTTTCCGGCCTTCTCGCCGCAAACCGCAATTTCCGTCCTGTCAGCCGCTGACCGCATCCGCTATTCACCCTTGCTGTCGTGTGACGTTCGATGCCACATCCTCGTCAGTCACGGTTGCTACTTCAGGAAAAGCTGCGGGGCGCGCGGGCTGTAGCTCCGAATGTCCGCGGGTCGCCGGTAATAGGACCACTGCCTTTCCTGAACTAGCCACACTGTGGGCGGCTGCGGCAGGGGAACGGGGAGGCGCGGGCGAGCTCAGGGGGCGACGAGGGCGCGGGCCATGCCCTCGTCCAGGTACAGGTCGGTGATCAAGTCCGCGGCGAGGGCGCCTCGCAGGCTCTCCAGCTTCGAGCTGCCGGAGACGACGCAGATGCGCCGCGGCGTGCGGCGAAGCACCGCGAAATCCGGGCCGCTGCTGCGCTCATTCAACGGGATCCCGTCGGCCGACCCGTCCGCGCGGAAGAAAACGGTGGCCACGTCGCCCACCACACCCGACGCGCTCAGCGACGCGTAGTCCTCCTCGCTCAGGTAGCCGCCCGCATACACGTGGCTCGGCACGTTCGAGAACGGCGACCCCAGCCCGAACAGGGCGACGTCCATGCGCCCCTGCATCTCGAGCAGCCGCGTGACCGTGCGCTCGCGCCACAGCGCGGCCTTGGTCGACGGGTCGTCAAAGAACGCCGGCACGGGAAACTGCTGCACGTACGCGCCGAACGCGTCGCCGAACCGCCGCAGAATCTCGCTCGCATAGGCGATGCCGGTGGTGCGCATGTTGCCCGCCCCGTTCAGCTGCACGATCTGCGAGTTGTGCGTGGGCTTGGGCACCATGTGCCGGCTGATGGCGCTCATCGTCGACCCCCACGCGATGCCGAGCGTCATGTTCGAGTCGAAATACTGGCCGAGAATTCGTGCAACGGATAACGCGACTCGCTCCAGGCGGTCGGCGTCACTCGTGTGGTTCGGCACCGGCACGACGTGCGCGGCGACCCCGTATCGGTCGAGGATCTCCCGCTCAAGGTGACTGGGCGCATCCAGTGGCGAGTGAATCTGGATCTCGACGAGCCCGCTCGCACGCGCCTGGCTGAGCAGCCGGGACACCGACGACCGCGAGGTGTGCAGCTCGCGAGCGATGGCATCCATCGTCAGGTCCTGCATGTAATACAGGTGCGCCGCCGTCAGTGCGTCTCGCACGCGGTCGGGATGGATCGCCTCGCCTGCCGTCGACATCGCCGCTCCTTGCACATATGTTCACTCAGCTTGAAACATTGTGCCACGGATGATGGGATCGCTCTGTTCGCGCGCGCCTCCCGGGCCGCCCACGACAACGAACACTTCGACGACGAACAGAGATTGAAGACACCCATGCGCTCTCCCCAGTCCGACCTCCAGACCCGGCCCCACGCCCAGGTGCTCATCGTCGGTGCCGGCATCAACGGCATCGCCACGTTCCGCGATCTGGCCCTGCAGGGTGTCGACGTGGCGATCGTCGACCGCGGCGATTTCGTCTCCGGGGCCTCCAGCGCCTCCTCGCACATGATCCACGGCGGCATCCGGTATCTCGAGAACGGCGAGTTCCGCCTGGTCAAGGAGTCCGTCGAAGAGCGCAACTCGCTCATCAAGATCGCCCCGCACTACGTGAAGCCGTTGAAGACGACGGTGCCGATCTTCTCCACCTTCTCGGGCGTGCTCTCGGCGCCGCTGCGCTTTCTCACCCACCGGCAGGGCAAGCCCCAGGAGCGCGGCGCCCTGCTGATCAAGGTCGGCCTGTCGCTCTACGACTCGTTCTCCCGTGATGGCGGCACCGTGCCCCGCCACGAGTTCCGCGGCGCCAAGGCCTCGCTCCAGCAACTCCCGGCGCTGAACCCCGACCTCAAGTACACCGCCACCTACTTCGACGCCTCCATGCACGACCCCGAGCGGCTCGCGCTCGACGTGCTGCGCGACGGCCTCGCCGCCGGCCCGCACGCCCGCGCGGCCAACTACGTCGAAGCGATCGCAACGGATGCCGGCGGCGTGCGACTGCGCGACACGGTGACGGGCGAGGAGTTCGGCTTCGACGCATCCGTTGTGGTGAACGCCAGCGGCCCGTGGACCGATCTGACCAACCAAGCCCTCGGCCAGCCGAGCGCCTTCATGGGCGGCACCAAGGGCTCGCACATCGTGCTCGACAACCCCGACCTGCTCGCTGCGACCGGCGGCCGGGAGATCTTCTTCGAGCACAGCGACGGACGCATCGTGCTCATCTACCCGCTCAAGGGCCGCGTCATGGTCGGCACCACCGACCTCGAGCATGACATGACACAGCCGATCCGCTGCACCGAGGACGAAGTCGACTACTTCTTCGACCTCGTCGCGCACGTCTTCCCCGGCGTGGCCGTGGACCGCTCCCAGATCGTCTTCCGCTTCGCCGGCGTGCGGCCGCTGCCCCGGCACGACGACGAGGTGCCCGGCTTCGTCTCGCGCGATTACCGCATCGAGTCGCGCCTGCTCGGCGACGGCCCCGCCACCGTGCTCAGCCTGGTCGGGGGCAAGTGGACGACGTTCCGCGCCCTCGCCGAGCACCTGAGCAACGACGTGCTGGCACTGCTCGACATGCCCCGCGTCGTGTCGACCGAAGGCATGGCGATCGGCGGCGGCCGTGACTACCCGACAACGGATGCCGCCCGGCAGGTCTGGCTCGTGACGCACGGCGACGAGGTGGGCGTCGACAGCGCCGCCGTGCTGCTCGAACGGTACGGCTCACGCGCCGCCGACGTGATCGACTTCCTCGTCGACCAGGCGGACGCGCCGCTGCAGAACTACCCCGGTTATTCGCGGCGGGAGATCGAATACCTCGCCCGCACCGAGTCGGTGGTGCACCTCACCGACCTGCTGCTCCGCCGCACCAGCATGGCCTTCGTCGGCGGACTGTCCCTCTCGCTGCTGCACGAGCTGGCCGACGTGGTCGCCCCCGTGCTCGGCTGGGAGCCCGGCCGGCAGGCCGAAGAGGTCGCCCTGGCATGGGAGGTGCTGCGCGACGCCCACGGCGTGGAGCTCGCGCCGCCCGCCGCGCTCGCGCGCTGAGCGTTCCGGGCGCGCCGGGAGCGCGTCGCGCACCGAGTGTTCGGCCGTGCTCGCCGTGCTCCTCGCCGTGCTCGCCCTGCGACAAACCGAGGGACCACCGCCCGGATGTGCACGAACGTGCAGAAAAATGGGCCGTGTCCTCCCTTTCTTCGAGCGAGCGGACCGATACCTTGTCTTAGGCTCGCGCACCTGCGGGCACCATACATCCATCTGGAAGGTCAAAGTGGACAATTTAGGAATCGTGTTCCTCTCGGAGGTCGTGGGCACGGCGATGCTGGTGCTTCTGGGTTGTGGCGTCGTCGCCAACGTGGCGTTGGCGCGGAACAAGGGTCTCGGT
>Ga0157369_10005118_pt1 | contig 15353 bp, 15 predicted proteins | sample C25metaG_FD_113461 | JGI IMG/M metagenome (GOLD analysis project Ga0157369, IMG submission 113461) | Corn rhizosphere microbial communities from Kellogg Biological Station, Michigan, USA - C2-5 metaG | ecosystem: Host-associated > Plants > Roots > Rhizosphere > Soil | place: USA: Michigan... | reverse complement strand
CTCGTAGCCCTCGGCGCCGAGCGTGCGCGCGAGCGTCCGCCGCACCGGCCCGTCGTCGTCCACGATCAGCACCCTGGTCTTCATCATCGTCGTTCCGCTTGCAGCGTACGGCCTGCGCGCCGCTCGCGTACCATCGCCGCAGTGCGCCAGGGCCTGCCGTTCCCGATCTCCGAGTACCGCGACCGCGCCGCGCGCGTCAGGGCGCGGATGCGCGAGCGGGAGGTCGACGTCCTCTTCGTGACCAGCCCTGCGAACCTGTGCTACCTGACCGGGTTCGAGTCGATCTGGTATCCGCCACGGGCGCCCGTCGGCGTCGTCGTGGTCGCCGACAGCGACCGGCTGGTGTTCTGCGACTACGAGCGGCACGAGACCCTCGCCCGCGAGACCGCCCACTACGACGACGCGGTGTTCTACCGCTACGAGGACGTCCTCGACACGATCGCCGACACGTTCCGCCGGCGGGGCTGGCTCGAGGGCGCGATCGGGATCGAGCGCTGGTCGCCGGCGCCGGGGGCGCCGTTGCTCGACGCCCTTGCCTCCCGGCTGGGCGAGCTCGGCGGCCGGATCGTGTCCGGCGACTGGGTGGTCGACCGGGTGCGGCTGGTGAAGTCGCCGGCCGAGATCGAGTGCGTGCGCCGGGCCGGGGCGATCGTCGACGCGGCCTTCGACGACATCGTCGAGCACGTGCGGCCCGGGCAGACGGAGCTCGAGATCGCCGCCCGCATCGACTCGGTCATGGCGGAGCATGGCGGCGAGCGCGCCGCGATCCAGACCATGGTGTCGGCCGGCCCCGGCGTCTGGTGCCGGACGCACGCGCCGCCGTCGGCGCGGCCGGTCGAGGTCGGCGACGTGATGTACGTCGACGCCTGCGGCGTCGTCAACCGCTATCACGCCGACGTGTGCCGGACGTTCGCGATCGGCCGCGACCATCCCGAGGCGCGCGCCATCCTCGACGTGACCGGGCAGAGCGTCGAGGAGGTGCGCAAGGCGGTGAACCCGGGCGACCCGCTGGACGTCGCCCAGCGGGCGGCCGAGGACTTCGTCTTCTCCCGGTTCCCGCGCGAGCAGGTGTGGTGGGTGGGCGGCTACGCGCTCGGGATCGCAATGGCGCCGAACTGGGTCGGGCACACGTACCTCTCGAACGATGCGTTCGAGCAGTTCACCTGGGAGCCGGGCTACGTCACGAACTACGAGAACGTCCTGTTCGGGTTGTACAACGACGTGCCTCACCCCGACGCGGCCCGGGCGGGCTACACCGCGTCGTACATGGAAACGTTGCTCATGACCGAGAGCGGGATCGAGGTGCTCTCGCAGCGGCCGCGCACGCTGACGGTGATCGGCGGCACATAGCGCGTGTCCTCATGTCGTTCGCTCATTCTTTGTCGTGAGCGTCGCGTGCGCGGGCGTGCGCCCGGGAGGCCGTTGGAAGCCCTCGCGGTCGCGCAGGCCGTATCCCAGCGCCCGGTCGAAGGCGATGTGGGCAGCCCAGGCCAGCGCGGCGACCAGCCAAGGAGCACCTGCCCAGTAGGCGCCCACGCCAAGCAGAAGCGGGCCGCCGAAGCGGTGCAGCGCGTTGTAGAGCGGCACGGCGCGCGGATGGAGCTGGCCGCGGTCAAGGTTGGTCCCCATCCCGAAGAAGAGAGCGACGTCGGGGCCGACGGCGAAGACGAGAAGCTGCCAGAGGCCGAGGCCGTGCCAAGCAACTTCGAGGATCGCGGTCCCGGCCAGTCCCAGGCCGAGGAGCGTGTAGATGACCCGGCGCTCGTTCATCGCGCCTCCTCCACTCTTCGCTTGAGCGCGACGTTCATCTGCTCGAAGCCCCGCTGGGTTGCCACGAGCGTCTTGGAGAACAGCGGGACGAGCAGACCGCTGAACCGCTCACTCTGCGCGAACCGGCTTTGGCCGTTGTCGAGTGGCTCAATCTCGAGCCGGTGCTCGCCGTCGAACAGCCCGGGAACGAACAGACGGCCGAGCCACCGCAGCTCACGCTCGGGCGCGGCGGCCCGGATCGTCGGCTTGAACGTCATCGATCGAGCACCGGGCGGTTCAATCCGGACGGTCAGCTTTGCGCCGACCTCGCACCGACCCGAAAGCGAGCGTATGAAGGGGTTCCACTCGGGATAGGCGTCGAAGTAGGTCAGGACCCTCCACACGCGCTCGGGCGACGCGTCGATGTCGATTTGGCTTCGAAGCTCTCTCATCGGAGATCGAAGGCAGCTTCGCTCCCCCCTCGAGGAACCGCATCGGACCGCACGCGGAAACCTGGATGCGGAAAACCCGCAACAACGGCGGCTGGCAGGACGCAGGAGCTACGACTGGCCCGGCCATCGAGACTCATCGCTCCCGGGTTCCACTACCCTGCCCGCGTGCCCAAGGCGCCGGTACCCGATGCGGTCGGCGAGTTCCTCGCCCGGCCGAACCCCGCAGTCATCGCGACGATCCGCCCCGACGGCTTCCCGCATACGGCTGCGACCTGGTACGTCTGGGAGGACGGGCGTGTGCTCGTCAACATGGACGAGACCCGGCGACGGCTCGACTACATGCGCCGCGATCCGCGCGTGTCGCTGACCGCGCTCTGGGACGACGAGTGGTACCGGCAGGTGACGCTCATCGGCGCGGTCGTCTCGATCGAGCCCGACCCCGAGCTGCACGACATCGACCGCCTCTCCAGGCACTACAGCGGCAACCCGTTCGGTGCCCGCCACCAGCATCGCTGGAGCGCGTGGGTGCGGGTCGACCGCTGGTTCGGGTGGGACGGCGGCACGTCCTGGCCGCCGGCGGGCGGATCGTGAACCCGCTCGAGCTCGTGAGCCTGGACGCGCCGGCCGAGGTGCGGACGTTCGAAAAGGGCAAGTTCGAGGTCTACCGCGTCGGCCCGATGACGCTCGGGCGGGCGACGTACGAGCCGGGCTGGCGCTGGTCGACGCATGTCGGCGCGAAGACGGGGGAGGCGTCGTGCCAGGTGGAGCACGTCGGGCTCGTGCTGAGCGGCCAGGCGATGGCGGCGATGGACGACGGCACCGAGCGGGTCATGCGCGCGGGCGAGTTCTTCTACGTTCCGCCGGGCCACGACAGCTGGGTGGTGGGCGACGAGCCGTACGTGTCGCTCCACATCATGGGCAGCGAGGGCTACGCGGCCGAGTAGCGGGCGGCGTGGGGGACTGTCCCCGGTCGCGGAAGTGCAACGGAACTGTCACGGCCGGCGTTCGGGGTCTGACCCCGCCTGCTGGACAGGATGTATCGTATTCCGATATGATGTCCGTGGGATGTTCGATCAAGTCGTCGTAGCAGTGATCGTGGCGGTCAGCGGCGTGGCCGTGCTGGCGAGCGCGGCGGCGCTGCTCGGCGCCGTCCTGTCGCTGGGGCGGCCCGACCATCGCAACCCGGTGGCCTACCGCTGGATCGCCTGGCACGACCGCCACTCCGCGTTTCGGCACTGACGGATGAGGCGGCCGGCCCGGGTCGCGGGCGCCCTGCCCGAGGGCGCCTTCGCGGCCGTGATGGCGACCGGCATCGTCTCCCGCGCGAGCCACGCCGACGCCCCCGCCATCTCGACCGCCCTGCTCTGGCTCGCGACCGCGGCGCTGGTCCTCCTGGCCGTGCTCGCGCCCGTCCGCCCGCGCCCCCGCGGGAGCCGGTTCGCCTGGTGGGACGCCCTCACATTCGTCGCCGCTGTGGGTGTGGTCGCGGCCGGGTACGGCGCGCGCGGCCACCGCGGAGTCGCCGACGCCCTCGACGTCGCCGCCATCGCCGTCTGGTTCGTCGCGGTCGCGCGCCCGGCGCCGTGGACGCGTGCCGGCGGCCGCCGGCAGGGGAACGAGGCATCGGGTCGGCGGCTGCTCGTCATCGTCGCCACCCAGTCTGCGGTGATCTCCGCCGTGGCGCTCGAGCGCTCGACGGCGGCGTCCGCGCTCGCCGGCGCGGCGGTCGCGGTCTGGGTTGCCGCGCTCGCGCTGACCGTCCCCATCGCCCGGCCGGTCGCGCGCGGGCTGCTCCTGCGCGCGCAGCGCGGCCGCTTCCGCGCGGACGACTGGATCCTGATGGGCGTCCTCGCCATCTCCGCGCTGGCGGCGGCCGCGTTGCTCGGGATGCGCGGCGTGCCGGTCCGGGAGGGCGTGCGCGTCCTGGGCATCGTGGCCTGGGCCGGCGCGTGCCTGTGGGTTCCCTTCCTGGCCCGGATCGACATCGCCTGCTCGCTCGGGCGCCGTACCGGGCCGCCGGGCTCGCAGCGGTGGAGCATGGTGTTCCCGTTCGGCATGTTCGCGGCGGCGTCGCAGGCGCTCGGCACCAACACGGGGCACCCGCTGATCCACCGCGTCGGGCTCGACGCGGCCTGGGTCGCGTTGGTCGCCTGGGCCCTCATGGCAGCCGGGATCGGCGGCGGCGCCGTCGCCGGCCGCGTCGGTCCGGCGGCGTCACGCGTTGGCGGTCGTCAGCTGCCCGAGTAGTACGGGCTGCGCAGGCTGTCGCGGCGGTCGGCCAGGTCGCGGGCGGCGGCCGGGTCGCGGCCCGTGACGGCCATGCCGACCGCCTTGCGCGTCGCCCGCCGGGCCGCCTCGCGGACGGCCGTCTCGTCGCCCGCGCCGGCGTCGATCCAGACGGCGACGAACACGATGGTCTCGTCAGTGGGCGGGAGCAGGTCGTCGGCGACGGCGTCGAGGACGCCCTGGCCGACGCCGAGCTGGGTCGCGCCGTAGGTGATCTTGGCGTGGCGGTCGCCGGCCAGCGTCGACTTGTTCATCATGACAGTCGGCGGCCAGATCGGCTCGTAGTGATCCTTGTCCGGCCCGACGCAGACGAGGATCGGGCTGTGTCCCTGGCGCGGCGTCGTGAACGCCGTCATCAACGCGGCGGCGGTCATGCTGCCCCGTCTGGCGAGGATCACGTTGACGTGGCAGCCGTCCGGATCGGTGCCCGACCAGCCCTCGCCGATCGCCCCGTCGAGCGAGCGTTCTGACCTGCCCATTCACCCTCCCTGGTTCGTGGTCTCGATGCGAGGCGCCGGGGTCGTCAGGCGCAAGGCACGCTGGTAGGCTAGAGCGAGAACGTGTCAAGCGGGAGGTGGGGCTCGTATGGGTGCGACTGGGCGGCGCCTGCGCGCGTGCGCGGCGGCGGCGATTCTGACGGCCGCGGCGATCGCCGCGATCGGCGGCGGCAGCGCCGGCGCGGCGGCGAAGCCGGGCGTGGTGGTGGCGTGGGGCAGCGACGCCGACGGCCAGCTCGGAAACGGCGCGGCCGGCGGCCATCTCAGGGAGGCCCCGGTTCCGGGGATGACCGGCGTCATCGACGTCCACGGCGGCCGCGAGCACGTCATCGCGCTGAAGCAGAACGGCACCGTCTGGGCGTGGGGCATGAACAACGACGGCCAGCTCGGCGACGGGACGAAGACCAACCGCCCGGCGCCGGTGCAGGTGAAGGGCCTCACGAACGTCATCGCCGTCCGGACGGGCCACTACTCGAGCTTCGCCCTGAAAAGCGACGGCACCGTCTGGGCGTGGGGTCTGAACACCTTCGGCCAGCTCGGAAACGGCACGACGAGCTCGAGCTCCGTGCCCGTGCGGGTCAAGGGGCTGACCGGCGTGATCCGGATCGCCGGGGCCCGCGACCAGAGCCTGGCCGTGAAGTCCGACGGGACGGTCTGGGCGTGGGGTGACAACGAGTTCGGCAACCTCGGCAACGGCACGACCACGAACAGCAGCGTTCCCGTGCAGGTGAAGGGGCTTGCAAACGTGAAGTTCGTCGCCGGCGGGCGCGACCACAGCCTTGCGATCGAGACGAACGGCTCCGTGTGGGCCTGGGGCTGGAACGCCTACGGGCAGATCGGCGACGGGACGAAGACCAACCGGCTCGTGCCCGTCCGCGTCAAGGGCATCGGCCCGGCGGTGCAGGTCGCCGCCGGCGCCAACCACAGCCTCGCCCGCCTCTCCGATGGCACCGTGTGGGCCTGGGGCCAGAACAGCTTCGGCCAGCTGGGCGACGGCACCGGCGCCGGCCGGCTCGTTCCGGTGAGGGTGCCCGGCATCGCGAACGCGATCAACATCGGCGCCGGCCGCCTGCACTCCCTCGCGATCGAGAACGACCGGTCGGTCTGGGCGTGGGGCGACAACGACTTCGGCCAGCTGGGCGACGGCTCGACGACGACCCGGCTGAAGCCGGTCCGCGTCCCCGGGGTCGCAGGCGGCGAGGAGGTCTCGGGCGGTCGCGACTACAGCGTCGCGCTGATCCAGCCGTAACCGTCAGGCGTCGGCCGGGGCGGCCTCCGGGCTGAGCTCGTCGAAGCGGTCGATCCGGCGCAGCTCCGGGAACCGCCACGCCCAGACGACGGCGACCGCGATCGATGCGACCCCGCCGAGGACGACCGCCGGCACCGCCCCGATGAGCGCGGCGGCCAGGCCGGACTCGAACGCGCCGAGCTCGTTCGACGCGCCGATGAAGACCCGCTCGACCGCGCTCACCCGGCCGCGCAGCGCGGGCGGCGTGAGCAGGGGCGAGAGCGTGCTCCGCACCACCATGCTGACCATGTCCGCCCCGGCCAGCGCCGCGAGCGCGAACAGCGAGAGCACGAAGCTGGTGGAGACGCCGAAGACGATCGTGAAGAGGCCGAAGAGGGCGACGACCGCGAAGAGCGTCTCGCCGACGCGGCGCTGGATCGGCCGGGCCGAGATGAGCGCGCCGACGACCACCGCGCCCACCCCTGGGGCCGCCCGCAGGATCCCGTTCCCGGCCGCGCCGACGTGGAGGATGTCCCGGGCGAACACGGGCAGCAGCGCCGTCGCGCCGCCGAACAGCACCGCCATCAGGTCGAGCGAGATCGCCCCGAGCAGGGGCCGGCTGCGGAAGATCAGGCGCACGCCGTCGAGCACGTCGGCCAGCTGCGGCTCGTGGTCGCCGACGTGGGCGACGCCGATCGCCCGCGGCACGAGCGGCAGGAGAATCGCAGCCGCGCCGGAGAAGGCGGCCGCGAACAGGTAGGGCGCCGGCGCGCCGATGGCCTGGGTGATGCCGCCGATCGCCGGGCCCGCGATCATCGCCGCCTGCCCCGCGGAGGTGACCATCGCGAACATGCGCGACAGGTTCTCGGCGGCGACGCCCGCGGCGAGCAGCGGGCCGAGCGTGGGGCCGACGAAGGCGTTGCCGACGCCCCACGCGAAGGCGAGCAGGTAGAGCGGCCAGACCGCGGTGTCGCCGGCGGCCGCGTCGATCGCGAGGACGATGGCGATCGCCGTTCCCCAGCCCAGACCGAGCCCGGCGACGAGGCGCCGGTCGTGGTGGTCGATCACGTGGCCGGCCGGCAGCGCCAGCAGCACGGCCGGCACGAACTCGGCCAGCCCCAGCAGCCCCAGCACGAGCGGGTCGCGCTGGCGCTCGTAGGCCTGCCAGCCGAGCGCGGTCGCCGTCGCCCCCAGCGCAAGGCTGGTGAGGATCTCGACGAGCACCATCACGGTCACGATGCGGGTTCCCTGCCGGAGCATCGGGATGCATGCTCGCCGATCCGGGCGGCCGCGCGGGCCGCATGTGTCTCGACCGGAAAACCCTGGAAAAATCCCCCAGCTGGCGGAGTCCGCGTACTCCGATTCGGGGAGGGTCCGCGTCCGCGCGGCGATCTAGCATCTGTGACCGTGAGCGGGACCACGACCGACGACGCCAGGTCTCCGCTGCAGGGGCGTGAGCCGATCGTCTCCGCCCGCCGCATCGGTGAGGCCGCCGCGGACACCTCCCCCGGCCGGGTGCGATTGCTCCTGGTCGACCGCGATGAGGTGGCCGGCCGCCAGCTCCAGCGCCAGCTGCACGAGTTCGGCGGCGGGTTCGAGGTCGCGGTCGCGGGCCGGCTGAGCACGGCGCTCGCCCACCTCGCGACCTCCCCGACCGACGCCGTCCTGGCCGACCTCTCGCTGCCCGACTCGAACGGGCTCGAGACGCTGGCACGGCTGCGGGCGGGCGCGTCCGAGCTGCCGATCCTGCTGCTGGCCGGGCGCGAGGACGAGGAGCTCGCGCTCGAGGCGCTCGGCGCCGGCGCCTCGGACTACCTGCTGAAGGGGCGGGCCAGCCGCGACCTGGTCGCCCGCGCGGTGCAGTACGCGATCGAGCGCGAGCGCCTGCTCGTCGCCGAGCGCGAGAGCCGCCGCGACGCCGAGGTCGCCCGCTCGAGCGCGCTTCGCACCCAGCGGGCGCTCGAGGCCAGCGAGAAGCGCCGCCGCTCGCTGCTCGGCTCGATGCTGCGGGCCGAGGAGGCCGAACGACAGCGGATCGCGGTCGAGCTCCACGACGACACGGTGCAGGTGATGGTGGCGGCGCTCGTCGGCATGGACGCCTGCCAGGCCACCATCGACCGCGACGACCCCGGCGGCGCGCTCGAGAGCATGGCCCGCGCGCGGGCGACCCTGTCGGAGGCGGTCGACCGGGTGCGCCGGATGAGCTTCGAGCTGCGGCCGCCGCTGCTGGACGCGCAGGGCCTCGGCCCGGCGGTCACCGACCTCGTCGACGAGGTCGCCGCCGAGTGCGATCTCGAGCGCCAGGTCGACGTCTCGCTGCGCCGCTACTCCCCCGAGATCGAGATCCTCACCTACCGCACCATCCGCGAGCTGATCGCGAACGTCCGCAAGCACGCCCGGGCGCACCGGGTCGAGCTCGACCTGCGCGAGGAGCGCTCCGCCGTCGTCTGCACGCTGACCGACGACGGAGTGGGCTTCGACGCAAACGGGATCGAGCGGGCCACCGGCCGCCTGGGGATGCGGCTCCATCTCGGCCTCGACGCGACCATCGAGCGCGTCCGCGTCGCCGGCGGCAGCTTCTCGATCGAGTCGGCCCCCGGCGGCGGCACCTCCGTCCGCTTCACGATTCCGATCCACCGCCAGGGCGACGTCCGGGCGGGCTAATCCTCCCGGACGACCTCGTCGAGCAGCCGCTCGAAGTCGGGCCCGTCGAACTCGGCGACGGCGCGCTCGTACTTCTCCATCCCCCATTGCCAGAAGTCGAAGTCGATGTCGGAGACGCCGTCCTGGATCGATGCCCAGAGCGTCCAGCCGTACTTCGACATGAGCCCCCAGAGCCGCGCCCGCGCGATCCGGTTTCGCAGCCTGCGGCCGTAGTAGTGGGTGACGAGCTCGTCGAGCTGGTCGAGCGAGAGATTCGACTCGCTCCACACGTTGCCGAGTTCGAAGCAGGCGTCGTTCATGCCCGAGTACTCGTAGTCGATCAGCCGGAACGCGCCGCCGGTGTCGATGAAGTTCTCGGCGAGGAGGTCGTTGTTGCACGGCACGGTGCCCTCGTCGCGCACCGCCATCGCGGCCTCGATGCGGCGCACCTGCGGCTCGAACTCGAGGTAGCGGTCGGGCAGCCGGAAGCCGCGCTCCTGCACCAGCCCGAGGTAGCGATGCTGGATCCGGAACATGTTGAAATCGTCGCGGAACGGCGCCGCCGAGTGCAGCTGCCGGCAGGCCGCCGCGACCATCTCGAGCTTGTCGCCGCGGCGCAGGTCCTCGGCGCTCTGGGTGTGGCCCTCGATGAACTCGAGCACGAGCAGCGAGTGCTGCGGGACGTAGTCGACGACCTCCGCGCCGACGCCGGCCTCGGCCGCCGAGACGCTGTTCAGGTATTCGTTCTCGCGGTCGATCGCGAGCAGCCCGGCGTCCTTCGCCGAGACGCGCATGACGTATGCGCCGTCGGCGGTGACGACCTTGTAGTTGGTGTTCGTGAGCCCGCCCGCGAGCTCGGTCACGGTGCGCTCGCCGCGCAGCGCCGGAACCATGTCGAGCAGCTCGGCAAGAGCCGGGTTCTCGGCCACCTGCAGCCTCCTTCCGTCCGCCTTGGGTCGCCCACTATAGTCACCGCCGATGCAGCCGCAGCGGGCAAACGTGGTCGTGATCGGCGGCGGCGTCACCGGCTGCAGCGTCGCCTATCACCTGGCCGCGGCGGGCGTCCGCGACGTGCTCCTGATCGAGAAGGACGAGCTCACGAGCGGCTCCACCTGCCACGCCGCCGGGCTCGTCACGCAGTTCAACCCCTCGCCGTCGATGATGGCGTTCCGCCGCTACAGCGTCGAGCTCTACAACCGGCTCGGCGTGTTCGACGGCATCGGCAGCCTGCGCATCGCCTCGACGCCCGAGAGCCTGGTCGAGCTGCGCCGTGGCGCCAGCCGCGCGCGCGGCATCGGCCTCGACGTCGAGGTGATCGGCCCCGAGGAGGCCGTCGCGCTCATGCCGGCCGCGACGGCCGACTCGCTCCACGGCGCGGTCTGGATCGAAGGCGACGGCTGCGTCGACCCCCACACCGCCACCTACGCCCTCGCGAACGCGGCGCGCGACCTCGGCGCCTCCATCCTCACCCACACCCGCGTGACCGGGATCGAGCTCGGTCGCGGCCGCCGCGTCGAGGCGGTCACCACCGCGGCCGGCCGGATCGAGACGGAGCTGGTCGTCAACGCCTGCGGGATGTGGGCGCCCCAGGTCGCGGCGATGGCCGGGGCGTTCGCTCCGTCCGTCCCCGTCGACCACCAGCACATCGCCCTCCACGCCGTCTCCGGCCACGAGCTCGATCGCGACATGCCGTGCTTCCGCGACACCGACAACCTGGTCTACGGGCGGTCGGAGGCGGGCGGCGTGCTCTTCGGCGGCTACGAGCCCAACCCGGTCGCGCGCTGGGTGGACGGCGTGCCCTGGGATCACGCGGGGACCACGCTCCCGGCCGACCACGAGCGCTTCGCCCAGCTGATGGAGGGAGCCGCCCGCCGCTTCCCCTTCCTCGACGACGCCGGCGTGGTCGCGCTCGTCTGCCATCCCGATGCGATGACGCCCGACGGCAACCCGCTGCTTGGGCCGATGCCGGGGGTGCCGGGATTCTGGATGGCGGCCGGCCTCTCGCTGAACGGCTTCGGCGGCGCCGGCGGTATCGGCAAGACGATCGCCGAGTGGGTCACCGCGGGCGAGACCGAGTGGGACGTGCACGGCTACCGGGCCTGGCGCTTCGGCGAGGCCCACCGCCATCCCGACGCGCTCGCGGCCGCCGGGCGCGAGACGTACAAGTACTACTACCGCCTTCGCTATCCGCTGGACACGGCCGAGTGGGGCCGGCCCGGCCGCGTCTCGGCGCTGCACGGCCGCACCCAGGATCTCGGCGCCGTGTACGGCGCGAAGAACGGCTGGGAGCGGCCCGACTACTACCGCCCGGGGCAGGCGTGGCGGCGGGCGGGCGAGGATCAGCGCGCCTACGGCTGGACGCGCCCGCCCGAGCTCGGCCGCCTCGCCGTTGAGCACGAGGGGTTCCGCGAGCGGGCCGGGATCATCGACATGACGTCCTTCGGCAAGATCGAGGTGGAGGGGCCGGATGCGCTCCACCTGCTCGACCGGGTCTGCGCGAACCGCATCGACCGCCCACCGGGGAGCGTCGTCTACACGCAATGGTGCGACCGCCGCGGCGGCATCGTCGCGGACGTCACGGTCACCCGGCTCGGCGACGACCGCTTCCGCGTCGTCACCGGTGCGGGCGTGGTCGACTCCGACATCGGCTGGCTGCGGCTCAACCGCCGCGACGGCGAGCGCGTCAGCCTGCGCGAGGCGAGTGACGAGCTGGCCGTGATCGGGCTGTGGGGGCCGCGGGCGCGCGACGTGCTCGCCGCCTGCACGGACGACGACGTCTCGGGCGACGCGCTGCCATTCCGCCGGGCGCTCGAGATCGCCGTCGGGTCGGCGCCCGTGCTGGCGCAGCGGATCACCTACGTCGGCGAGCTCGGCTTCGAGCTGTACGTCCCGCCGGAGTGGGCCGTCCAGGTCTGGGACGCCCTCTTCCTCGCGGGCCGCGAGCACGGCATCGAGCCGGGCGGCTACCGCGTGCTCGAGTCGCTGCGGATGGAGAAGGGCTACCGCTACATGGGCACCGACATCTCGGCGAGCGACACGCCGTACGACGCCGGCCTGGGCTTCTGCGTCGCGCTCGACAAGGACGAGTTCAACGGGCGCGAGGCGCTCGCGGAGGCCGCCGCGCGCGGTCGCTCCCGCGCGCTACGCACCCTCCTCGTCGGCGGCGACGACTACCTGCCGCTCTACGGCGGCGAGGCGGTGCGGGTCGACGGCCGCACCGTGGGCCGGGCGCGCAGCTGCGCCTACGGCCTCACGGTGAAGCGCAACATCGCCTACGCCTACCTGCCGGCCGACCTGGCCGAGGGCGCGGCGGTCGAGGTCGAGGTGCTGGGCGAGCCGGTCGCCGCCGAGGTCGCGGCCGACGTCCTCTACGACCCCGGGCACCTGCGCGTGCGCGGCTGAGCCGTTACGGTCCCGCGCGTGTCCGCGCCGTCCGTGATCCTCGCCCTCGACCAGGGCAGCTCGAGCACCCGCTGCGTCGCCTACGACGGACGCCTTCGGCAGGTGGCAACCGCCGTCTCGCGGGTCGAGACGGCCCGGCCCGGCCCGGGCATGGTCGAGCACGACCCCGATGCGCTCCTCGCCGGGGCGCTGGCCGCGATCGCCGAGACGCGAGCGGCCTGCGACGGCGAGGTGACGGCGATCGGCATCGCCAACCAGACCGAGACCTTCGTACTGTGGGAGCGCGACACGGGACGGGCGGTCACCCCGATCGTGAGCTGGCAGGATCAGCGGGCCGAGGAGCTCTGCCGCGCGCTCGCGTCGCAGCCGGCGGCGGAGCGGATCGGCCCGGTCACCGGGCTCGCGCTCGACCCGACCTTCTCGGCGCCCAAGCTGGCCTGGCTGTTCGGCCGCGACCCGGCGCTGCTCGCGCGGGCGGAGGCCGGAGAGCTCGCGTTCGGCGACGTCGCCTGCTGGCTCGCCTGGCACCTCTCGGGCGGCGCCGGCCATGTCACCGAGCCGTCGAACGCCTGCCGCAGCCTCGTCCTCGACATCGCGTCGATGGCCTGGGACGATGGGCTGCTCGACCTCTTCGGCGTGCCCGCGGCGCTGCTTCCGGAGGTGCGCGACTCGGACGGCTCGGGCCTCGCGACGGCGGCCGCCGTGGCCGGGTTCGAGGCGCCGGTGGCGGCGATGCTGGGGGACCAGCAGTCAGCCCTCTACGGCCAGGGCTGCACGGCGCCCCGCATGGCGGCGATGACGCTCGGCACCGGGGCGTTCGTGTGGAAGAACGCGGGCGGCGAGCGGCCCGACCCGGCCGAGGGCGTGCTCGCGACCGTCGCCTGGCAGACCGCCGGCGAGGGCCGTACATACGCGCTCGAGGCCTTCGGCGCCAACGCGGGTAACGCGCTCGGCGTGCTGCGCGGGAGCGGCCTGGTCCCCGCCAATTGGCGCACGCAAACCCCCGATTGGCGCCAGCCGCATCCCGTGGTCGTGCCCGCGCCCGCCGGCCTGGGCACGCCGCACTGGCACGGCGCCGATCGCGTCACCGTCGTCGGCGCGAGCAGCGCGACGACGGCCGCAGACCTCGCCGCCGCCTGGGTGGCCGGCGTCGCCCACCAGATCGTCGACGCCCTTGCCGCCCAGGAGGCGTCCGGCGGGATCGATGTTCTGCGCGTCGGCGGCGGGCTCGCGGCCGACCGGACGCTGCTGCAGGCCGTGGCCGACCTCTCCGGGCGGGTGCTGGAGGTGGCCGCCGACCTGGAGGCGACGGCCCGCGGGATCGCGACGCTCGCGGCGGCAGCGGCCGGCGCGCTCGATCCGGCCGCGGCGGGACATGCCGTCGCCCACCGCGTCGAGCCGGCCCTCGCCGCGGACGCCCGCGAGCGCGAGCGGGCCCGCTGGCGCGACGCGCTCGAGGTGCACATGCGCCCGGAGGCGGGGTGAGCGAGACGGCGCTCGGCCCGGCCGTCCGGGCCGCGGCGCTTGAGCGGATGCGGCGCGAGCGGTTCGACCTGCTCGTCGTCGGCGGCGGGATCACCGGCGTCGGCATCGCCCTCGACGCGGCCACGCGCGGCCTGTCGGTCGGCCTCGTCGAGGCGCACGACATCGCCGCGGGCACGTCCAGCCGCTCCAGCAAGCTCATCCACGGGGGCCTGCGCTACCTCGAGATGCGCGACTTCGGCCTCGTCCGCGAGGCGCTTCGCGAGCGCCGCCTGCTGCTGACGAAGCTGGCCCCGCATCTCGTCCGCCCGGTGCCGTTCCTGTTCCCGCTCCGGCACCGGCTCTGGGAGCGGCCGTACCTCGGCGCGGGCCTGCTGCTCTACGACACGATGGGCGGCGCCCGCCACGTGCCCCGCTCGCAGCATCTCTCGAAGCGGGCCGCCCTGCGCTCGGCGCCCGCGCTGCGCCCCGACTCGCTGGTCGGTGCGGTGCGGTTCCACGACGCGCAGGAGGACGACGCCCGCTTCGCGGTGCACGTCGCCCGCACCGCCGCCGGCCACGGTGCCGCGATCGCGACCCGCGCCGCGGTCACCGGCTTTGCCCGCGACCAGGCCGGCCGGATCGTCGGCGCGTGCGTGCGCGACGACCTGGGCGGCCGCGAGCTCGACGTCCGTGCCCGGCACACGCTCGTCGCCGTCGGCGTCGCCACCGACCGCGTGCTCGAGCTGGCGACCGGGCGTCCGCAGCACGCGCTGCGCCCGTCCAAGGGCATCCACGTGCTGGTGCCGCGCGCGGCCATCCGGATGGAGACCGGGCTCTTCATGCGGACCGAGAAGAGCATCTTCCACGCCATCCCGTGGGGCGCCGATCACTGGCTGCTGGGCGACACCGACACCGAGTGGGACGGCGAGCCGGACGCGCCCGTGGCCAACCGGGCCGACGTCGACTACGTGCTCGCGAAGGTGAACAGCGTGCTCGTGCGCCCGGTGGCCAAGGCCGAGATCTGCAGCGTCTACGCCGGCCTGCGGCCGCTGGTCGCGGCGGAGGGGACGGCGTCGACGGCCCGACTCTCCCGTGAGCACCGCCTGTTCGCGCCGTTGCCCGGCCTGACGGCCATCGCCGGCGGCAAGTACACGACCTACCGGGTGATGGCGCGCGACGCCGTCGATGCGGCCGGACGCGATCTGGGCCGCGTCCGGCCGTCACGCACGCACGAGGTTCCGCTGGTCGACGCCGCCGGCGAGGTCGATGCGCTGGTTGCCGCAGACGCGGCCCTGGCCGAGCCGATCGCCGGCACCCGACACCGCGTCGCCGACGCCGTCCACGCGTGCACGCACGAGGCCGCCCTCGACCTCGACGACGTCCTCACCCGCCGGCTGCGCATCTCGATCGAGGTGCCCGACCGCGGCCGTGCAGCCGCCGCAGCGATCGCGCCCCCGGTCGCCTCGGCGCTGGGCTGGTCGGACGCGCGGGCGGCGGACGAGCTCGCCCGCTACCTGCGCCTGCGCGACGCCGAGGCCGCCGCCGAGGACGCCCCCGACGACGCCACCGCCCGCGCGCGGTACCGCGCGGTGCTCGATGCACCAAAAGGGGTCTGACCCCGCCCGGTGCTCG
>Ga0157369_10005114_pt1 | contig 15356 bp, 15 predicted proteins | sample C25metaG_FD_113461 | JGI IMG/M metagenome (GOLD analysis project Ga0157369, IMG submission 113461) | Corn rhizosphere microbial communities from Kellogg Biological Station, Michigan, USA - C2-5 metaG | ecosystem: Host-associated > Plants > Roots > Rhizosphere > Soil | place: USA: Michigan... | reverse complement strand
TCGGGTTGTGGCGGCTGAAATCTTCCTTATGCGCGACGACATCCCAGCCGAACTCGGTCAGCGACAGCCGGCTCCTCAACGAGGCCTTATGCCGATCCCGTAAATTGTCCCGCTTGATCGTCCGCAGCTCGTCATTCCACTTGAGAAATTCCGGAATCAGGAAGCTGGTCAGGACCAGAGGTTTCATACCCACCACCACCCCGCACACACAAAACGAAACGGGCGCCAAAGACGTCGGCAACTCAACGTCCTTGGCGCCCGCTCCTCGCGAATACCTGTTTACGGCCGAACGCTCACTCTTCGGCCGGCTCCTCCTCGCCGTCGGCGTCGCGCTCGGCAGGGCCGGCGAGGATCTGCTCGGCGATCAGGCCCGAGTTCTGGCGGATCGCGGTTTCGATCTTGCTGGTGATGTCGGGATTGGCCTTCAGGAACGCCTTGGAATTCTCGCGGCCCTGGCCGAGACGCTGGCTGTCATAGGAGAACCAGGCGCCGGATTTCTCGACAATGCCGGCCTTGACGCCGAGGTCGAGGATCTCGCCCATCTTGGAGACACCCTCGCCATACATGATGTCGAATTCGACCTGCTTGAAAGGCGGCGCCAGCTTGTTCTTCACCACCTTCACGCGCGTGGTGTTGCCGACCACCTCGTCGCGCTCCTTGATCGCGCCAATGCGACGGATGTCGAGACGAACCGAGGCATAGAATTTCAGCGCATTGCCGCCGGTCGTGGTTTCCGGCGAGCCATACATCACGCCGATCTTCATGCGGATCTGGTTGATGAAGATCACCATGGTGTTGGACTTGTTGATCGAGGCGGTGAGCTTGCGCAGCGCCTGGCTCATCAACCGCGCCTGCAGGCCCGGCAGCGCCTCGCCCATCTCGCCTTCGAGCTCGGCGCGCGGCACCAGCGCGGCAACCGAATCGACCACCAGCACGTCGACCGCGCCGGAGCGCACCAGCGTGTCGCAGATTTCCAGCGCCTGCTCGCCAGTGTCCGGCTGCGAGATCAAGAGCTCATCGATATTGACGCCGAGCTTCCTCGCATAGACGGGATCGAGCGCGTGCTCGGCATCGATGAAGGCGCAGATGCCGCCCTTCTTCTGCCCCTCGGCGACGCAATGCAGCGCCAGCGTCGTCTTGCCCGAGGATTCCGGACCGTAAATCTCGACCACCCGCCCCTTCGGCAAGCCGCCGACGCCAAGCGCGATGTCGAGGCCGAGCGAGCCACTCGAGACCGTCTCCACGTCCATGGAGCGGTCGTTCTTGCCGAGCTTCATCACCGAGCCCTTGCCGAATTGACGCTCGATCTGTGACAGCGCGGCGGACAGCGCCTTACTCTTATCCATGGAAGAACCTTCGACGATACGTAGCGCAGTGGCGGACATTGGGACGTGCTCCTTATGGCGGGGATTCGGCCGGCCGACAAACGGTTAACGAAGACGCCCGAATGATGTACCCTATTTGTTCCAGGTTCGCAATATGTTCTTTTTCTGGGTACTGGGCCTGCTTTCCGACGCTAGCGGCCTAGTTTGAAATTGGGCGTGGTCTGTTTTGGAGCGTGACGTGGATCACGGTAGCGCATCAAGCCGTCTTCTATTCTCTTGGGCATAAACGAGCGAATGGTCGCTCCGTCGAACAAAAGGAGACGGACATGAACACGCAGATCGACCTTCTTTTGCCGTTGGAGGACCATGAGCTGGACAGCGTGAGCGGCGGCTTCATCAAGGGGGCACTTGAGGGAGTGTGCAGAAACGACGAAGCAGCGTCTGGTGGTCAAAACGACCCCGCCCAAACGTTTCAACAGATTTTGCAGCAACTAACCCAAGGCCAAGGTTAGCCACGAGGCCGCCTCAGTTGGCGGCCTCTTCTGGTGGCGCAAGACGTGGTCGAGCGATTTCGTCAGCCAAGAACAAATCCGGCTGACCATTGTCCGTCTGGTGTAGCTCGCAGAAGAGTTGTCACCGCCGTAATCTGCTTATGTGCGGGTCTCCAATGTCTTCCGTGAGATATTGGAAGTGTTTGCGCTTTCTTCTCGCCTCAGTTGGCCGCCTCTTCCATTCCACGTACTTCGATTTGAGACAGCCCTCGGGCTTGTCGAGCTCAATTTTCATTTCAACTGGCGGAAAAAACACGGTTCCGTGACGTTGCTGAACCCGTGCAGTGCAGCGACTGTCACATTAGTTGGCTACTGTTTTTGACACACGCTGTTGTTGGGCGAATTTGCGCCCTTTGTGAAAGGCAACACCATGACAGCCGTCGAATGCCAAGAACTCGCAAATCATTATAAGGCCCTCGCGCGGGAGGCCAGCATCTCCGATGATCGCGCCTTCATATTGAAGAACATCGCCAGAAGCTTCGCGGGTTTGGCTAGTCAATTGGACAGGCTTGCCGCTCTCATGAGAGACGAGAGGAAGCAGAGTTAGGCCGCCTCAGTTACCCTGTGAGGTGGTGGATCGCTCTGCTTGTTGCTGCTGGTCTCTTTCTGCCGTTTCGCCGGGCGCGAAACCCGTAGTTCTCCGGCCAAGAACAGTGTTCCGAGACCTCGCGTTCTCGTGATGTCTCGCAGACAAGCTGTCCCAAAAGCCTCGGCGCCAGTGTCCTTAAGCCGGTGTTCACCACAATTCTTCCGGGGTTGCACGAACGACAACAGCCCTTAAGGCGGCTAGATCGCCGCCGCGCTAACCCTCCCCTGTCCGCTCAGCCCTGCATCCTGATAGGATTGCTGTTCGCAAAGTCGCTAGCCTTGGCCATGGAATCATGTCCAGGTGGATCATGGACGAACACCGCACCGCGCCCCGCCACCGCGTGCTAAAGGCCGGAACCATCGAGTTCAGCGGCGAGTCCCTCCCTTGCACGGTCCGCAACCTGTCGGCTACCGGCGCCTCGGTCGAAATCAACAGCCCGCTGTGGTTTCCGGATCGTTTCGTGCTGGTTGTCGCCAGTGAAGGATGGCGCAAGCCTTGCCGGGTGGTGCGGCGCCAGGACAAGCGAATTGGCATCGTCTTCGAGTAGCGGCAGGCGCCGTGCCGCGGGTTCCGAAACCCGATTATCGACATTTTAATGTTCGGCCGCGGAACGAACCGCCCTGTTCCCGCGTGATGCCCTCACCGGAAGTAACGGGGCTTTGTCCGCATGTTGGGTCGAACATATTTTGCGCGTCAGGCGACGACGCTGCTCAAATTCGCCAAATCCACTTCCAATCCGGAACTCGCCGCTTCCCTTGTCGAGCGGGCCGCCGACCTCAAGGCACAGATCGATGAGGATGACCGCCCCAGCCCCTCGCTGGTCGCGCCGGATGTCGAGCCGGAACACTGAAGTACGCCGCCCGTAACGCCAGAGGATCTGCGTTTGTGAAAAGGCCGCCGACTCTACCGTCAGCGGCCTTCCGGGTGAAATGCCTTTCGGAATGAAACGTCCCCTCGCCCCGGTGCTTACGACAAGCATTGCAGCCGATGCTGAATTTTGTGGAGTCCGAAATGCTGCCTCCTTCGATGAAACATTGGCGCCGTTGCGGCGGCGACACAGCCTCCTCGTGCGCCCTGCATTGCACAGCCTTGGCACTGGCGTCGTGGAACAGTTACGGATCTCGGGCATGATCTGCCGATGAAAAAAGGCGACGTCATCTGTCCCGACTGCCATGCGGGCTTCCGCCGGATCGAGCTTGCGTCAAGGCGGGGCACGGCGGGCGAGTTCAAGTGCCCGCTCTGCCATCACGTGCTGGAAGTCTCCGACGGCTCGACCGACATTGCCTACCGTCTCACGGTCGCGCCGGAAAAGCTTTTTGAATAATTCCGCCCCCTTGCAAGAGCAATCCGGAGTATCCGCCGATCGCCTGGAGCGCGCGCAGACCAATGACGTGATCGGCACCAGGCCCATTCCCGGCACGTAATGAGATCGCCAAGCTGTTGCCGCGGCACAGCAAAATGGTGCGCACCCGCATCACCGCAACGGCGCGGTCCCGGCCCGTATTTTCCCGGAATTGATCTCCCTCTCTTTTGGGAATCCACTCCCCCGCGAATTTTTTTGCTCCTTTAGCCGGCTCGGAGCGGCGATTTCGAAATTTATTCTCCCATGTCGCTCTATTTCTTCCGCATCAAGAATGGCCGCTATTCGGGCTGCGCCGATCAGGGCACCGAATGCGCCGATCGTCATGCTGCCTGGAAAGAGCTGACCAACGTCTGCGCCGACATGGCGGGCGGCATCTCGCGCAAGCTGGCTGAAAATTCGGAATGGCAGATGGAGATGCTGGACGAGGCCAAACGGCCGATCTTCCGGATCCGGATCGTCGCCGAATCGCTCGATTAACTCGTCCTCTGGATGCCTTCAGTCGGCCGTCGGCAGGCGGCGCATGGTGAACTCGATCTCGCCATCAGGCAATTCGCGCCAGCTCTCGACCACGCTCATATAGCCGGCCTTCGGGTAACGCTTGAGGAAATCGCGCGCCTTGGCCCGCGCGGTCTCGCGCGGCAAGGTGAACGTCTCGCGCAAAAAACCATCGCCCGGTTTGCGCCGGCGCGCCATCCGATCGGCAAGATCACGCGGCGAGCCCATGCCGCAACTCCGTCAACTCGATACGACAGGCTCAATATAGGCATCGCGAAAGCCGAAGCCGAGTCCCGCCTCAGTTCGGATTGTTGCCGCCGGTCTTGGCCTCAACCTTGGCCTTGGGCTTAGCCTTGGCCTTGGAGGCCGTCTTGGCCGGCGCCGCCTTGGGCGCATCGTTGCGCACCACACCCCAGGGATCATTGGAGGCCTTGGCGTCCGGAATCTTCCGCAGCGAGTCCTTATAGGCCTTCTGCTGCTCCTGCTCCGCCTCGATCTGGTCGGGAGTTTTTGACGGCTGATCCGCCAGCAGGTTGACGTGCGGCCCATCCCCGCCCATCTGCGCGTGCGCCGGAGTGGCGAGCGCCGCCATCCCGATCAATGCGGTCATCGCCGCCACACCAACAACTCGCATGAAGAGCTCCCTTTATTTCGTCGCAACATATACCGGTGGCAACGCAGTCAGCCAAGAAGCCATCGAGAACCAGACAACCACAGCGTCCACGCTTGCTCGGCGCAAGTCATGGTTGGCGCAGGTGCCCTAGAGGTGATCGGACCGACAGGACTTCGACGGCTGCATCCAGTCCTCCCAGATCGGGCCGCATCTCGTGCAGCCCGAAAGCAACAGCCCGAGACCGAGCATGCCGAAGATGATCGCCCAACGCCGCCACATTGGCCACCTACTCCACCCAACCTGATCTTACCGGTGCAACTGCGGTCTTTTCAAGCTACGGGCAGCCCGGGGTTCCTTCCGGAACAGGCCAAATTGGGCTAGGCACACATTAAATCGCGGCAAGGAAGCGTCATGCAACAGCAGCAAGAGGGTAAGCCGTTCGGCATCGCAGAAGCGCGGCGCGTGCTGGACGATGTGTTTGCGCCGTGGGTCAAGGATCTCGACCTGTCGGTCGAAGCATTCGATTTCGAGCCGCCACCCGGCGCGCGGGATTGGCAGGCGGGCGCGATCCTGCGCATGCCATTCTCGGAAAAACTGTGCCGCACTGGCGGCATGGTCTGCGGCCAGGCGCTGATGGCCTTCGCCGACACCGCCATGGTGATCGCCAATCTCGCGGCGAACCGCACCTACCGGCCGATGACGACCGTCGACCAGACCACGCATTTCATGCGCGCGGTGATGTCCTCCGACGTGCTCGCCGATGCGCGCGTCGTGCGGCTTGGGCGTACCATGAGTTTCGGCCGCGTCACGCTGCTCGGCGCTGCCGACAAAAAGCCGGTGGCGATGGTCTCGAGCGCCTTCGCGATGTTGTCGTGAAATAAAAGCCCATCCCTTTTCGGAGTGGGCCTGGGTCAGGATGCGTCAAATATAAAAGGAGTGATCGCTAAGGTTTATTACGCTGCAAGCGACGAAAAGCCGCCGTTGACTCAATGAGCTGCAATTCGTGAAGGCGAACAACAAGCGCGCATTTGAGATTTATGAAACGGTCTTCTCATTCAGCGCACGCGCATTCGCCGCACACGATGCAGATTCGCGATGCTTCACGCGTCTCTTCGTTGCACGGAGACGGTCAACGAGCCGGCTATCGGCATCCCGGATCGTGACGTTTAGGCAGATGCGCTGCGCCGGCTGCGCCAGCGCCACGCGGCGATCGCAATCAGCACGAGGGCGAGCAGCACTGCCCCGGCACCAGCCTCGAAGCGTCCACCCGGCCGGTCGATGGTGCGCGACCACAGCGATGGCGTTTCACCTGCGCGGGCCAGGCGAAACGCCACCACGCTGTCACCGATCGACGTGCCGGCCTCGGAATGCCCTCCGGCCGCGATCACGACATATTGCTCGCCCTTCCAGAGATAGGTCATGGGATTGGCGACGCCGGGCACGGGCAAGCGGCCCTGCCATAGCTCCTCACCCGACCTGGCGTCGAAGGCACGCAGATACGCATCCATCGCGCCGGTGAAGACGAGGCCGCCCGCGGTGATCGCAACGCCATTGACCAGCGGCGTGCCCCAGTGAAAGGCGACACCGAGCGGCGCCTTGTCCTCGACGGTGCCGACCGTCGAATGCCACAGGATCTTGCCGGCCTTCAGGTCGACCGCGACCATCTCGCCCCAAGGCGGCTTGTTGCAGAGCAGCCCCAGCTTGGACATCGCGACGACGCGGGTCATCGCAAACGCCGCGCCGCGCTGGCGGCCGAGCTCGACGCCGGGCGGCGGCTTGTAGCTTTCGGCCTCAGCCGCGCCGATCAGCTTGACCAGGTGAATGGCGTGGCTCGTGTTGGCGTAGAGGATCTGGTGCACCGGATCGAATGCCGCCCCGCCCCAGCTCACGCCACCGCCGGTCATCGGATAGATCACCGTGCCCGTGCCTTGCGTCGACGGCGGTGTGTAAAGCCCTTCATTGCGCGCGCTCGACAACTCGGCATGGCAGGGCGAGTTGCCGATCAAGGGCGGAAAGTTGAACTCATCGTCGGCCGAGAACGTTTGCGGCATCAGCGGCGGCACGTGGGTAGGAAACGGCTGGGTCGGCGACAGCTTCTCGCCCTCCACGCCGCCTTGCGGGACGGCGCGCTCCTCGACCGGCCATACCGGCTTGCCCGTGTCCCGGTCGAGCACAAAGACAAAGCCCTGCTTGGTCGGCTGGATCACGACGTCGCGCATGCCCTCACCGGTATCGATGCGCGCCAGCGTCGGCTGCGCCGGCAGGTCGTAATCCCAGACATTGTGATGCACGGTCTGGAACGACCAGACGAGCTCGCCTGTCTCGCTTTTCAGCGCCACCACCGAATTGGCGTAGTCGTTGTTGCCGGGACGCTTGCCGCCGAAGAAATCCGGGCTCGGCGAGCTGGTCGGCAGGAACACCAGGCCGCGCTCGTCGTCGGCCGACATCGGCGCCCAGACATTGGCGTGTCCGGCCTCGATGCCGTCATGGATCAGCGGATCGAAACTCCAGCGCGGCTTGCCGGTCCGCGCATCGAAGGCGCGCACCGTGCCGAGCGGCGCATCGACGCGGACATTGTCTGCGATCGAGGAGCCGACCACGACCACGCCGCGCGTCACCACCGGCGCCGAGGTGATCTGGAACTCGCCGGGCCAGACCAGCGGCATGCCGATGTCGATCTTGACCTCGCCATGCTCGCCGAAATCGGCACAGGGCTCGCCGGTCTTCGCGTCGAGCGCGATGACGCGGGCGTCGTTGGTGCCCATGAAGATCCGGCTGCGGCACGCCGCGCCGTCAGCGGCCTGGTCGTCGACCCAATAAGCGACGCCGCGACAATTGTAGCGGTTGGCGGGACGCTGGGCGTTGGAGATTTTCGGGTCAAACCGCCATTTTTGCTGCCCGGTGCCGGGATCGAGCGCGATCACCTCGTTGAAGGGCGAACAGAGGATGAGGCTGTCCTCCACGAACAGCGGCGTCGCTTCGAATTTCGTTCGCTTCATCGCCACAGGCGGGCGGCTTTCGAGGTCGCCGGTGTGGTACTCCCAGGCGCGCACCAGATTTCCGACATTGGCCGGCGTGATCTGATCGAGCTTTGAGAAACGCAGGCCGCCCTGGTCGCCGCCCCAATGGTCCCAGGCCGCCGCGGCGGGCGCGGCCAGGCGGCCAACCAGCAGCAAAAGCGCTGCGATCCGAGCAAGTTCGGCGAACATCGTGACAGATCGCTTGCGCCGCTTTTCCGCCGCGGCGGCCCGATATAGGCTAGTCATGTTGATCCACTCGCTTCCTGCCAGACCCCGCCCATGCTGAGATCGCTGATCCAACTGGCTGCTCCCCCGTCTGTCCAGCCGCGATGGGGTGAATGGTTGCGCCGGCGGGACGAAACGTCCGCCCTTGCAACAACCGGCACGGCGATCGAGCCGAGTGGGGACGACACGCGGCTATCCCCGCCCGCAATTTATGCCATCGTCGCGATCCTGATCACGATTTCCTGCACGGTGAACGTGTTCTCCAACGCGCGCGATATTTCGTGGCGGCTGGGCACCCCGCACAATTTCTGGGAGCCGGCGTTGTGGGAGGTCACCAGCGGCGTCGTCATGGTGATGCTGGTCCCCTTGGCGCGGCGCGCCGCCGCCCTGGTCCGCGCCGGATCCGGCCGTCCCTTTGTCACCGCGATCGGCGTCGCCGCGCTGTTCCTGGCCTTTACCGCCCTTCACATCCTCGGCATGGGGCTGCTGCGCGATCTCGCCTATCGGCTCATGGGCTTCAACTTCTCGTTTCCCTTCGCCCGTGAAGCGCTTTACGAAGCACGCAAGGACCTGTTCGCGTTTTCGGCGATCACGGCGAGTTTCTGGCTGGCCGGACGTCCGGCCGCGGCCCGGCCGGTCATCGTGCCGGCGGCGACTGCCGCGAGTGCACCTTCCGAACTATGGCTGCGCGACGGGCGCATCAGCATCCTGATCAATCCCTGCGAGATCACCTCCGTGAGCTCGGCTGGCAACTACGTCGAATTTCAGCTGACCGACCGCCGCAGCCATCTGATCCGCACCACGCTGCAGGCTCAGGAGGCGCGGCTCGCGCCGTTTGGAATTGCGCGCGTTCATCGCAGCCGCCTCGTCAATCTCAAACGAGTAGTGGCGCTCGAATGGCGCGCGTCCGGCGATTTTGAGCTGCGTCTCGACAGTGGCGAGACGGTCGCCGGCAGCCGCCGATTCAAGGCTGCGGTTGCGGAGATGGCGGCGTGAAGCCGCAAGGCAGATTAGATCAGATACTCCCTACGAGTTGCGCTCACGTGGGCTAGTCGGCACCACGATCACGGCAGAGGAGCGTCTCCCGTATCATCTCTCGGACCAGGGGCTCTAGTTGCCGCGGTGACCAAAACGATTTTCAAATAGGGAGCGGATCGGTCCAATACCGCGTCATTGTCATCGGCATTATCATTTTTGTTGAGCAAATACTCGTCAGATACAAGGACCATCTGGTTAGGACCTTCGACACAATCGAACTTGATTGCCGTGTACGGATCGCCGTGAAAATTTGTACCCCAAAGTCCCTCCGCGAGCGCCTCGCGTAGAGCTTCGTGATTGTCGGGAGCGTTTGTCAGAAGTTCATTTTGGAGGAAAAAACGCCATCTCCGCAAAAGATTAGGATGCTTACCATTGGGATCAGAGGGGAAAAAATATGTGTTCTGATCTGTGATGCTAAGGATTGTCGTTTGGTTAAGAGCAGGCGTTTGAAACAAGTACAAAAGATCCGGATCCCCCCCAATAAGGTTTCGGGTAGCGTCGATCTGCTGTTTCTTAAAAATCTTGTTGAAATGATTAATGAGACGTCGAGTACCTTTGGTTGCTATAAGAGCGCCCATACTGGTTTCCTCTTCGGTTCAACGATGTTTTCGTCCGGCGCCAATGCACACACATTCGCGCAGCGAGATCCCAGAAGCAACTTTGTCATAAAGGCAAACTGGTTCTATGTGTGGTGGGCAGGCTGCTTTTGCGAAAAGCGACCGCCGACATCTGACGCGAGCCGCTGCGTACCCGGGTCTGTATCTAAGCATCCATTGCCGCCCTCCCTCGTTACTGATCTAAACGACTCTCCGTTCATCGTTTAAAATAGACGCGAACTCTGGCATCGCACAGTCGGGCATCTGACGGCCCAGCGCACCCGCACGCCATATGCGATACCGGCATTCGGCTGAGAGATCAGGCTCGTCGTCATCCAGTTGTTTCTCGAACGCGCCGTGCAATTCCAGCAGCTCGCGTGCCCCTCGCAGCGTCGCCGCCTTCGCGCGCCCTCCCCAAATCCGCGGCATACCGACGCTCGCGGCCCAGTAATCCGCCTGCCCTTGCCAGGTCAGCCAAGGCATCGCGGGGTCGCGCGGTAAGCCTCCGAGATGGTGCCCCGTCTCGTGCGCCAGCGTCAGCGCCAGTCCGTATTTCGTGATCGCGGGATGCCGGACCAGACCTCCGTACACCCGCACGAACCGTGCCGGCCCAAGCCGCCAAGCCTGCGCATTGATGGTCGGAGACTCCCAAAGCAATTCATAGGTCAACTCGGGAAATGCTTGATTGAATATTTTCAGTAATGCCGACACCACGCAGCGCCGATGCTGCTGAGCACGTCGGCTCGGAAGCACCTCTTCCGTGGGCCAGGCCAAAAAGCTCATGTAGCAATCATAGGACGAATAACGTGCGTTTGCTACTGAACAACTGGCGCGATCATTTGACGCGGCGATTTTCTGCTGGATGCCCTCGGGCTTGTCCGCATACTTCCCGTTGAGGTTGCGTCCGGCGTCGCGCGGCAGGCGGAAGCGCCCCGAAAGCAGCCACAATGTGATGGTGCAAAGCGGCATGGAATTGATGGATATTTAGGTTTATTGTTTCCCTCGTGCTCCACATTTCAGGGGCTCAATGATGCATTGTTTGCGGTGTGGTCGGCAAAACAGGCCGACTAATGAGTATTGCGAAGGCTGCGGGGCCACGCTCGGCATCGAGTGCAGCGCCTGTCACCATCTCAACGGCCCTACGGCCCGCTTTTGCGGGCGATGCAGCGCGGCGCTGAAGCCCGCGACTCCACAATCGGCTGCCGATCCATCGTGGCAACACGTACTGGCGTCGCTGAACGCCAAGGGCGGCGAGCGCAAGCGGCTGACCATCCTGTTCGCGGACATCCGCAATTCGACCGGACTGATCGACAGCCTTGGCGATCCCGAGCTGGGCATGAAGCGCCTTCAGCCGGTCCTGAACATCATGAAGGAAGCGGTGACGCGTTATGAAGGCGTCGTCAACAAGTCGCAAGGCGACGGGGTCATGGCCATCTTTGGCGCCCCGCAGCCGCATGAAGATCACGCCGTCCGTGGCTGCCTCGCGGCGCTTGCCATGCAGGATGGGATTACCCGGCTCGCCGATCCGGATTTGCAGATCCGGGTCGGTGTCCATACTGGCGAGGTCATCGTTCAAACGATCGAGCACGGCATCTACCAGACCTATGACGCCGCTGGCCCCAATGTGCACCTTGCCAACCGGCTGGAGCAATTGGCCGACGCCGGTACCATTCTGATTTCGAAAGAGACCTACACCGCGGCCAGGCAGTTCATCGAAGTCGAGCCGCTCGGCCCGAAGGTGCTCCGCGGCATCGCCAATCTGACCGAAGTCTTCAGGGTGAGAGGGCTGCAGCATGCGCCTTCCAGCGGTGTGTTTCGCAGCGGTATCCGGTTGAGTCCCCTGACGGGCCGGGCCGACGAGTTGAACGCTCTGCTTCAGGAGCTCGAGAACACGATCAAGGCCGAAGGCCATGTCGTCGGCGTGGTGGGGGAAGCCGGCATCGGCAAGAGCCGCCTTTGCTTCGAATTCGCCGAGAACTGCCGCAGCAAGGGCATCCGCGTCTACGAGGCGCGCGTGCTGGCGCACGGCCGGGCAACACCGTTTCAGCCGGTTCTCGAATTGATGCGCGATTACTTCGGCCTCCGGTTCAAGCAGCCTGCGGATGTCTCGCGCCGCATGGTGCTCGATCAACTTGGGGTCCTTCCCGTCTCCGAACAGCTTCCGCCAATCCTTTTGGACTTCCTCGGCCTCGCCGACCCGCGCCGGCCGGCAGAGAAGCTCGATCCGAAAACGAGGAAGACCCTGCTCATCGACTTCGTGAGGATGCTACCGCACTCTCCCCGAGAGCCGGTCTCGGTGGTCATCGTCGAGGATCTGCACTGGATCGATGCGGCAAGCGAAGAGTTCGTCGAAGCCCTCGCCGACGCGGTGGTCGGCACCACCGTCCTGCTGGTCGTCAATTTCAGGCCGGGATTTTCTGCGCCGCTGATGCAGCGATCGCATTACCGCCAGATCAACATGGGCCCGCTGTCGCCGGCCCAGGCTACGGTCCTGTTGCAGGATCATTTTGGCGTCGACACCTCACTGGCCCTGCTCGGCCGCAACATCATCGAGCGCGCGCAGGGCAATCCGTTCTTTCTCGAAGAGCTGATCAACGCTCTCGTGGAGCGTGGCGACTTCGAAGGAGAGCGGGGATCGTACCGGCTCAAGGGCGGCCTTGACACCATTCCGCTCCCCTCCACCGTCCAGGCCGTCGTCGCGGCCCGGATCGATCGCCTGGAAGAGAACGCAAAGAAGGTGCTCGAGATCGCTTCCGTCATCGGCCGCGAGATTTCGACGCCGATCCTGGAGCGGATCGGGGGACAGGAGCCGAACGAACTGTCGGAAGCGCTCCAGGATCTGCGGCAAACCGAGCTGCTTTACGATGTACCGCCTTTCGAGCAGCGGCTTCTCGCCTTTCGTCATCCTCTCATTCAGGAGGTGGCGTACCGTTCACTCCTGAATGAACGCCGTCGCGAGCTTCATGCCAAGGTCGCGCAGACCATGGAGGCCCTCTTCAAGGATCGTGCGGAAGAGCGAGCCTCGCTCCTCGCATATCATCTGGAGCAGGCCGGCGAAAACCTCAAGGCGGCGCAACTGAACATGCGCGCGGCCGTCTGGGTCGGCGCCAACGATCCGAGCCAGGCGCTCCGAAGCTGGAAGAAGGTGCGCGAGCTGCTTTCCAACGTCCCCTCCTCTCAGCCGACTGACTATCTCACGATGATGGCCATTGGCCAGGTCCTGAACTTCGGCTGGCGTGAAGGCATTCCGGCGGCGGAGGCGCTGCTCTATTTCGAGGAGGCCAGGCGATTGGCTCTTGCCTCGAAAGACATAAGGGCGATCGCACTGCTCCACGCGGCGTATGGCCGGAATCTGGCCAACGGCGGTTCGGCCGACGAATATGTCGAGAAGGTGCTGGAAGCCAAGGCGATCGCCGATCAGGGCAACGACGTCAGCGTGCAGATCGCGCTGAAGGCCGTACTTTGCCATGCGCTGCGAACTTCGGGCAGAATGTCCGAAGCTCTACAGATGAACATCGAGGCGATGGATCGCGCGCACGAGATCGTCAAGTTCGACCGCCAGATGCTCGGCTTCGACGTAGGGGTGTGGCTGACCGTGATGCGCGGCCAAACCCTCGTCATGCTTGGCCGCGGCGATGAAGCCCTGCCCTTTCTCGATGCCATTCTGGACATGGACGAGAGCCAGATCGATGCGGTCAATCACGTCATTCCGAGCCTCGCCTATGTAGAGCTCGCCTGGGCAGAGGGAAATGGGCGGCTCGCGCAGGAACATGCCGATCGCGCCTTTTCCATCGCCACGCGAACGGGCAACCCCTATCTTCGCGTCTACGCCCAGGCGTGCCGCGGACAATCGCACATCGTCGCCGGCCGGCTCACGTCGGCGATCGAGGATTTGTCCGAAGCAGTCAGATTTGCCAGGTCGAGAAAGGCTGGCCTTGAGAACGAGCCGCGCATTCTCGCGGATCTGGCCAATGCCTATCGGATGGATGGCGATCACGCGAAAGCCTTCGCCACCGCGGAAGAGGCCTTGGCGATCGCGACCGAGCGCCACGCCCGCATTCCCGAATGCCTCGCCCGTATGGTACGGGGACAGCTCCTGCTTGGCGCCGCCGGCGAGCATGAAAAAGCCGACGGCACGAGGGAGATCGACAGGGCAAAAGCGTTGATGCAGGAGACCGGCGCGATACTGTTTACGCGTTTCTTTGCCGCCGACACGTCTGACAGCGGTCGCTCGGTGTCGACCGGCGTCATTTGACTTGCACGCGCCAACGGCAGATCGCTGATTTGCCCGACGCGTCCAGGCCCACCTCGCAAAAGCGGCGATCTACTTGGCCTTCTGATCCGAAGGCCGCGCCCCACTCCAGGGATCGTATTTTTCCTTGGAATCGGGAATGCGCTTGAGCGCATCCTTGTACGCCTTCTCGTCGACCTTCGGCGTCTTGTCCTCGGTCTTGGCATTGCCGCCCCGGCCATGCCGGCCACCGCCCATCTGCGCCTGTGCGGGCAACGCCAAAGCCGCAAGCAGCACGGTCGCCACGGTCAAGATTTTCATATCCTGCTCTCGTCTTGCCATCGCCCGCGGCGAACTTACTGCGTTGGACCAGCAGCGGCAAAGCAGAGGCTCTTCAAGACGAGAAGACCGGCGCACTCCGCCGGTCTTCTCTGAACTTTCGGCAATTGATGAACTAGAAGCGCCGTCCAAATCCCATCGGCCTTCCCATCATTCCGCCGCCATGAAAGCCCCAGCCAAGACCGACGGGACGGAAGGGCCGCATCGGCGGGCCACCATAGGGGCCGCCATAGACCGGCCCTTCGACGATGACCGTGCGATGAGGCGGTAACGGGCGCGGCTCGGGATCGCGCGGCGTCACCTCGACCTTCTTAATGGTGACGTGCCGCTCGGGCGCCGGCGCTGCATCGGCCTTTTTCAGAACGGACGGCGATGACGGAGCGTTCGGCGCCAGCGGCGGCGTGCAGGTATTGAGCGCGGCGACCTGCGGCGGCAGGTTCGGACGGAAGCGCAGCCGCTCGATCATCGTGTGCGCGGTGACCGACAGATCCGTGTCCGGATATTCGGCGAGAAACGAGCGGTAGCTCGCCGCGGTGTTGATCGTCACCGCCTCATTCCACGCCACCATCTTGCGGTAACGCACGATCCATTCCTCGATCTCGGGTGCGAATTGCGACTGCGCGAACAGCGCATCATAGGCCTGGTAGGCTTCCAGCGTGCCGTCGGAGACGACCATCTCGTGCGCCACATCCACCTGTTTGCCCTGCAAGTCGCGCTTCCACTGATCGACCGTCTGCTTCGGCGCGTCGGACGCCGGCGGGATCGGTGCGGCATTGGCGTCCCGCACATCGGTCGCGGCGACGAATTTGAAATCTTCCGTCAGTGACGAGCTTTCCCAGGGCGTCTGCCGGCCGCCGGTTGCCTTGTTGACGGCAACGCGCACCTGCTTGAACGCCTGCTCGATCGGCAGGCCTGGGGTGCGGGCCGCCGTCAGCAGCGCCGTGGTGTAGGGACTGTCGGCGCCGGTACCG
>Ga0157369_10005111_pt1 | contig 15360 bp, 17 predicted proteins | sample C25metaG_FD_113461 | JGI IMG/M metagenome (GOLD analysis project Ga0157369, IMG submission 113461) | Corn rhizosphere microbial communities from Kellogg Biological Station, Michigan, USA - C2-5 metaG | ecosystem: Host-associated > Plants > Roots > Rhizosphere > Soil | place: USA: Michigan... | reverse complement strand
TTTCGCCGTGGGATGTGACATGGCGCTCGACAATCTTCCAAGCGCCGCCCGCCGCGACCGCCAAGGCGGTCGTTCGGTTCTGCGGGCTATAGACCAGTTCGATGATGTGTTGATCGTCTAGACGCGAAACGGTTGGCATTGCGTCTTTCGCGGTGGAAGTTTCCATTGCCACAGCATTCGCGATCCCGAGCGCTGCCGCTAGGCGGCCGGACAGTGCGAACAGCCTTGTCCGCTCCCATAGGCCCGGCCAGAACTAAGCGCCATGCTGAGCTATCCCCATCTGCGATTCGCGCAGCCATCGGCGCTGCGGTAGAGTCCAGAGTCAGCGGGCTCCCCCACGGGGACGTGGGGACGTGGGGACGGGTGCTATCCCATCCGCTCAGACGTATGCGATATTTTGCCTACTGCCGAAAATCCACCGAAAGCGAAGAGCGCCAGGCGCTTTCGATTCCCGCGCAGATCGACGAGATCCGCCGGCATTTCGCGGACGCGGCTGACATCGAAATCGTCGAGTGGTTCGAGGAACGCATGAGTGCGAAAGCGCCAGGCCGCCCCGTCTACGGCGGCATGATCGCACGCATTGAGAAGGGCGAGGCCGACGGCATCGTCGCGTGGCATCCCGACCGGCTCGCGCGCAATTCGGTGGACGGCGGCTGGCTTATCCATCTGCTCGACCGGAAAATCCTGAAAGACCTGAAATTCGTGTCCTTCCGGTATGAGCAAAGTCCGGAAGGCATGTTCATGCTGCAGATCATGTTCGGACAGTCGAAATACTTCGTCGACAACCTCTCGGTGAACGTGAAGCGGGGTCTCCGAAAGCGCATCGAGATGGGCTGGCTCCCGGGCCTAGCACCGCTGGGCTATCGCAATGATCGCGAAACCAGAACGATCGCGGTCGATCCCGAGCGCTTCACGCTGCTTCAATCAGCGTGGCGGCTGTTGCTTACGGGCACTTATACGGTTCGGCAGATCAACGACATTCTGCACCACGATTGGGGCTTCCGCACGCCCAGGCACAAGGTTCGTGGTGGCGGCATGATGGTGACCAGTACGCTCTACAAAGTTTTCGCAAACCCCTTCTACGCCGGCATTCTCAATCGATACGGTGAATGGCGCATCGGAAAACACCAGCCGATGGTCACGCTTGAAGAGTTTCATCGCGCGCAGAAAATCCTCGGCCGACCTGGCAAGCCGAAGCCGGAAACCCGCGCTTTTGCATATACCGGCGGCCTGATCCGATGCGCTTGCGGACTGTCGGTGACGGCAGAGGAAAAGATAAAGCCCTCGGGACGCCGCTATGTCTATTATCGCTGCACACGCCGGCTGATCCCGCGTTGCCGGCAGCCTGCGGTATCCCTTGCAGCGATCGAGCGTCAGATCATCGCTTTCCTCAGCACGCTGGCAATTCCGCGCCAAACCGAGCTTCTCCTCGAGGAGATGCTGACCAATGCGAGCAGCGATATCCGCAACCGCATCCAACTGGAGGATGCGTCGCTCTCCCGGTCGCACGCCCAGACCGAGCAGGAACTCCGCACCCTCCTGGACATCCGCATTCGCGGCCTTATCGATGACGCCGACTACGTCGAGCGGCGCAACGCCTTGCGCAAACAGGAGCTTCTCCAGCGCGAAGCACGATCGCGGCGCCCGACTGAGCCGCCACTTGGGTTAGAACTCGCCCGAAGCGTCATTTCGTTCAGGAAATACGCCGTGGATTGGTTTTCGAACGGAAATCTTGTCGACAAACGTCTTGTGCTCAAAACGCTCGGTTCGAACTCGGTGCTGGCCGACAAAATACTGAGCATTCAAACCAGATTTCCGTTCAAGCAGCTCCAAAATCCGGACGAAATTCTCCTATGGTGCGGGCTAGGAGAGGCACTTAGAACTCTTGAAGGGCGACAAGAGGAAGTTTCAGCCATCATTGGCAATGTAAAAGCGCTGAACGACGCAGCAGAGCTTCGGCGGAACGGCGAGACTGCTTTGGCCGATGTTGGATATCGTGAGGCGGCATAGTTTCTAGCTCGTCCCCACGTCCCTTCATCCCCGCGCCGACATATGATTGAGGTCACGCTGACTGATAATTTCATCAGCGATTCACCGGATTCAGGGTAGAGTGGCTGGTACCTTGCCTTGTCGAAGGACCTGGAGAAGTGAGCCTTATACTTTCCTTCATCAAGCTCCTTGAGGGCTTGGCCTCTCTTATGCAAACTGCCGCCAAAGCAATACGGAAAAAATTCGCGCTCCTGCCGCAGCGCGTCCGTTGGTGCGCACCTGATTCAACACATGAAACAGGCATTCTTGTGTGGACAGACGACCCAACAAAAGCTGCTCGGGATACAGAGTTCATTCCTTGGGCGCGCTTTGAACCCGAACTCATGATGAACTTGCTTCCAAGGCTATTCGCCGATCCGGTCGGATACCACTTTGTCGCGGGCTCCCACCACGGCAAGGAATATTGGCTGGTGCAGCTTGTTGGCGCGGATGGAAAGCCGTTCGGAGACGTTTGGTTCGGCGTCAATCCGGATGAGGACTGGTCGCAGGATGGTCTTATCCGCGTCGGCACCGCTCGTTCTGCGCCGCATGTGTGGCAAACATATCGCCGCCTCTCCGATGGTACCTATGAACGGCTTCCGTCTCGATTCAGAACCCTGGAAGATGTGCCTGAAGGTGAACGTAATGCCACTCTCTTTACATAAGTCTGAAGACTAGTCGGCTCGTCGGGCGCGAACACGAGACCCGCTGCCTTCTCCTTGCAACCCGGCCATTCAACACTGTCGGTAATGTCGGTGCGGGCTAGGAGAGTCAGTTGGAACTCTGGCGGACCGGAAAGAGGAAGCTCAGGCTATCATCGCAAACGTGAAAGCGCTCAACGACGCTGCAGAAATGCGCCGGGACGGCGAGGCTGTGCCGGAAGATGTCCGATATCGGGAGGCAGCATAGTCTGATGCTCGTCCCCACGTCCCCTTGTCCCCGCGCCGGCATCCGCCCGAACCATGGGCGGCCTTCAAGAGCCCATGGCATACGGCGCGAGACGCCGGCGGGCGGATGTGGAATGGCTGATCGTCCCTAGCACCAGGTTATTTGATTGTGACGAAGCACAAAGTGGCTACCGCACTTTTCCTTCGGCATCCAAAGTGACGGCTTCAATGAAACGGCATCGTTACTAACCGATAACTGCCAAACAGGCCGACGCGATCGCATGAGATTAACGTCTATTCGATCTCCGCATCGACAGGGGCAAGCTAAGACAGCCCATTTCGGATTTGACCCACCCACAACGAAAAGCTCAGATCCCAGTCGTCGCGGAACATCCCCCATTGACTCAACAAAAATCACACCATCAATGCTGTTCCTGCGCCGCTGTTGACCGAACGACAAACGCGAGAAATCTCTGATCTGTGGGACCTTCTTTCCCCCCACGGGTCACGAACCTAGTTATAGTAAGCTTTGGCAAATCAAACACTCCTGCCTGCTGCAAGCTGGGCAACGTTACCGGGTCGCTCAGAATATTGACGATCGCATCCGCAACTGGCCTGGAAAAAGCTTTCACGCCTGGTGACACTTCCACTTCCAAAACTTTGGAGACATTCTTTGCCCGTAAGGCTGCAATGAGTCCTGGAAGACTGAGCTTTTCAATCAATAGCGCGGCTTTCGGGACCTGATTGGTCCGCCATGACATCGCAGCTGAAATGATCTCATCTGCTTCCGGTGAGTATGCGCTGGCTGCAAATTTCAGACTTACCTTGAGGTCCTTTATCACAGCATCGAGTGTTTGAGAGGCCTGCTTGGCATAGACGAGGAAAGAGCACGCTTCTTTCACGCATGCCTCACACTGACTGAGGCCAAGCGGAGAATGGCAGAGCAAGCTCATCTTGATGGATAGATAATCAGTGAAGCGTGAGCCGCACGTGATCCATGCAAAACGCGATGATGATGCAGAGCGCGGCGACACTTCCCAAAACCACGGAAGCGCGCGTCCAAAGATCGAATCTCATGGAGAGTCACCAAAACTGAGGCGACATCTCTTCTAACCTTATCACTATGCGAATCAACAAATATTTGCTTCAGTATTTTTTTTAGACTTCAAGCAGATTCAATGGCTTACGGATCGTCAGTTATTTTTTTGTAGTTATATCAAAGGCAATTAAATCGAGTGTTACCCCCTTAAACCCTCAACTTCGGGAGCTGCCGTCATCAGAAATTCCGCTTACGACTCCAACGCTGAGAGACGCGGGCACGTGAGGGCGTCAGCAGTCGCCTGGCACAGCAAGAGACACCTGTGGATAACGATTTTGAGTTACCGCACTATGTGGCGCTCACCTTCGACGATGAAGGGATACGCGAGGTCTTTTTCAAAGTCGATTGCGCGGCCAGACGGAGACAGCACCACCTCTTGTCCTGGTCTCTGTTTCATCAGGAAGTCGTATAATTCGCTCCCGGGTCGCAGACGATACGTCCAATTATCGTAGCGCACGTACTCGGCTTCGCGGTCGTCGCCTCGCCAGAACTGCGACCTTTGAACGATGCGCAACGCGCAAGTGTCCTTCCGCCCCTTGCGGAGCACCACGTACATCTTGATGGGTCTCTGTGCCTTAGTCTTACGAGGCGCGACCACCGGTCAACGGTTCTCTGGATGAAATCGCGCCTTCAGAATTTCTATCATATCGTCCACCTTTAAAACGCCGAAGGTATCACCGCACCGGATAATCTCGTTGTACTTGGCTAGCATGCGGAGGTCGCCCTCCAGCAGCGGAGCGTGCGAATTCAAATCCCGATCTGCGAAGTCCTGGAATAGACCCATCTGTTCGACGTAGAACCGCGCCGCGCCGTAATGCCCGCGGCCGTCGTTACCATCGAACCCCGTGAACCGGACATGCTTCCCGAAAGGGTCAGCCTCCCTTTCAAGTCGCTCCTTTTCCTCGGCCGTGAGGGTCTTAAATCTGTCCTCCAGCATCTGCCACATCGACATTATCGACGCCGCTTCAGATGCGACTTCCTCAGAGGTGTCTTCATGGAATATGCCGTAGTATTTCTGTGACAGACCCCATAGATGCCCACTATATATTGCCTGTCTGACAAAATTGGGATCGATGTCGCTGTCGCTTTTGACACCGGTGCTTTCATAAATATCTGCCAGCATCAGCAGAATGAGCTTTTCGCCGTCGGAAAGTTTCACGTCTAGTACCTCAAAGAAGCGGCGGAAGTTCTACCAAACGTCGTGCCTGATCGCCAACACGCTTACCTAGAAGTAGTTCTATGAACCGTTGCAGACTTCTGCTACGCTAATCGGGCGCTTTAATAGGAGTGACAGATGGCTTTGCCGCGTTGCCCCCGTTGTGGTTATCCAACGAGCCGCAGCCCGTGTGTGAAGTGCGGATGGCCCAAGAAACATCACCCTGACAGACTAGGAAGGGTTAACAAAACCGGCCGGGCTTGATCGCGCTATCATAGTGCGTGTGGAGATCGCTCTCACTACTTAGTGACTGTTTGAAAAGTTCGATAAATCATACCGCCACTTTACAGATCGGCTGACGGTCGCATGAAAAATTAGTGGAGCGATTTGAACCGGCTACTAAATACCGGGGGCGAGTCGGACTCATCGCACGCCGTCTATTTTGCTGGACGCAGATTCAGCCGTCGGAAGCAATAAGATGTTGATTGATACAACCCAAGTGTCCTTGAGTATGCTGTTCAGCGTGCCGATGATAGCGGCATTTATGTGACGCTTGAGCCATCACCTGAATAGACCGCTCGTTGCTTGTGCGATGAAATACACTATATAATTGAGTGGCCGTGCAGCAACACCTTAGGGCCATTTAACGTCAGTCATTAAGAAGGAAAAGAAGAATGACCAACGCTGAACTGGAACTACAAATTGAACGCTCTCTTGCTCGTGGTCGTATCCCGACGGGATGGATCATCGAGCTAAAGAGGAGAACTGAAATGGATAGTCTGTGGGCGAACTATATGCGCCGCACACGGATAGATTAGTCTAGGTGGTGGTGGCGGCTCCTAAGGCCGCCATCATCGAACGCCCGTGAGGATAAATATGAGTGATATTAGCTACGCTAACGAGAAATTTTATACGGCAGTTGATGCGCTATGTGGTGGCGGTCCGCTACGGCAGCGCATTTTCTCCGCTTACATGAGTTTTCACACGATATCGCATCACCCATTTGATAACAAAGATCTGCAAACCAAATTTGATGAGATTATGCGCAGGCTAACGGTCGTTAAGGATGGTGACGAAGATAAGGGCTACGTTCAAAACACATTGGACAAAATGTCTGACAGAGATGCGGAAGAAGTAAGCAGCTTGATCGTTGAACTCGCGTTCAATATTCAAGAAGCCAATACCCGAACTCCCCAGTAGTCCTAAACCCAGTATGCCAGAGCAGGATAGAAAGGTTCTCTGGTCTATTTTCGTTGTGCTAGCGACTATCGCCATTGAGCTTGCGTGGCTTATCTTCATAGGGCCAGCCAAATATGGCACCGGGAGCGCTATCCAACACGCAAGCGACCAGAATTCCGTATGGGGCTCCGCTGCTTTTTGGACTGCCATATTCACTGCGTTGCTCACTCTCTCCACCAGTTTGCTTTGGTGGACAACGCTACGTTCTACTCGTCTGACCGAACGCGCTTTTTCTGATCTTGAACGCCCTTATATCTATGTCTTCGGGGTCACCAATCTGACCGGGACTCGCACTGAGACGAATATCGCCGACTATTGCGGGGTCTCTTATGTTGTCGCCAATTTTGGCAAGACTCCTGCGATGATCCGAGAAGTTAAAATTGGTGTCATAGCAACCAGCGCAGAACCAAAACTCGTTACCACTGTAGATCGAGATCACTATTTGCTGACTTATGCGATAATTGGTCCGAGCGAAGAGCGTAAGATGAGGGAAGACCTGCCTGAGTACATAGAAGCTGCTCCGCCTTCTGATGACCCGTTTGTTCTCGTCCCACTTTTGAATAAAGGCGAACAGCTGTTTCTCTACGTAGTCATCGACTACGACGGCCCCTTCACCAAGGGGTGCAAAACCTCCGCTTGTTGGAAATGGAATGATGGAGAGGGCGTTTTTGTTCAATATGGCGGCAACGATTACAACTACGTGATATAATCGGTCATACGCTGATATGAGATTTATCCAGACGAACCATCGCGCGATATGCGAGCGTGAGCGCAGTTTCCAGATCGTCATGAAGGTGGTTGAGCCGAAAGCATCCATTCCTGCTTCGAGCATCTCCTTGGTCACTTCGATTCCAGGGACGTGATTTTCCTGTTGCCGCTTTGCGTTCGGCATGGTTTCACCTCTTTGGTTTTATTTGCGTTTTGTTCGATAAAAAGCCGAGTCAAACCAGCCGGTTAGCCACCGACTTTTCAAACAGTCACTAGAGACATTCAAACAGACCGACCGATTAATTCCACGCAGCGAGAAAGTACCGATCAGCGACCTCTATCCATTTTCAAAGAATGCGAGAACGGCCGCAGCTTCTCACGCCTCTTTTAGTTCAAAGTGAAGCTTGCTTGCTCTACTCGTTCTGTGGACAACATGAAGAGCGCGTGAAGGCTTATTGGACAACAACTAATCGCACCGCCCGGCGAACTGGAGCAACCCCTTACATTGGTTGTCGTGCATGGTGTCATGGGTAGAGCGGACAATGCTCGCCATTCTCGCGTGAACGAAACCACCGCAAAAGACGGACATGCGAAGCCTGGATGGCGACGATCTGCGAAGGTTCAGTTCTGCGGGGAGACTACAACCCACCCGAAGTCGTCTCGTAAGAGCAACCCCGGCGGACAGTCTGTGAGCACATCGCCTTGGAAGATGTAGAGCTCGTCCACATAGCCTGGCGAATCTAATTCGAACTTGGCGCCCTAGATGTTCCGGGTCGCAAAATCGGCAAAAGCGTTTGCCTTCTTGCATCCACACAGTTCGCGGATTTTCTCGATCGCTCCGATCCCATTCGGCGGGGAACTTGGACGTGGGTCGTTCGACATAGGAAAATGCGTTTGATAGAGACTACATCAAGGTGCTTGCGGAATTGCATGCGAGGTCGCGGAGAGTCCTTATTCCGGCGCGGCAGTGTCTCTCTGCGCATGGATGTCGATCAGCTTGCCACGGGCGCGTTCTTTCGCAATCCAGCTAGCGAACCGCTCGAGCATGACCATAAGGCGGGACAAGGTCTCGCGGCTTTCCGCTACCGAAATCTCGATATGATTATATTTCCGGCACAGCACGCGAAACCGCTCCACGTCTTCATCTCTAATCCGCATCCTTTTGAGTTGGCCTGCCCGTGCTCAAGGCCATCTGGTCCAGACGCTTCCCGATCCTGATCAGTTCCCGGGAAATGACATCGAGCGCCTGATGCAAGTCCGTCATCTCACGCGCCATCATGTCATTCAATCGTGGCACAAGCACTTGCTCGCAGAGCACAGAAAATTTGTCTTTGGTCATACCGATCTATCATCGCCCGCACGCGTCGAGCGCCACTAGACGGACCTTCAGCGCTATCCGCTATACGTTTGCGCTTGGGCATGAGTGGCAGCCTAGCGATGCACCTGACGCGCGGCATTATTGATGGATGACGTCACCCGAGATCACGTATTTCGCTAGAACCAACCATCACGCCAAGAGCGTCAGGTTCGGCATCAAGCAAACTGACCGTCTCTCGCACATCTATCTCGTAGGCAAGACCGGCACCGGAAAATCGTCGCTGTTGCGGACTTTCGCGCTCGGCGATTTCGCCTCCGGCACGGGGTTCGCGCTCGTCGATCCCCATGGCGATCTCGTCGAACCCCTCGCGAAGGGTCTTGCGGCCCTCGATCCCGATCGTCTGATCTATCTCGATGCGACCGATCCCTGGCAGCCTTATGGCTATAACCCGCTCCGCCGGGTGCGCGCCGACAAGATCCCGCTTGCCGTCTCCGGGCTGCTCGAGACTCTGAAGAAGCTTTGGCCGGATGCGTGGGGCGTGCGCATGGAGCATGTGCTGCGCAACAGCCTGCATGCCCTGCTCGACCGCGACGATTCGAAACTCCCCGATATTCTGCGCCTGTTTCGCGACGACAAGTTCCGCAAAAGCGTGGTGCGGAACATCGAGAACGATGTCGTTCGCGACTTCTGGATCAAGGAATTCGAGAACTATCCGGCAAGGCTGCGGGCCGATGCGGCGGCGCCGATCCAGAACAAGCTCGGTGCTCTGTTATCCGACCCAACGCTCTATCGCATTCTGGTCGAACCCAAGATCGACCTCAGCTTTCGCAGGATCATGGATGAAGGTCAGATGCTGCTTGTCAACGTCGCCAAAGGCCGTCTTGGCGAAGACAGCGCATTACTGCTCGGCGGCCTCATCGTCTCCACGATCGGCCTAGCAGCGTTCAGCCGCGCAGAAACGCAATCGCGCCGTCCGTTCTTCCTCCATGTCGACGAGTTCCAGAACTTCACCACCCTGATGCTCGCCAACATGATGTCCGAACTTCGTAAGTACGGGGTTGGCCTCACGCTTGCCCACCAGTACATGCACCAACTGGAGCCGGACATCCTGCACGCCGTTCTGGGCAATGCCGGAACGCTGATCTCCTTCCGGGTAGGACCAGAAGACGCCTCAGTCCTGGCGAAGGAATTCCAACCGATTTTCACCGTCGAAGATCTGCTCAATCTTCCCAATCGGCGGGTCTATCTGAAACTCATGATCGACGGCACGCCAAGCCGCCCGTTCAGCGCCACAACGCTCGCCGCCTGATCGCGAGCTCAAGCTCGATCATCGCTTACGGTCATGTTCGCGCGTCTAGCACGCGAAGCAGACCGACGAGAGCATGGGCGCAGGTTCTGTTCTTTGTCAGACCTCGCCGCCTTTTGCCGTCCACGGCAGTGCGCACGCGCACGCGGCGTCCACAACCCAGCCTCAAGGAGACTTCAATGAGCAAATCGCTCAAGACGATACCCCTTTGTCAGTTGCAGCCATCCAAGCTGAACGTTCGCAAGACCGGCAGCGACGCCGATCTCGCGCAACTCGCGGCAAGCATCGAGGCCCACGGCCTTCTGGAAAATCTGATCGTCAGCAAGGCGCAGAAGACCCAAGGCGCGGATACCTCTTACGAGGTTGTCGCCGGTGGCAGGCGCCTGCGCGCGCTCAAACTGCTCGTCAAGCGCAAGAAGATCGCACGGGACCATCCGGTGCCGTGCCAGCTCCGGGCGCGTGACGGTCTGACAGAACTGTCGCTGGCGGAGAACATCATGCGGACGCCCTTGCATCCCGCCGACCAGTACGACGCCTTCGCTGCACTGAGGGACGAAGGGCTTCCGGTCGAGGACATCGCGGCGCGCTTCGGACTGTCGTCGGCAGTCGTGCAGCAGCGGCTGAAGCTCGCCGCCGTCTCGCCCCGCCTCATCGCGCAATACCGCAAGGACGCGATGACGCTCGAACAGCTCATGGCGTTTGCGATCTCCGACGATCATGCGGCGCAGGAGGCGGTGTGGTTTGAGAACCCCTACGCGGAGGTCTCAGCCCACAGCATCCGCCGCCTGCTCACCCGCTCGCATGTCGACGCCCGCGACCGGCGGGCGCGCTTCATCGGCGCCAAAGCCTATGAGGCCGCGGGCGGCGTCATCATCCGCGATCTCTTCGACACCGAGAACGAGGGCTACTTCACCGACAGCCAGCTCCTCGACCGCCTGGTCGCGGAGCGTCTGCAATCTGAAGCCGCGCCCCTCCGCCAGGAGGGCTGGGCGTGGGTCGAGATCTGGCCCGAGGCGGATTTCGAGCGGCTGAACCACTTCGGCCGCGCTAGGACCGTCACAGTCAAGCTCAGCAAGAAGGAGGAGAAGCGCCTTTCGAAGCTCGGTCAACGCTACGACGAACTGGTCACCGCGCTTGAAGACGAGGGCGAACAGGAGGCTTCCGCGGAACTGGACTGTGTGTCCGAGGAGCTGCAGGCGCTTCAGGCCAAGACCATTGCCTGGGCCGACAATGCCAAAGCGGAGGCAGGGGTTATCGTCTTTCTGGACTCCGCCGGCCATCCCGCCATCGAACGCGGCCTCATCCGGCCGGAAGACCGCAAGCCCGAACCGCGCAAAAGCAAACAAGCAGCCGCAGAGCCGTCCGCCGAGGCGACGGGATATTCCGAAGCCTTGCTGGCCGACCTCTCCGCACATCGGACGGCGGCGTTGCGCGAACTGCTCGCCACTCAACCGGACAAGGCTCTTGTGGCTCTTCTGGAAGTGCTCGTACGGGTGGTCTTCTTCGACGCCTATCCCGAGCGCTGTCTCAAGATCGTTCCTTCACTGACCGATCCCGGCCGCTATTCTAAAAGCGTCGGGGAAAGCAGGGCAGCCGCGTCGTTTTCCGAGCGGCATGCCCAATGGCAGGGCCGTCTGCGGGCTGCGGAGACGCTCTGGTCCTGGCTCGATGGACTGGGCGAACCCGATCGGCACGCGCTTCTCGCACACTGCGTCGCGTCCACCCTGGACTGCGTGGTGCGGCGTGGAAATGAGCGTGCTGCTGACGACGGCAACCATCTCGCCGAAGCGCTCGGCCTCGATATGGCGGAGTGGTGGCGGCCGACGCAAGTAAACTTCCTCGGCCACGTCACCAAGGCCGAGATCGTTCGGGCGGTGTCGGAAGGTGTTTCCGCACTGGAAGGACGCCGGCTGACGGATCTCAAGAAGCATGAGATGGCCGCAAGGGCAGAGACGTTGCTCGCTTCGTCACGGTGGCTGCCGAAACCGTTGTGCTCGCCATCATCCGGGAGCACGCCTGCAGGCGAACTAAAAGCTGCAGAGTAGTGCTCTGCCGCAATAACGCTGGGCGCACCTCGTGTGATACTCGCATGAATGACTTTGCACAGGCGGCTCGCTAGCAGACCGCGCTCAAAGGACCGACATGCGGGCAAACGCACCAGCCCGATAAGACGAAACCAAGCGATCGGGGCGCATTCGAACGAGCGCACCTGCAGCCTGCCTGAGTGGTAGGCTGCCTTTTTGCATGAAGCGCACAACCGGCAAAGCGCAAGTGCCGAAGAGCGATCGATTAGGACATGGCCCTTATTCGTGCTGACAGACTGCGAGAGCTCCAAATCGGTCTCGCTTGAGCATCACAGGCGGATCGCCAGTCAGCGCATCGCCCTGCAGGATGTAGAGGTCCCCAACGTAGCCCGGCGCGCCCGAGTGAAAATCGAACTTGACGCCGTATATATTTCCGCCGGCAAAGTCGGTGAAACTCTCGCCGTCTTGCATGCCCCACATCTCGCGGATGTCCTCGAGCGCGCTGATTTCAGCCCATTCGGCAGGTGATATTGGTCGTGGGTTGTTGGACATAGGCAATGAGATTAGTTCCCCATAGTACCACAACCCTACTGCCCCGGATGGGCGCCACGCGCATCGCGCGCCGGGTTCTCGTGAACCGAGCCTGCACGCGAAGTCTCGGCCCTTCGGGCTGCGATCCGTTCTGTAGTCGGAGAGCTCTGGTCAGGGGCTGGTATACGCTCTTGGGCCAAAGCGTCGCATTCCAGCGAGGTGGGCTAACTGGGGTCAAAGAGGGCACAGGGTTCTGGTCAAACGTGCATGCCCCGCCATTATGGCGCAAGGACATCTGTATCATAACGATGCGTGAATTCGGGCCGCGCATGACTAGAGCGATGGGTCAATGCTCATCGTGCCCACTATGAAACCCTCCACTGCGGATAACTTACCCCGCCAAAGAACTGCCTCTGTTGTGGGCGCGAACTTGTTCTCTGAAATAAGCATTTTTACGTTTCGCAAGTGGATGTAAGCCCTTGGCCTCGGCTTCCACTCTTCGTTTTCTGCCAACTTTGGAACCAACGTCGCGAATTGCTCGTATTGTTCGCCCAGTGAAGTAAGTCCGTTATCAGTTCCTTGCCCTCCGATTTTCTTCATCATTGCGCCTAACTCTTCAAAGTAGGTTCTGCCGCTGATCAGCGTTCCCGTTAAATAGGTGCCGCCGACCACAAGCGTTATCCCTAGCTCGCTACCCAAATCGTCAGCAAATCCTATGAGGTACGAGAGAAACCAATCCGTTCCCTCAGGCTGGTCGAAGATCGTGAGCTCCTTTTCTTCATGATTTGTGGACTGATCGTCTGTTCCTTCCACGTGTGCGGGTTCGTGCTCGGTCATTTGTACCTCCTGATCGGTTATGGCCGCGCTAGGCCAACGTGGCTTTGCGCGGCCCGTTATTCACTGACACTTCGGAAGGTTCAGGAGGTTGTCCTTTTGCGTGTGGTCCGGTTTAGTTCTGATGTACCAAGTGCCATTCCGCTCGTAGGCTGTGACAGCGACCTGATCCGTACCGACGCGCACGAAGTACGACTCGCGCCCGAAGCGGATGTCCGACGCACATTGCTCGCGCGTGATGTAGAACCGCGTTCCGCTAGCGCGGATGCCGCCGACGTTGGTGATCGCTTCATGGGAGCTATGCGCGTCGGGTTTTGTTATGCACGTGATCTGGCTAGCCATAGGTCAAAGTTCCTTCGTTGCCGGAGTCCGCGTGGAACCGGCTTGTTTAGGACCGCTTGACTGATTGAGAACCTTGACTCCAATGTGAGTCGCGCTTGGGTCTGAGCCGCCCTGATCCGTTGGGGCGGTTCGCCGCGTAGAGCCGGGGTGCCAGCCCCGGCTTTTTTCTACGCGTTCAGTCGGCGCTCAACCTGAGAGCTAAATTGCGCGGCGTCAAGATGTAGCGTATTTCTGATTCGTTCCACAAATTGTTGATTCGGTTCAATCGTTTGGTGAAAACCAGCCCACCGGTTGTAGGCCCATAAGCGAAGGGCGCAACCGGGTGGATTCGCTGTCAGTGAGCGGTCCATTGAAGCGATTCGGATCGGGACGACTTCCCCACGAATCATCCACAGGTTTTGATCGCAATCCCGCGAGGAGCCACCTACCGCAATTTAACCAACTATCTTTGGTCCCCCTTAAGATGAGTGCGAGAGGCTCCTACCGCAGCGGTTGGCTGGCCGTCCTTTCGTTCCGGCCCGCTGATCCGGAATGGAGACTTGGGTACTTCGACAGTGTGGAATTTCTTGAGAAGCCCATCCTCACTGTCGCGATAACCGCTCTTGGCTTTGCCCACATAGGCCAGCTTCCCGTCACGGAGTTCGCCGAGCGAAATCGACTGCAACCCGCCGGTGGTTTCGCGCCAGCCCCCGATAAAAAAGGTCTCGCGCTCCCCGCATTTGGACTTGAGCCAGTTTTCGTTGCGGCCGGACCGGTATGGCGCATTGACGCGCTTGGAGACTACACCCTCCAGTCCGAGGGCGCAGGCGTTGTCATGCATCTGATCGCCCGCGGCTACAAAATGCTCGCTGAACCGGATGACGCTGTGCTTGTCCCCCGATTTGGGAAGCAGCCGCGCCAAAGCCTCTTTGCGATCGAGCAACGGCCTTGATCTCAGATCGTCTCCTTCCAGAAACAGGAGATCGAAGGCGAACAGCAGGATCGATTGCTTCCGTCCGCCCGCCAGTGCCGATTGGAGCGCGCTAAAATCCGTCCGTCCTTTCGCGTCAAGGACCACGGCTTCGCCGTCGATCAGGCAGTCGGGGTATTTCGCGGCAACCTTCGCGATGTCCGGAAATCTCGAAGACCAGTCGAACCCCCGGCGGGTGCTGATCGTGACTTTTCCGTGCTCGACCCGAACCTGTGCGCGATAGCCGTCGTATTTGATCTGGTGGACCCATCGGTCGCCGGAAGGGGTTTTCTCGGAAAGGGTCGGCAATTGCGGCTCGACGAAATCGGGCATCGCGGCGCGATCGGAACGGCGTTTCGAGGGACGGGAGGCCATCTCGACTCAACGAACAGCGCCTCAAAAGGCACCAATTGCCGGTTTTGAGCGTTTTCGTTTGATAAGGAGGACGTTCCCAATGGCGACAAACCCACCGACCGGCGACGGCCATCGCAATGGTGCTGTCCGCAAGCGCTCTCAGCTCAAGACCCAGATCATGGGTGAAGAGCATTTCACCAAGCGCAGCAAAGAGTCCGGCCAGTTCATGGCTCAAAAAAAGGACGACAAGAAGTTCAAAGGGGTCCGGCGCGAGCAGGCGCACTAACCCATGGCCGAACCTGTTTTGACGGCGCGCGGCCCCACTGCGGATTGCCCTGGCCACTCGCAGGAGCCCTGCGCCGATCCCCACAGCGACTACATCGATTTCTTCTGCGATGGCTGCCATACGTTCGCGGAGCCCCGTATTTTGTCCGATCGCACGAGGATCGCCTGGCCTTCGGGATGGTCCGAGGAGCGGGCGCGCACGTGCAGAGCTGAACATAACCTCACGCTCCCCGAGACTGCTCCCGCCAAAGTCTAGCTTCCCGTTCGTACATGGCTACTCTTCATGCCCCGCTTACGCCG